>Ga0208480_1000731_pt1 | contig 12322 bp, 12 predicted proteins | sample NGESurshal092012_4_FD_184485 | JGI IMG/M metagenome (GOLD analysis project Ga0208480, IMG submission 184485) | Arctic peat soil microbial communities from Barrow, Alaska - NGEE Surface sample F53-1 shallow-092012 (SPAdes) | ecosystem: Environmental > Terrestrial > Soil > Wetlands > Peat ... | reverse complement strand
TTGCGGCGAGCCGATCTCGGCCCGGTATCCGCTCGTCGAGGCCGGTACCGCCGTGCTCTGCGCGGGCGCCGTGGCAAGCCAGCACTCGACGGGGAAGGCCGTGCTCGGCTTCGTCCTGGTGCTCGTGCTCGTCCCGCTCGCGCTGATCGACCTCGACCACCGGCTCCTCCCCAACCGGATCACGGGACCGGCGGCCGTGCTGGCGATCGTGATCGGCACCGCGCTCGATCCGGGCGGCGAGGTCGAGCGCCTGATCGCCGGAGCCGCGGCCGGCGGCTTCCTGCTGCTTGCGGCCCTGGCCTACCCGCGGGGCATGGGCATGGGCGACGTCAAGCTGGCCGGCGTGCTGGGCCTGTTCCTCGGCCGGGCGGTCGGACCGGCGATGCTGGTCGCGCTCGTCGCCGGCGTCGTCGTGGGAGTCGTGATCATGAAGCGCGCGGGCGTCGGAGCCGGGCGCAAGACGGCGATCCCGTTCGGCCCGTTCCTCGCCCTCGGCGGCATCGTCGGCATCTACGCCGGCGACGCGCTCGTCACGGCGTACCTCAACAGCGTCGGCTCGTAGTCGCCGACCGGCCGGCTTGCGCCGGCATCGAACGGATGTCTAGTGGCGGGCTAATGCGTGGCGGAAAAGGCGCCGATGAAGGTCCGGAAGGCGACCCTCCCGGACGCCCCGAGAAAAGAAACCGGAAGATGCCCAACCGTCTAAGCCAACCCATCAAGCTCAAGCGGCCGTCGCTACCCAGCGTGCGGTCCTCCTCGGGCTCGCGGCGCTCGCTTCCGGCGATCCGGCGCGGGCCTTCGAACAACCGCCGAACCGGCCGCCCGTTGGTCGGACTCGACATCGAGCCTGGACAGATCGTCGCCGCGCAGGTCAGCGTCGCCGGTGGACTCCAGATCGAGCGCGCGGTCGGTATGCCACTGCCTCCCGGTGTGATGCGGGACGGCGAGGTGACCGATGTCGACACGCTGAGCGCCGCGCTGGCCCAGCTGTTCGAGTCCAGCGGTCTCGACACTCGCGTACGGATCGGCGTCGCCAACCAGCGGATCGTCGTTCGCATGCTCGAGCTCCCGCCGATCGCAGATCCGAAGGAGCTCGCCACGGCGGTCCGCTTCCAGGCACAGGACGAGATCCCGATGCCGCTGGACAGCGTCGTCCTCGACCATCACTCCCTGGGTGTTGTCGACACTCCGAACGGACCGCGTCAGCAGGTCGTGCTGGTCGCGGCCAGGCGCGACATGGTCGAGAGGGTCCTCGCCGCCGCCCGCGGCGCCGGGCTCCGTCCGGAGGGCGTCGATCTGTCGGCCTTCGCGATGATCCGCGCCCTCGCGCCTGCAGGGGCGATCTCCGCCGAGCGGGTGCTGTACCTGTCGATCGGCGGCCTGACGAACCTGGCGATCGCCGAAGGCCGGGTCTGCCGCTTCACAAGAGTGATCGGCGGCGGCCTCGACGAGATCGTCGGCGACGTTGCCGAGCGCTGCCAGGTCCCGCTCGATCGGGCTCGCGCCCTGATCGGTGAGGTCAGCCGGGTCAACCCGGTCGTGGAGGACCGCGACGGCGAGTCGACCGGCCCCGGGCCGGACGCCTCTGACCAGCAGGCGATGGTCCAGGCGGCGGTGACCGAGGGTGTCAACCGGATCGCCGCGGAGGTGCGTAACTCGCTCGACTTCTACAGCTCGCAGGGCGCCCAGACCGACGTCGGACGGGCCGTCCTGTGCGGTCCGGCGGTCGACATCCCGGGCTTCACCGACGCACTCGGGGCCGCGATGCGGATGCCGGTCAGCGTCGGATCCGTTGCACAGATCAACCCAGAAGCGACTGGCGGCGTCCCGGCCAGTCGTCTGATCGTGGCCGCCGGACTGGCCATCGAGGAGGCTACGTCGTGAGATCCATCAACCTGATCCCCGCCGAGCAGCGCCGCGGCGCGGGTGGTCTCGCCGGTCGTGCCGGCGGTGCCTCCTACGTCGTCGTCGGTGCGCTCGCAGTCTTCGTGCTGATGGCCGTCTTCTACGCGATCTCGATCGGCCAGGTCTCGTCCCGGCAGTCGAAGCTGACGCAGGTCACGGCCGAGACGAGCAATACCCAGGCGCAGGCCGCGGCACTGGACCCGTACGTCCAGTTCGCGACGATCCGCCAGCAGCGCCAGCAGGCGATCACCGCGCTGGCGTCGTCCCGCTTCGACTGGTCCGACTCGATGGACCAGATCGCACGGTCGCTGCCGACCGACGTCACGCTGAACTCGATGTCCGGCACGTCCCCTGCGGCAGTGGCGCCGGCGGCGCCAACGCCGGGCGTTCCGGTCGCCGCAACCCCCGGACCGTCGGTTGCCCTGACCGGGTGCGCGACCTCACACAGTGAGGTGGCGACGGTTCTGGTCGACCTCAACCGGGTCGCCGGCGTCTCGACGGTGTCGCTGGCGTCGTCGACGAAGGCCGCACCGAGTGCCGGAGCATCCGGCGCCACAAGCACGTCCGGTGCTGCCGGCTGCAAGGGCGCCACGTTCAACGCAACCCTCATATATGCCGCGGGAGCGGGCGACGTCACGCCGATCACCGCCTCCGTGCCATCGACAACCTCAGGGAGCAAGTGATGACCACCAGGGACCGACTAGTCGCATGTGCCCTCGTGGCCGCCGCCGTGCTCGCCGCATTCTGGCTGGCGCTCGTCAGCCCGAAGCGCCATGACGCCGCGAAGCTCGGCACGGCGGTCACCGCCCAGAATGCCCAGCTCGCATCCGCCCAGGCCCAGGTCGCACAGGGCCAGGCGGCGGAGAGCGGCTACCCGCAGAACCTGCAGGTCGTCAAGCAGCTCTACAAGGCTGTTCCGTCGACGAGCGGAGTGCCGAAGCTGCTTGTGGCGCTCGACAAGACCTCTCACTACAAGCGGATCGACTTCCAGGTGATCAACGTCGCTGCACCAGCTGCCGCGGCGACACCGGTCGCCAGCGTCACACCGACGACGGGGACGACGGGGGCAGCGGGGCCGACGGCCGCCGTCCTGACGCCGGTCAGCTTCACGTTCACGTTTGACGGGGGCTACATCGCCCTGCAGCACTTCATTCACTCGATCGACAACTACACCCTGGTCGATGGGAACAACGTGGTCGCCCACGGGCGTCTGCTGAGCATCCAGTCGGTCAGCCTGACGCCGGTATCCGGGTCAGCTCAGGCCGCAGTGACGGCCACTGCCTACAGCCAGCCAGCGGCAACGCTGGGGGCAACCACCCCGACCACCGCGTCGACGGCGACGCCGACCTCCTGAGGTTCCTGGGATGAAATTCCTACGATCCATAGCTGCTGATCTCGTTGACAAACGCCTCCTCCCGGTCGTGGTCGTCCTGGTGGCGCTCGCGATCGCGATTCCCCTCGGGGCATCGGTGTTCTCGGGCGGAGGATCGTCCAAGCCGGCTCCGGTGAGCCCGGGCAGGACGATCAGCCTACCGGCGGGGACGCCATCCCCGGCGAAGGCGCTGGAGGACGTCGCCGGACCGAACACGCCGAAGGCGAAGCACTACACCAAGCCGGAGCTCAACCCGTTCCGGGCGTCGGCGGACGTGACCACGACGGCTGCCAAGACGACGACTGCCGCGGTCACCTCGAAGTCGACCGCGGCCACTCCGAAGACGACCACGACAACCAAGACGACGACCAAGACGACCCCGAAGAAGACGACGCCGGCGAAGGTGACCACGCCGAAGCCGGTCACGTCGACGCCGAGCACGGCTGGCGCGCCGGTCGCCCAGCTGGCGAAGCTGCGCAGCGTCGACAGCTACGCGGTCGACGTCAGGGTGCAGGACGCGACAGGCCTGCGGAACCTCGCGGATCTCGAGCGGTTGAGCCCGGTGCCGTCGGATACGAACGCGCTGGCCGAGTACCTCGGGGTGGCGAAGAGCGGCCGGGCCGCCGACTTCGTCCTCAACAAGGGAACCGTCGTGACGGGCCCGGGTGCGTGCCTGCCGAGCGCATCCAACTGTCAGGTCGTCGAGCTGAAGCCCGGTCAGATCGAGGCGCTCCTCGCGAGCTCCGCGGCCGGACCGATCTTCCAGGGGATCGTCACGGTGACCAACTGGGGCGTCGTCGGCCACTCGACGCCAGCGGCAGCAGCGACGGCCCGCCGCCAGGAGAGCAAGACCGGCCGGCAGCTGATGCTGGCGACGCCGCAGCCGGCGCTCGACCAGCTCGTCTACTCGGTCGCCCAGGGCGTCGTCAGCCTGCTGGGGAACCTCGGCAACACGGTGGCGGGACTCCTCAACAACGGCAGGTAGTCGGCGTGGCAGTGCCACCGCATAACGGAGTTACATCTGGAGCCGGCCATTCGATGGCCGGCTCCAGCGCATCTCTGATCCGTCAGCTCACAGAGTCCACGGCGATCACTCGGTTCGCTGAGATCTCGACGTTGATGCGATTGACCTTCAGGTCAGCCGTGAGCGGAGCCGCCTTCCCGTCGCGACGCACAACACGTACCGTGCATCCGTCCCGTGTCGCCAGAGCCGATGCCGAGACCTCCGACATCCCCAGCAGCGTCCGAGCATCGAAGGGCGAGCCGACAGCGCTGCTATTGTCGATTGCCGTTCGCGGGCATGGAAGCGGACTCGTTGCACGCATGGTCCGCGCGACACCCGGGCCGGATCGCGTCACCTGCGGGGACGACCCGCCGCATCCGGCGACCGCCACTATTACGGTCGTCGCGAGCGAAAGGACTCGCGCTCTCACCGGTCACTCAGACTACGACCCGCCGGCTGCGCTCGCTGGCATTCGTCGTGCTGGCGGGGAAGCTGTGCGGCGCCGCAGCCACGTCCAGGACGCGGTCCGCGTGGTTCGCGGACTCCCGGTCCACGCCGGGGACGGCCGCCGGATGAGCGAAGCCACACAGCAAACACCCTTGTCGCTCTTCTTCTGCTCCTCGGCGGCCTGATCGGCGCCGAGACGGTCGCTGACCCGACGAGCAACCATCGGATCCGCACGTACGACTGGGGATATCTGGGGGTCGCCACGATCGGATTCATCGCTGCGGCGGGCGCCATCGCCGCAGGAGCCACGCGAGACCGGCGCTTCGTCCGACAAGGGGCGGAATCCTCGAGTGGGTCGTGATCGAGCTGCTCCCGGGGGGAGGCTTCGCGTTTGGGCTGGGTTGGTGCCTCGTCATGCTGCTGCTGTGGATCTCATGCGCCTGGAGCCGTCGCGAGAAGTTGCTGGCACCGTGCCACGTCCGGTGATCGGCGTCGGGCGGCGGTGGTCTCGCTGGCTACGGCGTATGCCTTTGGACCGCGCGGCTGAACCCGTTGTCCTTGCCGCATTCTGCGCCGTGTCCGCGGGATGGGTTGCGACCAGTCGATGCGTCATGCTACGCTTATTTCGCTTGTTTCGATCATTTCGTTTGGATCAAATGGCCAACCGAACTACGCCCACGACACTCGCGCCCGCCGAGACTGAAGCCGCGAGCACCGCCGCGAGGATCCTCGCCGGAGTGCTCGAGCAGAATTCCAAACGCCGCGACCTGGAGCTGCGCGTGAGCGAGGGCGCGAGTATCGTCGTTCCGCGTGCGGCGCTCGCGCTGATCGTCGAGGTTCTGGAGCAACTCGGCGACGGCGAGGCGGTTACGGTCTTCGCCGAGCGGGCCGAGCTCAGCACCCAGCAGGCCGCGGACCTTCTCAACGTGTCGCGCCCCTACATCCTCAAGCTGATCGATGAGCGACGGCTGCCAGCGAGGAAGGTCGGCACACACCGCCGCATCTTGCTCGGCGACCTCGTTGCCCACAAGCGCCGCGACGATGCCGACCGCGATGCAGTCCTCACGGAACTCGCCGGGATCGGCCAAGAGCACAGGATCTGAATGGGTGCGCGATAGTCGCGCCGATGCGGCTTGTCGCGGTCTATGATGCGAACGTCCTCTACGGGCAGGTCCCGCGCGACTTCATGCTCGAGCTCGCGCGCACTGGCGGGTTTCGCGCCGCTATTCCGCCGAGATACTCGATGAGGTCTTTCGCAATCTGCGCGAGAACCGCCCCGACCTCAATGGGGCACTGCTCGACCGCACGCGTCGCCTGATCGAGCGCGCTCTTCCCGACGCGCTCGTAGACGGGCATCAGGCGCTCGCGGAATTGCTCGAGCTCCCCGATCCCGACGACCGCCATGTCCTCGCTGCCGCGATTCACAGCGGTGCGCAAGTCATCGTGACCTCCAACATCCGCGACTTCGACCATCCCGTCGTCCGGGAGCACACGGTCGACATTCAACATCCAGACGCCTTTGTCTACCGGCTAGCGGTCGAAGCCCCGGACGCGGTCCTCGCTGCCCTGGCGAGCCTTGCGGCCCGCTACCGACGCCCACCAATGACGCCCGCCCAGATCCTGGACGCCCTCGCCGCTGGCGCTGAGATGCTCCAGACGCGCGATGCCATTACCCGTCTACGTCGATGAGACGTGCGGTCAGCTCGACGCCGAGCCCGGCCGGGGCGCCAGTCGCCCAGCTGGCGGCGCCGCGGAGTGTCGACAGCTATGGGGTCGACGTCAAGGTCGGCGACGCGACCGGCACAGGAGCCTCTCGAACCTCGCGCGCCTCAGTCCGGTCCCGTCGGTCGCGGACCAGCTCGCCGAGTACCTCGGTGTCGCGAAGAGCGGCCGGGCCCGGGGACTTTGTCATCAACCCCGGACTTGTGGCGTCGGGCCCGGCGTCTGCCTGCCGAGCAGGAAGAACTGCCACGTCTCCCTGACCCCCCCGGGTGACAACGTGCCACGCTGTAGTGATGTCCGTGAATATCTCCGTGCGACTCGATGACCACCTCGCTGAACGGCTACGCCTCCGTGCCGGCGCAGCCGGCGAGAGCATGTCCAGCCGTCTGCGCCGCTACGCCGAAGAGGGCGCGCGGCGAGACGAGTACCCGATGATCACCTTCCGCGACGGACCGACCGGCCGCCGCGCGGGACTGATCGCAGGCCCCGACGTGTGGGAGGTCGCCATGTGGATCGACGACCTCGGAGCGGTCGCGGACCCGGCCGCCGAGCTCGTGTCAGACGGGACAGTCACCCGCCCGCAGATCGACGCAGCACTTGCGTACCGCGCCGCGTACCCGGACGAGATCGAAGCGTGGATCGACCTTCATCGCAGCGAGACCACCGCCGCCGAAGCGCGGTAAAGCTCCTCGTCGACGGTTCACGCGTGGTGATACATGCTGGCCTGAATCCCGGTCCGTGCGGCCCACGTCGCAATTGCGTATCGCCCGGTCGACGCGAGATCGCGATCGGCGCCGGCGCCGGCGCCGTGGATTTGAAGAGCGACGCCGTGTGGGGGCGCGATGCTCCTGAGTATGCCGGCGCGGGTGACGATCTGCGCCGCGAATCGATGGGTCCGGGTCGACAGGACGAGGACCTGCTGGTCCGTCATGGCAGCTACCTGTGGGTCGTCGGCGTCCTCGACGGATCCGGCAGAGCGAGGCGCTCCGAAGCGGCCTGCATCGAGCGTCGCTTCGACCACGCTGCCTGTGTCCGCGAACGGCGTCGGGCGGGTCTTGACCTGCCAGAGCACAGCCAGGCGGAGCGAACCGAGGAAGGCTGCCTGTGGGGCGTAGGAATCTCTTCCCTGGGCGGCGGGCGCTCGGATCGCGAGGCCTAGCGGAGTGTCTTGGGTTCCGATTGCGACCGACGGCGTTCCGTAGTCGGTGAGCTCCCCGCTTCGCGTGGTGTCGGTCCACGCGACGGCGTAGTCGCCGGCTGCGTCGACAGCAAGCGACGGGTCAGCGGCGCCGGCGTCGGGCAGGGACTGCGGCGCACCGAACGCGCCACCCGGGGGTCGCACGCTCACCGCGAGCCGCTGCGGCGATCCTGCCTCCGACCAGACCAGAACCGCGTCGCCGCGTGCGTCGGCGCGCAGATCATCCCCGCTGCTTCGGGACACGTATAGCGTGCCCCGCCCGAGATCGTCCAGCCCGCCCGCGGCACGCGCATTGTCGTCGGTCGCCACAGCGAGAACCGCACCATTGGCGCGAAGCACGAACACGAAGCTGTCGCGGCCCGTTCCAACGGCGTGGACGTCGCCTGACCCGCTCGCCTTCATCGTGAGCTTGACCACTCGGCGCGGTCGAGTCAGGCACGCAGAGTCGCGCGACCGCACGGCCGCGTAGAGCCCATCGGTCTGCGCCCAGGCGACCACCTCGTCGCCGTCCCCGTCAGACGCCGTCGCCGGTCCAACCACTCCGGAGATGACGTGACGCGTGGCGACTGTCCTCGTCCGCGTCGGCCGCTGATTCCAGTCGTCGCACGCCGCGTCGAGGGTCGTCCCGCGCGAGGCAAACCATGCGACGAGCCCGCGGCCCTGGGTATCCACGGTGGCTCGCGGGTTGGTCACCGAAGGATCGACTGAGCCGGACGCGGGGTGCAGCGTCACCGAAGCGGACCAGCCGGCGGCAGCTGGCGCAGCCGCCCAAGCCCAGCTCATCGCCATCCCGCACACCACGACAACGAATCGCATCATTGGACTCTCCGATCAGACCGGTGGGCCTTTCGAGCGGCTGGTCCTCCCAGGCGACGAGTGTCCCACCGCGGAGCCAGTGCGCAACCGGGCGCGCCGCGGAGCCCGAGAAGGTGTCCCGTATCCTTGCGAGCCGTGGAGCCGATCCGTTTGATCACAGCAGGAGAGTCCCATGGGCCGGGTCTGACCTGCATCGTCGAGGGGCTGCCGGCCGGCCTCGAGCTCGACCTCGACAGGGTCAACCGGGACATGGCGCGCCGCCAGCTGGGGCACGGTCGGGGCGGGCGGATGAAGATCGAGCGGGATGCGGCGGAGGTCACGGGGGGCGTGCGCCACGGGCGGACGCTCGGCGGGCCGATCGCCCTGCAGGTCGCCAACCGGGACTACAAGAACTGGGCCGAGCGGATGAGCCCGTGGCCGATCGAGGGTACGGTCGACGAGGTCCATCTGCCGCGACCGGGACACGCGGACCTGGCGGGGACGCAGAAGTACAAGCTGTCAGACGTCCGCGACGTCCTCGAGCGGGCCAGCGCCCGGGAGACGGCCGCCCGAGTCGCGGGGGGCGCGGTATTGAAGGAGTTCCTGCGCGCGCTGGGCGTGGACATCGTCTCCCATGTCGTGCAGATCGGCAGCGTGCATGCGCCGGACTACGACGAGCCGCTGGCGCTCGACGACTTCGTCGAGGTCGACTCCTCGCCGGTTCGGTGTCTGGATGCGACGGCGTCGAAGGAGATGGTCGGCCACATCAACGTCCAGCGCAAGGCAAACGAGTCGCTCGGCGGGGTCTTCGAGGTCCGGGCGTACGGGCTGATCCCCGGCCTGGGGTCGCACGTCTCGTGGGAGGAGCGGCTCGACGGCCGCCTGGCGGGCGCGCTGTGCTCGATCCAGGCGATCAAGGGCGTCGGGCTGGGTGAGGGATTCGGCCTGGCTGGGAAGCCGGGGTCCGAGGCGCACGACGAGATCTTCTACTCGCAGGAGCGCGGCCTCTACCGGGAGACCAACCACGCGGGCGGCCTGGAGGGCGGCATGACGAACGGGGATCCGCTGATCGCGCGAGCCGCGATGAAGCCCCTGCCGACGCTGACCAAGCCGCTGCGGTCGGTCGACATCGCGACGCACGAGCCGGCGGCAGCCCTGCGGGAGCGGACCGACTCGTGCACGGTGCCGGCGGCCGGCGTCGTCGGCGAGGCGATGGTGGCCTACGTCCTGGCGGGGGCCTACCGGCAGAAGCTGGGCGGCGACCACATCGACGACGTGCGCGGGGCGCTCGAGGCCTACCGCGAGCGGATCGGACGCTAGGCTGGCGCTCGTCTTCATCGGCTTCATGGGGGCCGGCAAGTCGACGGCTGCCCGGCAGGTCGCGGCGATCCGGGGGAGCCGGTCGATCGACACGGACGCGCGGATCGAGGAGCGCCTGGGCCACACGATCGCCGAGGAGTTCGCCCGCGGCGGGGAGGCCGGCTTCAGGGCGCTGGAGGAGGAGGTCACGCTGGCCGAGCTGGCGGCGGCCGGGCCGTCGGACGCTTTGTCGCTCGGGGGTGGGGCGATCCTCTCGACCCGGGTCCGGGACGCGCTGGCCGGGCACACGGTCGTGCTGATCGACGTCGACCTCGGCCGGGCGTGGGGTCGGGCGGCGGGTCGCCGGCGGCCACTGGCTAGGGATCGGGAGCGGTTCGCGGCTCTTTTTTCGGAGCGCGCTCCTCTGTACACGCGTCTCGCGAAGGTGATCCTCCCGGCGGTCGGCCGGGAGCACGTCGCGCGATCGCTGGGCTCGATCGAGGCCCTGGCGGGGGCGCCGGAGGGGACCCGGATGCTGTGGGCGACGAGCTCCTCAGGCGACTACCCCGTGCTGATCGGCCGCGGCCTGGTCGGCGCCGGCGTCTGGCCGGTTGGGGCGCCGACCGCGGGCCGGCGGTTCGTGATCACCGACGAGCATGTCGGTCCGCTGTACGCCGAGCGGCTCGGCCGCCGGGACGGTGTGGTCACGATCGGGGCGGGGGAGACGAGCAAGACGCTTGCCACGGCGGAGGTCGTCTGGCGGGAGCTGGCCCGCCGGGGTGTCGCCCGGGACGATCATCTGGTCGGGCTCGGCGGTGGGGTCGTCGGCGACCTGGCCGGCTTCTGCGCGGCGACCTACCAGCGGGGGGTGCCGATCGTCCATGTGCCGACGACGCTCGTCGCGCAGGTCGACTCGGCCTACGGCGGCAAGACGGGGGTCGACCTGCCGGAGGCCAAGAACTACGTCGGGTCCTACCATCAGCCCGCGGGCGTGGTGGTCGACACCGAGACCCTGGAGACGCTGCCGGCGGCCGAGCTCTCGGCAGGCTTCGCCGAGGTGGTCAAGACGGCGCTGATCGCCGGGGGCGAGCTGTGGCGGCGGGTGGCCGGGGACGAGCCGGTCGACGACGACGTCGTGACGGCGTGCGTCCGGCTGAAGCTGTCGGTCGTCGCCGACGACGAGCGGGACGCCGGCCGGCGGCAGGTGCTCAACCTGGGTCACACGGTCGGCCACGCGATCGAGGTCGTGACGGGGTACGGCCGCTACCGCCACGGCGAGGCGGTCGGGCTCGGCCTGCTGGCGGCGCTGCGCCTCTCGGGTCAGGATGCCCTGCGGGGCGAGGTCTCCGACCTGCTGGCGGCCCACGACCTGCCGGTCGAGATGGCCGGGGTCGACGTCGACGCGGTCCTGGCGGCGACGGCGCGCGACAAGAAGCGAACCGGCGGAAGCGTGCCGTTCGTGCTGGTCCACGCCCCGGGCGACGTCCGGCCGGGGGCGGCGGTCGCGGACGGCGAGTTGGCGGCGGCCGTGCGAGAGTTGTGCCGATGAACCGGGTCGCGGTGATGCACGGGGTCAACCTGGACATGCTCGGCCGGCGGGACCCGGCGGTCTACGGGTCGCAGACGCTCGCCGAGCTGGAGTCCGCGGTGACGGGCTTCGCGGCGGAGCTGGAGCTCGAGGTCGGCTTCTTCCAGACGAACTTCGAGGGGGAGTTCGTCGAGCATCTGCACGGCCTGCGGGAGACGGCGGACGGGATCCTCCTCAACCCGGGGGCGTGGACGCACTACTCGTGGGCGATCCACGATGCTCTGGAGATCGCGGGCCTGCCGGCGGTCGAGGTCCACCTGTCGGCGGTCGAGCGGCGGGAGGAGTGGCGGCGGGTGTCAGTGATCGGCGATCTCTGCCTGGCGACGGTCTCAGGGCAGGGCGTCGACGGATATCGGGAAGGGCTCGTGCGACTGAGGAGGGGAATCGAGGGATGAACGCGGCTGGTGGCGGGAGCAGGGCGGAGCGTCTGGCGGGGCTGGTGGGCGAGGAGGGCCTCGACGGGGTGATCGTCGGGGGGGCGGCGAACCTGCGCTACGTGACGGGATACACGGGATCCAACGGCCTGGCCCTCGTGACGACGTGCGGCGTCCAGCGGTTCCTGACGGACTTTCGCTACGAGGCGCAGGCTGCGGCGGAGCTGACCGCGGGCTTCGGGTGCGAGATCGTCACCGGTGACCTGCTGGACTCGCTTGCCGGCGAGCTGCCGGTCGGGCGGATCGGGTTCGACGACACGGAGCTGAGCGTGCGTCGCCATGCGCGGCTGGTCGAGCTGGCGCCGGACGGTGTCGAGCTGGTCGCGTCGGGTGGGCTGGTCGAGCGGCTGCGAAGCGTCAAGGACGCGGACGAGCTGCGGCGGATCGGGGCGGCCGCGGCCCTGGTGGACGAGATCTACGAGTGGCTCGTCGAGCGCGGCCTGTCGGGCCGGATCGAGCGGGACGTGGCGCTCGAGCTGGAGCACGAGATGCGCCGGCGGGGAGCGAGCGGGCCGAGCTTCTCGTCGATCGTGGCGTCCGGCGTGCGGGGGGCCCTGCC
>Ga0208480_1000730_pt1 | contig 12330 bp, 8 predicted proteins | sample NGESurshal092012_4_FD_184485 | JGI IMG/M metagenome (GOLD analysis project Ga0208480, IMG submission 184485) | Arctic peat soil microbial communities from Barrow, Alaska - NGEE Surface sample F53-1 shallow-092012 (SPAdes) | ecosystem: Environmental > Terrestrial > Soil > Wetlands > Peat ... | reverse complement strand
CCAGCGGCTCGCGCCGTCGATTTGGGCCGCCTGATAGAAGGCGTCGGGGATCGCCCTGAGACCCGCGTAGCTCAGCAGAATGACGAGGGGCGTCCAATGCCAGACGTCGATGACGACAATCGTGATCCAGGCCGAAATCGGGTCCTGGGTCACGTTGTAGTGCAGGCCGAGCCCGGTCAGCGCCGCTCCGAAGAGCCCGATGTCCGCGCGCGTGAAAATCTGCCAGATCGTGCCCACCACATTCCACGGGATAAGCATCGGCAACGCCATCACGACCAGCGTGAGCCCGACGAGCCACCCGCTTCGTGGTATGCACAGAGCGATCGCGATGCCGAGCGGCACCTCGATCAGGAGGCAGACGAGCGAGAATGCGAGGGTGCGAAACAGGGCGTCGTTGAAGCGCGCGCCGATCGCGGTGCTCGGGTTCAGGAGATCTCGAAACCAGCCGTCGCCGTTCCAGAAGAAATTGTTCACGCCCATCGTGTCTTGAATCGAATAATTCACGACGGTCATGACCGGAATGATCGACGAGAACAGCACAAAGGCCAGCACGGGCAGAACGAAAAGCCACGCACGATTGTTGATCGGCTTGCCGGTCATGCCGCCGCTCCCGTGACGCGAATGTCGTCCACGTAAACGTGCGTGTGGGCCGGGTCGAACACGACTTTTGCCTGATCGCCGATCGTAGACATGTCGGGCGGTATGGTGGCGACGATCTGCTGTCCGCCCAGAGTGACATAGGCGAGCCGCTTGCGGCCAAGATCGGCGACCCGTCGCACCTGGACGGGCACACCGGCCATGCTCGACAATTGAGTGTAGTCGGGCCGCACGCCAATCTGCACACGCTGGCCCTTCGGCGGCTCAGGGTAGACTGCGCCCAGTTGAAGCTCCGCGCCGTCGACAAGGGCGCGCGATCCCGAGACTTTCGCCGACATGAGATTCATGCCCGGAGAGCCGATGAAATAGCCGACGAACGTGTGCTCGGGCCGCTCGAACAGGTCGTCCGGCGTGCCGATCTGCACGGCCTTGCCGTCGTTCATCACAACGACCCTATCGGCAAAGGTCAGCGCCTCGATCTGATCGTGCGTCACATAGATCATCAGAAGATCGAGCGCGCGATGAACAGCCTTCAGTTTCGACCTCAGCTCCCACTTGAGCGCCGGGTCGATCACCGTCAGCGGCTCGTCGAACAGGACTGCCGAGACATCGGAGCGAACGAGGCCCCGACCCAACGAGATCTTCTGCTTGGCGTCGGCGGTAAGGCCGCGAGCGCGCCTGTTGAGGACGCTCGTCAGATCAAGCATCGCCGCGATCTCGGTGACTCGTCGCTCGATCGCAGCGCGCGGAAGTCTTCTGTTCTTCAGCGGGAAGGCCAGATTTTCGGCGACCGTCATCGTGTCGTAGATGACGGGAAACTGGAACACCTGCGCGATGTTCCTTTCCTTGGTCGGCAGGCGCGTAACGTCCCTGTCGTCAAACAGGAGGCGCCCTTCCGACGGAATGACGAGCCCCGAAATGATGTTGAGCAACGTCGTCTTGCCGCAGCCCGATGGCCCCAGCAGCGCGTAGGCCATGCCCTGCTCCCAGACATGGTGGAGTGGCTTGAGGGCGTAATCCTCCTCGCTCCGGGGCTTGCCTCCGTAGGCGTGGGCGATTCCATCGAGTGTGATGCGCGCCATTGCCCCCTCAAGCCGTTTGCGCGATGAACGGCGTCGTCGCGAGACCGCCGGAGCTGTCGAACACAAAGACGCGGTTCGCGTCGACCCGCGCTTCGACCTGCGCGCCCGGCTGCCACTCATGCACTCCGGGCGCGAGACACACAAAGACACCGATGCCGACATCCACGTGAACGAAACTTTCCGACCCGCTGAGCTCGGTCACTTTCACTTCGCCGGGAAAATTGAGGCCCGGCGACTTTCCGTCGCCGATGGCGACCGCGTCGGCGCGAAAGCCAAGCCGGTAGACGCCGTCGGGCAATCTCGTCAGAGCGCCGACGAGCGGCAGATTGCGACCGCTTTCCAATGTGACGAGAGGGCCGCGCTTCTCAATGACGAGCTCGTTCAACGGGGGATCGGAAAAGACCCGGGCAGCCTCGATGTTTTCGGGTCTTCGATAGACGCGGGCGGTTGGTCCGACTTGAGTGACCCGGCCCTCATGCAGAGTAATGGTCGTGCCGCCGAGCAGGAGAGCTTCCGTCGGCTCAGTCGTCGCGTAAACCAGGACGGCGCCAGTCTGGGCGAATATGCGAGGCAATTCCTCGCGCAATTCCTCGCGCAGCTTATAGTCGAGATTGGCCAGGGGCTCGTCGAGCAGAACCAGTTTGGCGCGCTTGACGAGGGCGCGAGCAATGGCCGTGCGTTGCTGCTGACCCCCCGACAATTGCGTCGGCAAGCGCTGCAAGAGATTGTCGAGGCGCAACAAACGCGCCGCTTCCTTCACGCGCGTGTCAATCTCGGCGCGACCGGCGCCAGCGACGCGGAGCGGAGATGCGATGTTCTCGTAGATCGTGAGCGAGGGGTAATTGACGAATTGCTGATAGACCATCGCGACGGAGCGGCGACGAACCGCGACATTGGTGACGTCCACGCCGCCTTCGACGAGCCGCCCAGTCGTCGGCCGGTCCAGTCCGGCCATGAGACGCATGAGTGTGGTTTTCCCGGACAGTGTCGGGCCCAGCAAAACGCTCATCGAGCCCTGGTCGAGCGTCAGCGAAACGTCATCGATGACGGTTTCCTGCCCGATCGAAAGCGAAATATTTTCCAGAACGAACGTCACCCGACGCTTGCCCCCCGTCGACCCGCTGTTTGCGGCTGAGCCTGCAACGATCCGAGGTAGGCGTCGAGATCCTGGACCTCAGCCTCGGACATTCGCAATCCCAGCTTGGAGCGCCGCCAAACGATGTCGGCAGCGCTCATCGCCCATTCATTGTTGGCGAGATAGAGGACCTCGGCCTCGGTCAGGTCGGCGCCGAAAGTCCGCCCCAGATCCGATTGCGTCCTCGCCCCCCCTAGTAGCCTTTCCACCCGATTGCCGTATGCGCGGACGAGACGGCGTACCGTGTCCCGCGCGAGGAAAGGATAACGCGCCGCCGTTTGACTCACCAGCGTTTCGAAGCCGTCGGTCGGAAAATCGCCTCCGGGCAACGGTTCTTGACCAGTCCATCCGGCGGCCTTGCGCGAGGGAGGCAGGCGCCGCGACACGATCGCCAGCGCCGCCTCCGCCAGCCGCCGATAGGTGGTGATCTTGCCGCCGAAAATGCTGAGAAGCGCCGGCGAGTCTTGTGATGGGTCGAGTTTGAGAACGTAGTCGCGGGTTGCTTCCTGCGCTTCGGAGGCGCCATCGTCATAGAGAGGACGCACGCCCGAATAGGACCACACCACCTGGTCGGCCGTCACCGGCGCCCGGAAGTAGCTGCTTGCAGCGTCGCAGAGATACCCGATCTCCTCCGGCGACACCTGCACCGCATCGAGGTCGCCAATGTAATCGAGGTCGGTCGTGCCGATGAGAGTGTAGTCGCGTTCGAACGGCATGACGAAAAATACCCGCCGGTCCTTGTTTTGCAGAATGTAGCAACGGTCGTGCTGAAACAAACGCCCGACGACGATGTGACTGCCTTTGACGAGCCTGACGGCGGCGGGGGGCGGAATCTGGAGCGTCGACTGCAGAACTTCGTTGACCCAGGGGCCGGCAGCGTTGACCAAAGCGCGCGCTCGAATCTTGCTAATTCGCCCGCTCCGTTCGTCCCGCATGGTCAGCGCCCATAAGTCCCCCTCTCGGGTTCCGCTCAGGCAACGCGTGCGGGGCGCGATGACGGCGCTCCTGTCGGCCGCGTCGCGCGCGTTCAGGACGACAAGCCGGGCGTCTTCGGCCCAGCAATCCGAATATTCGAACCCGAGTTTGAACTCCGGCTTGAGCGGTTCGCCCGCCGGGTCATCCGCCAATCGCAGGGTTCGAGTCGGCGGCAACAATTGGCGTCCGCCAAGGTGGTCGTAGAGAAAGAGGCCGATTCGAAGCAGCCACGCGGGCCTGAGATCCGAGTTGTGAGGCAAAACGAAGCGAAGCGGCCACACGATATGGGGCGCGATTCGCCACAGAACTTCGCGCTCGACGAGCGCCTCGCGAACCAAACGAAACTCGAAATGTTCTAAATAGCGCAGGCCCCCGTGGATCAGCTTGCTCGACGCGCTGGAAGTCGAGGACGCGAGATCGTCCTTTTCGCAAAGATAGACCGACCAGCCGCGTCCGGCGGCGTCTCTGGCGATTCCGCAGCCGTTGACCCCGCCGCCGATGATGGCGAGGTCAAAGGTTGGCCCAGACGACGCCGAGGACTCCACAGTCCCTCCCCAGCCGAAGCGCAAAGCCATCCGGGTTTCTAAAAGTGCGCTTTTCGGTCATTGAGAGGCTATAACGAGCGTGTTGCGCAGGGCAAGCGAAAAAACGAACGATCAAACGAATATTCTCAAACGCCCGCCTAGACGTCTTCGCTCTCCGATTCCACCGGGCCGCCGACTTCTATGACTTTGACTTCGCATCGCTGACAAAGCTCGATGATCGCTGGCGAGGGGAGGCGGTCGGTGACGAAGATGTCGATCTCCGAAAGGTGCGCGATGCGCACCGGCGCGGACCGCGAGAACTTGCTGCTGTCGGAGACCAGGACGATTTTACGCGCGTGCTCGACGATCGCGCGCGATATTTCCACCTCGCGAATGTCGAAGTCCAGCAGGGTGCCGGTCTGGTCGATCGCCGAGGTGCCGATCACCGCGAAATCAACACGAAACTGCTCGATCTGCTCGACCGTGACCGCCCCGACAATGCCGCCGTCGCTCTGTCGCACCGTCCCGCCGGTGAGGAAGATTTCGACGGCGTTGCTTCGGTGCAATTCGCTTGCGACGTGGAGATTGTTGGTGATGACCAGGAGACCCGAATGTCTCGAAAGCGCTTTGGCAACCTCTTCCGTTGTTGTGCCGATATTGATGAAGAGCGATGAATTGTCCGGGATCAGTCGCGCAGCCGCTTCTCCAATCAGACGCTTTTGGTCGCGCGCAACGAGTTGCCGGGCGTCATAGGCAAGGTTCTCAACGCCCGACGCGACAATCGCCCCTCCATGAACGCGAACCACTTGGCCCTCTTCGCTGAGTTCGTTGAGGTCGCGTCTTATGGTTTGCAGGGCGACGCTGAAATGAGCGGCGAGATCCTCGACCGCGACGCGCCCTGATTGGCGCAGGAGGGTAATGATCTGCGATTGCCTCTTGCCCGCTCGCGACACCGAAACTGACACGTAACACCCCCTCGCAGGGTTCAAACGCTGAGATTGAATGCGATGGAGATGCGCAAACGATCGCCCCGGTAAGGGCGCACTTGATGAAAAAGCCATGAGGGAAACAGGAACAGGAGGCCTGGTCGCGGCCTGATCGTTTCCGCCGCGCCGACCGACTGGCCGTCCTCTCCCATGAATTTCAGAGTAGGCGCGTACATTCCAGGTCCGGCCCCGCGAGGATCCAGCATTTCGAACTCGCCGCCCAGACTGTGATCCGTGGCGCAGCCGCCATCGGCGACATAGTAGGTTCCGGACCAGAAGGCGCCGGGATGATAGTGGCAAATATTTCCGTCGCCCGGCCCGTTGACATTTGCCCACGCCATGACGCTCCATTTGGGCTGGACCGATTGGCCATTTCGATCGGCGGTCAAGCGGTTGGCCATCTCTTTGGCCAGATCGAGAATGAAGGCGACCTGAGGGCCGCCCCACGAGGCGATCTCGCGGTCCGAGTGCCAGCCCCCCGCATTGGAAGCCTGAACCGACGGGCTCGTCTCGCGCATCTTCAGGATGATGGCGCTGAGTTCCACGTTGCGCGCCTCGGCGTCTGGAACTTCCAGCGCCGCGACCGGCGTTGCAAACAAGCCTCGGACGGCGATGTTCATCCGGGTGGTCATTGCATGTCCTCGACGGCGGTAATCGTTCAGACGTTCATCGGCGCGAACGCCAAACAACAGCATACGCTCGACCGCATGTACATGGCATGGAGGAGCCATGGAACGGCAAGTCAACAGTTGGAGGTCTTGCAGGGAGACGTCGGCGGACGCGGTGTTTCTGGCGACGAGCCTTTATCGCGACCCTACCGGCCGCGGTCATCGCGCAAGCTCAAGAGCATCTGGTCCTTAAGCGCCAGGCGGGATCAGCCTCACTGCACTATAGCCAGCACGCCGCCGGCGGTCGAAAACAGCGCCGCATCCGCATCCGCGAAGCCGAGCAACTGAAGCCCGAGCGGAAGGCCGCCGTCCTCGAGGACGGGAAGCGAAATCGCCGGAACGCCGAGCATCGATCCCGGGATCACGAAAGCCGGGTCTCCCGTCCAGTTCAGGCCGATCGGCGCCGCGCCTGGGGCGCTTAAAATCAGGCAAGCGTCGAATTCCGCCGCCAGCGCTTGGTAGACGGCGCGCCGTCTCTGACGCTCCTTGATGTCGCGGCGATAGTCGTCGAGGGTGAGCGCTTCGGCCCGGGCGCTAAGCTCGTGCATCGGCTGGCTGAGCTTGCTCGGGTCGCGCGCGCGATAGGTGTTGAGCGGCCAGCGCGACTCCCAGGCGATGATGGTGTGGGAGAGTTCCCTCGCATCGTGGATCGCGTCCTCGACCGCGGCGATTTTTTCGCTTTCACGGCGCGAGACGAGCGTGACGCCGGCTGATTTGAGTTTCGCCGACGCTTCCGCGAACGCCTCCTTCGCCGCCGCCGTCGCCACCGTCCAGCCGTCGGTTTCCAGAACCGCAAGGCGGCGCGGCTTCAAGGACGCGGGGCAGGTTGGAGGACCGTAGAGACCCGGAAAACCGGGGTCTCCGCCGGCGCGGCGGGAAATCTCGTAGGCGACAGCCCAAGCTTCAGGCAGACTGGCGGCAAGCGGCCCATGCGTGCTCTGCGACAGCGCGTCATGGCTGCCGCCGCGATTGATCGCGCCGACCGTCGGCTTGAAGCCAAAGCAGCCGCAGAAGCTCGAGGGCCGCAATATCGAGCCGAACACTTGCGTGCCGATGCCAACGCTGATCGCGCCGACCGCGACGGCCGCGGCCGAACCGCTGCTCGAACCGCCGGGCGTGCGGGTCAAGTCCCACGGATTGCGGGTGGCGCGGGGATGCATCCAGGCGAATTCGGTCGTCACCGTCTTGCCGAGGATCACCGCTCCAGCTTCGCGCAAAGCCGCGACGCTCGCGGCGTCGCGCTCGCTGCGGTAGCCGGCGAACAGTGGCGAGCCGTGCTCCGTGGCCATGTCGATGGTTTCGATGATGTCCTTGATTCCGATCGGCATGCCGTCGATCGGCGAAAGCGCCTCGCCCGCCCGCCAGCGTTCGGTCGAGCGATCCGCAGCGGTCCTCGCGGCGGCGAGGTTGAGCGTGACGAACGCGCCGATCTTCGGCTCCCAGGCTTCCAGATCGACGATGCGGCGCTCGAGGAATGCGCGGGCTGAGTCTTTGCCGCTGGCGAAATCCGCCGTCGCCGGCAGAAACGGCTGCATCCGTGGCTTTGTCGCGTGGGGCGCGTTCATGGGTTCACTTCTGTTGCTGTGCATGTCTTCCGGTCCGCCTTTGATTGCGGCAGGTATAGCGCGATGGACGGTGGCCGTCATCGCGAGGAGCGGAGCGACGTGGCGATCCAGGGGCCGTTAGGCGCCTCGCGGCCCCTGGATCGCTTCGCTTGCGCTCGCGATGACGGCAAACCCGAGCCTTCAGTCAGACTGCGCCTTGCGCTAGGTTCGCGGCATGAAGCATCCCGCCGTCTACATTATCGCGAGCCAGCGCAACGGGACGCTGTATGTCGGCGTGACTTCGGATATCGGCCAGCGGGCTTTCCAACATAGAACCGGGGCTATCAAAGGGTTCACGCGCCGCTACGGCTGCAAGATCCTTGTGTGGTTCGAGCCTCACGAGCGCATGGACGAGGCGATCGCGCGCGAGAAGCAGATCAAGTCCGGAAGCAGGAAGCCTAAGCTGGCGCTGATCGAGCGCGACAATCCGCTTTGGACTGACCTATATGAGACCCTAAACGCCTGAGTCGTCATCGCGAGGAGGCCGAAGGCCGACGCGGCGATCCAGGAGCCATCGGGCGCCTTACGCCCTCTGGATCGCTTCGCTTGCGCTCGCGATGACGGCGAACTTCCGGTCAGATTAGATCCTCGACGCTTGGGCCCGTCATCGCGAGGAGCGGAGCGACGTGGCGATCCAGGGGGACGCAGAGCGCCCTACGTTCCCCTGGATCGCTTCGCTTACGCTCGCGATGACGAGTGTGACGCGGTAGTATTGCGCGAATGCTCTAGACAGCGCCTTGAGTCGCCTCCACCGCCGGTTCGCGCGAACGCATAGCGCGGATGATCGCCTTCTCGATCTCGACCACGAGGAAGAAGATCAAGCCGCCAAGCAGCAGCCACGGCCAGACGCCGAGCGGCAGCGCCTCGGTTTCGAACACCGACTGCAGCGGGGCTGCGTAGGTGTAGAGGAGCTGCAGCACGATCACCGCGCCGATGCCCATCGGCAGATAGCGATTGCCGAGATGAGCCATCGGCGACAGCGACGAGTCGATCTTGAACCGGCTGTTCAGGAGATAAAAGACCTGGCCGATGACCAGCGCGTTGACCGCGGCGGTGCGGGCTAGCGGATCAGAGGCGCCTTGCGACTTCATCCAGAAGAACGCCCAGAGCGTAAGGATGAGCAGCAACGCGCCGACGAAGACGACGCGCCACACGCCGAAGGCGTCGAGGATCGGGCGATTGACCATGCGCGGCGGCCGCAGCATCACGTCAGTTTCGTGCGGCTCGAATGAGATCACGAGGCCGAGCGCGACCGACGTCACCATGTTGACCCACAGGATCTGGGGCGCGGTGATTGGCGTGGTGAAGCCAACGAAGATCGCAACCAGAATGACCAAAGCCTGAGCGACGTTGGTCGGCAGCATGAACAGCATCGCCTTCTCGATATTGTTGTAGACGGTGCGTCCCTCTTTCACCGCGGCCGAGATCGAGGCGAAATTGTCGTCGGCGAGCACCATCTCGGCCGCTTCCTTGGTGACCTCGGTGCCCTTGATTCCCATGGCGACGCCGATGTCGGCCTTCTTCAAGGCCGGCGCGTCGTTGACGCCGTCGCCGGTCATCGCCACCACCTGCCCGTTGGCCTGAATGGCCTTGACGAGACGCAGCTTGTGCTCGGGGCTCGCTCGGGCGAACACGTCGACCTTGGCGACCGTCTCCTGAAGCGTCGCCATGTCCATTTCCGCGACCTCGGCGCCGGTGACGGCTGTCTTGCCGTCGCCGATGTTGAGCATTTTCGCGATCGCCGCGGCGGTGATCTTGTGGTCGCCAGTGATCATCGTCACGCGGATGCCGCCGGCATGGCATTCCTTCACCGCCTCGATCGCTTCCTTGCGCGGCGGATCGAGAAGGCCGACGAGGCCGAGCAGAACGAGGTTCTTCGGCAGGTCCGCTGGCCCCAGGCTTCCGGCCTTGACGCCGGGATCGGGCAGCCACGCCAAAGCCAGCACGCGCTCGCCTTGCGAAGCGAGAACGTCCGAGGCCTTTTCGAAAGCGGCGCGGTCGAGAGGTGTCTCTCCAGCCGCGTCCTGCTGGCGGTCGCAATGATCCAGGATCGCCTCCGGGGCGCCCTTGACGAGCAGGATCTCGTTGCCTTCCGGGCCTTTATGCAAAGTCGCCATGAAGCGGTGTTCGGATTCGAACGGGATGGCGTCGATGCGCGGGTAGGCGGCCTGTTCGTCTTCGCGCTTTACCCCAAGTTTGGCGGCGAACGGATAAAGCGCGCCCTCGGTCGGATCACCCTCCACTTTCCACACGCCGTCCACTTTGCGCAGCTCGGCGTCGTTGCAGAGCGCGGAGACGCGACCCAGAAGCTCGAGCACTGGGTCCTTTTGGACCGGCGCGCCGTCCTTGAGCACCTGGCCCTCGTTGGCGTAGCCGTCGCCCGTGACTTTCAGCGTATCGCTGGCGGTCGCGGCTGACACCACCATCATTTCCATCAGCGTCAGCGTGCCGGTCTTGTCCGAGCAGATGCGCGCGACGGAGCCCAGCGTCTCGACCGCCGGCAGGCGACGCACGATGGCGTTGCGGGCCGCCATCCGCTGGACGCCGATCGCGAGCGTGATCGTGATCAGCGCCGGCAAGCCTTCCGGGATCATCGACACCGCGATGCCCGTCACGGCCTGGAACATTTCGACGAACGGAATGTCGCGGACGAGATGTCCGAAGGCGAAGGTGATCGCGCCGACGATCAGAATGATGATGACGATCGCATAGCCGAACTTTTTGATCTGCAGCAGAAGCGGGGTTTCGAGCGCGCTGACGCCGGCGAGCAATTGGTTGATGCGGCCGAGTTCAGTTTGGCTTCCCGTGGCGACGACCACCCCGCTCGCGCGGCCGGAAACCACCAGCGTGCCGGAATAGGCCATGGCCGAACGATCGCCGACAGTCGCCTTGTCCGAGACGGGCGCGGTCGATTTGTCCGATGGCACGGATTCGCCAGTGAGGGCTGCTTCTTCCGTGCGCAGGTTCTTGACCTCGGTCAGGCGGATGTCGGCTGGGATCTTGTCGCCGGATTCGAGGAACACGATGTCGCCCGGCACGAGCGTCTCCGCCGGGATCATCGACGTCTGCCCGTTGCGCAGGGTTCTCGCTTCCGAAGAGAGCATGTTGCGGATCGAATCGAGCGACTTCTCCGCCCGGCCCTCCTGAAGGAAGCCGAGCAGGCCGTTGATGATGACCACGGCGAGGATGATCGACGCGTCGAGCCACAGGTTCATCATCAGCTTGATGAAGCCGGCGGCGAGCAGCACATAGACGAGCACATTGTTGAACTGCTGCAGGAACCGCATGACCGGACCGCGCTTGCGCGCCGTCGGCAGGACGTTAAGGCCATATTCCGCCTGGCGGCGCGTCGCTTCGGCATCGTCGAGCCCCGCCGTTGCGCTGCTCTTGAGCCGCTGGACGGCTTCGTCCGCGCTCAGCGCGTGCCAGGCCGTCTGTTCTGCTGGGTTCATTGTTCGATTTCCGTGCGCGCCGCAGCGCGTTCGAGATGCGCGACGGCGCGCCATGCGTGATGGGCGAGCCGGCTCATGAGCGCGACCGCGTCGACGCGCGCGATCGCCGCGCTCGCGGTGAGCTTGCCAGCCGCGACCATGTCGAGCGTCGCGGCGCGATGCGCGGCTCGAAGGCCGGCCAAAGCCTTGGCGGCGTGCTCGAGATCCTTGGCCGCGTCACTGCCGGGCGCGGGGCGCGTGGCGACTGAGGTCTTGACGATGGTCCGAGCCAGTTCGTCATCGGCCGCGTGGCCTGGTCCCGCGGCGACGGCAAGGTTGGCGGCGGCTCCGGCCGCGTCGCGCATCGCTTGCGCGCACAAGGCGGCGGCCTTTTGCTCTTCGGGTCCGTCAGTCGCGACGCCCGTCTTCGCCATCGCGTCGACCGCTTCGGCAAGCCGGCTCGCATGATCGAGCGCATGCACCGTGCTGGTGAACCACGCGTGGCCTTCTTCGGACGGCGCCGCGTCGCTTTTCGACAGAAAATCGCTCGCCTGCCGCACGCCATCCGACGCCTGCGCCAACGTCGCTTCGTCGAGAGCGGGGCGCGCGGGCTTGCCATCGGTCGCGCCTTCAAGCCCGCTTGCGGTCGCGAGGCAGAGCGTTTCGAGCGCCCGCTCGACGGTGCGCCGCACCGCCTCGACCGCGACCATCGGCGAGCGAAGCGAAGCCGGATCGAGATATTTCGTGAACGGCGAGCCGCGCTCCGGCACGAAACGCTCGATCAGTCGCGTGAACGGGCCCATCAGCGGCAAGAGGACCGCGACGCCGATCACGTTATAGGCGGTGTGATAGGCGGCGAGCAGGCCAGTGGCGTCGATTGTTTGCGACGCCCGGACGATCAGCGGCGTCACGAACGGAAAGAGCACGATCGCGATCAATGCGGCGACCAGCTTGAAGGCGATGTACGCGACAGCGAGGCGCTTGGCGGTGCTCGACGCGCCGATCGCGGCGACCGCCGAACTGGTGGCGGTGCCGATGTTCTGGCCGATGACGAGCGCCAGCGCCTGATCGAGGCCGACCGCGCCAGCGTAGAGCGCCGACAGCGTCACCGCGATTGCGGCGGTCGACGACTGCATGACGGTCGTCATCAAGGCGCCGACCACCACCAGCAGCAGCACGTTGGCCATGCCGGCGAGATTGACGGCGCCGGCGGCGTTGGTGATCGTGGGCAGGTCCGACGGGTGCAACGATTGGGCCAAGCCGCCCATGCCCTGCTGAAGCGTCGACAGGCCGACGAGGATGAGCGCGAAGCCGGCGATCGCGCTGCC
>Ga0208480_1000729_pt1 | contig 12334 bp, 13 predicted proteins | sample NGESurshal092012_4_FD_184485 | JGI IMG/M metagenome (GOLD analysis project Ga0208480, IMG submission 184485) | Arctic peat soil microbial communities from Barrow, Alaska - NGEE Surface sample F53-1 shallow-092012 (SPAdes) | ecosystem: Environmental > Terrestrial > Soil > Wetlands > Peat ... | reverse complement strand
ACGACCGCACCGGATGCGTCGAGCCCGACCACGCTGCAGACGTTCTTGGCCCAGATCAACGCCAGGAACAGAGACTTGCCGTCAAAGCCATATCCGACTCCTCCTCCTTCTGAACCGCCAGCGACTCTACGACACCGGAAGGAGGGGCGGGCCATTCCATAAGCCTCCCCGCGCGCCTGGAAGAGATCGGGCATGAAAAAGGCATTGAGCCCACCGCCATGGAAGTCTGGTTTGCAGACGAGTCGCGCATTGGCCAGAAGAACAAGATCACCCGCCGCTGGGCCAAGCGCCCCCAGCGACCAGCGGACCGCCTCGGCCTACATTTTCGGCGCGATCTGCCCAAAGCAAGGCAAAGGCGCGGGTCTCGTCATGCCCCGATGCGACACCGAGGCGATGAACCTTCACCTGGCCGAGATCGCCACGCAAAATCGCGCCAGGCGCACACGCCGCGATCCTCGTCGATCAGGCCGGATGGCATCTCTCGGGCAGACTGATCGTCCCGCCTAACATCACGCTCATCGCGTTGCCCGCCAAATGCCCCGAACTGAACCCGCAGGAAAACATCTGGCGGTTCATGCGCGAAAATTGGCTCTCGAACCGGATCTTCAAATCCTTCGACGCCATCCTCGATCACTGCTGCGACGCCTGGAACAAGCTCATCGATCAGCCTTGGCGGAGCATGTCCATCGGAATGCGCGATGGGCCAACCGGTTCTAATCAGCGAGCCTAGGTTCTCTACATAAGGCCGCTGCGTCAAGTGTTTTGTTCGTTGTCATGGTTGCCGTCAGCGTCAAGCGTTCCATGGTTCTCTTCGGCGTCCGCGGCATGGCCATCGGCGCCATCATCCGGGGCTTGTCGCTCATTTCCGTGCGGCCGGCGCAGTGTATTAAACGCAGGGTCTGACCTGCAACCAATATGTCTCGCGCTCAACCACCCGGCTCGGTTGCTGACGATTCGATCCTTCAGCCAACGAACGGTATATTTCCTCTTGCCGCCAATCGGTCTGTCACGCCCTATGCCGACTGGGCTTCAAAATGGCTCTCCTGCTTCCAAAGCCGCAAAAGCAGCACGGCGAGTTTGCGGGCCACGGCGGTGCGGGCCCGTTTGGCTCCGCAGCGCTTGACCAGCTTCAATCCCCACCTCTTGAGAGCCGAAGCGCCTGTGACTGTGGTCAGCAGGCAATTGGCGGCCTCGTGGAGATAGTGGCGCACCATCTCGTCTCCTTGCCGGGAGATCGACAGCGATATGTCTCGTTCTCCCGATTGATAGCGCTTGGGCGTCAGGCCCAGATAGGCCCCAACATCCCGGTTCGAACCAAAACGATGCGGATCTTCGATCGCCGCCGTGAAGGCAAGCGCCGTAATCGGGCCGACGCCGGGCACGGACATCAGATGCCAGCACGCCTTCCTCTTTTGCGCCAGAGTGCGAACCTGCTTGTCCAGGACCGCGATCTGGCTCGCCACGTTCGCAAGCGTGTCAAGCCAAGCGTGTCAAGCAAGGCGCCGACCGCGATGGAGAGTACGTTCTCCTTGTGGCAGGCCATTCGCACAGCCTCATCGAAAGACACAGCCTCATCGAAAGACTTGGCGCCGGCCCGCTGGGATATCTTGATCCCGAAGGGCCGCGGCAGGCCACGGACCTGGCCGTAAAGCTGGCGCTTGACCCGAACCAGTTGATCCCGCGCCCCCAAATAGCGCTTTCAGTTGATGGCTCTCCAGGCTCTTCACATGAACAGCCGAGCACCACCCGCTCGCCAGCATCTCCGCTAGCGCACGAGCATCCGCCTTGTCCGTCTTCTCCGCCCGAGCCTTCAGCGCATCCGAAGCCCGGCGCGCATCCATGCAAACCATGGCAAGACCAAGATCGCTGAGACCGTGATAAAGCCAGGGCGTCAAGGAACCCGTCTCAAGCCCAACAAGCCACAATCTGCTTGCCCAGCGTGCAAGATGCTCGGCGATCATCGCAATCCGCGTGTCCGAAACGCCGCGCCAAACCACGCGACGCTCCCCGTCCAAAACACAGATATGCGTGCTCTTGAGGCTCACGTCCAAACCGACATGATATCCCATCGCCGCTCTCCTTCGCTTGCCAAAGCCGAAAGCCGATAAGCTCGCTCTTCCGCCGCGCAGCAGCAACCTCATGTATTGGATGTATTAGACCTCGATCCGACTGCTTGTGCGGCCCGGCGATTACGTTTTTCCCGGCGCTTCAGTTGCTCTGCTGCGCCTCTGGGTTGACGGCGCCGAGGGCGCGATTCGCAACGCAATTGCGCTGGGTCCGATCCGCGTGAGCTCGGCTGATCTCGAGTTCACGATGCGCCAGCCTGTGGAAATCGCAGTGCGGGCGCTCTCGCCGGGCATCAACGATCCCCATACCGCGATTAGCGTACTGGATCGACTGGGAGCCTCGCTCTGCGATCTCGCTCCCCAGTATCTCCCGACCGTCTCGTATTGCGCGATGCGCAAATCGTGCTGTCAGTCCCGAGCGTAACTATGACGGACTGGTCGACACGATGTTCAATATGATTCGGCAGAACGCCACCAAATCCCCGGCCGTCTTGATAAGGTTGAATGACGTGCTGACAGCGGCGTCGAGTTGCGACCGTGACCCTTCGCGCTTGCGGACTCTGCTGCGTCACGCCGATTTTGTAGGCGCGATGCGGAAGTTGGTTTTTCATCGAAGGGCGACCTGAAGGATCTCTTGGATCGCCATGCGAAGTTTGTCGCAATGATGCAGCCCGGTCTTCCCGACCCTATCAGAGGTACACATGTCGGCCTGAGGTAAACATGGCTCTCAACGCCACGGGCGTGAGGACAGACGCCGGTGAGATCGGCCACGCGAAGGGGCGCGCTGCAGCTGCCTTTTAAACAGATATGTTCCCGCCACGGCCAATCCTAGGAAGGCGGCTGCCATCACCCCGTCCCGATGCCGATCCGTGAACATCTCCCAGCTCGTGTTACGCGCCTGCGCGTCAAAACGGCCATGCGCGCCGTAGTCGCCGGCAACCGGTTCGAACAAATTGCCGGGCGCGTCGGGATCGGACGGTTTGTCGCTCAACTGTCCGCTGTAGCCGAATTTCGCGAGGTAGCGGTCGATGAGGCCCGGCGCGATTCGGTTTGCGAAAATCGCTCGAACCGTCGGCAGCCCGACCCAGATCTGGCGCCTTGGATGAAGCGCGCCAAAGACGATGGCGCGGGCCGCGACCTCTGGCTGATAAACCGGGGGCACTGGCCGGGCCTTGTGACCCATCTTGTTGCGCGCCCAATCGAACTGCGGGGTATTTACAGCCGGAAGATCCACTTCCGTCAGCGTGACATTGATCTCGTCGTGATAAAGTTCGGAGCGCAGCGAGTCGAGAAATCCGCGGATCGCGAATTTCGCTCCGCAATAGACCGACTGAAGCGGCACGGAACGATAGGCGAGCGCTGATCCGACGCAGACGATCGCTCCCCGGTTTCGCGGGCGCATATGCCTCAGCGCCGCCATGACGCCGTGAACCTGGCCCAGATAGGTCACTGCGGTGCCCCGCTGAAACTCCTCCGCGGTGAGCTTATGAACAGGCGCGAAAACAGTCGCCATCGCCACGTTCACCCACACAGAAATCGGGCCTAGTTCCTCCTCCGCCCGCGCAGCGGCGGCGTCAACGGCGGCGGCGTCCGCAACATCGGTCGGGATCGGCAGCACGCGAATATTGAAGGCCCGCAATTCCGTCGCCGCCCGCTCGAGTCTTTCAGGATCGCGGGACAAAATGGCCATGTCGAAGCCGTGTCGGGCGAACTCGGTCGCGACTGCCCGTCCGACGCCAGCCCCCGCGCCTGTGATCACGACGATGTTTGTCATTTTGTTCCTCTGCGCTCACACACAAGATCGTAACGCCGCTCGGAGAGTTCCGGTTCCGCGAGTTGGCGTTCGTTTGCAACGACTTCGCCTCACGGGCGACCCAATGCGAGGCGATGTCTAATCTGGGCGCTCGCCCATTTGCTCGGAGCTCAGGTCATGGCTGATCGTCCACTTTCCATTGACATTCGCCATCCCCTGCTGCTCAAGGCCAACGACCTCTTCCTTCTGACCCGCGAGGACGGAGAGATCGTTCAGGACGTGCCAGGCTTCGGCCTGTTCTATCGTGATACCTGCTATCTCACGGCCTATGCCTTGCGGCTGCACGGGACATTGCCGCTGCTTCTGATGTCGTCAGACCGTGAGGGCACGTCCGCGCAGATCGCCCTCACCAACCGCCATCTTGCGACCGCCAACGGCCGGGTCATCGCCGACCACAAGCTCAGCATCCGGCGAACCTTGCAGGTGCTCGATGACGAGCCCCTGTTCATCGACACGATCACCGTTCGCAACTTTGGGACCGACCCGGTGACTCTTCCAGTATCGCTGGAGTTTTCGACGATTTTCGAGAGCATGTTTGTCCTGCGCGGGGCGCCGACGGGCAAGCGCGGGCGGATGCATGCGCCCGAATGGGATGAGACCGCCCTGCGCTTCTCCTACGAAGGCGCGGATGACGTGAGGCGGACCCTGCTCGTGGACTTCTCGCTCTCGCCTGTAATCGCGCCGCGAATGTCGGAGCAGAGCATCGGCAATTTCGAGCTTTCCCTGGAGCCTGAGGCCAGTCAGGATCTGATCGTGACCTGTCGCGTCGACGAGCGGCCGGTCGGCGACGCGCCGCCCGGTTCGGCGCGAGCTCCCGTTAGCGCCGCGGCGATGCGACAGGCCAAAGAGGCGGCTTCGAAGGCGCTGCTCGACGGCTACGCGCGGGTTGATACGCCCAGCAAGTCCCTTGGCGAAATCCTGGCGCGGTCCCTGACCGATGTCGCGCTTCTGCAAGTAAGACGAGGGAGGCATAGATTTACGGCTGCGGGCGTGCCGTGGTTCGTCGGCCTGTTCGGTCGCGACAGCTTGTTGCCGACGATTCAGCGCCTTGCATTCAATCCTGATCTCGCCCGCCACACCACCGAGTCTCTGGCGCATTGGCAAGGGACGAAGGACGAGTCCAGGACTCGCGAACAACCGGGAAAAATCTTCCACGAACTGAGGGTTGGCGAGCTCGCTCATCTTGATGAGGTTTCGCAGACACCGGCTACGGGGCGGTCGATTCGACGCTGCTGTTCTGGATCGCCATCGCCCGGCACGTCGCATGGACGGGCGAGATGGCCTTGTTCGAGCTGTTGCGACCTCACATCGATCGCGCGCTCGACTGGTTGAGTCGCAAGACCGACGAAAACGAATCTGGCTACGTCACCTACGACGGGCTCGCTGACGGAAACCAGCCCATCAATCAGAGCTGGCGCGATTCCGGCACGGGCGTCTTGCGGAAGGACGGAAGCTATCCCGCTCCTCCGCTCGCCCTCGTGGAGGTACAGGGCTACGCCTATCAGGCCCGCATGTTGATCGCGCCGCTGTTCCGCCGGAGTGGCGAGGACGCAAGGGCCGATCGATTGGTTGCTAGGCAAGTAAGGTCGACGGCTATGGAGAGCTTTTGAAATGTTAATTATTAGCAGCGATTTGGTAGAAAGCGAGGCCGCGGGCCGGATAGAAACTGTCAGCGACGTCTCCATCCCAGGCTTTCGAACAATACGCTCAGCCCCGTCACGCCTATGATCAGCGCGCCCCAGATCGCAACGGTCAGGAAAGGGCTGAAGTTGAGGAGGTTGAAGGCCGAAGAGATCACCTGAAGCACGATCAGGGCCATGAGCAGCCCGCCAACCTTGCCGAAACCGCCAAACGGATCGACCCCGCCAAGCACCGCGGCCAGGATCGTCACCAGCAAGTAACTCTCGCCATAGGAGGCGTTGGCGGAATTGAACCGCGCCATCATCACGAGCGCCGCGACAACGGCGAGGAGGCTCGAGAGCACATAGACGCCGAGGACCACGCGCTTGGTGTCCACTCCGGAATATCGCGTCGCCTTCTCGTTCGACCCGATCATATAAATCCTGTGACCGAACGGGCTCTTGTTAAGCAGGATCGCCACCGGGACGCAGAGCGCGAGGAAGATCAAAAGCGCCACGGGCACGCCCATCAGCGTTCCGTTGCCGAGAAAGACAATCGGATCCGGGAAGCCCGAGATGACGTTGCCGCGCGTGAGGCCGATCGACAGCCCCTTGCACATCGTCATCGTGCCCAGCGTGGCGAGAATCGGCGAGACGCCGAGATAGGCGATCACGAATCCATTGATCAGTCCGACGATTGTCCCGACCGCGACGCCCGCCAGCACGGCAATCACTTGCCAGCCCACCCACATGGCGCCTTCCGCGCCCGTCGCATGCGTTGTCAGCACCCACGCCATCGCGAGCGCGCAAAGATTGGCTGTTGCGATGATGGAAAGGTTGAGGCCGCCAGAAAGCAGAGCCACCATCATGGCCAGCGAAAGGATGCCGAGCTCCGGCAGCTGGAAGGCCATCGACTGGAGCGCGCGGACGCTGAAGAGCTGATCGCCGAGGAGCAGCCAGAAGACGATGAGCAGGGCCAGGAGGACGAGCGCAAGGATTTGCGCCGCGCCGCCGCGGAAGCGGGGCAGCGAGAACAGCCATCTTGGAGCCCTGGCGTCGAGGCTCATCGCCAGTCCCTCATGCGATCGACTTCATCGAACGTTGCCGGCGGTCGCGCCAGGCCGTGATCGAAACCGCGCAGAGAATCGTCAAGCCGACGAACCATTGATTCCAGTATGAGGAGACGCCAAGGAGCACCAGGCCGTTCTGCAACACGGCCAACAGCGTGACGCCGAGGATTGCGCCAAACACCGTGCCGACGCCCCCGGTCAGGCTGGCGCCGCCCAATACAACCGCTGCCAGCACATCGAGTTCCTTGCCGACGAGCACCGTCGGCGTCACGGATTGCGCGAGCTGGGCCTGCACCAGCGATGCAATGCCGGCGATGAGGCCGAGATAGCCGTAAACCAGGAAATTGAGGCGGACGACGTGAAAGCCGAGTCGCTGCGCGGCGTCCTTGTTGCCGCCGAGGGCATAGATCTGGCGCCCAATGTTGGTCCGATTCAAGAGCAGCCATGCCGATAGGAACGCCAGCGCCAAAACCAGAATCTGCAGGTTCAGCGCATAGGGCGTGCCGCGGGCGTCGTCATATTCGAACCACCAGATCCCGTCGCGGAAAAACTTAGGCAGCGACGTGATGTATTTTCCGCCGGTGAAGAAAATCAAGAGCCCGTAGAAGATATTGAGCGTGGCGATCGAGACGATGATCGACGAGATTCGCAGCCGCGTGATGAAAAGCGCGTTGATCGCGCCGCAGGCGATTCCGATCGCGCCCGCGATTGCGAACATCGCGAACCAGCCGAGGCCGTAGCGGATCGCGAGCGTGAGCGCGACATATTGCGCGACCGAAGCGGTCGCCGTGAAAGAAATGTCGATCCCGCCGGCGATGAGCACAACCAGAAGGCCAGAGGCCATGATGCCGACGAAGGCGTTGGAGGTGAGGAGGTCGAATAGATTCTGAAGCGTCAGAAAGCTGTCGGTCGCAAGCGACAGAACCAGGCAAAGCGCCAGGATAACCGCCAACAGCCAAAATTCGTGGCTGCGCCCGAACCGCTGAAGCACGGGAGACAAGGCTGGACGGGACACGGCGAGAGTCACGGCGCCGCTCCCGCGGAGATCACGCAGCGGCGCGCGGGCTTACGCATCGACGACCGCCTGCAATTCCGCCTCCGACGAGGCATGCGGGACGCATTCGCCCGCAAGCCGTCCCCGTCGCATCACGATGACGCGCTGTGCGTGATAGAAGACCTCCGGGATCTCGTCCGAGATCAGCAAGATTGCAACCCCCTTGGCGGCGAGCGCCTTGATCACCTCGTAGATTCCGTCCTTCGCGGCGATGTCGACGCCGACCGTCGGGCTATCGAGGATCAGGAGTTTGGGCTCGGTCGCCATCCACTTGGCCAGAACGACGCGCTGCTGATTGCCGCCGGAGAGAGTCTTGACCGCGTTGTCCGGATCCGGCGTCTTGATTGCGAGATCCTCGATCCATTTTCGTGCGGCGCGTTTACGGTTCGCTTCCGGCACCAGTCCGAGCCGGTTTGTCAGCTTGTCGAGGACAGTGACGAGAATGTTGGACGCAATCGGCTGTTCAAGCACGAGCCCGAGGGTCAGTCGATCCTCCGAGACGTAGGCGATGCCTTCGGCGATCGCCTGCGCGTTGCTCCTCAACGCCAACACTTTGCCGTTCAGCCGGATTTCCCCGGACGTCGGCGGGTTCATCCCGAACAGCGAGAGTGCGAATTCGGTCCGGCCCGAACCCAGGAGCCCGGTCAGCCCGACAATCTCGCCCGCGTGAATGTCCAGGCTCACGTCCTCGTATTGGCCCGTTCGCGTGAGCCGCTTCACCGAGAGCACGGTCTGGGCTCTGGAGAAGTCCGGCTCCGAGGTCTCGTAGGCGTAGGCCTTGCCGGTCATCAATGTGGCGAGCTTCTTGTCATTCATCTCGCTAGCGGGGAAATCCCCGACCTTCGCGCCGTCACGCAACACGGTGACGCGCTCGGCGATCTCCATCACCTCATCGAGGCGATGCGAGACAAAGACGGTTGAGATGTCCGACAGTTTGAGATCGGCGACGAGCCGGATGAGCGCGTCAACTTCGTGCCGTGTGAGTGACGAGGTCGGTTCGTCCATGATCACCAGCCGGGCGTCGGCGGCCATCGCGCGACTGATCGCCACCAACTGACGGCTCGCGATCGAGAGATCCTCGACGCGCGCGAACGGGTCCAGCGAGGCGCCGATGCGCGCAATCGCCGCTTCCGCGGTTGCTTGGATCGCACGCCAATTCACCACCTGCGGGCCCCCGAGATGCCGTCCGACTGCGATGTTCTCGGCGACGGTGAGATTGGGGAACAGCGACAGGTCCTGATAGATCACCTGAATGCCGCAGGCGGTCGACTGCACCGGATTGAGGTGCGGGTATTCGCGACCCTCGATCACGATGCGCCCTTCCGGCTCCGGCCGCAGCACGCCGGCGATAATCTTGATCAGGGTAGATTTGCCTGACCCGTTTTCGCCGACGAGGCAGTGGACCTGGCCCGCCGGCAAGGAGAGAGCGACGTTGCGCAATGCGACGACGCCGCCAAACCGTTTGGAGATTGCGTGGAGGTCGAGGAAGTTGACCAAGTGCAGGAGCCTATGGCGATGCCGGCAAGATGAGCGTTAGCCCGCGCTCAACGCTCCGAGCAACACCCATTTGGTGGCCGCTCGAATGTCGCCGCACGGCTCAAGAGTGAGAAGAGCGCCTGAGCAATTGCGAGCGAGGCATGCGCCTCGCTCGCAAGATCCGCCAAAACCTTTAAAGGCCGCCGGCGATGAGAGCGTCGATGGTCTCATTGTTGATGCGCATGATCTTGTCAACCTTGATCAGCTTGCCAGGCACGTCGACGGAGGCCTTGCCCAGTCCGGGTATTTCCATGCCATCCTTCATTTCCGTGCCATCAAGAACAAGCCGCGCGACTGCGACCATCGCATAGCCGGCGTCGGTGGGATTCCAGAGGAAACCTTCCCGAATAATCCCGTCGGCGATCAGATCCTTGCCCTGCGACGGCAGCACCGTCCCAACGATGGCTATTTTCTTGCCGAGCCGCTTTTCGCGAACGGCGTTGCCGGCGCCAATCGGCCCGTTGGAGCCGAAGCCAAGAATGCCCTTGAGGTTCGGATAAGCTTTGATCACGTCGAGCGTGGTTTTGTAGGATGTGTCGATTTCGTCGGCGCCGGGGAAACGATCAGCGACGAGCTTCATCTTGGGATAATGCGCTTTTTGATACGCGATTGCCGCGTCCGCCCACTTGTTATGGAGCGGGGTCGTGAGCGTGCCGACGTAGACGACATAGTCGCCTTCTTCACCCATATCCTTGGCCAGTCGCTGCATCTGGACTTCGCCAAACTGCACCGAGTCGATGAGCTCGACGTTCCAGTCGCGACCTTCCTGCTCCGGGCCTTCATGCGTGATGACTTTGATGCCAGCCTCCTGCGCACGTTTCAGCACCGGGGCGGTAACCTTCACATCGAGCGGCACCAGGCCGATCACGTTGACTTTCTTAGCGATGAGGTCCTCGAGCAGCTTGACCTGCTGTGCCGGGTCGACGTTCGCGGGTCCAACCATGGCGGCGTTGATCTTGAAGTCCGCGCCGCCTTTGATAACGCCCTTTTCCAAGGCGTTGAACCACGGAATGCCTGCGATCTTGACAACGACGACCATGGTCGGTTCGGCGGCGAATGCCAACTGGCTGCTGAAGCTCGCTGCGGCGGCGATAGCCGTACCGCCCAATAGTTTAAGCGTCTCGCGTCTGTTCATGTAAGCGTTCCCTCCCAATGCCCAGCTTCCGCCAGATTTGCGCGCCGGTTCTCCAACTCTGCGCTGGTTTCTGATCTCAGGCAAGCGTGGGGACCAAGATCTATTGGGCCCGCCAACGACAGATTGAACGCGAAAGCCGAGGCAAGCTCCCCGTATGCTACCGAAGGCGACGCGGCACGAGGCCAACATTTCCGCCTGCGCAACGTCGAGGATCTACCGGCCGAGCGCGGATCGACATCAGCCATGAGACCGTCCGATTTTGGTCGGACCGGTTTGGCCCGATGTTCGCGGCCGAGTTTCAAAAAAGCGGTTGGGCAGATGCGCGGATAGATCAGTTGCGGTGGCGCTTGGATAAGGTATTCGTGAAAATCAACGGCAAGCTCTGCTATCTCTGGCGAGCCGTCGATCGCGAGGGCGAGGTTTTGGAAACGGTGGTCGCGCGAGGCGGGACAAGGCTGCGGCGCTTAGCTTCTCAGCGCATCATGAAGAAATATGGCCGACCGCGGAGCATCGTGACTGACGGGTTCGTGTTAAACACAGGGGTTTACTCAACGTCCCGATTGAGATGCAATTGATCGCGAAGGAGATCGTCATGAAGCCCGCGTTGGCGAACGTCCGTCAGGGCCGACTCGCCCTCCTGGCGGTGCAAACTGGCGGCGACAAAGCAACCATTGGCGCGAAGGCCACGGCCGTCGCAATCTATTGAACGGATAACGGCCAGTTGCGTCGGCGGCGCTGGCCTGATTTTCTCTGATTCGCCGCCCAGCGCCTGGATTTTGCCGCTATGAAAAGCCACGCGGTGTTCAAAAAGACATTCAACACTATGCTCGACGAGCTCTCGGGGCATCAAACTCGGTCGCCTCTTCCCTCTGAAGCTCAGCTTGCCGATTCGCTCAATGTCAGCCGCACGACCGTTCGAAAGGCGCTCTCCGAACTCGATCGTCGAAAAGTCGTCAGCCGCGAGGGAAAGCGCACCCTGATATTGAGAAAGCCGACCCGTGCCGACTACTTCCCGCTTGTTGACACGGTCGCCACCTCGGACCACGTCGAAAAAAAGTTCCTGGAATGGATGTTGCGTAGCGATCACAAGCCCGATCAGCAGGTCAACGGCTTGGAATTGGCGAGAGAATTCGGCGTCTCGACGAGCGCAATCCGGGAATATCTAAACCGATTCAGTCGTTTTGGGTTGGTCGAGAAGCGCCCAAATTCGGGCTGGATTCTCCGAGGCTTTACAGTCGAGTTTGCGCTCGAACTGTTCGAGGTGCGGGAGCTGTTTGAAATCCGCTCCGCAAAATCCTTCGCCAAGCAACTGCCAGATGCGCCCGCTTGGACGGCGCTTCAGCGGATCGAGACCGAGCATCACGAATTGCTGGCTCATATTAAGTCGCGCTTTCATGATTTTTCGGCTCTCGATGAGCGGTTCCACCGCCTCGTAAACGATTCATCACGAAATCGGTTCATCGCCGATTTTCATGACGTCATCTCGCTGATTTTCCACTATCACTATCAATGGAACAAAGTGGACGAGAAGGAGAGAAATTTGGTGGCGATCCACGAGCACCTCGACTACATCGCGGCGCTGTTCACCCGCAATCCAGACCGGATCGAGACCGCCTGTCGCCGCCACCTCAAGTCTGCGCGAAAAACGCTGCTCGCCTCAGTTGCATGAGGAGACGCAATCTCGTTGGCTTAGGTCGGTCTAAACTACTTGGTCGGATGGCCGCAGGAGGAGTCCCGTGCGAACGCCGCGGAGGTTGAAACGAAGGTGCGGAGCCCGCTATCTTTGGGACCTCGACGACTTCGTAGTTGCGTTCGCCGACGTTCGAGACTGCGCTTTCGACATCCAGACAAAATTGTCGGCGATCTGCGGCCAGTCTTCGTCGGCGGCGAATGCCCTATCGACGTTCGACATGCGCCTGAAGGAACCGACTCGCGCCAAACTGCATGACGCGCCGTGGCATTCAGCCGACCTCGATGAGGGCCTTGACCAAGCCGTTCTTTTCCTTCGACCATCGCGGAATATCGCCGACAGCGCCCGCCA
>Ga0208480_1000728_pt1 | contig 12340 bp, 10 predicted proteins | sample NGESurshal092012_4_FD_184485 | JGI IMG/M metagenome (GOLD analysis project Ga0208480, IMG submission 184485) | Arctic peat soil microbial communities from Barrow, Alaska - NGEE Surface sample F53-1 shallow-092012 (SPAdes) | ecosystem: Environmental > Terrestrial > Soil > Wetlands > Peat ... | reverse complement strand
CAGGGCTGGCCAGGGTAGCTGCCGGTCTCGTTCATCACGCCCCACTGCTCCCCGGTCAGGTTCATGGCCTGGGCCTTGGCAGAGAAGTAGGCGCCGTCCTCCATGAACAGCAGTGGCCTGGTGAAGTTGGTGCCGTAGAACGGCTCTTTGCCGAGCATGCTCGCGTCGAGCGCCCCGCTGTGCGCCATGGTCAGCTCGTTGGCGAGCATGACCGGGACAGGGCCGTCGGCGGCCGCCGGGACGACCGGGGTACCTCCGCGGAACTTCACGTGGGTGACCGCATTGGCGTAGGCGTTGGCCCACGCCAGGCGCTGCGCTGCCGGGGCGGCCTGGTAGGTGGCCAGGGCAGCCGCGACTGCCAGGTTGGAGGGTGCGATCGTGGCCAGGGGCCGGATTACGAAGTCTTGCGCGGGCTCGATGGGCTGGCGGACCCCGGCGAGCTTGGCCGGGGAGAATAGCAGCGTTTGGACGCTTCCGGTTCCGTGGTTGTAGGGCGGCCCGTAGGTGGCGGTCTCGCTGGTGCCGTTGAGCTCGCTCGCCGCCGTGGCCAGGAAGTCGGCCGGGGCCACCTTGGCCCAGCTCTGGACGGTGACCGATGGCACGTTAGGAGAGGAGAGCAGGGCGGCCAGCGCCACGGTGAGGATCAGCACGATGCAGCCGGCGATCGTGCCTTCCTTCAGGATGTCGTAGCGCCGGGTCGGGCCGCGCCAGGGCGCGGCGTCGGCGGCGGCCATGGCGCGGCGCCGCTGGCGTCGGCTTCCCCTGCCCGCCGCGCTGGGCTGAGCCGGCAGCGGGTGGGACACGCCGCGGACGCGGACGAGCAGCACGTGCGCCCCGACGATGGCGACGAGCACAATGGGCACGAGCACGACATGCCACAACAGCATCTGGCCGAAGTTCATGATGTTGAAGAACGCACCGACCCCGACGGGGTTGAAGGCGTCCTTGCCGCTGGCGGAGATCCACTGCGCGTCGAAGTTCTGCTGGGACAGGTAGCCGGTGAAGCATTCGACGACCGAGGCGACGAACGCGACCACGCCGGTGATCCAGGTCCAGGCCCGCTTGCCGCGCCAGGCGGCCATCCAGAACTTGCCCCACAGGTGGATGACCAGGAAGGCCATGAACAGCTCCACGCTCCACAGGTGCAAGCTGTTGAAGAAATGGCCGACCGAGTTGTAACGCCACCAATCGGGCCCGCCGAGCGCGATGGCGAATCCGGACACGATCGCCACGCCCAGCGCGGCCAGGCTCGCCACGCCGAACACGTAAATCCACGAGGCGACGTAGGCCGGCTGGCGGTCGGGCAGCAGCTTGCGGGGGGGCAGCATGTGAAGAGCCCAGTGCCGGGCACGGGCAGTCCACATATCAGCGTCCGCGTCAGCGCCTTCGTCACCAGAGGCGGTGCCATCGCCCGGCAACGGTCCGGCTGCTGGTTCCTCAGCCGGGTACGTGCGTCCCTTCGGGAACGGCAGCAGCAGTGCGAGGCCGAAGATCACGACCATCACGGCGATCAGCGCCAGGTTGGCCACCGACACGGTGAAGATCGACCAGTGCAGGTAGGAGCCCGGCTGATTCAGGTCGATGGCCAGCGGGCCTGGGTGCGGCAGGAGGGGGGAATTCATGTCGTACTCCAATGTCAGTAGCCGGATTGTCAGGGCACAGCGCTGCCCGAAGCGGCGAGATCGGCCGATGATCGGACCGATTCCGCGCCGAGCAGGGAATAGGCCGTCGTGTCCAGCGCGTCGGCAAGCCGCATCAGGCAGACCAGTCCGACAATTGCCGGATTCTCGTCTATATAAGCCAGGTAGGCAACGGCCATGCCCACCCGTGCGGCAGCCTGCTCACGGGTCAGGCCGAGGGCCTTGCGCCCGGTGGCCAGCCGCTGGCCAAGGTCGCCCGGATGAGTGGTGTGGTAAACCATCTGCCCTTTCTCCTCTCCGCGCTCAGGCATCCGGGCCTGTCCTTGCCTGCTCAGCAGGTAGCGCCTGTCGGGTTCGGGCGTGCCTCGTGCGGAGGGCGAGTCGCGGGATCAAGGGTGCGATGGTGCGGCTGCGGATTACGCCGCGCCACACGCCCGCTCCGTAGGCCATGTCATCCAGGCGTCGGATCACTAGGTAAGTCAGGGGGTTCAGGCGCGATCCCTTCCGGCGGTAGTCGATCAGCCCCTCGATTGCGGCGCCGGCGATGAGCACGTGTCGTGCCCGTCGGCTCATCAAGGCAGCGAGTGCCGCCACTGGCCAGTAGTGCCGGGTAGCGCACCCCACCAGTTGTTCTGCGGTGCCTCGCACCCCGGCCAGGGTCAGCAGCACGCCAGCTCGCACAGGGGTATCCGCGTCGGGTATTCGCCGGATCAGGCGTATCGCCACCACCGCGGTCAGTGCCACGCCGGCACCGAGCGGGACCGGCCGTGCGCGGAGCGCTAGCGCGCAGGCGACGACCGACCAGGCTGGAGCGTTCAGCGGAGGCACCTGGCCGGGGTGTCGCCTGGCCAGTTCGGCCGCTCCGGACCCGTAGCTGACTCGCTGAGCGAGCCAGCTACGCAGATTGGAACGGTGCTGATGGCCCACCCGAGAGCGCGGCACGTAGCGCAGCCGCCAGCCTGCGTGATGCAGTCGCAGGCACAAGTCGACATCTTCGCCAGTTCTGAGTTCCGGGGCGAATCCGCAGCCGATGGCGGCCCTCCGGATCACGAGTGTCGCGCCGGGGACGTACGACACTGGGGACAGCGGTACGATCGGGGCCTCGCGCGCGCCAATGTCCAGCGGCGGCCTGACGTCGTCGTATCTGTCGATCCAGCCTGGGTGATCGTTGGGTATGCCCACCACCCGCGGCGCTGCTAGCGCCACGGCGGGATCGGCGAACTGGGCCAGCAGCGGGCTCAGCCAGCCGGATTCTGGCAGCACGTCGGAGTCGCAGAACACGACGTATGCGGTCCTGGCGTGGCGGAGCCCGGTGTTGCGCGCCGCCGCAGGTCCCTGATTGCGACGATGAACGAGAAGGGTAGCGCCGTGCCGGCTGGTCACCGAGGCCACCGCAGCGCCGTTTACGGATCCGTCGTCGACGACCAGCACCGGCATGCTCGATGTCTCCGGGTCGGTGCGCAGGCCGTTAAGCAGCTGGTGCAACAGGTTTGCCCGGTCTCGCACCGGGATCACGATCGTGACCTCGCGGACAGGATGAGCAGAGGGGCGCGGATGCACGACACCGATATCCAGGAGCCGCCGGGCCAGTCCCGCCGTCGCCGCGTCTGCCACAACGAACCGGCCGGGTTCGAGCAGCTGAGCCGCCGAGGCGCTGAGCCGCAATAGCCTAGGGGGTGAACCGCCGAGCATCAGCCGGCCGTCGCGGGAGCTGTGCACGTCGTCGGCGAGTTCGACGGCAAAGCCGTTCGGCAGCGTAGTGTCAGGCGGCCCTGACAGCTGGGCGGGCGCACCCGTACCGAGCAAGCGCGGCCTGGTCATCCCGCGAAGCCGCCGTCGGCGTGCAGTACGGACCCGGTGACGGCGTCGGCCTCGGGAGTGCAGGCCCACGCCACCTCCTCTGGCTCAAGGAGCCGGCGCGTCAGCTGACGGTCGGCGAGCTGCCCCGCGCGGGCCAGCGGATACGGTATGTCCGGATCGTCGGCGCAGCGATCCACCGTGACCACCGTCGAGCCGTCGTTGGCCAGCCGCCGTACGACAGCGGCGCCGCTGCCCCGCGCCGCGTCGGTGACCACCGCGACCTGCTTCCCGGTCATGTCCGTCGCCAGGCTGCGCCGGTTCGGGCGCGGGGTGACCGGCTGCCGAGCCGGCCGTTCTTGCTGACTCGCCACGCCTCGATGTCCTCGGCGAGCTGTACTGCCATCCCAGCAAGGAGTTGCTCCCCATGCTGTGCGCTCGCTCCGGCCGGGTCGCCGAGGACGCCGGATTCGCTGACCCCGCGGACGGACTCGGCAATGAGCCGGTCCAGCAGCTGCTCCATCGGCTCGCATGGACCCGCGAGGGCCCGCTCAGCGTGCACCGCCGCGCTGCGCAGCCGCAGCATCATCGAGGTCTCGGCGTAACCGGCGTGCAGGTCGCTGCCAAGCGGGAGGCACGGCCACCACGCTGCGCCTTCGCGCCGAAGCGTGGCGATCGCGGTGGGCACGCTGGGAAGGTTGCCGCCGTGCCCGTTGACCACGAGCAGGCGGTCGGCCCAGCGCAGCATCGAGCGGCCCAGCTCCACAATCAGCAGGTGCAGCGCGCTGTGCCCGATGGACACGGTGCCGGGGAATCCCTCGTGCTCGCCGCTGGCGTCATAGGGCTGGCCTGGCGCGAGGAGAAGGCCCGTGTCATCGGAGAGCAGGGCGGCTGCTCGCCCGGCAACGGCCTGCGCGACCGCCTGGTCAGTGTCCAGCGGCAGATGGGGGCCATGCTGCTCGCAAGACCCTAGGGGCAGCACAACGAGTGGCCTGCGGCCGGTCAGGTCGGGCCACGACTTGTCGGCGAGCCTCATCATCACCCCCCGTCGTCGCCGGCGAGATAGCCGTGGCGACGCAGGTAACGGAGCAGTTCGTCGGCGGCCCGCGCCGGGGCCAGCGGGCCGAGCACGGTAGGCGGGGTGCGCTCTGTGAGCGCTCCGGTCAGCTCCAGCGTCCGGCGCAGGGCCGGACCGGACGGGCCCGGAAGCTCACGTGGCCGGGGCCGGTAGGGGTGGGCACCCAGTACGCGGATCCACCGCGCCGCGATGGTCCCGGGCGCGCGCGCCACCGGAATGGCGGCCAGCCCGCTGTCGATGGTGGCGGGCAGCCCCGCCCGCCGCAGGCGCACCCCGGCCGCCTCAACGGACACCACGGCGGGGCGCGGCACCTGCAGCACCTCGCGGCGCCCTCCGTCCAGGCGGCGATGCACCCGCACCATGCCATCACCGTCGGATTCCAACCGCACGACCCCCAGGACCTGAGCGGCGTTCAGCGCTGCGGCCAGGAAAGCGGGAAACGAGCCGGTGCCCCGGTCGGCCGAGCGGTCACCGCACAGCACCAGGTCCGGCACGCCGTAGCGCTGGCGCAATGCGGCGGCGAGCGCGGTGGCGGATTCCTGCTCGCCGCCGACCAGGTCGGCGGGCAGCGGGCCGGCGGATCCGGCCTGCACCTCGACGCGGAGCGCCTCATCCGCCCCGGCGGCCAGGGCATCCCGCAGCAGCGCGTCGGCTTCGCCAGGGCCGACGGTGGCCGCGACCACCCGGGCGTCCCACCGCTGGGCCAGCCGAAGCGCCTGCTCCAGGGCGGCGAGGTCCGACCGGCCCGGCCCGCGGTCGCGCGGATCCGCGCTCACCATCCCCGTCAGCGGGTCGACCTCCGTCTCCTGCCAGGACCAGCCCAGCGCCGCCACGATCACCGACATGCTCCCTCACCCCTTCCGGAACACGACGCCGTCGCCGCCAGCGGGGTAGGTCCAGGTGATGGCCCCCTCGGCGTTGCACACCTGGTAGCAGGTCCCGCACTCGAAGCACTGTTCGTAGTTGAACAGAATGCCGCCGTCGGTGGTGGGCACGAACAGGTTGGCCGGGCAGGCGCGCACGCAGTCCTTGGTCGTGCAGGATCGGCACACCTCCGAGTCGACGGTGATGTGCGCGCGTTCCCCGACCCGGAACTCCACGCTCGCCATCCGCCCCTCGAACGACACGTCGGGGTAGCTCATCGATGTCGCTCCCTCATCGGAAAGCCCGTAGCGCTTTCCAGCCGTCCTGCGCCAGATGCCGCAACCGGACATCATTAAGACGGACCGCGCGGAAGAACTCCCTCGCCATGCCCAGCTTGGGAACCGGGTTGGTGACGGTGAAGACCTGTTCCACGAAATCGCAGGCCAGACCGGGGTATTCCTGCTGCATCCGGTCGGCGAGCACGATGTCCGCAGCGTTGCGCAGCCGCTTGTGGTCAGCGAGGACGAAACACGCCTTCAGCCGGCGCCGGTAACCGGCCAGCCCGCGCGCGGAGGTGTCACCGGCCGCGATCGCCTCGGCCGCGGTCTGGCCTGCCGCAAGCCCTGCGCCCATCGCGAAGTTGACTCCCTCCAGCCACAGCCCGGCGGCCAGGCACATGGACGCCGCGTCCCCGGCCACCAGCATGCCATCGATGGCCAGCCGCGGCATGGCGCGGTAACCCCCCTCAGGGATCATGTGCGCCGAGTACTCTTTCAGCTCCGCGCCCCGCAGATACGGGGCGATCGCCGGATGCGCCTTCAGGCTCGCGATCAGCTCCTCGGGCCGCACCTTAGCCGCGACCAGCCCGTCGAGTCCGACAACGACGCCCACGCTGACCGTGTCGAGGTTGGTGTAAAGAAAACCGCCGCCAGGGATCCCGCTCGTGCAGCCGAGCATCTCGATGTCCAGCCCCTGGTCGCCTGCCAGCCCGAACCGCTCGTCTATCACCTCGCGCGGCAGTGCGAGGGTTTCCTTGGCGCCGAGGGTGGTGTGCGCCGAGTCGCTGCGCGGGAGCAGCCCGGCCTCCTTGGCCAGGAATGAGTTGACTCCGTCGCATGCGATGACGACCTTGGCGCGGATGTCGCCGTCGGGCCGGTCGGTGCGCACGCCGGCGATCCGGCCGGAGGCGTCCCGCAACAGGCTCGAGGCCACCGTCGAGGTGACCAGCCGGGCGCCGGCCGCGACCGCCTTGCTGGCCAGCCAGGAGTCGAAGTCGGCGCGATAGGTGGTCATCCCGTTGTAGGGCGGCCGGTCCCAGGCGCTGGTGCGGAAATCGATCGTCAGCGCCTGGGTGGGCGTCATCAGCATGGTCGAGCGGCGGGTCACCCACCGCTGCACTGGCACCTCGTTCCACCACTGCGGCACAAGGTCGTCAAGGATCCGCCCGTACACCACGCCGCCGTACACATTCTTCGCGCCCGGAAAGGCGCCGCGCTCCAGCAGGACCACATCGCGGCCCGCCCGGGCCAGTTCCAGTGCCGCGGCCGACCCCGCGGGCCCGGCGCCGACGACCACCGCGTCGACGGTCATCGCGTCATCCGGCATGACTCACCTCTTCAGGCAGGGCCGCCGGCGTCGCCGCCACGCCCAGCCGCTCGGCCAGTTCGGCGAGCACCGCCGGGGCGTCGGCGACGATCCCCAGGTCGGCCATCCGGGTCATGGGGCAGGACGGGTCGGTGTTCACGCTCACCACATGCTCAGGCGCGCCGAGCCCGCTGACGTGCTGTGCGGCGCCGGAAATACCGAACGCCACATACAGCTGGGGGTTGACAGCCACGCCCGTGGTACCGATCTGCCGCTCATAGGTCATCCAGCCCGCGTCGGTCACCACCCGGGTGGCGCCCGCACTCGCCCCCAGCGCGCCTGCCACGTCGGCCAGGAGCCGCATCACGGCCACGCCGTCCGCCCCGGCAGGCACCAGTCCCGCGCCGCCGCCCACGATGCGGCGGGCCTCGGCCAGGTCTGCGGTGCTGGGCTCGGGCTGCAGCACCCTGACGCTCTCGGCGTCGTGTCCGGCATCCAGCTCGGGCAGCGTCAGCACCGTTACTTCGGCCGGTGCTGCCCGCCCGGGACTGCCGCCGCGTCCTGGCCACAGGGTCACAACCACCGGCCCGTCCACCGCCACCCGCACCGACAGGCGGTCATCGAGCCTGGTCAGCTCGACCTCATCTGACCCGCACCGAACGGCGCCGGCGAGCAGGACGCGGCCCAGGATCACCGCCAGTCTCGGCGCGAGATCGCGGCCGTCTGGCGAGGCGGGAAGCAGCACCATGTCCACGCCCGACAGGACCGGCGCGAGCGCGCCGGCCAGAGCGGCCGGGCCGACCGAGGACCGTTCCAGCACCCATAGCCGGTTCGCCGAGTCCAGCCCTCCCGCAGCCTCGCGCGTCCCCGACCCCACCACCAGCGCGGCCCCGCCCGCCTCGGCCACTGTCTCGCCCGCGCCCGCGGGCAGCTGGCCGTCCCTGACCACCACGACCGCGAGGGCACGGATACCGGCTGGCAGGGGGCCACCTGGCCCGTTGGGCGCTGGCATGCTCTCGGCCGGCACAGTCATAGCGCCACCGCCGCCCGGTGCCCCTCGATCACGGCGGCATGTGCCCGGCGCGGGGACACGCAATCGCCGACGCGGTGCACTTCGAACGGCGCGTCCTGCAACTCCCCCCACAGGGCATCCTCCGGGGCCTGATGAACCGCGCACACCACCCAGTCACAGTGCCGCTGCGCGGATTCGCCGGTGGGATGGTGCAGGAGGGTGAGTACCACGCCACCGGAACTGCTGCCGGAGCCTGCGTCATCGGCAGCCACGCCCATCACCACCAGGTCGGTAGCCTGGCGGATCCCCTTAGCATGCGCGCGCACGTTGAAGGTCTCCATGTCCAGGGTGATGCCGAGGTCCTGGCCCACGACCATGCCGGCGGTGATGATCTCCACCGAGCAGCCCCGGTCGGCCAGCACCTCGGCGACACTGGTCGCCTGATGAAAGCCGAGGTCATCGACCACCACCACCTGCCCGGCCGGCTCGACGCGGCCTTCGAGGACGTCGCGGACATCCACCACGCGAGGATGACCGGCAGCCCAGTACGGCGCTTGCGGCCGCGCCCCGGTCGCCAGCACCACGACGTCGGGCGAATCAGCGCGCACCGACTCGGCCGTGGCCTCCACCCCGGTGCTGACCTCCACGCCGTAGCGCTGGCATTCGGCGGCCAGGTTGCGCACCACGTCGAGGAACTCGGCGCGGGAGGGCACCGACGCGGCCGCGGTGACCTGGCCACCGGTGCGCGGCTGGCGTTCGTACAGCGTGACCTGGTGGCCGCGCTGCGCGGCCGTGGACGCTGCCTGCAGTCCGCCCGGTCCGCCACCGACCACGATCACCCGCCTGCCCCGGCGGCGCGGCGGCGGGAGGCTGACAGCTTCGCGGCCGGTGCGGGGGTTCTCGATGCAGCCCAGCCACCGGTTCAGGCCCATCCTGCCCACGCATTCCTGGTTGCATGACAGGCAGGTCCGGATCTGGGTGGCATACCCCGCGCGGGCCTTGGCGGCGAAGTCCGGGTCGGCGATCTGGCCACGCACCACACCCACCAGGTCGCAGTGCCCCTCGGCCAGCGCACGTTCCGCCTGGACCGGGTCCTTGATCCGGCCCACCCCGATCACGGGCAGCTTGACCGCCCGCCGCATGGCGTTGGCGATGTAGAGGGCGTAGCCGGGCGGGATGCTCATGGACGCCTCGATCATGAACAGCGTCGCGGTGGCCACGCCGATCGAGGTGTTGATGTAGTCGACCTTGCCGGTCGCCTCCATCATCCTGGCCACGTCAACCGCCTCGTCGAGGGTGCTCCCGCCCTCGATCAGCTCGTCGCCGCAGATCCGCACGCCCAGCGCGCGCTCGGGGCCGATCGCCTCACGCACCGCATCGACGATTTCCAGCAGGATCTTGGCCCGGCCGGCCAGCGTGCCGCCGTAGGCGTCGGTGCGCTTGTTGGTCGCCGGCGACAGGAACCCGCGCACGATGGAGGAGTGCGAGCACTGCAGTTCTACGCCGTCGAACCCGCCCTCGGCGCAATGCCCGGCGACAGTGCCATAGCCCGCGACGATCTCGGCGATCTCGTGCCTCTCCACGGCCTTGGGCACCTCGCGGAACATCGGGTCGGGCACGGGGCTGGGCGCCCACACGGGCAGCCGGGAGAACATTGACGATGCCTGACCGCCGTTGTGGTTGAGCTGGGCGAAGATCGGCACGTCGTGCGCGTGCGCCGCCGCGGTCATCTGCCGGTAGCCGGGGATGACCGCCCGGTGGAAGCCGTGGATCAGCTTCTCGTAGGGCCAGTCGGTGGGATGAGTCGAGTGCTCCTCGGTGATGATGAGGCCGGTGCCGCCGGCCGCGCGGGCGGCGTAGTAGTCGGCGTGCTGCTGGGTGGGCAGGCCGTCCTGCGCGAAGTTGGTCAGGTGCGCCGAGAACACGATCCGGTTGCGGACGATCACGGGGCCGATCCGCAGCGGCGAGAACAGGTACCGGTAGCTGCTGGTTGCGCTCATCGGCCGCCTCCGGTCACGGTCAGCGCTTGACGGCCAGCGGGAGGACCAGCCCAGTCACCTGCCCGCCCGATGCCCAGTGCGGCCCGGCGCGCCTCCAGCACCGCCTCGAGCACGGTCCTGGGCGCCACGCAGTCGCCAGCCCGGGGGGTGCCGGGCCGGTGCAGGTAGAGGCTTTCCTCGGGCAGCCGGTGCCCGCAGTGCACCAGGAACGCGCAGCCCACTGTGCGCTGTTCGCCGGTCCACCGGTCCTCAAGCAGCACATGGTCGCCGGTGACGCCGCGGAGCAGGCTGCGCAGTTCGCGGACCACGCCTGCCCGCTGCAGCCGCGAGTTGGCCTCGGCGAGGTCGCCGGTGATGGCCAATTGCGTGCCGGCGATCTGGTCCTGGGTGACGATCGACGTCGGCCTGTCGTTCGCGGCGAGCAACTCCGCGACACCGACCCCGACCGGCCCGCCGACCGGGTCGAACACCACCGCCCGGCCGGCCGGCAATCGGTCCAGCGCACCGGAGCTCACCAGGCTGATCAGGTCGGCGGCCTCGACCACGTGCGCACCGGGGGCGACGCTGTACTCACGCGGGCCGGGCACTGATCCGGTGGCCAGCACGACTTGAACTCCCCTGGCCAACGCGTCGTCCATGTCGGAGGCGGTGACTTCCTTCCCCAGCGATACGTCCACACCCAGCCGCCGCAGTTCCCGCCGCCACCAGTCCACCACCACGCCGAGCCTTTGCCGTCCGTGGACCAGGGCCGCGGCCACCAGCATGCCGCCCAGCGCCGGTTCGCGCTCCGCCAGGGTCACCTGGTGCCCGCGCAGAGCCAGCACGCGGGCCGCTTCCATTCCCGCCGGGCCGCCGCCAACCACCAGCACCGGGCTCCGGGTCCCGTCCGCGCGGGCGGAGGCATAGCCGATGTCGATGTCGTCGAGTTCGTGGCCGCTGCCCGGCTCGACGACGCAGGTGATGACCGGGTTCCTGTTGTCCCGGACCATGCAGGCCTGGTTGCACAGCAGGCAGGGACGGATGCGGTCCGCTTCTCCACTGCGCAGCCGCGCGACGAGATCCGGATCGGTGATCTGCGCCCGCGTCATCTCGACCAGGTCGGCTGCCCCGTCCCCCAGTGCATCCTGCGCCTGCCCTGGGTCGACCACGCTGCCCTGACACACCACCGGGATGGTGCCGTCCACCGCGGCACGGACCTGCCGGCACAGCTCGACGGCGAAACCCGGCTCCGTGTGCAGGTCGGGCCGGGTGGCCGATACCGAGAAGATTGACCCGCGCACCACCACCAGGTAGTCCACCAGCACGGCCAGCCGCGCCGCCTGCCCGGCGGCCAGTTCCGGCGTCACGCCGGCCCAGGGGGCGAGCTCGTCGCAGCATAGCCGTAGCCCCAGGACCCGGCCGGCACCGAGCGCACTGCGCACCGCGCCCAGCACGCGCTCGGTGAGGAGCAGCCAGTCCGCGCCGTAGTCATCGCTACGCTGGTTGGTCAGCCCGGAATGGAACTGGCGCAGCAGTGAGTGCTGGCCGGCGTTGATCTCGACACCGTCCAGGTCAGATCCGGCGGCCAGCGCCGCGGCGGCGGCGAAGCCGTCGACCAGCGCGTCGATCTCAACGCCGGCCATCTCCATAGGAAGTTCGCGCGATCCCGCATCCGGCACCCGTGACGGTGCCCACAGCACGGACTGGGAGAAGGCTGAGGAGCCCTGCATCCCAGCATGGCCGAGCCCGGCCAGCACCAGAGCGCCGTGCGTCCGGCAGGCCACGACGGCCTCGGCCCAGCCTGGGCCGCACTCCGAAGCCAACGGCGCGCGCTCGTAAGGCCAGTCCGACGGGTGCACGCTCGCCGTCTCGGTCACGATGACACCAGTACCACCAGACGCCCGCCTGGTGTAATAAGCGACGTGCCGATCCGAGATCGCCCGGCCTCGCCCGAGGTTGGTCTCGTGCGGCCCGAACATCACCCGGCAGGGTGCACGGCGTGGCCCGAGGTCGATGGGTTCGGTCAGGGCCGCGCTCACCCCGTGACCGCCAGGGGGCTTGAATCGCACGGCTTGGCCGGGACGCGGATGGAGGGCATGCCCACATCCACCGCCCGGCGGTGGTGGGAGTGGTCTTTCTCCGCTCGCGGTAGCCCGGCACCGGCGGCGGCCGTGAGCCCGCTGGCACCGTGGCCCTTGACGCATTCGGGATCGGGCCCGTCAAGCGGGAGGCCGGTGAAGAACTTCGCCGCCATGCAGCCGCCCTGGCAGGTGCTGAAAGCCGAGCATGACCGGCATGCGCCGCCTGAGGTCTCGGTACGCAGCTGGGCGAACAGCGGCGCGCTGCGCCACACCTCGGCGAAACCGCCGGGTGAGCGCAGGCTGCC
>Ga0208480_1000727_pt1 | contig 12349 bp, 11 predicted proteins | sample NGESurshal092012_4_FD_184485 | JGI IMG/M metagenome (GOLD analysis project Ga0208480, IMG submission 184485) | Arctic peat soil microbial communities from Barrow, Alaska - NGEE Surface sample F53-1 shallow-092012 (SPAdes) | ecosystem: Environmental > Terrestrial > Soil > Wetlands > Peat ... | reverse complement strand
TCCATACTCTATTACTATTAGACTCAACAATGCTTTGACGTATTGCTTCTTCAAATCCTATTCTACCCGCTAATGCCAACCACGCAATACGATCTTGCCATCTTCCGTGAGTTTCAAATAGAACTTTATGTGCCTCTGCGTGTTCAGCAACGGTAAGTTCTACAATATTAGACGGATCATCAGTTCCGCCAGCGATTTGCCGACGCCGCCGCCTTGAAGAAATCCGGCCATGATTCCGCAAGCGAGCCAATAGCCGCGCTTGCCCGCGACCGGGCCGATGAGCGGATTGCCGTCGGGCGAGAAGGTGAAGGCGCCGTTGATCCATTTGCGCACCCCTGCCGTCTGCAAGACCGGATAGCGGTTGTGAACGAGCTCCAGTTCGCTGGCGATGCGGTCGATGTTTTCCGGCAGGAGCTCGACCCCGTAGTCCCATGGCGCTCCGTCGATCGCCCAGTGCTGGGGCTGGGTCTCGTAGATCCCGATCAGCATGCCCTTCTGATCCTGGCGCATGTACGTGAACCCCTCGAGGTCTACGACCATCGGCAGTTCGGTCTCGAGTGAAGCGATCTCGGGGATGGTCTCCGTCAGGAGGTAGTGATGCTCCAGCGGGGAGAGTGGAAGGTCGAGCCCGACCATCCGGCCGACCTGCTTCGCCCATAGGCCTGCGGCATTCACCACATGCTCGGCGTTGATGACGCCCCCCTCGGTGATAAGGTCCCACGAAGAGTCCGGGCGTTGTTTCAGCTCCAGCACTCGATTGTGCTCGATCACCGTCGCGCCGCGTTTCTTGGCCGCGCCGGCATAAGCCCAGACCGTGCCTGTGGTGTCGACATAGCCCTCGCGGTCCGCCCACATGCCCCCGAGCACCCCCTCCACGCTGATGACCGGGCAGCGGGCTTTGATTTCCTCCGGCGTCACCAGGCGCACGTCGTCAATCCCGATGGCCTGGAAGCGGCGATAGGACGATTGCAGCCATTCCCAGCGCCCCGGCGCGGAAGCGACATGGATGCCCCCGGTCATGTGCATGCCGATGGACTGGCCCGACTCGGCTTCGACCTCCCTCAGGAGGTCGATCGTGTAGGCCTGGAGGAGCGCCACATTGGGATTGGCGTTGAGAGCGTGAAATCCGCCCGCGGCGTGCCAGGACGAGCCGGCGGTCAGGACGGAGCGTTCAACCAGCGCCACGTCGGTCCAACCAAATTTGGTCAGATGGTAAAGGACGGAAGCCCCGACGACCCCTCCGCCGACAACAACGACGCGGTAGTACGCTTTCATCCGCGATCCCTAGTCCGAACCGGCTCAACTCATGCTACCGAATTGTTGGGCTGGTCTAGACACACCATTGTCCGGAAAGGGGCAGCTCGACTTATTTTGTCCGCAAGTGTGGCTTTTGTCGCCTTGTCCGGGGAGGGCGAATATGCGTATGCATGACGGGTCTGCGTCGGCCGTAACACGCGGCTTTGCGCCGCCGGAAAGTCGCCGCCTCCGCGGTTAACGAGGACGTCATGGCCATGGTTCAAAGCCATTTCTTCAGGAGCCGTCGGCAACGCCGCCAGTCTGAGGCCGACGGCGACATGAATTGACCGTGGCGCCAAGAATAACAGAGAGTTAGCGAGTGTAACGGACAACATCGGCGGGGATTAGGCGTTGTTCGTGCGCGCGCATGGGTTTTGAGGCAAAGGGGTGGTATGAGGCGGAGCGGGGCCTTCACGCTCGCGGTGGTCCTGACACTTGGCGCGGTAACCGGCGGCCGGGGGCAGGAGCTATCGGGCTCCGTGACGCCGGCGAGTGGGTCGCCATTCGACGGGCTTGTTCTGCCTTCAGTTCCGGAGAACTGGTCTGATCTGCCGTTCAAGCTGACCGCTTCCCAAATTGTGTCCTATAATTCGAACATCAGTTCTTTTCCGATTGGTTTCGCTCCAAAGGGCGCGGTCCTCGGCGATTTCACGTCGACAACAAATTTTGGCTTCCAAACCAGGGGGAATATATCCGATCAACATGTGTTTCTCGACGCTACGTTCGGTGTAATACATTATCTTCATGAGCCCGAGTTTAATTCAACTGTTTACTCTCTGAACGCGGGCGTTGACTGGTCTGTGACGTCGCGATGCTCGGGAACTCTTGCGGTGAGCCTCTCCAAGTCGCCAGCCCAACTCACGGAACAAGTTGGAACCGGCGTCAACTACACGACGTCGACCGCGCTCAACGAAACCGGAAAATGCGGGATTTCCAACGGATATTCGTTGGTATTCAACAGCGGTCTAACCACCACAACGAACTCAGATGCCGTTAACTCGCTGAATGACGCTCAAACCAAGCTCATCGCCGCCGGCGTTGAATATGCAAAAGGCGCCAGCACTCTCACGGCGCTGGCGAGCATTTCCGACCAGAACTTCACCGGTCGAGGCGCGGCGGCGAACGCTCTTGGCCTGGCCACCGAGACCGACTTCCATAGCTTCACGCTCAACTATACGCGACAAATCAGTCCCGACTTGTCCGTGAGCGGACTCATCGGCCTGGTTGGGGTCACGAGCGGATTCAGCTTGGGTCTGCCCAAAACACTCCTCCCGATTTATACGGTGTCCGCGAATTGGACGCTTACACCGAGGCTTGGCCTGAGCGCGTCCGCGTCACGAACCATCTCGCCTCCGACGACGGTCATCGCCAACGCGCAGCAAAGCTACAGTGCCGGGATGAATCTGACCTATCAGCTGACGCCCAAGATAGGCCTGAGCGCTGGCGGCTCGGCTGGCTATTCTACCACATCGTTTACATCGACGACGGCGATTTCCTCGTTTTTGTTTAGCACGCAGAATACTTACAACTTGAATACCGGCTTAAACTACTCCATGACGCCGTTCCTGTCGGCCGCGCTGAGCGCCTCGTATTCGGAGCGGGTCGCAAACCATACGATAACCCCGGACGATGTCGTGACAGTAAGCCTTAACTACAGACCGTACTAGCAGTCCGAAGTGGGAGCGGAGCAATGCTGACAACGATGCGAATGGCGCGGCGGTGGACGCTATGGGTGGTCGTCTTGGCCATCGGCGCAATCGTCCCGGGCTGGGCCTTTGCCGCAGGTCGGGTTCTTACGCCGCAAGACACGGTTTCCATCAAGGTCGTCAACCAGCCCGACATGGACACCACCACCCGCGTCGAAACGGATGGGACGATTAGCTTTCCCTATGTTGGCCGCGTCAGGGCGGCAGGGTTGAGCGAAGACCAGGTGGCGCACGCAATCGAAAGACAATTGGCGTCGCGTCAGATCGTCACCGATCCCCACGTGCTGGTCGACATCACCACCTTCGGCACCCAGGCGAGCGTCCAAGGGCAAGTGGGCGTGCCCGGAGTGTATACGCTGGATCGGCCGACCAATCTCACACAACTTTTGTCCAGGGCAGGGGGCCTGCGAGACGCCGCGCTGGGAGGAACGGTGTCTGTACGCCGCGCCGGCGGCCGGACCCAGACGTTCGATTCCAAGGACGTGCAGGCCGGACGCGGCCCAGGCGCCAATCTGCGAATTGCGAATAATGATGAAGTTTTTGTCGATCTGGCGCCGTTCTATTATCTTTACGGGTATGTCGGCAAAGCAGGAGAATTTCCTCTTCTTCGTCCGATCACGGTCCAGCAAGCCATCTCGATCGCCGGCGGGCTGGCGACACTCGGATCGGAGTGGCGCATCAAAATCAAGCGGAAATCAGGCAATGGGCAAACCTACGAAGTCCCGGCTTCACTTGACGATCAGGTGGAAGCAGGCGATACGATTGTCGTCAGCGAGCGCATATTCTAGTCATTAAGTGCTGCTATGCCCTGATTATGAGTGGACCTCAAGCCCTGGAGTTGGGTCGTGTCGGTAAGCCAAATTCTTGTGATCCTCCTGCGCCGGGCGTGGATCGTCATGCTGGCGCTCCTCACGACCGTGATCGTGGCGGGCGGGGTCTTGCTGTTTGTGCCGGGCCGCTACGACGCCGTCGCGAGCGCGAGCATCGACCCCGGCAACATCGACCCGATTTCGGAAATGTCGAGTGGCGTCGGCACGATCGGATTGATTCAGGGCAACATTCTTTCGCTCGTCACCAGCCAGCGCGTGGCGGTCGACGTGGTCAAGAGATTGAACCTCACCGACAATCCCGCCGTGCAGGCGAATTTCCGAAAATCGCCTTCCTTCGGACGCGAAAGCATCGAGGAATGGATGGCCGATGGCCTTCAAAGGAGTGTCGATCCGAAGTTCATTCTGGGAACCAATGTCCTTACGATTAAATATAAATCGGGCGATCCGAACCAGGCGTCGCTGATCGCCAATGCGTTTCTCGCGGCGACAATCGACGGCTCCGTAGCCATGAAGGCAGCGGAGGCCGACCAGACCGCTCGTTGGTTTTCCCCGCAACTCGACGAATTGCGTAAGGAACTCGACGAGGCGCGCGCCGCGCTCAGAGCCTTCCAGTCCAAGGCGAATATGGTTGCGCCGACGGCCGGCGGCCCGGATAACGAAAGCAGCCGATACATGGCGATCGGCGCGGAGTTGACGAGCGCCAGGGCCGGTCTGACCGCCCTTCAGAGCCGCCTGACCAGCGGCTCGACCGACCTGTCCAACGACCCGTCGGATCCCGATCTGCAAATTCTCTCGGGTTTGAAAGAGAAGCTGGCGTCTGCCGAAGCCGAAGTGGCGGCCGCCAAGGGCACGCTTGGCGCAAATAACCCTAAGATGATGGCCCAACAGGCGAATATGGCGGCGGTTCGCAAGCAGATGAGCGACGCGACCGAGAGAATGCGCAAGCATCTGAAAGAGCGCATCGGCACGGTGCAAACCCAGATCGCCTCGCTCGAGTCCGAGCAAGATCAAGCGCAGAAGTCATTGATAGACATTCAAGCGCAACGCGACCGACTCGGGCAATTGCAGCACGACGTCGGGTTTCGTGCTGACGAGCTGAACGCTCGCGAAAGGGCGGCGGAGCAGGCCAAGTTAAAGAGCAAGCTGACATTTTCGGACATGACGGTCCTCGACAAGGCGTTTCCGCCCGTCGTGCCGGCGTTTCCAAAGCCGTTTATCGTAATGCCGGTCGGGATCGCCGCCGGCCTCGCCCTCGGGCTGATCCTGGCGCTGCTCGCCGAAGCGGCGGATCGGCGGGTTCGCTTTCCAGTCGATCTGGAATATTCGGCGCATGCCCCTTTCTTGGGCTCTATCGACAACGCGGGCCGCATGAGGGGGAGAATCGGCGCATCGCGCCGCGCGCTTCGAGCCGCCTGAATTCATAGGGCCCAGGCGTATTAGCAGTCGGTTTTGCACGGTCCGGCGTTAGCCCCAAAAACCGGGAACGGTTCGGAAAACAATTGGGGGGTAACGTTTTTGAGGGCCCTCGTTGCGCGGCGGGTCGGCGGCGGAATAGTTGAGAGCTTAAGTCCATGGCGATTAAACCAAATTATCAAAAAGACGGGGACAACGTCGTCGCAGTCCAGACGTCGAAGGATCCGGTTGAGCAGCAGATCCTCGCGGCTGGCAATCTGAGCGAAGCTCAGGTCGAGGCCATCCGCGGATTTCAGCGGCGCAAAGGGCTGACATTTGGAGAGGCGGCGATCGCGCTGGGCCTGGTGCGGCGCGACAGTTTGTTTCTGGCGCTGTCGAAACGCTACAATTATCCGGTTCTGAATTTCGGCGTCGACGAAGGCCGCTTTTCCCGCGAGCTGGTTGTCGGCTACCAGCCGTTCAGCACGGCGGCGGAGGCCTTCCGCTCCATACGGTCCGCGCTTGCAACGGGGCCCTTGTCGCAGGGCAAGAACGCATTTGCGGTCATCGGGCCCCATCGGAAGGTCGGGGTCACGTATTTCGCCGCCAATCTCGCGTTGTCTTTCGCTCAAATGGCTGTTCCGACACTCCTCGTCGATGCAAACTTGAGGAAGCCGAGGCTGGCCGCGCTGTTTGGCGTCGATCCGAAGGCGGAGGGCCTGGTCGAGGCCTTGACCCATGGCGACGCCGAATTGCCGCCGGTCACAATCGACATCGTGCCAGGCCTGTCGCTGCTCGTCGCAGGCGCAACCGCGCCGCACCCGCAGGAATTGTTGAGCTCCAAGGAATTTTTGACGCTGTCGCAGAATGCGCAGCGAAACTATGGCGTGGTGATCTACGACACCCCGGCGGCGTTGGAGAGCGCGGATGCGTACGTTGTCTCATCCCGCGTCGGCGCCGCGATCCTCGCGGCTCGGCGGCACCGAACGAGGGCCAGGGACATCAGCAAGATCTCGCGCGCGCTGGAGGGCTTCCAGTGCGACATCGCGGGCACGATTCTCTCGCGCTTCTAGCGATTTCCCGCGACCCCGCTTCGTTGGTCAGCCAGCAAGCTTACGCAGATAATCCCAGCTGTAGAGGCCGGTGTCGTGTCCGTCGTCGAACACGATCTTGATTGCATAATTGCCAACGGGCTCGATCGCGACGATGGCGACGTTCTCCTTGCCCGTGATAATTTTTTTCTGGCTCGGCGAGTGGCCTCGCACTTCAGCGCTCGGGCTCTCCACGCGTAGCCGCTCGGCCCTGAGGCGGATCACCTGGCCGTCATCGAAGGCGACTTCCAGAACGCGCCCTTTCTCCATCGCCGTAATGTCAGTCGGCCAAGCCATCGCGGTTCACTTCACTCGAGGATGCGGATGCGCGGCGCAGGCTTTGCGCCCGTGGCGCCTGTGGCGAGCGTGTCCGCCACCCGTTGCGCGATCCCGAGCAAGGCGTCGGCCTGGGGGCTCCCGGGCATGCTCGCGATGACCGGGCGCCCGTCATCGGAATTGGCTCGGATGGCGATGTCGAGCGGCACTTCGCCGAGGAACGGAACGCCAAGCTTTTCCGCTTCCTTGCGCGCCCCTCCATGCGAAAAGACATCCGTTCGCCCGCCGCAATGCGGACAGACGAAATAGCTCATATTCTCGACCACGCCGAGGAGCGGCACTTTGACCTGGTTGAACATCGCGATGCCGCGCCGGGCGTCGATCAGCGCCAGATCCTGCGGCGTCGACACGATCACCGCTCCTGCAAGCGGCACGTTCTGAGCCATCGTCAGCTGCGTGTCGCCGGTTCCCGGCGGCATGTCGACGACCAGCACGTCAAGTTCGCCCCACACGACCTCGCGCAAGAGCTGGTTGAGGGCGGAGACCACCATCGGTCCCCGCCAGACCACTGGCGCGCCCTCGTCGATCAGGAACCCGATCGACATCACCTTGACGCCGAAGCCTTCGAGCGGAATGAGCCGCTTGCCGTCCGGCGCCAAACCAGGTTTGGACTGGATTCCGAACAGCTTGGGCATGGATGGCCCGAACAGGTCGGCGTCCAGAACCCCGACAGCAAGTCCGAGCTTCGCGAGGCCGACGGCGAGATTGCAGGCGACAGTCGACTTGCCAACGCCGCCCTTGCCGGAGGCGACCGCGATGATGTGCTTGACCCCGGGCAGGGGTTCGCTCGGACGGCCGTGCCGAACGGGCGGCGCCTTGCTCTCGTGGGAGTGACCGGGCGAAGCGCCGGCGGCGGCACGGGCGGATTCGGCGGTCAGTGTCACGACAGCCCCCGCGACGCCCGGAATCGCTCTGACCGCAGCCTCCGCTTCAGCCCGCATCGGCTCCATCGCCTTCGCCCGCGCCGGATCGATGGCGATGGCGACGAACACCTTGCCGTCGCGAATGGTAACGCCGGATATCGCCCCGGAATCGCGCAGGGACGTGCGCCCATCGGGGCTGGGAATCGGCGCCAGCGCGGCCATGACCTCGTCGCGAGAAACCATCTCAATCCTTCCCGCTTGCCTTCCCGCTTGTCTTCCCGCTCGCCGCGGCCGAGCGCCCGTTCCCGGCTGACGCGCGCGGCTCGGCCGGGCGCCAATCGAGCGTATCGCGCAGTGTCACGACCGTCCCGACGATGATAATCGAAGGCCCGCTCAGTTCGGCTGAGCGCGCCCTCTCGCCCAGCGTTCCGAGCGTGCCGACAACCACCCGTTGATTGGGGCGGGTGGCGTTGTCAATAATCGCCGCCGGCAAATCGGCGTCCGCGCCGCGCGCGACGAACTCGCGCGTCAGCGCCTCGACGTTGCGCAGCCCCATATAGATCGCAACCGTCTGGCGCGGTTGCAAGAGCGCCGTCCAGTCGAGATCGATTTTGCCGTCTTTGCCGTGGCCGGTCACGAAGACGCAGGCTTGCGCGTGGTCGCGATGGGTGAGGGGTATGCCGGAATAGGCCGACGCGCCGATCGCCGCCGTAATTCCTGGGCAGACCTGAAACGGAATCCCTTCTGCGGCGAGCGCCTCGATCTCCTCGCCGCCGCGACCGAACACGAAGGGGTCACCGCCCTTGAGACGCAGCACCCGCTTGCCCTGTTTGGCGAGCTTGACCAGGAGCGCGCTGATCTCGCCTTGCGGCAATTCATGGTCCTCCGGCTGCTTGCCGACATAGATGCGCTCAGCCTCACGCCGCACAAGGTTCATCACGTGCGGGTCGGCGAGCCGGTCGTAGAGCACGACGTCAGCCTTTTGCATGAGCCGGAGGGCGCGGAAGGTGAGAAGATCGGGATCGCCTGGCCCCGCGCCGACAAGATAAACCTCGCCGCGTGGCGCCTCGGCGTTCTCGGTCGCCGCGCGTTCGATAACGCGCGTGAGTTCGGCGGCCGCGGCGCTCTCGTCGCCTGAGAGCGCCCGTTCCGCGATCGGCCCCTCGAGCACCGTCTCCCAGAATCGCCGCCGCTGGACCGGAGAGGCGATCGCCTCGCCGACCGCGTCGCGGAATCCGCCCATGAGGTCCGCAAGGCGGCCGTAAGCGGCAGGGATGACGGTTTCCAGGCGGGCCTTCAGCATGCGGCCCAGAATTGGCGAAGCCCCGCCGGTCGAAATCGCGATGACAAGCGGGTCGCGGTCGATAATCGCGGGCATGATGAAGTCGCAGAATTGGGGCCGGTCGGCGACGTTCACCCATGCGCCGGCCTTTTTTGCCGCGGCCCACGCCTCGGTTGACAAGCGCTCGTCCTCGAGCGCCACGAAGCAGACCGCGGAGCCCTCGAAATCCTGGGGCTGGGGATCGCGCGCGACGTGGTGAAAGTTCGGCGCATCGAGAAGCTCGCGAAAATCGTCGCTGAGTGAAGGCGCGAACGTCGTCACGCGCGCGCCGGCTTTGATCAGGTGTTCCGCCCGTCGCGCGGCCACCACGCCGCCGCCTACGACGATTGCAGCCTTGCCGCGAAGGTCGAGAAATATCGGCAGATGGCGCATGGCTATCCGCCGCCGGACCGCATCGCGCGCGGCGCGTGGCCCTGAATCAGGGGATCAAGAAAGGCTGTCGTCAAATTCACAAGGCGGCCCTTCTAGGCCTTTCGGCTTTCAGAGCAAAGCGAAAGCGAAAAGCGGCCGCTCGCCGTCTCACGGATTAAAGCTGTCGACACGCCGGAGGCGTCGCGGAGCGGTTCGCTTGAAACTTAGATGGCTGGCGAACGTCCGGCGCTTGCGGAGAGAAGGCCGCCCAAAACTCCGATGATCATGCGGGGCCGCCCTCGTCCCTCGTGGCGATAGGCTTTGCTTGAAAGCATGGCGCTTAGGTCGCCAGACTCTACCGCTATGCGCGGATTATAGGAGCCGGGAGATTACAGCCGCGCCCAACCCGTCCCGTGAATGGCGAAGGATATTGCTTCGAACGTCATCAACGAGCCGATCCGTCCTTTATCTCCGCCGCCCGAACTCGAACTGAATATTTTTCGCGCGCCGTGCTGACCAACGCGACGGCGAACAAGGTAAGGGATAGCCCAAGCAAAAGTTCACCGGTCAGGAATGCGGGGCTATGGTTCAACAACAGGGCCAACATAGACGTGTCTCACAGCGGCTTTATTTGAGATCGTGAATCTAAAACGCGTGAATAAAGACTGAGTTCCATTGTCTTTCAAAAAACCGGGGCGTTTCGCTACCTTTCGCTAAGCGCGCCGACCGTCAAGGCGATACCAGATGCTACGTTGGCATCGATCGCCATCACCCGAAGCGGGCCTGCAAAGCCGGGCTTGGCAGCCTCCCAAGCGACGTTAAGCAGCGCCGCCTGATCGCTGTTATCTATTACAGCGAGGGCGTGTTTCAAGATCATGATTTTGAGAATTGACGCTATCCATGCGATCAGTTTCATCCGGCCGATCAGCAGGACGACATGAGTTCACAGAGCCAGGTTTCCGAACGCAGCGATATGCCTGAGACGAATCCGCTCGCCGACATGGTCTTCGTGCTGGGCGGCGACTTTCGCATGGGCTCGGACGGCCACTATCCTGAGGAAGCGCCAGCGCACCGGGTGAGCGTTGGCGCTTTCTGGATCGACAGCGCGCCGGTGACGAACCGCCATTTCCGCAGGTTCGTCAACGCGACGAAGCATGTGACCTTCGCCGAGATCGCGCCGAGGGTGGAGGACTATCCGGGCGCGCTGCCGCACATGCTGAAGGCGGGCTCGCTCGTCTTTTCACCTCCGAAAGAGCCGGTCGATCTCAAGGACTGGTCGCAATGGTGGCGATTCAAATTCGGCGCCGACTGGCGAAGACCGTACGGGCCGCGCAGCTCGATCAGCGGGATGGACGATCATCCCGTCGTGCATGTCGCTTATCGCGACGCCGAGGCTTACGCACAATGGGCCGGCAAGGAATTGCCGACCGAGGCCGAGTGGGAGTTTGCCGCGCGCGGCGGGCTTGATGGCGCGGAATATGCCTGGGGCGACGAATTCACGCCGGGCGGCAGGCAGATGGCCAACACCTGGCAGGGCGCGTTTCCGCTTGAGAACCTGAAGCAGGACGGCTTCGAGCGCACCTCGCCCGTCAGGTCGTTTCCGCCCAACGGCTATGGCGCTTACGACATGATCGGCAATGTGTGGGAGTGGACGACCGATTTCTGGTCGACCCGGCACCCGGCGGATGCGCCCAAGGCGTGCTGCGTGCCGCAGAACCCGCGCGGCGGCCCGGAGGCGCAGAGCTACGACCCCTGCCAGCCCGAGATTCGCATTCCCCGCAAGGTGCTGAAAGGCGGCTCACACCTGTGCGCGCCGAACTATTGCAAACGGTACCGCCCGGCCGCGCGGCACGCCGAGCCGATCGACACGTCGACGAGCCATGTCGGCTTTCGTTGCGTGGTGCGCCAGACGAAGGCCTGACGAGGAGACGAAACGACGCAATCGGCGATGGGTTTCCTCAAAGCAAAAGGCCGCCCTTTTGAGGCGGCCTTTGTTGTCCGGTTAAGCGCCTATCACGCGACGGCCGTGCGCTTCTTCGCGCCACGGTAGCCGGCGAAGCCGAGCCCCGCAAAGCCGAGAAGCATCATCGCCCAGGTGGAGGGTTCCGGAACCGGCGAGGAAAGGCCTAAGACTTCCGTGTAGATTTCGTCGCCGACGATGTGGTGAGAGGCGTCGGACGGATGCGAGTTGATGTAATAGAAATATGTGTCGGGCGTCGCGCATACTGGCGGCCCCGCGCACGCGGTGGTGGTGTTGGTAATTCCATAGTTTGCCGGATTCGTGAGGATGTCGTCGTAGTCCGGGCCCCAATTGCTGAGCTCGAGGGTGGCATCGGGAAACTCAGCTTGCAGTTCGGGAACCAGCGCCTCGTACCCTGGATTGAGATTGAGCGCGCTATCCGTAAACGCAGGGACGTCCTGCGGAAGCAATGCGATTTCGAAGATGCGAGCTCCAAGAGAGTAGAGCGTCGTGATTTGCGCAGTCGTCGCTGCGTCGATTAGGCTGCTGTCGGTGTTGTGGTCGTTCAATCCGCCCGCGAGGAAGAACAAGGTTGAGCCGGGATTGAACGTCACGTCGCCATTGTCGACATAGTTCTGAAACTCGCCAACCTGCTGGGTCAGACTTCGTGGCTGTCTAGTCGGCGGCGGGATCGGCCCAACGCGCGCGCCGCTTTCCGCGAAATTGACGCCATCCGTCCCCGGATCCGCGTTCTTCGATGTTGTAAGGGTGATGTTGAAGTTCTGAGCCAAATACCCGGCCCAAGTGGTTCCACCGGGATTGACGAGTGGAACGAACGCGCCAGTGTCTGAATAGCTGTCACCGAATACGAACAGATCGTTGATGACGACCGCTGACGCTGGTGATGACGCGGTCAAGGCTCCCACCAAACAGGCAGCAGCCGTAGTCGTCCAAAGCTTATTACGAGACATACTTTCCTCCATCACGCAAAATCGAGCGCGTGTGACAAAAATCGCGATAACCCACTCACACTTAGGCTAAGGGTGTAGTGAATTATTCCTACGTTGGTAAGAAAGTGACAGCCAATGCCATCAATGCTCCCTAGATGTTGATTAGCACCGGGTAGAGGATCTCGCCATAACACATTCAGGTCAATATCTCCTTTAGTCGAATATTGACGAT
>Ga0208480_1000723_pt1 | contig 12384 bp, 9 predicted proteins | sample NGESurshal092012_4_FD_184485 | JGI IMG/M metagenome (GOLD analysis project Ga0208480, IMG submission 184485) | Arctic peat soil microbial communities from Barrow, Alaska - NGEE Surface sample F53-1 shallow-092012 (SPAdes) | ecosystem: Environmental > Terrestrial > Soil > Wetlands > Peat ... | reverse complement strand
GGTGGATGCCGAAACCACAATCAAAAATTGCCGACCGGTAATGCCGGGAATGCCCGTCGATAATGACGGCGCGGCCCACACCAGCCTTCTCATGGACGAGGGCGACTGGTGGATTACAGCATATCACAACGTCTGGCGAACGGCCGCAGGGTGACGGTGCTGATACCTTGCTAGCGCGAGCCGCCGGGTTCCTGCGCCAGCCTATCCAACAGTTCGAGCGCCTGCAGGACCGAGCGCTCGCGCACGCGACGACGGCCAATTTTGCCGTAGAGCTTACGCTGGTGCAGCGACGTGCCGTCGCGGCTCGCCGCAGCGAAATGCACTAGGCCGACCGGCTTTTGTCTGGAGCCGCCGCCGGGGCCGGCGATGCCGGTGATCGACACGGTAATATCGGCTTCAGAGTTTTTCAGCGCCCCGGCCGCCATCGCAATCGCGGTCTGTGCGCTCACCGCGCCGTAGCGCTTAAGCGTCGACGGCGGCACGCCGAGCATGCTTTCCTTGGCGGCGTTCGAATAGACAACGAAGCCGCACTCAACGACGTCCGAAGAGCCGGAAATCTCGGTAAGTGCCCCTACGACGAGCCCGCCGGTGCAGGATTCCGCGGTCGCGACGCGCAAGCCGCGCACACGGCAGAGATCGAGCAGACGCTTGGCTGCGGCCCGGAGCTTGGCGTCCATCACGCGCCGCTCCACGGCAACCGCACCGTTGCGGTCGCCATGGCGACGATGCCTTCGCCGCGCCCGGTAAAGCCGAGCTTTTCACTCGTCGTCGCTTTGACCGCAACGCGGGCAGCGGGGATGGCTGCAATCTCGGCGATCCGCGCACGCATGGCGTCGCGATGCGGTGAAACGCGCGGCGCTTCGCAGACGATGGTGACATCGAGATTGCCAATGAGGCCATCCCGCGCGCGGACGCGTTCGCAGGCGAAAGCCAGGAAGCGGTCCGAAGAGGCGCCGCGCCATTGCGGATCGCTCGGCGGAAAATGCTGGCCGATATCGCCCTCGGCCAGCGCGCCCAGGATTGCGTCGACCAAAGCGTGCAGCGCAACGTCAGCGTCCGAATGGCCGCTGACGCCGCGCGTATGCGGAATGCGCACGCCGCCCAGCATGACATGATCGCCGTCCGCGAAGATATGAACGTCGAATCCGTTGCCGATGCGCACGTCGGCAAGCGCTGCCGCGTGCAGCAGCTCGGCGCGGGTGAAATCCTCGTTGGTGGTCAGTTTCACGTTGCCGGCTTCCCCTGCGAATACGTGGACACTGTGACCGGCCCATTCGGCGAGTGCCGCGTCATCGGTAAAGTCATCGCGCCCGGCTGCTTCCGCCCGCCGATGCGCCTCCGCGATCAGTGAATAGGCAAAGGCCTGCGGTGTCTGCACCGTCCGTAGCAGGCTGCGATCGAGCGTTTCGCTCACCATCGAGCCGGCGTCGATCTTTTTCACCGTATCGGCGATTGCGACCCCGGGTACCGCGGCGCCAAATTGTCGTCCCGCCTCGATGGCGCGGCCGATCAAGTCCGCGCTGAGAAACGGCCGCGCCGCATCGTGGACGAGAATCAAATCGGGCGCGTGTTCCGCCAGAGCCTGCACGCCGGCCCGCACCGATATCTGTCGCGTAGCACCGCCGGCGACTGGATCGCGGAGCTTGCCGAGGCCACGGCTCGCGCCGCGGAACAGGTCCTGATCCGCAAAATGGATGACCGGCTGGATCACATCGATCTGCCCGTGGCTCGCAAACGCGGCAAGCGTCGAGCGGATGACGGGTGTGCCGGCAACGGCCCTATATTGCTTGGGGATGTCGCCGCCGACGCGCTGGCCCCGGCCAGCCGCAACGATCACTGCCGCAACAATCCCCATCGCAAATGCTCGCTTCCGTTTCGCGGCCCGCTTTAGCGCATGTTCCTAAAATGTGCGAACGGCGAAGGCCGAGGCGCCGCATAATTAAGCGGCCCGACGGCTATGCACATAGGTTAGGGATATTGCACTGCAGCACTTGCGCGGAGCGGCAATTTGGCTAAACTCTATGCACGATACTTTTTCGCCTAATTAGTGGGCATACGCCGTTGACGCCAAGACGCCACCCTTCCGGAATTATGCCGCCAGCGCTAAAAAAGCTGGGATTCCTCAGCTTTTACCGAGCTGCAGGGGCTTTCGCGGAGGGCACAGCATGAGCCCCGCCGAGCCTCTCGTCATGGTCTCGGCGGCCGACGCTGTGCTTAATGCACTGCCACATCCGGTCATCGTAGTCGCGCCCGACGGCAGGGTGGTGGACGCCAATGCGGCGGCCGAGGCGTTCTTCGAGGTCTCGGTCCCGCTCCTTCGGCGGCAGTCGCTCGGCGATCTCGTGCCGTTCGGCAGTCCCTTGCTCACCCTGGTCGAGCAGGTGCGCACCCGCGGCGCTGCGGTCAACGAATATAAGGTCGATCTGGGCACGCCGCGTAACCCGGGCGATCGCCTGGTCGATATGCATGTCGCGCCGCTGTTGGAGCAGCGGGACTATGTGGTGATCATGCTCCAGGAGCGGACCATCGCGGACAAGATGGACCGCCAACTGACACATCGCGGCGCGGCACGCTCGGTGATCGCACTAGCCGCCATGCTGGCGCACGAAATCAAAAACCCGCTGTCCGGCATTCGCGGCGCGGCGCAGCTTCTGGAACAGTCGGTCGTCGACGACGATCGCACGCTGACGCGCCTCATCTGCGACGAAGCCGACCGCATCGTGAAGCTCGTCGATCGCATGGAAGTGTTCGGCGACGAGCGACCGGTCGAACGCGAGCCGATCAACATTCACGTCGTGCTCGAACACGTGAAGCGGCTGGCGCAGTCGGGCTTTGCCCGCAACATGAAATTCGTCGAAGACTACGATCCGTCACTGCCGCCGGTGCTCGCCAACCGCGATCAGCTCGTGCAGGTTTTTCTCAACCTGATCAAGAATGCGGCCGAAGCGATCGGCGAGAATACCGCCGGCGGCGAGATCGCACTGACTACGGCGTTTCGGCCCGGCGTGCGGCTGTCGCTGCCGGGCGCCAAGGCGCGCGTCTCGTTGCCGCTCGAATTTTGCGTGCGCGACAACGGCCCGGGCGTTCCCGACGAGTTGATGCCGCATCTCTTCGACCCGTTCGTCACCACCAAGCCGAGCGGCTCAGGGCTCGGTCTCGCGCTCGTCTCCAAAATTGTCGGCGACCACGGCGGCATCATCGAATGCGAGTCGCAGCCACGCCGCACCGTCTTTCGAATTCTCATGCCTAAATACACCGCCAGTGCGGGAGCCGGGCCGGACGGCGCCTCACGGCCACAAGGGGATTCTTGATGCCCGCGGGAAGCATTCTCGTCGCCGACGATGATGCGGCGATCAGGACGGTACTCAATCAAGCGCTGTCGCGTGCCGGTTATGAGGTGCGTTCGACCGGCAACGCCGCCACAATGTGGCGCTGGATCAGCCAGGGTGACGGTGATCTGGTTATCACCGACGTATTGCTGCCTGACGAAAGCGCCTTCGACATGCTGCCGCGCATCAAGAAGGCGCGGCCCGACCTGCCGATCATCGTCATGAGCGCGCAGAACACGTTTATGACCGCAATTCGCGCCTCGGAGCGTGGTGCCTACGAATATCTGCCCAAACCGTTCGACCTGAAGGAGTTGATCGCAATCGTCGGTCGGGCGCTGTCGGAACCGAAGGAGAAGGCGCGCCAGGCACCGAAAGTCGAAGAGTTCGATTCGATTCCGCTGGTCGGCCGCTCACCGGCGATGCAGGAAATCTACCGCGTGCTGGCGCGGCTGATGCAGACCGATCTCACGGTGATGATTTCCGGGGAGTCCGGCACCGGTAAGGAACTGGTGGCGCGCGCGCTGCACGATTACGGCAAGCGGCGCAGCGGGCCATTCGTCGCCATCAACATGGCGGCGATCCCACGCGATCTCATCGAGTCGGAATTGTTCGGCCATGAGAAAGGCGCCTTCACTGGCGCGAACAGCCGCAGCGCCGGCCGCTTCGAGCAGGCCGAGGGCGGCACGCTGTTTCTCGATGAGATTGGCGACATGCCGATGGAGGCGCAAACGCGGCTGTTACGCGTCCTGCAGCAGGGCGAGTACACGACTGTCGGCGGGCGCACGCCGATCAAGGCGAATGTGCGCATCATCGCCGCCACCAACAAGGATTTGCGCCAGCTTATCCAGCAGGGCCTGTTCCGCGAGGACTTGTACTTCCGGCTCAACGTGGTTCCGTTGCGGCTGCCGCCGTTGCGCGAGCGCACCGAGGACATTCCCGACCTGATCCGGCACTTTTTCACGCTGGTGGCGCGGGAGGGGCTGCCGCTCAAGCAGATCGATCAGGCTGCGCTCGAGCGTATCAAGCGCCATCGCTGGCCAGGCAATGTGCGCGAATTGGAAAACTTGGCGCGGCGTCTTGCCGCGCTCTATCCGCAGGAGACGATCACGGCGGCGGTCGTCGACGCCGAACTTGCGCAGCCCGTGCTCGCCGCAACGAGCGAGTCCAGCCGTGTCGAGGATAACCTGTCGAGCGCGGTCGAGCGCCACCTGGCGCGCTACTTCTCGGGTTTCGATGACGGCTTGCCCCCTCCCGGCCTCTACCATCGTATCCTTCGCGAGATAGAGGCGCCGTTGCTGTCGGCCGCGCTGACGGCGACACACGGCAATCAGATCCGCGCCGCCGATCTGCTCGGCGTCAACCGCAATACGCTGCGGAAGAAAATTCGCGATCTCGAGATTCAGGTTTATCGCACGAGCGGGGGCTGAGACGGCTGCCTCTTGCCGGTTCGAACGATTCCCGCGGGCCTGACCGCCGGCCGTTTCCGCGCGACTTATTAAAAATGGCGCCCAGGAATTGTCGCAATTGGGCAACATTGTTGTATAAAAGCATCACTTGGGGGAACGGATGGCCGGGTCCCGTTCGCTCGGCACCCTCACCGCAGCCCGGCATCCTCTTAGGCGTTCATGACAACTGTCGATCAAGTCGCGCCCATCGAATCGGCGACTTCAGCGCCTATGCCGGCGGCTTCGCGCCTGATTGGCGCCATCGCCGTCTTCGTCGCATTGTTGTCGGCCACTGCCACCTTCCTGGTGCTGGCCGGTCTAACACCGATTGTGCCGGTCGACTCAGTGGTCAAAGAGCTTCTGCTCGGGAACGTCATCACCGGACTGTTGCTGCTCGCAATCATTGGACGTGAAGTCTGGGTCGTCGTACAGGCGCGCCGCCGCGGCCGCGCCGGGTCGCGGCTGCACGTCCAGATTGTCGGTCTGTTCGCTGTGATCGCCGCGGTTCCGGCAGTACTTGTTTCGGTCGTGGCGAGCACGACTCTTGACCGCGGCCTCGACCGATTTTTCTCGACGCGTACACGCGCCATGATCCAGCAGTCGCTGATCGTGGCCAATGCCTACGTGGCCGATCACGCCCAGATCATTCGCGGCGAAATTCTCGCCATGGCCTACGACGTCGCCCGCGCCAAGCCGCTCTACGACCAGGACCGGGTCCAATTCCGGCAGTTTTTAACGGAACAGGCCAAGGGGCGAGGTCTGTCCGCCGCGATCATTATCACGCCGAAGGGCGAGACCGTCGAGCGCGCCGACGTCACCATGAACAAACCGGTCGTGTTGCCGTCCCCGGAACTGCTCAGCCATATTTCAGAGACGGAGCCGCAGGTCGCGCTCATCCCCCAGGGCGATCACGTCGCCGCGGCGGTGAAGCTGCACGGTTACGGCGATCTCTACCTCTATGCGGCGCAGATGCTTGACCCGCGCGTCGTGGCGCAATTGGCCGCGACGCAAGAGAGCATCAGCGAGTACGCGAATCTGGAGGCACGTAAGCTCGGCATACAGATCGCCTTCGCGCTGATGTTTGCCGTGATTGCGCTGATTGTGCTGCTCTCGTCGGCCTGGATTGGGCTCGATTTTGCCAACAGGCTGGTGGCCCCGATACGACGATTGATTGGTGCCGCCAATATGGTGTCGACCGGTAATCTCAATATCCAGGTGCCGGTGTACAAATCCGAAGGCGATCTCGCTCATCTCGGCGAGACATTCAACAAGATGACGGCAGAGTTGCGCACACAGCACGAGGACATCGTGCGCGCCCGCGATCTCATCGACAGCCGGCGCCGGTTCACCGAGGCTGTTCTGTCGGGAGCCAGTGCCGGCGTCATCGGTGTCAATGCCGAAGGGCGCATCACCATCCTCAATCGCTCGGCCGAACGCTTGATCGGGCGCACCGAATCAGAAGCGCTCGGCCATCCGCTACAGGACATCGCGGCCGAACTCGGCGAGGTCTTTACCGCCGCGCGTGGCAGCAATCAGCGCCTAATCCAGCGTCAGATTGCGGTGACGCGCGACGGACAAGAGCGCAATTTTTCGATCCGCGTCACCAGCGAGCAGGCGCCTGAGTCCGATCAAGGTTACGTCATTACCATCGATGACATTACCGAGCTGGTTCTCGCGCAGCGATCCTCGGCATGGGCCGACATCGCGCGCCGTATCGCCCACGAGATCAAGAATCCATTGACGCCAATTCAATTGTCGGCGGAACGTCTGCGCCGCAAATACGGCAAAGTCATCGTCGAAGACGCTGCGATCTTCCAACAATGCACCGACACGATCATACGCCAGGTCGACGACATCAAACGCATGGTCGATGAGTTTTCACGCTTCGCGCGGATGCCGAAGGCGGTCATCGCCGAAGAAGACGTGGCTGAAACGGTGCGGCAAGCGGTGTTCCTGCTGCGCGTCGCCCATCCCGATATCGATTTCGATGCTGAACTGCCTCCGAAACCCATGCCGGCACGGTTCGACCGGCGGCTGATCTCGCAGGCGCTGACCAACATCGTCAAGAACGCCACCGAAGCAATCGGCGCCGTTCCGCCCGCCGAACTCGGCCGCGGCCGCATCGTCATCAGCGCTCGACGCGAGGGCAACGAGGTCACCGTCGACGTTATCGACAACGGCATCGGCCTGCCGAAAGAGAACAGGGCACGGCTGCTTGAGCCTTACGTGACCACGCGCGAAAAAGGCACCGGCCTCGGTCTCGCCATTGTCGGGCGAATTCTTGAGGAACACGGCGGGCGCCTTGACCTGCGCGACGCTTCGGAAAAATTCCCAGGAGCCCGGGGCGCCTGGATGCAGCTTCGCTTCATCGCGGAGCCCGCTCCCGCCACCGAGACCGCACCAAAGCCCGAGACGGTGATCTGACCATGCCTTCCGACATCCTTATCGTCGACGACGAAGCCGATATCCGCGAACTGGTCGCGGGCATCCTGCAGGACGAGGGCTACGCCACGCGCACTGCTCCCAACAGCGACGAGGCTCTGGGGTCGGTAGTCGCGCGCCGGCCGAACCTGATTTTTCTCGACATCTGGCTGCAAAATAGCCGGCTTGACGGCCTGCAGCTTCTCGACTCGCTGAAGCTCCAACATCCTGAATTGCCGATCGTCATGATCTCCGGGCACGGCAATATCGAGACCGCGGTGTCCGCCATCAAACGCGGCGCTTACGACTTTATTGAAAAGCCCTTCAAGGCCGACCGACTGCTGCTCGTTGCCGAGCGCGCGCTGGAGAATTCGCGGCTCAAGCGCGAGGTGAAAGAGCTCAAGCAATTCGCACCATCGCAGAGCATGGTCGTTGGCCATTCGCCGTCCGCCAATCAGTTGCGGCAAACGGTCGAGAAGGTGGCGCCCACCAACAGCCGCATCCTCATCGTCGGGGCTTCGGGCAGCGGCAAGGAACTTGCGGCGCGCACCCTTCACGCCCGTTCGGCGCGTGCCGACGCCCCGTTCATGGTTATCAACGCGGCCGCCATCACGCCCGAACACATGGAGGTCGAATTGTTCGGCGTCGAGGCCAGCAACGGCACGCAGAGCCGCAAGGTCGGCGCGCTGGAAGAAGCGCACGGCGGCACGCTGTTCATCGATGAAATCGCCGACATGCCGCGCGAGACCCAGAACAAAATCTTACGCGTTCTGGTCGACCAGACATTCCAGCGGGTCGGCGGCAGCACCAAGGTGACGGTCGACGTTCGTATCATCTCCTCGACCAGTCGCAACATCGAGGCCGACATCGCGGCCGGCAGGTTTCGCGAGGACCTTTATCACCGGCTGTCGGTGGTGCCGATCCGTGTGCCGTCGCTTGCGGAACGGCGCGAGGACATTCCCGAACTAGTCGAATATTTCATGACGCAGATTTCGCAGGCGACCGGACTGCCCAAGCGCACGGTCGGCGCTGACGCGCTCGCCGTCCTGCAGTCGCACGACTGGCCGGGCAACGTGCGGCAGCTGCGCAATAACGTCGAGCGCCTGATGATCCTTGCCGGCGGCGATCCCGAGGCGGTGATCACGGCCGCGATGCTGCCGCAGGACGTCGGCTCCATGATTCCGAACATGCCGAACGGTAACGGCGGCGAGCATCTGATGAGTCTGGCGCTGCGCGAAGCGCGCGAAGTTTTCGAGCGCGAATATCTCTTGGCGCAGATCAATCGCTTCGGCGGCAACATCTCGCGGACGGCCGAATTTGTCGGCATGGAACGTTCGGCGTTGCACAGAAAGCTCAAAGCGCTCGGTATCGACTGACCACCGATGAGCCGCATCGCCTACGTCAACGGCCGCTACCTGCCGTTCCATGATGCGAAGGTCCACGTCGAGGATCGCGGCTATCAATTCGCCGACGCCGTCTATGAGGTCTGCGAAGTGAGGGCAGGGCGCCTTGTCGATGAACGGCGCCATCTCGACCGGCTTGAACGCTCACTCAACGCGCTGCGCATCCCGTCACCGATGGCGCGTGCGGCGCTCAGCGTCGTGCTGCGCGAGGTTATCGCCCGCAATCGCATCGGCCATGGCAATGTCTACCTGCAAATCAGCCGCGGCGTGGCGCGGCGCGACCTGCCGTTTCCGCAAGAAGCGGCGCCGAGCGTCGTTGTGACGGCGCGCTCGCTGAATCGGACTCGCATCGAAGCTGTTGCATCTCTTGGCATCACGGTCGCCAGCGTGCCCGACAACCGCTGGGGCCGCGTCGACATCAAGACGGTCGGCCTGCTCCCCAATGTGCTGGCGCGGCAAACCGCCCTCGACAAAGGCGCCCGCGATGCCTGGTTTATCGACAAGGATGGCTTTGTAACTGAGGCCGCCTCGGCCAACGCCTGGATCGTGACGGCCGACGGCAAGCTTGTCACCCGGCGCGCCGATCACGCGATCCTCGGCGGCATTACGCGCGCCGTAGTGTTTGAGGCGGTCAAGGAGCTGAACCTGCACATCGAAGAGCGCCCGTTCACGCTGGCCGAGGCCTATCGGGCGCGCGAAGCCTTCATCACGTCAGCCACGCAGATTGTCATGCCGGTGGTACGGCTCGATGATCGCCAGATCGGCAACGGCAAGCCCGGTCCCGTCGCCACGGCACTGCGCAGCGAATTTCATCGTTTTGCGGAAATGGGTTAGCCCGGAGTCGAGCCGTCCTTCGCGTTTTCACCGCTTTTGGCCGGGGTTAGAAACTTGGGCTTGCATAGTCCCTTGCGCGGCCTTCTAATGGCCAAGGTTTTGCCGCCCGGCGTTGCATGTGAGCGGGAAAACACGCTTAAGGTGGGTTGAGGGGCGTAATCCATCGACGCTACTGGGGCTTACGGTGGGTTTCGCTGCGCTCAACTCACCCCTACTTATAGAAGGCTAATAGAAACGACCCGCGGGGTAGGGGCCCGCGGGGCAAGAACGGAAAACACGGCCATGGCAGCCGAACGCGCACAAAATCTGCAAGACACCTTCCTCAACCACGTCCGCAAGAACAAGATTCCGCTCACGATTTTCCTGGTGAACGGGGTCAAATTGCAGGGCGTCGTGACTTGGTTCGATAATTTCTGCGTGCTGCTCCGTCGGGACGGGCACTCTCAGCTTGTCTACAAGCACGCGATATCGACCATCATGCCGGGACACCCGGTCCAGCTCTTCGAAGGCGCTGAGGAAGCGCCGGCGGAGGAAAAGGTCTGATTGGAGCCGCGCCGCGATACCCGCGCTGACCGGCTGAGCCCTTCCGGGCCGTCCGGATCGGCGACCGGTCGCGCGCTCGTGATCGAACCCGCATTGCGCCGCGGGGGCGGCGATGGCGCGCGTGCGGCCGCGACCGCGCGCGGGCCGGCTGCAAAGCTCGACGAAGCGGTGGGACTTGCTAGCGCCATCGATCTTGAGGTGGTGCAGTCGGGCGTCGTGATGCTTAGCGCGCTTCGTCCTGCCACCTATCTGGGCAAGGGCAAGGTCGAAGAGATGGGCGGCCTTGTCAAAACGCACGAAGCCGGCGTCGTGGTGATGGACTGCGCGCTGTCTCCGGTGCAGCAGCGCAACCTGGAAAAGGCCTGGAACGCCAAGGTCGTCGACCGCACGGGCCTCATTCTGGAAATCTTCGGACGGCGAGCCCGCACTCGCGAGGGCGCGCTACAGGTCGAGCACGCGCACCTGACCTACCAGAAGAGCCGACTGGTACGCTCGTGGACGCATCTGGAACGCCAGCGCGGCGGCTATGGCTTTCTCGGAGGCCCAGGCGAGACCCAGCTCGAGGCCGATCGCCGCATGATCGAGGAGCGGCTCGCCAAGATCGAGACCGAACTCGCCAAGGTCAAACGCACCCGCGCGCTGCATCGTGACAGCCGCCGCCGCGTGCCGTATCCGATCGTCGCGCTGGTCGGCTACACCAATGCCGGCAAGTCGACGCTGTTCAACCGCATGACGGCGGCGCGCGTGCTTTCCGCCGACATGCTGTTCGCAACGCTCGATCCAACGCTCCGCGCAGTCGACCTGGCGCACGGCGCCCGTATCATCCTGTCCGACACGGTCGGCTTTATCTCCGACCTGCCAACTATGCTGGTTGCGGCCTTTCGCGCCACGCTCGAGGAAGTCATCGAGGCCGACGTGATCCTGCATGTGCGCGACGTCTCGCATGAGGACGCCGAGGCGCAGTTGCACGACGTCGAGAACGTGCTCCGGCAACTCGGCATCGAGACCGAAGACGGCGTCAGCGCCGAGCACGCACTGATCGAGGTTTGGAACAAGATCGACCGGCTCGACGAGGCTGAGCGCACCCGTCTCAAAAACCTCGCCGATCGCAGGCCGCAGGCGCAACGGCCGGTGCTGGTTTCGGCGCTCACGGGCGAGGGGATCGACTCGCTCTCAGCTGCAATCGAGGAGCGGCTCGCGGTCGGCCGCGTTTTGATCGAACTTGAGCTCGACCCTGCCGACGGCGCCGGCGTAAGCTGGCTGCATCGCCATACCGAGGTGATCAGTAAAGCCATGGACGAAAACAGCGGTCACCTCGCCATGACGGTCCGCACTGCCGCGGACCGGGCGGATGCCGTTCGCCAGCGGTTTGCCCGTCCGTGAAATTCCGCAAGCCTGAAATTCCTTAACTCCGCGCGAACTGTGTATGATCCTGAAAGGTCACGCGAAGGGTTGAGGAGTATTGCAATGACAACTCGCCGAAGATTTGTCGCGGGCGCGGTCGCGACGGCGATCGCCGGAGTCTCTCCCCGCGGCTTGGCGCAATCGCCGATTCAAATCCGCATTTCGACCGCTGCGCCACCGTCCGATTTCCTTACCAAGGTACTCAATGCACTTGCGGCCGAGGTCAATGCGGCCGGCGTCGGCCTCGCGGTCACTGTTCACCCGGCTTCGACATTGTTCAAGCAGGGCACCGAGGTCCCCGCCATTCAGCGCGGCAACCTGGAAATGAGCACGATGACCACCTTCGAGGTCGCGCAGCAAATCCCGCAGCTTGGCTATTTCAATCGCGCCTATCTGCTCAGCGACTACGACCAGCTTCGCCGCGTTTTCGCCGGGCCGATCGGCGACGACGTCCGCAAGTCGGTGGCGGACAAGATGGGCATCGAAATTCTCGCGACTCACTATCTCGGCACGCGCCAAGTCAATATTCGGCAGAAGCGCGGCGTCAAATCGCCGGCCGATCTGGCCGGCATCAAGATGCGGATGCCGGCCGGTCCCGAATGGCTGCTGCTCGGCGAGACGCTTGGCGTTACTCCGATTCCGATGGGCATGCCGGAGGTTTACCTGGCCTTGAAGACCGGAACGGTCGACGGCCAGGAGAATCCGCTCACCATCCTCAACGCGGCGAAATTCTATGAGGTCACCGCGCAGATCGTGCTGACCGCACACATGGTGCAGCCGGTGTATTTCAACATTGGCAAGCCGGTCTGGGACAAGCTCAGCACGCAGCAGAAAAAGGTGCTTGGCGAAGCCTGCGTCAAGGCAGCCAAGAGCGGCGACGATGCACGGCTCAATGACGAAAAGGCCGTCGTGACGGCGCTCAAGGGCAGGGGTCTTGCGGTCGACACGATTGATCTCGCGCCGTTCCGCGCCAATGCCGATCGCGTCTACGCCAAGGCGAGCCTC
>Ga0208480_1000722_pt1 | contig 12416 bp, 6 predicted proteins | sample NGESurshal092012_4_FD_184485 | JGI IMG/M metagenome (GOLD analysis project Ga0208480, IMG submission 184485) | Arctic peat soil microbial communities from Barrow, Alaska - NGEE Surface sample F53-1 shallow-092012 (SPAdes) | ecosystem: Environmental > Terrestrial > Soil > Wetlands > Peat ... | reverse complement strand
CCCACGGGTCCTCCCCCCACGGACCCGGCGCCAAAGGCCTTCGGCGCGCTCGGGCTGAAGGGTTACCGCGCGTACCTCGCCACCTTCATGCTCACGATGATGGCCGACAACGTCGAGCACGTGATCAGCTACTGGGTCGCGTTTCAGAAGTTCCACTCGCCGGCGCTCAGCGACCCCGACGCGACGATGAGCTACTCCTCGCTTGCAGAGCTAGAGCGTTGCGGCTACCGCTTCTATGTCGAAAGAGTCCTGCGTCTCCCAGAGAATCGCGCGGCCGCCCGCGCCGGCGGCGGTGACGGCGCCGGACAGGCCCGCCGACGCGGCACGATCGTGCATGGCCTGCTCGAGGCGATCGACTTCGCCCATCCCGAGCAACCGTCGCTCCAGGATGTCGCTGAGCTGGCAAGGCGAGTCGGCGCCGTCCTGAGCGCCGGCGAGCGCGAGGAGATCGCCGCTCTGATCGCGGCGGCGCTTTCCTCCGAGCAGGCTCGCCTGTTGGGCCAGGCGCGCCGGGCGCGCCGCGAGTACCCGTTCGCGTTCTCGCTCGGTGAGCGAGAGCCGCTGGTGACGGGCGTGCTCGATCTGCTCGTGGAACGGCCCGACGGCAGCGCCCTGATAGTGGACTACAAGAGCGATCGGCTCGCCGAGGACGAGGACTTGGAGCTGCTCGTGCAACGTGACTATGGCTTCCAGCGGCTGCTCTATGCCCTTGCGGCGATCGAGGACGGCGCTCCGCGCGTGCAGATCGTCCACTGGTTCTTGGAGCGGCCGAACGAGTGGGTCGCCGCCGGCTTCGAGTCTCGGGAGCGCGATGGCCTGCGCAAGCTGTTGCTGGAGAGGATCGCGCTCGTCAGGGCGAGGGGCTTCGCCGTCACCGAGACGCCCCATCGCGGCCTCTGCCTGACATGTCCCGCTCGCGGGGGATTGTGCTCATGGGGGGAAACCCGCACCATGAGTGAGCGGTCTACCACATTGGAATCCAGCGATTGAGGGGGTACCCTGAAGTCGAGCAGCGCAGTCTTGCAATTGGGCGAGGCCGAAGAGAGGGAAGTCATGGCAAGCGAGAGGACAGCGGCTACGGTCATTCAGATGCCGTCGTTCCTGCCCGACCTCGAGCTCTTCGCCCGAATGCGCCTGGAGGAGGATCAGCATGCCCGTGAGCTGCTCGTCGAGCGCTACCTGCCGCTCGCACGGCGTCTCGCGCGCCGCTACCAGCACACCGACGAGCCGATCGAAGATCTCATCCAGGTCGCCTCGATCGGGCTGCTGAAGGCCGTCGATCGCTTCGATTGCTCGCGCGAGGTGATGTTCTCGAGCTACGCGGTCCCCACCATCCTGGGCGAGCTCAAGCGCCATTTTCGCGATCGCACATGGTCGGTACGAGTGCCGCGCGATTTGCAGGAGCTGGCGTTGCGCGTCGACCAGACCGTCACGCGATTGTCGCTAGGGCAGCGCCACTCGCCGTCGGTGGGGGAGGTCGCACAGGCGGTCGAAGCCTCCGAGGAGCAGGTGCTCGAGGCGCTCGAGGCGATGGGCGCGTACCGCGCCGGCTCGCTCGATGCGCCGCGCTCCGTGCGCGACGAGGAGACCGAGACTGTCGCCGAGGGTATCGGCTCGGACGACGATGGCTTTGCCAGAGCCGAGGAACGGGCCACCTTGGAGCCGCTGATGGGGCAGATCGGCGAGCGCGAGCGCATCGTGTTGAGGCTTCGCTTCGGCGACGATCTCACACAGGCGGAGATCGGCGAGCGGATTGGCGTATCCCAGATGCAGGTCTCGCGTTTGATCCGTCAGGCCTTGGCGCGCCTGCGTGCGGGAGTGGACGCCTCCTCTTTGGACAGCCGATCGGGATAGCCCGTTCTCGCCCGGGATGGCGGCCTTCTCGACCCGGCTTGCCCCTCTTGACCCGGATAGCCCTCTTGCCCGGATAGCAAGCGCTCGACTCGGATAGCGCCTCTTGACCCGGATAGCCTCGCTCGATCCGGATAGCCCCTCTCGACCGGGTCTCGAACCGGATAGGCCCCTTCTCGACTCGGGTGGCGCTCCCCGATCCGGATGGCGCTACCGGCTGGGCGAGCGTGCGCGAAGGGTGAGAACCAGTTGCGAGCCCTCGCCGTCGGCGCCAGGCTCGATCGACACGCGCTCTGCGATCCGCTCGAGCACATTGCCGACGACCGGCAGCACCATCTCTTCGACGAGGCGGCTGGCGCCGTCCTCGACGAGATCGAGCACGCACAGCTCTGCCTCGTGCTCATCCGTCTGGATGCTGAAGGTCAGGGTTGTGTCGCTCGAGTGCGCGAAGGCATGCGCCGACAGGGCATCGCACACGAGCAGCATGTCGTCGAGTCGGTCGAGCGGCCAGTCGGCGCGAGCAAGCATCATCGATACGACTCGCCAGAGCGCGGGCGCGGCGAGCGGCCCGTCGGCGAGGCGGACACGCGCAAAATTGCCCTCTGCCTGCTCGGCCTGCTCGAGAATCGACTCTGTCACGCTCGACCCGGCCAGAGGGCCGGCGTCCAGCGAGTCCAACGGGTAGGCGCGGCTGGCCGGCTCGATCGTCATGTCTCTTGCCCGGCTGCGCTCGTTTGGGAGTCGGCGAGCGAGAAGGTCATCCGCACCTCTGTGTGCTCGATGTCGCCGGGGGCCAGTTGCACGCTGTCGGCGAGCGCCGCCATCAACGACAGGCCGAGGCCGAGGCCAGGGCTGTCGGGGCGTGACCCGATGCCGCGTCCCCAATCGCGAACGAGCACCGTCAGCGTGTCCTCGTCTCTGCTGGCCACGACCTCCATTGGCCCGTGATGGCCATCGGGGTAGGCATGCACCACTACGTTCGAGCATGCCTCGGTGACCGCGAGGCGGATATCCGAGAGCTTGGACTCGGGTACCGCGAAGGCCTCGCCGAGGCCGCCGAGGGCATACCGAACTACAGCGATGTTCTCAGCTCGCGCTGTAAGCGCAAGCTCCATGTCCGGCCTCATTGCCTCTCCTGGCGCCTTGCCGTACTCAGCGTGCCTTGCTGTCTCGTCAATGATGATCCCCGTCGAGGACGGATTTCACACCTCCGATGTCTCTCCAGAGGCGATCTCGATGCTACCCTTTCAGGCTCCGCCTCAGGTGCCGACCCCCCATGTCCGCGAGCGCGCCGCAGCCCAGAGGGGCGCGTCGCCTCAAGGCAGCACTCACATGACTTCGCAAACATTGCCATCCCAGGCCGCTGGACTCTACGACCCCCGCTATGAGCACGACGCGTGCGGGGTCGGAATGGTCGCGCGGTTGGACAACACCCCCACGCACGAGGTGGTCGCACGCGCGCTCGCGGCTCTCGAGAACCTCGAGCATCGCGGCGCCTCCGGTGCTGACCCTCTGACCGGCGACGGCGCCGGAATCCTGATGCAGATGCCCGACGAGCTGCTGCGCGCGGTAGCGGGCTTCGAATTGCCGCCGCTTGGCGCCTACGGGGTCTTCATGTGCTTCCTGCCGACCGACGTTTCCGCGCGGGCGCGAGTCGAGGGTCTGCTCGAGCAGACCGTCGCCGCGGAGGGTCAACGTCTGCTCGGCTGGCGTGACGTGCCGGTCTGCCCAGAGCACACCGGCGCCACCGCCGCGGCAACGCGTCCGGTGATCCGCCAACTATTCGTCGGCGCGGGCTCGCTGCCGACACCTGTGGCGGGGGAGGAGCCTGCCGGCGTCGGTGGCTTTGACCAGGACGCTTTCGAGCGCAAGCTGTATGTGATCAGGCGGGTCTGCGAACAGGCCGTTGCAGCCTGGCCGCTACAGGAGCGCAAGGGCTTCTACGTGACCTCCAGCTCATCGCGCACCCTCAACTACAAGGGCATGCTGATCAGCTATCAGCTCGGAGCCTTCTACCCCGACCTGCGCGACGGGCGCTGCAAGAGCGCGCTGGGACTGGTGCACTCGCGTTTCTCCACGAACACCTTCCCGAGCTGGGAGCTTGCCCATCCCTACCGCGTGATCTGCCACAACGGCGAGATCAACACGGTGATGGGCAACGTCAACTGGATGCGCGCGCGCGAGTCAGAGCTGGCCTCCGAGCTACTCGGCGAGGATCTGGAGAAGATCCTGCCGGTCGTCACGCAGGGCAATTCCGACTCGGCCACGTTCGACAATGTGCTGGAGCTGCTGCTACTTGCCGGGCGCAGCCTGCCGCACGCGGTGATGATGATGATCCCCGAGGCCTACCGCAACCGTAGCGACCTCTCTGAGGAGCTGAAGGGCTTCTATGCCTTCCACTCCTGCCTGATGGAGCCGTGGGACGGCCCGGCGGCGGTCGCCTTCACCGACGGCCGTGTGGTTGGGGCGACGCTCGACCGCAACGGATTGCGCCCCGGGCGCTGGGTCCTGACCAAGGACGGCCATGTCGTGCTCGGCTCGGAGGCGGGGCTGCTCGATGTGCCTGCCGAGGAAGTCTTGCGCCTCGGTCGGCTACAGCCGGGAAAGCTGTTTCTCGTGGACCTCGAGCAGGGTCGTGTCGTGGATGACGGGGAGGTCAAGCACCGCATCGCCACACAGAATCCCTACGGCGAGTGGTATGCCCGTAATGCCGTGCGCTTCGCCGAGATCGAGCCTTCTGAGCAGGTGACGCTCTCCGATCAGCCGCTACGTCGCCGTCAGCGCGCCTTCGGCTATTCCCAGGAGGATCTGCGCGTGCTGCTCGAGCCGATGGCGCGCGACGCCCAGGAGCCGCTCGGCTCGATGGGCAACGACCTGTCCTTGGCGGTGCTCTCCGACCAGGCGCCGCCGCTGTTCTCCTACTTCAAGCAGTTGTTCGCACAGGTCACGAACCCGCCGATCGACCCGATCCGCGAGGAAATCGTGATGAGTCTCTCGACCAGCCTCGGCACCGAGCGCAACCTGTTCGACGAGACGCCCGAGCACGCGCACAAGCTGGAGCTGGACCAGCCGATCCTGCTCAATCGCGAGCTCGAGACGCTGCGCCACATCTCGAGCGAGGTCTTCTCCTCGCGCACGCTTGACATCACCTGGAAGGTCGCCGAGGGACCCGAGGGCCTGACGGGCGCGCTCACGCGTGTCTGTGAGCAGGCGCACGAGGCGATCGCCGAGGGCGTCAACATCATCATCCTCTCCGATCGTCTGCTGGGACCGGCGCGGGCGGCGATCCCCTCGCTCTTGGCGGTCTCCTCGGTTCACCACCATCTCGTGCGCGAGGGCACGCGCCTGCGCGCCGGCATCGTGCTGGAGTCTGGAGAGCCGCGCGAGGTCCACCATTTCGCCACCCTGATCGGCTATGGCGCCTCGGCGATCAACCCCTACGTGATGCTCGAGACGCTCGACCAACTGGTTGCGCAAGGGCGCATCGTCCGCGCCGAGAACGGCTCTAGCGCTTCGCTTTCCCCCGAGCAGGCGGCGCAAAACACGATCAAGGCGATCGGCAAGGGGCTGCTCAAGACGATCTCCAAGATGGGGATCTCGACGATCCAGTCTTATCGTGGCGCGCAGATCTTCGAGGCCGTGGGCCTCGAGCCCGACCTGATCGAGCGTCATTTCACGGGTACCGCGTCACGGATCGGCGGTATCGGCCTGGACGTGTTGGCAGTCGAGGCGCTGGAGCGCCACGCGCGCGCCTATCCGACGCCGGGGGACGATCTGCTCCCGGTCGGCGGCGTATATGCATGGCGTCGCGACGGCGAGCATCACATGTGGAACCCCGAGACGATCGCGCTCGTTCAACACGCGGTGCGCTCGGCCAACGGCAACGTCGCCGCTGCGCTTGCGGGCGATGAGACCGCGAATTCCGAGGTGCGCGAGTCGCCGGCCTTCGCGAAGTACCGCGAGTACGCGGCGGCCGTCAACGAGGACGCCGCGCGTAAGGCAACTTTGCGTGGGCTGCTGCGGATCGGGCCGGAGCGAGACGCGAGGCCAGGCGAGATCGACGAGGCCGGCACGACCGCGATCTCGCTGTCGGAGGTCGAGCCCGCCAAGGAGATCGTCAGGCGCTTCTGCACTGGTGCGATGAGCCTCGGCTCGATCTCTCGCGAGGCGCACGAGACGCTTGCGATTGCGATGAACCGCCTCGGCGGGCGCTCCAACACCGGCGAGGGCGGCGAGGACCCGGCCCGCTTCACGCCCGACCGCAACGGGGACCGCCGTCGCTCGGCGATCAAGCAGGTCGCCTCCGGCCGCTTTGGCGTGACGATCCATTACCTCGTCAACGCCGACGAGCTGCAGATCAAGATGGCCCAGGGCGCCAAGCCCGGCGAGGGCGGACAGCTCCCCGGGCACAAGGTTGACGCCTACATCGGCTCGATCCGCCACACCACTCCCGGTGTCGGTCTGATCTCTCCGCCGCCCCACCACGACATCTACTCGATCGAGGATCTCAAGCAGCTGATCTACGACCTGCGCTGCTCAAACCCCGAGGCGCAGGTATCGGTCAAGCTCGTCTCAGAGGTCGGCGTCGGCACGGTCGCCGCCGGCGTATCCAAGGCGAACGCGGATCGCGTACTGATCGCCGGCCACGACGGCGGCACTGGCGCCTCGCCGCTCTCCTCGATCCAGGCTGCTGGGATCCCCTGGGAGATAGGCCTTGCCGAGACTCAGCAGACGCTGCTGCTCAACGACCTGCGCTCGCGCATCGTCGTGCAGACCGACGGGCAGCTGAAGACTGGCCGCGACGTCGTGATCGCGGCGATGCTGGGCGCGGACGAGATGGGCTTCTCCACGGCGCCGCTGATCGCGACCGGCTGCATCATGATGCGCGCCTGCCATCTGAACACCTGCCCCGTCGGCATCGCCACGCAGGACCCGGAGCTGCGCAAGCGTTTCAAAGGCACGCCGGAGCACGTCGTCAACTTCTTCTTCTTCGTGGCCGAGGAAGTCCGCGAGATCCTTGCTTCGCTGGGTCTGCGCACTCTGGATGAAGCAATCGGGCGGGTCGATCTGCTTGGCGCCGACACGGCGATCGAGCATTGGAAGGCGCGCGGTGTGGATCTGACGCACGTTCTGGCCCACGTCGAGCTGCCCGAGGGCGCCCCCCGCCACCGCGTCAAGCCGCCCCCGGGCGTGCTCGAGGACGCGCTCGACTGGGAGCTGGTGGAGCGCTCGCGCGCGGTCATCGATGCGCCCACGCGCGCGCCTGAAGCACAAGCGAACGGACAGGCCGACGAGGCGGACGTGAAGGCGATCGCGCGCGACGGCTCGAGGCGCGCGCGTGTGGAGATGGAGCTTGCGATTCGCAACGTCAACCGTTGCGTGGGCGGCATCCTCTCGAGTCACATCGCTCGCGCACACGGAGCCGAGGGCTTGCCACCGGACTCGATCGTCGTGCGCTTCAGAGGCTCGGCAGGGCAGAGTTTCGGTGGCTGGCTGGCGCCGGGGGTCACTTTCGAGCTCGAAGGCGATACCAACGACTACACCGGCAAGGGGCTCTCCGGCGGTGTCGTCTCGGTGCGCCCATCGCGCGAGATGGGCGAGCATTTCGTCGCCCAGGAGAATGTGATCGTGGGCAACACCGTGCTGTATGGCGCAACATCCGGCCGAGCCTTCTTCAGAGGGCTTGCCGGCGAGCGCTTCGCGGTGCGCAACTCTGGGGCTTGGGCGGTTGTCGAGGGAGTGGGCGATCACGGCTGCGAGTACATGACTGGCGGTCGCGTCGTCGTGCTCGGACCCACCGGACGTAACTTCGCCGCCGGCATGAGTGGTGGGATCGCCTACGTGCTCGACGAGACCGGCGATTTCCCGGCCCGCTGCAACATGGGCATGGTCGGATTCGACGAGATTTCGGCGGCCGACGCGATCGAGCTGCGCGCGATGATCGAGGAGCACGCGCGGCACACCGACTCGCCGGTGGCGCGCGACGTGCTCGCGCGCTTCGAGCAGCTGCTCGCGAGCGGCTCGCTCGTGAAGGTGATGCCCCATGACTACAAGCGCGTGCTGGGCGAGCTGGCGCGGGCCGAAGCTGGTGCGCCCGAGGGCGTGGTGGCATGAGTCCGCCCATTTGGATGGATGGACTGGGCGTGGGGCTTGGTGTGCTCGCGCCCGCGTGCACGTTCGTACGCCGTCACCGTCCGGGGGTGGCGTGCTGATGGGCAAGCTTGGCGGTTTCCTTCAGATCGAGCGCCACGGGATGACCTATCGCGATCCCAATGAGCGAGCGCATGACTACCAGGAGTTCGTGGTGGAGCGACCTGTCCAGGAGCTGCGCGAGCAAGGCGCGCGGTGCATGGAATGCGGCGTGCCGTTCTGCCACAACGGCTGTCCGCTTGGCAATCTGATTCCCGACTGGAACGATCTCGTGTACCGCGATCGCTGGCAGGAGGCGATCGCCCAGCTGCACGCGACCAACAACTTCCCCGACTTCACCGGTCGCCTGTGCCCGGCGCCTTGCGAGGCTGCCTGCGTGCTCGAGATCCGCGAGGGCGACTCGGTCACGATCAAGCAGATCGAGCTTGCGATCGTCGATCGGGCCTTCGCGGAGGGCTGGATCAGACCTGAGCCGCCCAAGGCCAAGTACGAGACCGGCCAGTCGGTCTCGGTCGTCGGCTCGGGTCCCGCTGGGATGGCGGCAGCGCAGCAGCTGCGGCGTATCGGCCACAACGTCACGCTGTTCGAGCGCGACGAGGCCGCAGGCGGGCTTGTGCGCTTCGGCGTGCCCGACTTCAAGATCGAGAAGCGGGTCGTGCAGCGGCGCGTCGAGCAATTGATTGCCGAGGGCGTGGATCTGCGCTGTGGCGTGGATGTCGGTAGCGACGTCACCGTGACCGAGCTGCGCGATCGCTTCGACGCGGTGGTGCTTGCGACGGGCTCTCGCGTCCCGCGCGACCTGCCTGTGCCCGGACGTGAGCTCGAGGGCATCCACTTCGCGATGGACTACCTCTACCAGCGCAACCGTTTCGTGGCCGCCGAGCACGGCCCCGAGTCGACCGTGCCTCAGCCGCCTGCCGGCGAGCCGATCAGCGCCGCCGGCAAGCATGTGGTCGTGATCGGCGGTGGCGACACGGGCGCCGATTGTGTGGGCAATTCGCTGCGCGAGGGCGCGCTCTCGATCGTCCAGCTCGAGCTTTTGCCCGAGCCGCCTGTGCACAGGCCCGACGAGCGCACGCCGTGGCCGGAGTGGCCGTTGAAGTACCGCCTTTCATATGCGATGGAGGAGGCCAAGACGGCGGCTGTGGGCGAGCAGGACTATTCGGTCACCACCGCCCGCTTCTTCGGCGACGAGCGCGGTAACGTCGCCGCGCTGCACATCGCCGCGGCCGAGGCGGCGCCTCCGTTCGCGCCGGTGCCTGGAACCGAACGCGAGCTGCCGGCGCAGCTCGTGCTGCTGGCGATGGGTTTTTTGCACCCTGAGCAGGAGCTACTGGACCAGCTCGGCGTGGAGAAGGACCCCCGTGGCAACGTTAAGGCGCTCAAGCCCTACACGACCTCGGTAGAGGGGGTCTTTGCCGCCGGCGACGCGCGTCGCGGACAGTCGTTGATCGTGTGGGCGATCAACGAGGGACGCCAGTGCGCGCGGATGGTCGATCGCTATCTTGCCGGTCTGCGAGTAGAGCCCTCGGCGGGAGTCTCCCCCAACGGAGGCTCACCCGAAGATGGCGGCATCGCCGGTCATGGAGAAGCAGACGAAGGCCCCGAGGGGCCACCGCAGCACGTCGGCCCCGGCGTGCCGGCCGAATAGCGATCGTCCCACGGAGTGTCGATTGTCCCCACGGAGTGTCGATTGTCCCACCGAGTATTGATCGCCCCATGGCGCTAGACTGGCCGCGTGGCCAAGCCTGGGCATAACGGACACAGCGGGTCGAGCGATGCGGCGGTCTTGACGATGGATCAAAGCTCCTCAGGTTGTCTGCCGCGTACCTGCATAATTGGCGCCGGCTCCTCCGGAATCGCCGCCGCCAAGGCGCTGCTCGATCGCGGCATCCCTTTCGACTGCTTCGAGAAGTCAGACCAGGTCGGCGGCAACTGGGTGTTCGGCAACCGCAACGGGATGTCAGCCGCCTACAGGGACCTGTTCATCAACGTCTCGCGCGAGCGCATGGCCTATGCCGACTTCCCGATGCCGAGCAGCTACCCCGACTTCCCGCATCACACCCACATCAAGGAGTACTTCGACAACTACGTCGACCACTTCGGCTTGCGCGAGCAGATCACGTTCGAGACGGGCGTCGAGCACGCGCGCAGGCGCGAGGATGGCGTGTGGGAGATCGAGCTAGACACGGGGGAGAGGCGCTCCTACGACGCGTTGATCGTGGCCAACGGCCACCACTGGGACCCGCGCTGGCCCGAACCGGCCTTTCCCGGGTCGGACACGTTCGCGGGCACGCAGTTGCACGCGCACTCCTACGAGGAGAACTCGATCTTCGCCGGCAAGGACGTGGTGGTGCTGGGCATGGGCAACTCGGCGATGGACATCGCGGTCGAGGCCTCCTACGTGGCGGCCAATACGTATCTGGCGGCGCGCAAAGGCGCATGGATCATTCCCAAGTACGTGTTCGGCAAGCCGGTCGACCAGCTGCCCAACAATCCCCGCATCCCGTTTGCGATCCGCCAGCGCATGATCCACCAGACGATCAAGACGCTGACCGGCCCGCCCGAGCGCTACGGGTTGCCCAAGCCCGACCACAAGTTCGGCGAGGCCCATCCCACCGTCTCGGGACGCATCCTCGACCGCATCGCCCACGGCACGATCGCGCCGAAGCCGAACATCGCCTCCCTGGAGGGCGAGCGGGTGCGCTTCACCGACGGCGGCGAAGTCCATACTGATGTGGTCGTTTACTGCACCGGTTACAAGATCAGCTTCCCTTTCTTCGACGCCGACTTCCTGACGGCACCGGATAATCACATCGAGCTTTTCCGCCGTGTCTTTCACCCCCAGATTGCGGGCCTCTACTTCGTCGGTCTGCTGCAGCCGCTTGGCGCGATCATGCCGCTGGCCGAGGCCCAGAGCGCCTGGGTCGGCGACTACCTGCGCGGCGAGTATGCGCTGCCCTCACCGGCCGAGCTGCATCGCGACATCGCCTCCGATCAGGCGGCGATGCGCAAGCGCTACATAGCCTCCAAGCGCCACACGATCCAGGTCGACTTCGACGACTATCTGCACGCGCTCGACGCCGAGCGTCGCGCGGGGGCCGAGCGAGCGCGGACGCGGAGCTTTGCGCCGCCGCTGGCGGTGCGTGCCTTGCAACCGATCGTCTAGCAGCTTCTCCTCAGTGCCGTTGTCTGGATTCGCGGGCCGTCCCGAGGCCTCTGCACGCCCCACGCTGGAAGGCGAGTGAATGGGGGGTTGACTTCTGCATCGAGAATAGTGTAACGTACCCATCTGGTCGCACTCATAGGAGGCGTCTACCAAACATAAGGGTGGGTCAAGCGGCCTACCTCGTCGCAACAAAAGTTCGAGGAGGACCCTGGGAGAGGAACCGGGTCGCTTCTGAGAGGGAGTTGTATTTCGCGTGCGTTCTTTGGGGAATAACGTCGTTGAGAGTCTGTGCCTTCACGGCGCCGGCTCCTTGCTCTTTTGCCGCCACGGGTTGTGTGCCGGTGGCGGTCTTGTCGTGCCCGCGGTCCCGCGGGTCTCGTGTGGATCGCTGCTCTAAGAGGGGATGGGTGTGATGGGTTTTCGTCGAATGGTTCTGGCATGCGCGGTGTTCGCTTGTTCGCTTGCGGGGTGCGTGTCCGTCGCGGCGCCGGTCGCGCTGGCGGCGACACCGCCCGTGATCGAAGAAGAGTCGGTGATGGAAGCGGCGGCCACGAGCGCGACACTGCAGACGACCATCAATCCCGAGGGCAGCGAAACCACCTACCGCTTCGAATACGGGACCAGCGAAGCGTACGGGTCGAGCATTCCCGTACCGGACGGGATCGTTGGCGCGGGCTCCACCGGGGTGACGGTGAGCGTTCACATCCAGGGACTGGCCGCCAACACCGGCTATCACTACCGGGTCGTCGCCGGCGTGCCCTCGCGCGGCGAATCGGTCGACGGCGCCGACGGAGCGTTTACGACACAGCGTCCCGGTTCGGCGTTCTCGCTGCCCGACGGGCGCCAGTGGGAACTGGTGTCTCCGCCGAACAAGCACGGCGCACCCATATTCAGCCTTGGGTACGGTGTGATGGAGGCGGCGGAAGACGGCGACGCGATCTCCTATCTGACGGAAGGGCCGACCGAACTCGAACCGCAGGGCTACGCCTTCGGGGTTCAGGTCTTCTCCAAGCGCGGCGCCCAGGGGTGGTCTTCCAAGGACATTGCCACGCCGCACAATGAAGAAACGGGAGCCCCGGTAGGGACCGGGCTCGAGTACCGGTATTTCTCGGCGGACCTGTCATCGGGCATTGTGGAACCGTTTGGACCGTTCACAAAGATCGCGCCCGAAGAGACCGCACGCACCCCTGACATTCGTCACGACTTCACTTGCGAAGCGACGCCGGCGAGCTGCTACACGCCGCTC
>Ga0208480_1000719_pt1 | contig 12450 bp, 11 predicted proteins | sample NGESurshal092012_4_FD_184485 | JGI IMG/M metagenome (GOLD analysis project Ga0208480, IMG submission 184485) | Arctic peat soil microbial communities from Barrow, Alaska - NGEE Surface sample F53-1 shallow-092012 (SPAdes) | ecosystem: Environmental > Terrestrial > Soil > Wetlands > Peat ... | reverse complement strand
CCGGCATCAGCAATAACCTGCAATACCTGTACGACAACGACCAGAACGCCCAGCAGGCGGACGGCCGCCTCGATTACGATCTGAGCAACGAAGATCGCATCTTCTTCCGCTACTCCGTCCTGGATGCGACCAACAACAACGCGACCAACGTGAACCAGTTCTTCCAGACCGGCAATGCCAACTCCAAGACACTAAACCAGAACCTTCTGGCCTCGGAATTTCACAACTTCGGCGTCACCAAAATGAACGAATTGCGCCTTGCCTTTAATCGCTCCAACGTGCGCACCAGCAACACCAGCATGTCCGAGGACTGGAACAACACCTTCGGTATCCCCAATGGCAATCTCGCCAACGACCCGGCAACCAAGGGTCTGGCCGAATTCACCATGAATGGAGTACCCGGCATTGACCAGCCGGATTGGGTTGGCTATATCGTCAGCAACACCTTCTCGGTCGCCGATAACTTCACCTGGACCAAGGGCAAACACCTGATCAAGGTCGGCACCAACGTGAACTATGTGGTCGACGTCTCGGCCGACACCATAAAGATCGTCGGCGAAGGCCACCCCACCGAACAGACCCTCGACTCCAATGGCCGGATCATCTTCGTCGTCGGCATTCCGATCCCGTCGGTGGAGACACAGGTCTTCGAGGTCTTTCGGCTCGACAAACTCGAACACACGCTTCGTCTGTTGGCGTTCGCCTTGATTCTCGGCGCCCTCTTCACGACGATCGTCGGAATGAGCGGCGGTATCTGGGTCACGCGTCGCACCGTTCGACCGCTCGAGGAGGTCTCCTTCGCGGCGGCTCTTATCGCCGACGGCGCGCTCACAACCCGTCTCCAGGTAAATCGCGCCGACCGCGAAGTCCAGCAACTGACCGAGTCCTTCAATCAGATGGTCAGTCAACTCGTGCAACGTCTCGAACGCGACGCGCGTTTCGCGAGTGACGTGAGTCACGAACTTCGCTCGCCACTCACGACGTTGGCCACAACGGCCTCGGTGCTGCAACAACATCGTGAGGATCTCTCCTCGGCGGGCCAGGAGAGCCTGGACCTGTTGGTCGCCGACCTCTCGATCTTCCAATCACTGGTGGAAGACCTGCTCGAGATGTCGCGCAGTGACGCCGGTGCCGTGCCACTCGTCATGGAGACCCTTTCGGCGATTGAACTCGTGCGTCAGGCGGTGCGATCGGCTTCGCGCCGCCACGACTTAATTGAACCCCCGGTCGAGATCGCCGACGGCGTCGGCGATCCGCTCGTGCGCGTCGATCGCCGACGCTTCGAACGCGTCATCACGAACTTGATCGACAACGCCCATCGTTACGCCGAAGGCGCCGTGGCGCTCCGCATCGACGTGCAGGGCGCCCAACTGGCGGTCAACGTCGACGACGCCGGTGCCGGTGTCCCGAGTGAGGAGCATGACGCGGTCTTCGAACGGTTCTTTCGCGGGCGCGCGGCCCACGACCGCGGCGCCGCACGTGGCACCGGGCTCGGCCTCGCGCTGGTGCGCGATCACGTGCGCGCCTTCGGTGGGACGATCACCGTCACGGAGAGCCCCGACGGCGGCGCGCGCTTCCAGATCCTCCTGCCGATCGTTCAAAGTGAGCAGGCGTGAGGCGCGTGCGCGCAGCGGCGGGACTGTTCATCATGGGCATCGTGTTGGCCGGGTGCTCGCTCGTGCCGACGTCGAAGACACCGCAACTCATTGCACCCAAGCAGGTCGGTTTGAGCCTGCTCGGCAAGACCATCCCCGGAACGAACAACGGACGTGTTCGATTCATTTCGGTGCCGGTCTACATCGTGGACGCCACCGGACACCTCTCGGCCTCGAGCCGAATCGTGCCGTCGCCCCCGGTGCTCGAGTCGGTGCTTCGCCAGCTCATCATCGGTCCGACGACGATCGAATCCCAGGCGGGCTACACCTCGGCGCTCCCGAAGAGTCTGATCATCCTTTCGGCCAGCTTTCGCGGCGGCATCGGCTACATCGACCTCGGCTCCTCGCTCTCGAAACTTCCTCGTGGTCAGGAGGTTCTCGCCGTGGGTCAGATGACCTTGACCTCGCACGTCGTGGGCCTCACCCTGGGGATCGCGGACCGCGGCATCGAAATCACGGTCGCCGGGGTCGCCCAGGACTCGCCCATTCCAGGTGGCCGCCAGGCCAACCTCGTCACGAACCAGGACTTCCAGAACCTCTTGAACAGCTAGACGATGGTCGCCGGGCGAAACGCTGGGGCGGTGTTCCAGAGGTGTTCGAGGTCGTAGTACTCGCGTGCGGCTTCGTCAAAGACGTGCACGATGACGTCGCCGTAGTCGAGCGCGATCCATTCGGCGCCGGCGAATCCTTCGACGCGCAGTGGCTTCGTGTTGAGCGCGATCTCCACCAGACGTTCGACCTCTTCGGCGATAGCGCGCACCTGCTTGTCGTTGCGACCCGACGCGACGACGAGGGCGTCGAAGGAGTCCACGAGCTCTCGCAGGTCGAGCACGACGGTGTCGCGACCGAGCTTGTCTTCGGCCGCCATCACCGCAGCGTTGACGAGCGCGGCGACGAAACTGGAGTAGGGGCCGCGAGGAGTCTCGCCGCTCATTACCGAGTCACTCAGTGGAAAACTCCGTTACTCAGTGCGAGACCCCGAGCACAACGAGCGCGCCGACAAAGGGAACCGCGAGTGACGCCACGGCAATGAATGCGTAGCGTTGTTTTAAGCGACGAACTTCTCTTCGACTCTTCGGCGCCGCTTCCAGACCCCGGAGCCTCGTGGGCTGTGGGTCGGTCGCGTCGAAGAGTCGGACTGCCATTCCCTCGACTTTAGCCTCGAGCGCCCTGATAGAGCGGAATAACTTCTTCGGGAACGAATTCGCGCAGATTGTCCGACGTCGGCGCGAGTCCGCGCACGAACGAACTCGAGAGATCGACGGGGTCCATCGGAATCTCGTAGCTCACCCAACCATCAGGTACAACGGACTTCGCGCCGGGGCGTGGGACCACACCGACACGAACCAACGTTCGTAGTTCGTCGGCCTCGTGCCAACGGTCCAGTTGTTCGGCCAGGTCGGCACCGACAATGAGGTCGACTTCATCGCAGTCATTTAATAGTTCACGCACGGTGTCTATGGTGTAGGACGGTCCGTCACGCAGAATCTCGCGGTCTGACACTTCGACGAGATCGAGTTCGTCGAAGGCCGCCCTCGCCATCGCCAGACGAATCGAGGCATCGCGCACGCCGCCCTCGAGACCCTTGAGATACGGATCGCCGGCGACCGTGACTTCGATGAGGTCGAAGCGTCCGCTCTTCGCCGCCGCTTGAAGGGCCGCAACGTGACCGAAGTGGGGCGGGTCGAAGGTCCCCCCGAAGAGACCGATTCGCCGAACGTTCACGCGCCCAGACTAGACACCGACGGAAGCCCCATTCTAAGAACCTCTACGATTGATAGATGGAGATGTCCTCGCACGACTGGAGCCCGAGCACGTGGCGAACGCGCGACGCCGCCCAGGGCGTGACATGGCCCGACGAGGCGCACCTCGCGCGCGTCGAAGCCGATCTCGCGTTGAAGCCACCGTTGGTCTTCGCCGGCGAGGCCCGACGGCTCCTCGACCACCTCGAACTCGTCGCCCACGGCAAGTCCTTCCTCTTACAGGCCGGCGACTGCGCCGAGTCCTTCGACGAGGGATCAGCCGACTCGATCCGCGACAAACTCAAGGTCATCTTGCAGATGGCGGTCGCGCTCACCTACGCCGCCGGCGTACCGGTCATCAAGGTCGGGCGCATCGCCGGCCAGTTCGCCAAGCCCCGCACCGACGAGTACGAAGAGCGCGACGGCCAACGTTTGCTGGCCTTTCGCGGCCACATCGTCAACGGGGAGGCCTTCGACGAGTCGTCGCGGCGACCGGATCCCGAGCGACTGCTCGCCGCCTACCACCAGAGCGTCGCGACGCTCAATCTCTTGCGCGCCTTCACGACCGGCGGATTCGCCGCGCTCTCGCGCGTGCACGCGTGGAACCAGGAGTTCGTCGCCAACTCCCTCGAGGGCAAACGCTACGAGGTCGTCGCCGACGAGATCGAACGGGCCCTGCAGTTCATGAAGGCCTGCGGCATCGACCTCCACGACGACGGCGCCTTGCAGGGCGTCGACTTCTACACCAGCCACGAGGCACTCATACTCCCCTACGAACAGGCCCTCACGCGACGTGACTCACTCACCGGTGACTGGTACGACTGCTCGGCCCACATGCTCTGGATCGGCGACCGCACGCGACAGATTGACGGCGCGCACGTGGAGTTCTTGCGCGGGGTTTCTAATCCGCTCGGCCTCAAGGTCGGTCCGACCATGGGCGTTGACGAACTGCTTCGACTCGTCGACGTGCTGAGTCCCGAGAACCGCGCCGGACGCCTGACGTTGATCGCGCGCATGGGCGACCACCTGGTCGAGGAGAGACTGCCGCCGCTCGTCGAGTCGCTGCGCGCCGAGGGCCGCGAGGTCGTGTGGACCTGTGACCCGATGCACGGCAACACCTTCGTCGCCTCGGGCGGACAAAAGACGCGTCGCTTCGACGACGTGCTCTCCGAGACGTCCAAGTTCTTCGAGGTGCTCACCGGCATCGGCACGTGGCCGGGCGGATTGCACGTCGAGTTGACCGGCGACAATGTCACCGAGTGTCTGGGCGGTGGTTCACGTCTGAATGAGGGCGACCTCGAGCTGAACTACACCTCGATCTGTGACCCGCGACTCAACGCCACCCAGAGCCTCGACATGGCCTTTCACGTCGCGGAGTTCTTACAGCGTTATTCGGCCGGCAACGGCGCGCGGTCGTTGTAGCGCAACAGACGGCGCCACTCTTCGCGAAACTCGATCTCGGTCATAGAACAGTTCGCGATGCGCGGGCGCAGCCGCACGTCGGGCCCGACGCCCTGATAGATCTTCATGGCCTGCTCGATGAAACCGCCGTGGCACACGATGACGACCAACTCCTTGGGATGCCGCTCGACGGTGCGCTCGATCGCCTCTCGACAGCGTTCGTAAAAACCGAGGAGCGACTCACCGCCCGGCGCCGTCATCGCGTCGGGGTCCAAGTCCCAGTCCGGCGCGCCGTAGCGTTCGACGTACTGCGCCCAGGGAAGTCCGTCGCCTTCGCCGACACTGATCTCATTGAACGCGGCGTCCACGATCGGCGAAAGGTCCCTGGGCAACGCCGCGCGCAAGATCTCACCGGTCTCGATCGCGCGCGGGAGGGCCGACGTGTAGAACGCCGTCGCCGCGGACAGTTCTTGACTCAGGACCAGTCGGTCGAGGAGTGCCGTCGCCTGACGCCGTCCGAGCGGGGTGAGTCCCCCGTCCCCGACGGGTCCGCCAGCCAATCCGTCGGCGTTGGCGTAACTCTCACCGTGACGAATCAACATCAGTCGGGTGCCCGTCGGCATCGGACCGCGCTGGCGAAAACCCACCGGGGGAAGTCGCTTGTCCTCGGAATCGCTCACGCCAGCTCTCCCACGAAGCGCTCGAGTTGGCGCAGCGTGCGGCACTCGATGACCTGCTCGCAGTAGGGCGCGTACTGACTCACGATCGAGTCGCCGCTGTTCCAGTAGGCCGTCGGTTCCGGGTTCAACCAGTAGACGGCCTTGGCGCGGTACTTGAGGTCGGCGATGACCTCGGCGTGGGCCTGGTGATAGTTGTTGCGCGCGTCGCCGAGAATCAGGATCGTCGAACGCCGGGTGATGTCCTTCGCGAAGCGGTCGTGAAAACTCAACAACGCCCGGCCGTAGTCGGAGTGCCCGTCGAAGGCGATGACGTCGGCCTCGGCGTTGATCCGCGCGACCGTCTCGGCCGGGTCGTCGACGCCTTCGAACAGTTGCGTCACCTCGTCGAGGCCGTCGACGAACACGAAACTCCGGACCTTGGAGAACTGCGAACTGATCGCGTGCACCAGGTGCAGCGTGAAGCGCGCGAACGACGCCACCGATCCCGAGATGTCGGCGATGACGAAGATCTCGGGCTTGGCCGGATGCGGTGGCTTGAAGCGCAGATCGATCGGTACGCCACCGGTCGACAGGCTGCGACGAACGGTGTGGCGTAGGTCGACCGGGCCGCGCCGACGGCGTCGGCGCCGGCGCGCGAGGCGAACCGCGAGTTTGCGACTGAGCGGTCGCAGCGCGCGCTCGAGCTGGGCCATCTCGTCGCGATTGGCGTGCATGACGTCGAGGTCTTCGGGCAGGGGCTTTCTCACCGATTTCGCCAGCGCCTCGGATCCACGGTCTTCGACGAGCCGCTCGCGGATGACGCGTTCGATCTCGGCCTTGAGCATCTCGATGCGCGAACGGGCCTCTTCTCGGGCGAGGCGCTGCGCCAGCTGATCGTCATCGCCGGATCCCCGGGTGAGCCGTTGCTCCAGGTTCTCGAGATCGAGATTGCGCAACGTCCGGTAGAGGTAGTACGTCCCGCCGACCGGACGACCCGGCTCCATTCCGGCATAGCGGGTGACCGATTCGCCGGCCGCCAGACGAAGCGCTTCGCGGTCGCCGTCGCGTAGCGCACGATAGAGCAGTTCGGCGAGTTCTTGCGCGCTGAGCGAGCTCGACGCGCCACCACCTTCACGGCGCGACTGTCCCGGACCGCTCGCCCCGGCTGCCCCTTCGCGGTCCGTCTCGTCGGTGTCGACGTCATCCAGCATCTCTGAGGCCGCGTCCCACGAGCGCGTCGAGAAGAAGACCTCGAAGGCCGTGTTGAAGACCGGCATATGGTCGCCGTCTTTGACCAGTGTCGCCGCGAGCGAGTTCTTTACCAACGAGCGGTCCGAGAGGTCGATGACCTCCATCGCCTTCGCCGAATCCACGTGCTCGCTCATGGAGATGGGAATGCCCGCGGCGCGAAGTTCGCCGATGAAGTCGCCGAGGAGGTTAAGCACCGGTCGTGGGCCGACCGAGTAGCTCTTTGGTGGCGCGTTCGATGTCCGTCTGGTACTTCAACAAGATGTGCAGCGTCTCGGCGGCGTCCTCGTCACCGATCTCGGAGCGCCCCAGGACCACCAGCGTGCGCGCCCAGTCGAGGGTTTCGGCGACCGAGGGGGCCTTCTTCAGGTCCAGCGTCCGCAGTGAACGCACTACCTGGGCGATCTGTTCGGCGAGGGTGCTCGTGATGCCGGGCACGCGCGAGATGATGATGTCGCGCTCGCGTTCGACGCTCGGATAGCCGATGTAGAGATAGAGGCAACGTCGCTTGAGCGCCTCGGAGAGCTCGCGGGTGTTGTTCGAGGTGAGAAAGACCATCGGGATCTGCTTGGCCCGCACGGTGCCCAGTTCGGGAATCGATACCTGGTACTCCGAAAGGATCTCGAGCAGCAACGCCTCGGTCTCGAGTTCCACGCGGTCGACTTCGTCGATCAAGAGCACGACGGGATCGGTCGCCGAGATCGCCTCGAGCAGCGGTCGCGTGAGCAAGAACTCCTCACCAAAGATGTCCTCTTCGAGCTGATCCCAATCTTCGGTGCCGTCGCCCTCGGGGCGACCGGCCTGGATGCGCAAGAGCTGTTTGCGATAGTTCCACTCGTAGAGCGCCTTCGAATCGTCCAGACCCTCGTAACACTGGAGACGGATCAGTCGAGCACCGATCGCGTCGGCGACGGCCCGGGCCAGTGCGGTCTTGCCGGTTCCGGCGGGACCCTCGACGAGGACGGGCTTGGCGAGTCGGTCCGCGAGGAAGCAGACCGAGGCGATCGCGTCGTCACTCAGGTAGTCGTTGTCGGCGAGTCGCTTCAGGACGTCCTTCGCCGAATCGAATCGTACCGGCGGGATCTCGTCGAGCCCGAGTCGTTTGGCGAGTTCCTCGCGCGGGTCCAGTGCGGTCATCGAATCTGTCCTTCTCCTCGTACGACCCACTTGAGACAGGTCAGCTCCCGTAGTCCCATCGGACCGCGCGCGTGCAACTTCTGGGTCGAGATGCCGACCTCACCGCCCAGGCCCAGTTCGCCACCGTCGACGAACCTCGTCGATGCGTTCACGACCACCGCCGCGGCGTCCACGCGCTTGACCCAGGCCTCGGCGTTGTCGATGTCCTGGGTGAGGATCGCTTCGCTATGTCCGGTGCCGTAGCGCGCGACGTGGGCGACGGCCTCGTCCAGTGAGTCCACCACCTTGACCGCGAGGATCAGATCGAGGAACTCGCGTTCGTAGTCTTCTTCGCTCGCCGGCGTCGCGTCGGGAAGATAGGCCAGCGCCGCATCATCGACGCGCAGTTCGACCTCGGGCATCGCCGCGGCGAGTGCGGGCAGGAACGAGGCCGCGACGGACTCGTGCACCAACACCGTCTCGGCGGCGTTGCACACACCGGGTCGTGAGGTCTTGGCGTTGCGCACGATGGCCACGGCGTTTTCGATGTCCGCGGACTCGTCGACGAAGACGTGGCAGTTGCCGTCGCCATCGAGGACGTAGGGTACGCGGGCGTGTTCGCGCATCGCGGCGATCAGGCTCGGTCCCCCGCGCGGGATCAGACAGTCCAGCACGTCGGTCATCTGCATGAACGCCGTGGCCGTCTCGTGTGAGGAGTCCTGGACGAGCGACACGCCGGCGACCGGCAGGCCCTCCTTCTCGAGGGCGTCGTGCCAGAGCGACACGATGAACTGATTCGTGGCGAAGGCGGTCGAAGAACCACGCAGGTAGGCCGCGTTGCCGCTGCGCACGCATAGCCCGGCCACGTCGCTCGTAACGTTCGGTCGATTCTCGTAGACGACGCCGATGACGCCGAGGGGCACCCGCAGCCGTTCGACGTGAAGTCCGTTCGGCCGCACGCTCTGGTCGACCGTTTCGAAAAGCGGGTCGGGCTGCTCGGCGATCTCACGAAGTGCGTCGGCCATTCCCTCGATGCGCTGCGTCGTCAACGTGAGTCGATCGACGCCGGCACCTGACTCCTGGTAGGCCGCGACGTCCTTGGCGTTGATCGCCAACAGTTCCTCGCTGGTCTCTTGGAGGCGGTCGGCCACGTGCAAAAGCACGGCGCAACGCTGCTCGTTCGAGGCCTGTCCCAGCGCCGTGGCGGCCTCTCGGACCGCGCGACCCTGCGCGTTCAGCGCCCCTAGTGACATGGGGCAATCGTAACGGGTGATATCAGGAGCGACGAAGGAGCACCAGATCATCGCGGTGCACGACGACGTCATCGCTCTCGTGAAACGACTCGGCACTGACCCGAACGAGCCCTTTGGCGACGACCTGGCCTTCGGGTCCTTTGATCTCGACGGCGTCACCTTCAACGAAGTTCCCGTCGTGCGATTCGACCCCGACGCGAAGCAAACTACGCCCGTGGTGCTCGAGCGCCTGCAGCGCTCCCTGGTTGATCTGTAACGCGCCACGACTCGCCACGGCGAACGCGATCCACGACTTGCGCGCCGACAGTCGCGCCGGTCGTGGATGGAACGTCGTACCGAAACCCGGCTCGTCGCCGATGGCGTGCAACAGCGCGTTCTCGGCGTGCGCCGGCGCGATCACCGTGGTGATGCCGGACCACGTGGCCATGCGCGCGGCGGCGAGTTTCGAGGCCATACCGCCGCTGCCCACGCCCGAGCGACTGGCGCCGGCGACGTCAATCAACTCCGTATCGAAGGCCGTGACCTCTTCGATCAAGGTCGCTGTCGGATCGATCCGTGGATCGGCGGTCAAGAGTCCGGCGGTGTCGGTCAACAGCACGAGGTGCGAGGCACCGACCAAGTTCGCCACCAACGCCGCCAGTCGGTCGTTGTCCCCGAATCGGATCTCCTCGTCGGCCACGGCATCGTTCTCGTTCACGATCGGCACGACGTTGAGGGCGTGCAGCGCCTCGAGCGTTCCGCGCGCGTGGAGATACTGACCACGGTGCGAGAAGTCGAGCGGTGCGAGCAGTACTTGACCAACGCTCACGTTGACCTTGGCGAAGGCATCGCGCCACGCGTGCATCAACAGCGGTTGTCCCACCGCCGAGACGGCCTGCAACGACACGCTGTCCGACGGACGTGGCCTCCCGAGTCCGACTTCGGACCATCCGGCGGTGATGGCGCCGGAGGTCACGACGACGACGGTCCAACCAGCGGCGCGGAGTTTGTCGACGTCGCGCGCGACGCGCTCGAGCGCCTCATGCGCCACGCCACCGGTGCTGTCGGTTACCGAGGACGTGCCGATCTTGACGACGAGACTACGGCTCGACATCGGGCTCTCCCAGGTCGAGCCGTCCGTGACGTGCGAGACGCTCGCGTCGCGACGCACGGTGGTGGTCGCCGCGGTCGAGTCCAGCGCTCACGTCGTCACGCCACCACTCAAAGGACAGCGGTCCGATGTTGACGACGTCGCCGTCACGCACGCCCGCGCGCGTCAGCATGCGATCGACGCCGAGCGTACGCAGACGACGCACGATCTCGGCCAACGCTTCGTCGTCGGTGAGGTCTTGGAATCGCACCGCGCGAATCGCAGGCCGTCCCGCGACGATCCACACATTGGCGCCAGCGCGTTCGACCGTGATCTCATCGGGCAGCGGTTTGTGCACGACGACCTCATGTTCGATGCGTTCGACCTCTTCGCGGCGAACCTGCACGACGAGCCCGGCCAATTGACCCACTAGTTGGTCGATCCCTTCACCGGTGATCGATGAGATCGTCAAGACGTCGGGCATCTCGTAGGCCGCGGCGTCGCCCTTGGATCCCACGACCACCCTCGGTCGTTCCAACAGGTCGGCCTGGTAGTCACCGAGCTCGCGCAACAAGATGTCGAGTTGCTCCTGCGGCGACATCGGCGCCATCTCTGAGAGGTCGAGCAACACGCACAACACCCGTGCGCGTTCGACGTGCCGCAAAAAGTCGTGCCCGAGGCCGCGACCCTCGGCCGCGCCTTCGATCAACCCCGGAATGTCCGCCATCACGAACTCTGTGGCGTCACTAGGTCGACCACTTCGTTCCCCAACGCGTACGACGCCGAGATTCGGCACCAGCGTCGTGAACGGATAGTCCGCGATCTTGGGCCGCGCCGCGGACACGCGTGCGATCAGCGTTGACTTGCCGACGTTGGGAAAGCCGATCAGCGCGACGTCGGCCTGAAGCTTCAGCTCGAGGTTGAACCAGTTCTCCTGGCCGCTCTCGCCCTGCTCGGCGAAGGCAGGGGCCCGTCGGTTGTTGGAGAGGAAGCGGTTGTTGCCCTGTCCACCGAGTCCGCCCTCGGCGGCCAACCACCGGTCGCCCGGGCCATTGAGGTCGACGAGGAGTTCGCCCTCGCGGCTGTAGACCATCGTCCCGACGGGCACGAAGACGACCTGGTCCTTGCCCCGCGAGCCGTGCTGGCGCTTGGACGTGCCGTGTTGGCCGTCGGTCGCTCGACGAAACGGGTGGTCGCGAAATCCGAGGAGGGAGGCCTGGTTGTGGTCGGCGACGATCCAGACGTCACCGCCCTTACCGCCGTCACCACCGTCGGGGCCGCCCTTGGCGACGTGCGCTTCCCGACGAAAACTGACGCAGCCGGCCCCGCCGTCGCCCGCTTTGGCGTGCAATTGAGCGAAATCGACGAACGTGGACACGCCCTCATCCTACGGCCCGACCTTGAAAACTCTTTTTTCGCTCGACACTTGAAGGAGTCGACGAATTGACCGATGCCCTTACGACACCCAGTTCGAAACGCCGGTCCGGGCGAACGCCGTCGCCTCACCTTTCGTTTCGTATCCGCGAATCTCGGTGATCCGACCATCGTGCACGCTCATCACTTGCCAGCGCGTGCGGTTCTTCGATTTCGGGTCGATGTCCTTGTTCGCGAGGACTTTCAATTCCACCACGATGCTCTCGCCCACCACGGCGACTTCTTTGATGTCGGCGCGAACGCCGTTGGCACGCGCCAGGTCGTACCACGACAAGATCTCCTGCGCGTTTTGACACATCGGGACCTCTTGTTCGGGCGCTCCCCACTTGGCGTTCGGTGCCAGCAACTCGCCCATGGTTGCGAGATCGATCGTCTCCATGGCGATGCGCACGCGTGTGGCGAGGATCTCCATTGTTTGAACGGGCGCATCGGCACAGCAGCACTCGGGATTCGTACACGCGAGCAGTCGACTGCGTCGCACTCCGTTACAGCCGCACTCCACGCACGAGGTCGTCACGTCGTCAATCTATGTCCGCTTCAATGCGGCCGACCGTGATCCGGGAGCGACCGATCAGACGCGTTGTGAAATCCCCTTGTTTTGCAGTGATTTAGCGACTTTTGGGGGTTTGTGGGGCCGTTCAACGTTACGATTCCTTAACACATAAATTTTCGAAACTACCTTTGACCTGCAGTTTTGCGTTCGGCATTTGGCCCGAAACGGCGATTTCTTATGAGAAATCCCAATATTTGGCGCGTTTTGCGTAAAGATGGCTCCGGTTGCTGGGAACACTCCCAGTCCGATTCAACGAAGAGTAAGGAGTCGACCGGTGAACAAGGCCGAGTTGGTAGATGCGATTGTTGCCGAAAGTGGCG
>Ga0208480_1000718_pt1 | contig 12463 bp, 14 predicted proteins | sample NGESurshal092012_4_FD_184485 | JGI IMG/M metagenome (GOLD analysis project Ga0208480, IMG submission 184485) | Arctic peat soil microbial communities from Barrow, Alaska - NGEE Surface sample F53-1 shallow-092012 (SPAdes) | ecosystem: Environmental > Terrestrial > Soil > Wetlands > Peat ... | reverse complement strand
GTCATGAAAGGTCGATCCCGTCTCCTCGGGCTCCTCGAGACCCATCGAGGCTGCGCCGAGCGCCGCGACGTCGAAGGGCTGAAGCAGTTCGTCAAACTCCCGCAGCTTGCCGGAATTGTGCGTGGCGATGAGGAGGCGACCCGTAAGGCGCCCACGCTCGCTTGCCCTTTCGACCGCGCCGCTCAACGCGTGACAACCTTATAGCGCTGGCCGGGAACGAGGGCGGCGTCGCGCTCGAGCCCGTTGAGAATCAAGAACTGATCGAGCCATCGCGGCAGGAAGCCCATCCGCGCGGCGAGCGTCTCGGCGGTGTCGCCGCTCGCCGCCTCGACGATTCTGATCTTTTCGGGCGTGGCCAAGGCTGAATCCTGCGCGTTGATAAGACGAAACGAGTCGAGCGAGGCCATGAAGCGCGAATCGACGGCGGGCGAAAGATCGTGGGCGGCGAAAATGAGCCGATAGAGCCGCCCGTTCAGGCGCACGGCTCCGAGGCGGAAGCTCCACTGGTCGCCCTGGGCGATCGCCGTGGCCGCTTCGAGGCCGTTGATCTTCCTGGATTCGATTGATGTCGTCTTGACGCCGTCGATCCAGTCCGAACCGATGGCGCTGGTCACGGGTGTCGACTCCGGAATCGCGATGTTGTCGAGGCGCAGCGCCTCGCCGCCCGTTTCGCCCACGCCGATCAGCGCCGCCGACTGATTGTCGAGCGTGAAGCCGTCCGGGGCCTTGAAGGCGAAACCGAGTTTTGGATGAATGAAGACGTTGTCGCGCACCACGCCCTGGGATGGATCGTCGCCGAAGGCGAGGCCGTCGATGGCGGCAAGATAGGCGTTGCGCCCGGTTTCGCCGGTCCCCGGCGGTCCGAATTGCCGCGCCGCCTCGGTCGCCTGGGCGACGCGCTCCGGTGTCGAGGGGTGGGTCGCCATCATGTCCGGGCGATTGGCTGAGCCCGCGCCCGAGACCGAAGCGCGAAGCGCGCTCCACTCGCCGAGCGCGGTGAGGAATCGAGCCGCGCCGTAGGGGTCATATCCCGCCCTGCCGATGGTCTTGATGCCGATCTGGTCGGCTGCGAATTCTTGCTCGCGAGAGAAACGCGCGATTGCCAGCTTCGAGCGCGCCTCGACTTCGTCTTGAGCCTGACGTTGTTCGAGCACTTGCGAATTGACGCGCGAGAACAAGGCCGTCGTCTTTTCGAACTCGGCCCGCTGCGCGGCGTGACGCGCGGTGATATGGCCGATTTCATGCGCCATGACCGCGGCGATTTCCGATGTGTCCTCGGCGAGGGCCAGAAGGCCGCGGGTGACGAAGATATCCCCCGAGGGCAGGGAGAAGGCGTTGACGATTGGCGAATTCAGCACATTGACGTGGTATGATGGCCCCGTGGCGTCGGACGGAGGCGCGATCTTCGCGAGAACCGCGTCGAGATACGCCTGAGTCGCCGGAGCCGAGTAGACGCCGCCGAAGGCATCGATCAGCCGCTTGCGCTCTGGATTGGGCTTTTCGGTCGAAACAGGGCGGGGAACCGGCGTTGGCGCGATGCTGGCCGGCGCCGGCGGCGGATCGATCGAGGCGCAAGCCGTTAATCCCAGCGCCAGACCGGCCATAAGCGCGATCAGGACGCGCTGGCCGCGCCAGGACGCAAGCCTGCGTCCCAGATTGTCCGGCAGGCCACTCATGGACGGGGCTTCGCCTCTTCTGACGCGTCGGCTCGACGCGCAATTTCGATCATTGCCGGATCAGCGACCTCGATTCTCGGGCCGAACCGGTCATCGAGGGCGCCGCGCGCCCTGATCGTCTGTCCGACCATGGCGGCGACCGGCAGTCCCTCTCGCGCCAAAGCCGTCTCCAGCTTGCGCGCGACCACGATCGTCGGACCGTCGCGCGGGACGAGTTCAAGATAAATGCGCGAGCGCGCGAAGCCAACCCTTCGCACCATGCCTTCAACCACCACAAATCTGCGGGCCCAGCGACGGAGCTCAGCCGAGTTGGACGATTGTATCACGGCGAATTGCGGATCGCGCCATATTCCTGTTTCCCCTTGGCGCGCTTGCTCTTCGATCGCCAGCCGCTCGACGGCGCAGCCGCGGGTCTCGAACTCCGGCCGGACGCGCGCATAGCCCGCCGTCAACAGCGCCGCTGCGGTCGAGCCGGCTGCCCCGTCTCTCGGATCTGTGACAACAAGGTCCGCGACGGTCCTGCCCCACCGGTCAGTTCCGCCGGCCAATTGGATAAGGTCGGCTCCTCGACCGGCCAGGCGGTCGCTCAGGAACGCACGGGCGGCGTTCGCGATCTCCGGCGCGCCGCGTTCAGCGTTGGGCATGTCCAACCCGCCAAGCCTCACGATTCTTCCATCGCTGAGTTCGATATCGAGGCGCTCATCAACGCTGACCACCTGCACGCGTCCGGCCGCCCGCCCGCAAGCCGCAAGGCAAGGGGAAGCAAGAACGATGGCCAAGAGCGCCACGCAAGCGCCGCGAGGCCACGACCAGGCCTCAACAAAGGACGCGCGGCTTCGATGCGCAAAGCAGAAATTCATGCTAAGGGCATGCCGCGCTTGGCCTTGCCGTGTCTATACGCGTTTCGGCTGCCGCGCGGTTGATCGGAGTCCCGGTAGCTCAGCTGGATAGAGCACAGGTTTCCTAAACCTGGGGTCAGAGGTTCAAGTCCTCTCCGGGACGCCAATAAAATCAGAGATTTACGCCATAGTGCCGGACTCTTAGCGATATATCTGTGTCCGCTTTTGTGTCCGCATACTCCCCCGCATACCGGGGAGCAATCAGACTGGGCGGAGCGCGGTCGGCGTCCTGGCCGTGCGGCCGACCTGCTCGTTGAGATTCGCGCCTGTGAGATTTGTCGGATGCGATGACTGCAAGGGCTTGTCCCCTGCGCGCCTCAACCGATTTGCCGACGCCAAACCGAAGAATCAGCTTAAGCCCGGCTTCTGCAAGAAATTTCGGGAGATGGCGCGAGGGCCGGGCCTCAAACGAGGTGAAGCCGTCCCCAACTCCTTCGGCATCTTCGGGAAACTTATTCGAAGATTCGCCTGCGGGTGAAAAGCGAGGCGCCGTTCGCGCCTTTAGCGACCGAAAGAAGCTCAGCGCCCTTGTCATCGACCAGGACCCAGCCGCCGTTGCGTGCGACGATCGCCCCGATGCGGCCTAAGCCCGGCACGGTCTCGCCGGGCGCGACGGTGCGGATCGCGCCATCGATTTTCAGCCAGACGCGGTCGGGTTCGGCCGCGACAATCTCGATCGGCCGGGCCTCCGGCGCGCCTTGGCCGGCGGAAGCCGCCAGCGAACCTGTCGTGGCCATGTCGACCGCGGTCGAAGCGTCTGTCGACGGCGGTGTCGGGCCCCGAACGGCCCCGCCGGGCCCGCGCGGCTGGGCGAAGATCGCCAAATGCTCCATCCCATTGATGCGCGTTTTCCCCGCGCCGTAGGCGAGCATATAGATGGCGAATGCGGCGGATGTGCTGGCTAGCGCCATCCCGACCGCGCGGATGACAGTTTCGTGGGCAGGCGCCATCGCTTCCTCAAGCCTCTACGGTTTTAGATTCGTGGCGCAGCGCTGCGGCGAGGTCGATGAAGGGATCGTCGCACCGCGGCGCGTCCATCGTCTGGCTCATCGCGTCATAAATGCGCGGTGCGGATTTGATCGCCTTGTCGAGGACCGGGTCGGCGCCCGCCGTGTAGCCGCCCATCAGGCGCAGCTCGCGGGTCTCCTCGTATCGCGCGATCATCGAGCGCAGGCTTCCAACAACCTTGCGCTGTTCGGGCCTCCACAACGGGTTCGTCATCCGTGACACCGACGAGAGAATGTTGACGGCCGGATATCGGCCTTCGTCAGCAATCGCGCGATCCAGCACGATGTGCCCGTCGAGCGTGCCGCGAATTGCGTCGGCGACCGGATCGTTGTGATCGTCCCCGTCCACCAGGACGGAGAAGATTCCGGTAATCGAGCCTGATCCTTCAACGCCCGGTCCGGCGCGCTCGAGCAGCCGCGGCAGATCGCTGAAGACGCTTGGCGCATAGCCGCGTGCGACGGCGGGTTCGCCGGCGGCGAGCGCCACGTCGCGCGCGGCATGTGCGAAGCGCGTCACCGAATCCACGATCAGCAGGACCGACTCGCCTTGATCGCGGAAGTATTCGGCGATCGCCATCGCCGTTTTCGGAGCGAGCCTGCGCATCATGGGGCTCTCGTCGCCAGTCGCGACAACCGCGACGGCGGAGCTGCGATTCTCCGCCAGCGTGTCATGAAGAAATTCTCGCACTTCGCGGCCCCGCTCGCCGACGAGCGCGATGACGACCGTGTCGATCGGCGTCGCCCTGGCCAGCATCGCGAGGAGCGACGACTTGCCGACGCCCGAGCCGGCGAAGATTCCTACCCGCTGCCCAACACATAACGGCGTGAACAGGTCGACGACGCGCACGCCAGTGCGCAGCGGCGCTTGAACGCGCGCGCGCCTGAGCGGGGGAGGCGGTGAAGCGTCGAGCGGCGCCGGCCGGCCTCCGCTCAAGAGCTCGCTCGCGCCGTCGATTGGCCGGCCGAGCGCGTCGATGACGCGTCCCTTCCAGGATCGATGCGGCGAGAGCGACAGGGTCTCGGCTCGAAAGGCGCGCGCGCCGATCGTCACGTCGCTGCGCGTGTCGAACGGCTTGATGGTCGCCGAGGAATCATCGATTCTGACCACCTCGCCAATCTCAACACGATCGCCAACATCGACGCCGACGCACTCGCCGAGCCTGAGGAAGCGAGACAGGCCGGCGACGCGATAGTGAGACGTCGAGACTTCGATGATGGAGCCGCTCACGCGCGCCGCCGGAAGAGTCTGCAATCCATGCCCGACCCGCTGTTCGAAGCGCTCAAGCGGCGACAGAACGTTCGAACGAGCGTCGGTCATGCCGACGCCCCGAGAGCCTTGATCGCGTCCTGAAGCGACGTCTCCGACTGCGAGGTCTCGGCCGCGACCCCGTCGAAGGCCCTGGTGACTTCGATCAGCCGGGTCATCTCGCGCACCGGATCGACGTTGGAGCCTTCGACCGCGCCCTGAACCACCCCATCGCGGGTAAACTCGAGGACCGGCGTCGCCGGCTTGTCGGGCACGACGCTTGAGTTCTCCGCCCGTTTCAACTTGGCGGTCGGATCGATCTCGAACAGTCCGAGCGCGCCGATTTGGCGTCCATTTTGCGTGATCATTCCGTCGGCGGAGACGGCCAAAGGTCCAGCCCCGCTGTCCAGGAGGATGGGCGCGCCGCCAGCGTCAAGGATCGGATTGCCGTTCAGCGTGCGAAGCATCCCGGACTCGTCGATCTTGGTCCGGCCGTCGCGCGTGTACGCCACCCCTTGCGGTGTCTGAATTCCAAACCAGCCGTCGCCCTGCACCGCGAAATCGAGGGTGTTGTCGGTCTTGATGAGCCCACCGAGGCGCCGTGAGATAAAATCCGAGCCGCTCGAAGCATAGCCCAGCTTCGCGTCGCCAGCCTTGGCGATTTCCGTCTCAAACGAGACGCCGGTCGCCCTATAGCCGACGGTGTTCATGTTGGCGACGTTGTCGGCGATGGTTTCGAGTCGTCGCTCGAGCGCCACTTGAGCCGAGAGGGAGACGTAAAGTCCGTTTTGCATAACGCCATTCCGCGAGGCTTAAGAGTCGCGCAGACCTTTCCCGCGAACGATGGTTCGGCCGGCTTGTCCGTGGCTGACTTCGCCGCTCACAGCTTCGCGTAAGTCTCGAGCCGCAGAACTTGCATGTCTTCGCACCGGAGCGACTCTTGAATTTCGCCATTGGCCTCGTGATCACCGTCGGCTGCATCCTCGGCGGCTATGCGGCGCTTGGCGGCCATCTCGAAGTGCTGTTTCAGCCGTTCGAGTTTGTCATCATCATGGGATCGTCGCTCGGCATTTTCATCGTCGCCAACGCCATGTCGACGATCAAGGACTGCGGCAGGGCGTTCGTCGAGGCCGTCCTCGACAAAGCGCCGAAACCGCGTGACTTCCTGGACGTGCTCTCGGCTCTGCACGCGTTGATGCGGGAGCTCAGAGCCAAGTCCCGGAGCGAGGTTGAAGGGCATTTCGACAACCCGCAGGAATCCGAGATCTTCAAAAACTTTCCGAAGCTGCTCGCGAACAAGGACCTGGTGACGTTCATCTGCGACTATGGCCGCCTCATCATCATCGGCAACGCGCGAACGCATGAAATCGAAGCGCTGATGGATGAAGAAATCGAGACCCTGGCGCACGACCGATATAAGCCGGTGCATGCCTATCAGGCGGTCGCCGACGGATTGCCCGCGCTCGGCATCGTGGCCGCGGTGCTCGGCATCATCCACGCCATGGGCGCGCTCGATCAATCCCCTGAGATTCTCGGCGGACTCATCGGCGCAGCCCTGGTCGGCACCTTTGCCGGCATCTTCCTGTCCTATGCGATTCTGGCGCCGATCGCTCAGAAAATAAAAACGGTGCGGCAAAAGCAGCTCAGGCTGTTCACGCTGGTGAAGCAAAGCCTGCTCGCCTTCATGAACGGAGCGATGCCCCAAGTGGCGGTCGAGTTCGGTCGCAAGACAATCCCCTCCAAGGAGCGGCCGACGATCGATGTCGTCGAGAGCGAGACGACTTCCGCAGGCGCGAGCGGGGCTGAGCCCGCGATCCGGGAGGCCGCATGAGCATGGAAGAGGGAACGCGCGAGTTCGATCACGGCGCACGCAGGTTGCAGGGCGCGATGCTCGAGCACCAGAACCTCGCCATTGATCGAATGCCAGGGCTCAGCTTCGCGCTCAATCGCTTCATCGCCGAGGCGCCGGCGCGCCTCGCTTCGATCATCGCGCGACCGTCCGGCGCCACAATCGAAGAGATTCGCGCAACCACGCTATTTGAGGCGATTGGCGAGTGCGTCGGCCTGACCGCTGCGATCTACGCGAGCGCCGAACCCGAAGCCCAATTCATGATCGCGCTCGACGAGCGCATCGACAGCCTGGTCGTCTCCTCGATTTTCGGCGAAGTCGTCAGCGCCGATAACCCGGACAAATCCGGAAGCGACCCCCAAAAGCCGCGTACGGCGATCGAGGCTTCGCTTGTCGAAGCGTTCGCGTGCGCACTGGGCGAGGCGCTCGAGGCGGCCTTGGCTTCTGTCGCGCGCGTCGCGCTGAGCTTTGAGCGCCTGACGACGATCAAGGATTCCTTCGCGCTTGGGCGCCGGGATGGCGAGGCGGCAGCCGCGCGATTTACGTTCGGCATGAACGGGGGCGCCTGTCAGGGCCTTCTCTTGTTGCCGCAGGCGTTTCTCCTGCCTTTTCGCGCCGAACTGGCGAACGATCCCGAGGCCGAGGCGTTGCCTGCGGATCGGCGCTGGTCCCGGCTCATGGAGGCCGGCGTTCAGCAGACACGGCTGCCGGTGACGGCGGTCCTGGAGGAGGTGCCGATGAGTCTCGGCGACGTCGCCAACTTTCAGATTGGTGGGCTTTTGCCCCTGCAATGCAGTGATTTCACCGCCATTCGCCTAGAATGTTCCGGCCGCGGCATGTTCACCTGCAAGCTCGGCGAGGCGGACGGCCGCTACCGTCTCGAAGTCCGGAGCCCGATCGCCCAAAGACACGAAGCAGCCCAGCCTTAGACTCAGGCGGCTGCTTCGGTCGCCTGCGACTCCGACACCCTCGAGCAAGACCGTTCATGGACGCAGCCGCCATCATTTCCGAGCCGCCGACCTCCCTCGATTCTCCGAAATCGGAGCCTCTCGGGGGTCCCTCCAATCTCGGCGCGATCCTGTCGATCCCAGTCACGGTGCAAGTCGTGCTCGGCTCGACGTCGCTGCCGGTCTCCGGACTTATGAAGCTCGCCCGCGGCGCGATCGTCTCGCTTGATCAGCGCGTCGGCGATCCGGTCGACGTCGTGGTGAACGGTACGGTTATCGCGCGCGGCGAAATTGTCGTCGTCGATGACGCCAGCCAGCGATTCGGTGTGTCGCTGCTCGAGGTCGTCGCCGGGGGTGCGCCTAAACAGCCAACGAAGGCTCCGCAGGAGACTGGCCATGCTTGAGGCGGCAAACAGCGGCGAGAGAACACTCACTGGGCCCGAAAAAGCCGCGGCCTTGCTATTGATGATGGGCAAGCCTCCCGCTGCCCGGCTGCTCAAGCAATTCGATCAGCCGGACTTGCAAGCGGTGGCGCGGGCCGCGGCCGGGCTCGGCGCCATCCCGGCGACGACTCTGGATCGGCTGGTCGACGAATTCGCAACCCATTTCTCCGCCGGCGCTGATCTGTTCAGTGACGCGGGCCAGGTCAAGAGCCTGCTCGCCGATAGCCTGCCGCCCGAGCAGATCGCCGACATTCTGGGCGTGGAATCGGCGGAAACCCACGACGTCGACATATGGCGGGCGCTGGCGCAAGCGCCGGAAGCGGCGATCCTCGCATTGCTGATGGCGGAGCGCGCGACGACAGCGACCTATATTCTCTCCAAGCTCGATGCTGCGATCGCGACAAAGGCGATCGCCGCGTTGCCGCGTGATCGGCGCAACGCCGCGCTCTGCGGGCTGGTCGCCCCGCTCGCCGTGACGCCGCTCGCCGCACACCTTATCGAAGAGGCCGTAGGGAGCGCGTTGAAGCAAGCGCCAAAGGCGGCTGCCGTCGAGGGACGGTCGCGTCTTGCCGGCATTATTAACGGCCTCGATGCGCCGGAAGCGGAGGACGCCATGCGGGCGCTCGAACAGGCCAGCCCAAAAGACGCGGCCATCGTGAAATCGATGCTCTTTTCGTTCAAGGATCTGCCGCGATTGTCCGAACGCGCACGGGCGCTGTTGTTCGACCGCGCCTCGATCGACATCGTCGTCATGGCGCTCAGGGGGACGGAGGCGGACTTCCGCGACACCGTGCTCTCGTCCATGCCGTCGCGCGGACGTCGTCTGGTCGAAGGCGAGCTCAATTCCAGCGCGAATGCGCCGCCTCGGGACATCGCCAAGGCGCGCAAGGCCATCGCCGACATCGTGCTCGGCATGGCGAGCCGCAATGAGATCGAGCTTGGCGGCTCGCCAGCCGAAGCGGCTTGAGTTTGGAGGCGGCTGCGAAAAGCGCCGGCTGTTGAGCCATGAGCGGCGACGTCGATCCCGAAGACAAGACTGAGGAGCCGACAGAGAAGCGGCTTCATGATGCGGTCGAGCGCGGCGAAGTTGCTTTTTCGCGGGAAGCGCCGCTGTTCGCCTCGCTGTCCGCGGCTCTCCTCGTGCTTATATTCGTTGTTCCCAGCCACGCCGAAGCTCTGCTCACCGCGCTCGTGGGTCTCATCGACGATCCTGCCGGCTGGCGGATCGAGCGCGGCGAAGACGTCCTTGCGCTCGCCGGCCCCCTTGTGGACGCCGCCATGCATTTCCTTATGCCGACGGTGATTCTTCTCACCGTTGCGGGCCTTCTCGCTTCCGTTGCCCAGAGCCCGCCTCGCATCGTTCCCGATAGAATCTTGCCCGACGCTTCGCGCATCTCGTTGCGAAAGGGCTTGAGCCGCGTATTTGGCGCTCGCGGTTGGACGGAGTTTCTGAAGAGCTTGATCAAGCTCGCCGCGGTGATCGCGGTCGCGATGATGATGCTGATCGGCCAGAAGGTCGTCCTGCTCACGGCGATGGACATCGACCCGGGCTTGCTGCCGCAGCATGTGCTCGACCTATCCGTCAAAACGATCGCTGCAGTGCTCGTCGCGACGGTCGTGGTCGCCGCCGCCGACCTCGGTTGGTCTCGGATCTTATGGCGGCGCGACCATCGGATGAGCAAACAGGAAGTCAAGGAGGAGCTCCGTCAGGCCGAGGGCGATCGGATGATCAAGGCTCGGTTGCGCTCGCTACGTCTCGATCGCTCACGCAAACGGATGCTTTCCGCGGTGCCGCGCGCCACGATGGTCGTGGTCAACCCCACCCATTACGCGGTCGCTCTGCGATACGTCCGCGCTGAGGGCGGCGCGCCAACGGTCGTCGCCAAAGGCGCTGATTTTATAGCGTTGAAGATCCGCTCGATCGCCGAGGATCACGCTATTCCGGTGGTCGAGGACAAGCCGCTCGCACGCTCGCTCTATGCCGCCGTCGACGTCGATCGGCCAATTCCGGCTGAATTCTATCGAGCCGTCGCCGAGATCGTCCACCTGATTCAGCAGAGGAAGGGTCAATGGGCCCAACGAAGACCCTGAACGCGTCCGGGCGAAGTCCACGACAGCGGCGCCCGCCTGAGCGGGAGCAAACCATCGCCGATGCGCTGGTGGGCTTCGCGAGCGAGCTCAGGCTGACCGACGCGACGGAACTGATGTCGATGATTCAAAACGACCATGCGGCGAATCTCGCCGACCTCGTCAATTCGTCGACCGAGCTCTTCTTCAAAAGCGGGACAATGCGCTACGCTCTGTCGGCCGCTTTCAAAGCGCCCTGGGACGCGACGCCGACTGTGGAGATCGACATGGAGTTCCGCAATGCCGCCGTCTGCGCCTTCTTTCGGCTCACGATTGGCCAGCGCCGCGCGGGCGTCGAAATCCAGGACATTCTTTTCGAGGAGCAGGGGCTGGACGATTTCGCCAAGGCGGAACGGCTCACCCACGCCCTCGAGGCCGCGCGGCTGTAGGGGCTGCTGCTCGGTCCGTTCTCCGGCAAGCTCCGTGCAAGCCCGGAGGCGCAGGGTTCATCCAAGCCCTGTCCAGGAATGGCGCGCAATTGTCATCGGTCTATCTCTTCGAAGTCGGCGCCCAGAAGGCCCAATGGCTGTCCGCGCGCCAAACGGCGCTCGCCGCCAACGTCGCCAACGCGAATACGCCAGGCTATCGCGCGGTCGACATCCAGCCGTTCTCCGCCGTCCTCGATTCGTCACCCATCGAATTGGCGACAACCAATCCCGCCCATATGTCGCTGCCCCAATCGGAAACGGGGGCGTTGCGCGAGGTCGAAGTTGATCCGGCGGAACAGACGTTGTCCGGCAACACGGTCAATCTCGAACAGCAGATGATCAATCTCGGCGACGTCAATCGGGACTACACGATGAATTCCAACATCCGCCGAGTCTTTCATCAACTCCTCCTCTCCGCGCTGAAGTGAACGTTCATGCAGGATCCGCTACAGACCGCGCTCCGCATCGCTGCATCCGGGCTCCAGGCCCAATCGACGCGGCTTCGCATCGTCTCGCAGAATATCGCCAACGCTCAATCGACTGGCTCTATACCGGGCGCCGACCCATACGCTCGTCAAACCGTCTCCTTCGAAAGTGAGATGGACCGGACGCTCGGCGCCAATGTGGTCAACGTCAAATCGATCGGCGTCGACTCGTCTCCTTTCAAGCTCGAGCACGACCCCGGCAATCCGGCCGCTGACGAAGGCGGCATGGTGAAGATGCCGAATGTCGATGTGCTGACGGAGCTGGCCGATATGCGGGAAGCGAACCGCAGCTACGAGGCCAATCTCCAGGTCGCCAAGCAGTCGGCGGACATGCTGAACACCACCATCAGCCTGATGAAGGACGCGTGAGCGTCGACGTCGCGAGGGGTAGACAATGATCGAGAGCGTTTCTGGAATTGCTTCGGCGAGCGTGAGCGCCGGCGTTCGATCCCCGACGGCCGCCGCGGCGCCGACTCAGGGACCGAGTTTCGACCAGGCGCTCGCGCAGGTGGTCGGCTCCGCGGTCGATACGCTGCAAGCCGGGGAAGCCGTCGCCATCCAAGGCATCCAGGGCGCGGCCTCGCCGATGAAGGTTGTAGACTCGGTGATGGCGGCGCAACGCTCGCTCCAGACCGTTCTTGCGATCCGCGACAAGGCGGTCTCCGCTTATCAAGAAATTGCGCGCATGGCGATCTGATCGAGCCGTGATCTCGATGGGCGGACTTAAACGGAAGCGAAGGATGTTGATATGAGAGCGTTGGCGATCGCGGCGACGGGCATGAGCGCGCAAGAGCAAAATCTGGAGGTGATCGCGAACAACGTCGCCAACATCAACACGACTGGCTTCAAACGCTCACGAGCTGAATTCACCGATCTCATCTATCAGACGGAACGGCTGATGGGCGTTTCGAATCGCGGCCGCGACGCCACCGTTCCTGAAGGCGCCCAGATCGGCCTCGGCGTTCGCACGGCGGCGATCCGCAGCGTCAACATTCAAGGGGCTCTGACCAACACCGGCAACCAGCTCGATCTGGCGATTCAAGGGCGGGGTTGGTTCCAAATCACAACGCCGAATGGCGACACGGTCTACACCCGCGATGGCGCGTTCAACACCAACGCGAATGGCCAGCTTGTCACCATGGACGGCTATAATGTGAACCCGTCGATTCTCGTTCCCCAGACGGCGACCGCCGTCACCGTCAGCCAGACAGGTCTCGTAACCGCGACGGTCCCAGGCCAGACCACGCCGCAGCAGCTTGGGCAATTGACGATCGCGAGTTTTGTCAACGAAGCTGGCCTCTTGGCGCTCGGCGGCAACTACTTCCAGCAGACAGCCGCGTCCGGCCAGCCGACGGT
>Ga0208480_1000716_pt1 | contig 12469 bp, 8 predicted proteins | sample NGESurshal092012_4_FD_184485 | JGI IMG/M metagenome (GOLD analysis project Ga0208480, IMG submission 184485) | Arctic peat soil microbial communities from Barrow, Alaska - NGEE Surface sample F53-1 shallow-092012 (SPAdes) | ecosystem: Environmental > Terrestrial > Soil > Wetlands > Peat ... | reverse complement strand
CCAGTTGGCGCTGGCTCTCGCGGGAGGTGTCCAGCGCCTCGAGAAGGCGGTTGAAGGCCCGGCGCAGACGACCGAGCTCGTCCGGTCCGCCGTCCTCGATTCGCTTGCTGAGATCCTGCGTCTCGGCGACATGCTCTGCGGCGTCCGTCAGCCGCCGGACCGGCACGACCGCCGCGCCGGCGACGAACCGTCCGAGCACGGCCGCCAGGGCTATCCCGCCCGCCGTCAGGAGGACCAGGATCAGGCGGATGTTGCCGAGCACGGAGTCGACCTCGGCCAGCGGACGGGCGACCTCGACGGCGTGGCCCGGCTCGAAGCCGACGGTCAGTATCCGCAGGTGCTGGCCGTCGACGGTCGCGTCGAAGATCCTCGAGCCCGACCCCTTCCTGGCGAGCGTCCGCGACTGCGCGCTGACCGGCAGCACGACCGAGCTGGCCGGCAGCTTCACGGCCGGGCCCGACGCGCTGATGACCTGGCTGTACCCGGCACCCTCGGCCGGGTTGACGGGGATCCGGAAGAGCAGCCCGGTCGCGCCCGTCGCTCCGTCGGCGCCCTGGTTCTGCCCGTAGAGCAGCTCGGACGGCGGCGCCCCGTCAGCCGCCTGCGTGCCGTGACGGGCCTGCGCACCCCGGCCGAGCACGAACGGGTCGGCTCCGCGGCCACCGGTCAGCGTCGCCAGGGCCGCCGCCCTCGCCGGACTGAGCTTCGGCGGGGGATTCGTCACGTGGTTGATGTACACGGCCGCCCGCTGGCGCAACGACGTGTCGACCTGGCCGCGGAGCGAGTCGCGGACGAGGACGTAGGTCAACAGCGAGGCGATCGCCACCGCGATCGCGACGGCTCCCGCCGAGGCGATCGTGATGCGGCGACGAAAGCTCACGGTGTCCGGAGTATGTAACCCACTCCGCGAACCGTGTGGAGGAGCCGCGCCGCGCCACCGTCCTCGGTCTTGCGCCGGAGATAGCCCATGTACACGCCCAGCGTGTTCGACGCCGCGCCGAAGTCATAGCCCCAGACGTGCTCGAAGATCGTCGACCGGGTCAGCACCTGCCGGGGATGGCGCATGAAGACCTCGAGCAGGGAGAACTCCGTCCGCGTCAGCTCGAGCCGCCGCTCGCCCCGCTTGACCTCGTGGGCGAGCAGGTCGATCGACAGGTCGTCGAAGCCGAGCACGCTGATCTCCTCGTCCTCGGCACGCCGGCGCAGCAGCGCCCGGACCCGGGCCATCAGCTCGCGCAGGGCGAACGGCTTGACCAAGTAGTCGTCGGCGCCCGCATCCAGGCCGGCCACCCGATCGTCGATCGAGTCCCGCGCCGTCAGCATCAGGACCGGCGTCCGGTCGCTCGCTGACCGCAGCCGCCGGCAGACCTCGATGCCGGAGACCCGCGGCATCGAGACGTCGAGCACGATCACGTCGAAGCGCTCGCTCGCAAGCATCTCCAGCGCGACGACCCCGTCGGCTGCCAGGGCCACGCCGTAGTGCTCGAGGGAGAGCGCCCGCGAGAGCGCCTGACGAACGGCCGGCTCGTCGTCTACGACGAGTATCTGGGGGCGGTCTGGCATCGGTCGATCATTGCGCGCGCGAGCGCGCCGCGCGCTCTACGACGTCGTCGTGCCCGATGTGCCCGAGGCTTGGCCGCCGCCGCCGCCGCCGCCGCCGCCGCCGGCGGTCCGCAACGCGGCGATCTGCGTCGCGCATGCATGGACCGCGGCACGCCCGGCTGCTGTGTTGGCCGCGGCCGCCAGGCCAGCGGTCGCCCCGCCGGCGCCGCCGCCGCCGCCGAACCCGCGTCCGCCACCCGGGCCGGCGCCGCCCGTGGCTCCGGCCCCGCCGGTCGCTCCGGTTGGGCCGCCGGCACCGCCGCGCCGCCCACCGCCGCCGCCGCCGCCGAGGAAGAGGAAGAGGAGCCCGTTGGCCGCCCCGGCGCCGCCCCGTGCTCCGCCGGCGAAGCCGCCGGGACCCGTCGCGCCCGTCGCTCCGGTGCGCGCCGGCCGGGTCGGCAGCTTGTAGCCGTGTGCGGCGAGGCAGGTCGTGACCGCCGTCAGCGCGGCCTGCTGCGCCTTGCGCTGCGCCGCCGTCGGCGTCGGCCGCGTGCCCCGCGCAAGCTGGGGGACCGCGCTAAGCTCGGTCTTGCATGCCGTCTGAGCGGCCGTCACCGTCGCCGCCGGGATCTTCGCGAGGGCGCCCGTCACGCCGGCGAAGCCGGTCGTGCCGGTCGGAACGGCTACGCCGTTCTTGGCAAGACAGCTGATCGCCGCCGTACGGGCGGCCGTCGTCGCCGGTGAGGCGCCTGGGGTCGTGCTCGCGGAGTTCGTCGACGACGCCGTCGTGGACGAGCTCGACGACGAGCCGCACGCGCTCAGCAGGACGCCCGACGCCAACACGACGGTCAGCCTGGGCCAGAGAGATCTCGACATCGCCGTCACTTTCGCAACAGATCCGAAGAGCCGCGTAAGAAGCCCGGCCGGGCTCAGGGCTCGGCGAGCCGGGGGTCGCCACGGACGTAGGCGAGCACGCAGGCGAGGCCGAAGCAGCCGATCACCAGGAGGACCGGACCCGAGTCGTTGGCCAGCGACCCGAGGATCGATCCGGTGAAGCCTGCGACCAGACATGCCCGCCAGCCGGCCGCCGTACCGGTCGGCGCGAGCAGGCGGTCGCGGTTGCGGATCACGTAGGCCCCGGCGATCAGGCAGACGCCGGTGTTGATCGGCATCACGCCCTTGACCAGCTGGCCGGCGGCCGAATCGAGCTTGCGCCTGATCGTGGCGAGCACGTCGCCGAGCGACGCGGCGTGGAGGATCGTGTTCGTGTAGTGGCCGCCGGCATGCGTCAGCAGGTCGAGCCCGGCCAGGCCGGCCAGCCCGATGAACGGCGTCGCGCAGGTCAGGACGAGCGCTGCCCGAGACCGGCGGCGGCGGAGCACCAGCGTGCCCGCGGCGGTGCCGCCGCCGATCGTGAACAGCGCGCCGACATCCGCCCCGAGCCGGCCCCAGGCGATGATCGCGGTGAAGAGGAGTCCGGCCGCCGCGAAGATCGTCGCCTCCCGGCGGTGAGCCGCCCGCTGGGGGAGAGCGGCCGCGAGGCCGGCGAACAGCACGATCGGCAGGGCAGCCTCCATCTCGTTGCCGACGCCGAAGAACCGCGACCCGGCGATCGGGTTCGAGCCGAGCAGTGACCGGGCGATCAGTGGCGAGCCGAGCGACAGGTCGATCGCGTAGGCGAGGACCATCGCCGCCGCCGGCACGGCCGGCCCGCGCGGCCACCGGGCCAGGCGATCGGTCGGGAGCGCGAGCAGGAAGGCGCCGCCGACGATGATCGCGATCTCCACGGCCCGCCGGGGGGCGAGCGCGGCGCTGACCAGCATCGTGCACGGCGTCCACAGCGCCGCCAGGCCGCCGACGCGCAGCCCCGCTCGCAGCCCGCGACGTCCGCGGCCGCACGCGGCTGCGACGAGGATCACAAGCCAGGCGAGGACGAACGACTCGATCGTCGGCCAGCGGCGTCCGGCGATCACACCCAGCCGGGCGTCGAGCCCCTGCAGCCCGCCGACGCTCCGCGGCCCACTCGTCGTGATCGGACGACCCGTGAACCCTGCCGGCGCCGGCAGGCCGAGCCAGCCCAGGGCGGTCGGAGCGACGTCGAGTCCGGTGACCAGACCCGGCCGGCGGGTCGTCGCCGTCGTCAGCTGTGCCCCGCCTCCCGGCAGCCCGCTCGCGCCGATCGCCAGCAGCTCGGGCCGGATCTGCTCGGTCGGCGTGGTCGGGGGCGGCTGCTCCACGACGAGCGCCAGCTCGCCGGCCGGTCGACCGGCCAGCAGCTTCTCGAGTCCCCGGATGTCCGGCTCCTCGACGACGACGACACGGTGGCCACGCAGCAGGAACTGCGTTCGTCGGGTCAGGGTCTGCGCCCCGCCCAGCGAGATCGCCGAGACCAGGCCGTCGCGGTCGGCGGCGACGATCGCGTCGGCGCCCGGACGGTCGCCGGCCCCGGCATACGCCACGCCCCCGGGAACCGTCGACGCGAACAGGCCCGGCCGGATGTCGCCGGCCGCCCGGCGGGCCCGCCGGAGGATCGCCGGCCAGTGGGAGACGACGCCCGCCCGGGAGACCGTGATCGCCGGTGGCGCGCTCGGCGTGTAGGCCGCGCTCGAGATCCGCGCGCTCTGCGTCAGGTCGAGCAGGGCCTGCTGCTCGTTGTAGTCGCCGTCGGACGGGTCGAGCAGGCCGAGCGCATCGACCTTGAGGTCCTCGCCGAGCCGGGCGAGCAGCCGCGGCGGCGAGTCGCGCGACGCCACGAAGGCGATCACGACCCGCCGACCGGCCACCGACCCGCCGGCTCGGGTGGTGGATCCGGCCTGCGCCCCGGCTGCCGCCGGAACGCTCAGGCCGGCAAGCCCGCTGACGCCGACCCCGCCGACCCCGCCGATGGCAACCCCGCCGACGGCAACCCCGCCGACGGCGAGTCCGATCGCCCGGGCGATCCTGGCCCATCCCACCGCCACCGCGCCTGGGTCAGCCCGTCTTCGACCGCTGGCTGGAGCTCCGGGGACTCCGGCCGGGCGTGGTCGTTCCCTGCCGGGACGTCGTCCCGGTCGGCGTGCCACGCCGGCCGCCGGACCCGGTCGCCGGGGCGGCCGGTCGGGCCGCCGCCGCCCGGCGGGCGGCTGCCCTCCGGACCGCGGTTGCGGCAGTGCGCGCGGCCGTCAGCCGGCGCTCGATCACCAGCAGCTCGGGGTCGACGTCCTTGGCGAACTGCGGCGGACTGAGCAGGTCGGGATGGGGGTCTTCGGGCCGGTTCATCGGGACGACCGACCGGGCGGCGGCGAGCGCGCGGGCCGGGCTGTCGGCGTAGATGTCGATCGCCAGCTGGTCGGTGTAGAGCTGGATCGACCGGCCGGCGTTGAAGATCACGGCCGGGACGCCGCGGATCACGGTGTTGGTCCTGGTGCCGAGACCCTCGTTGCGCCGGGAGTCGATCATGTGGTATTCGACGGTCGCGATCTCGAGCGGCAGCCGGCAGCCGACCGTCGAGATGATCGACGCCTGCTTGTCGCAGTTGCCGTAGTAGACCCGTTCGCCGGCCGCGGCGTCGTAGTCGCGCTGGGTGTCGGCGGCGGTCAGGGGAACACCGTCGAAGGACGGACCGACCCAGTAGACGGTGAACAGGCGAAAGCTCTGGGCGGTGTCGAGATCCCCGGTCGAGATCGGGCCGGCCGGGTGCGTCGTGCACCCGGTGAGCAGACCCAGGGCGAGCGCGAGCACCGCGCTGCTGGCGAGACGCCGGAGCGTGGTGGTCGTCATCGACGGCAAAGTATTCCGGCAAGCCGCGCGCGCGGCGCCGCCGCCGGCCCCGGCAGCCTCCGGGACGGGGGTTCCCCTGCGAGAATGCGACGCCGTGAGGCCCGCAGACGAAGCCGACGCCGGCGGCGACCCACCGACCCCGAGGTTTCGCCCGAACGATCCGCGATACCGGTTCGTTCGACGGCGCCTGATCGCCGGGGCGACGTTCGTCGTCGTCGCGATCTGGATCTTCAGCCTGGTGTCGTCGGGCGGCGCCCGCAGGCGTCCGGCCGTGGCGGCGACGCACACCGGATCGACGGCCGCGGTGGGCCCGAGCGCGGCGGCGACGACGACGGCGGCGGCGGCCGAGCAGACCCGCGAGGATCAGGCGGTCCAGACGGCGCTCGGCTACACGGCCTACGTGACGTCGGGCAGCGCGTCCAAGCGGGAGATCGCCCTGACCTTCGACGACGGCCCGGGGCCGTACACGCCGCAGATCGTGGGAATCCTCAAGCGCCACAAGGTTCCGGCGACGTTCTTCGTCGTCGGACGGTCGGTCAAGGACTTCGGCGCGTACCTGCCGAGTGAGCTGTCGGCCGGCTTCGTGCTCGGCGACCACACGCAGGATCACGAGGCGATGGCGGCCCTCTCGCGCAAGGACCAGACCGCCCAGCTGGTCGACCAGGCCGCGGACATCGAGCACTACGGCGCGCCGTTTCCCGACCTCTTCCGCCCGCCGTACGGGTCGTTCAACGAGACGACCCTGTCGATCACCAAGAAGCTGAAGATGCTGACGATCCTCTGGACGATCGACACGAACGACTTCGCCCAGCCGGGCGTAAAGAAGATCGTCAGCGCCGTGCTCGTCGGGGCCAAGCCCGGGGCGATCGTCCTGATGCACGACGCCGGCGGCACCCGGACGCAGACGATCCAGGCCCTGCCGACGATCATCAAGGCGCTGCGCAAGCGGGGCTACACCCTCGTCACGGTGCCCCGACTGCTCGCCGACGACCCACCGCTCGTCGCGGCCCAGGTTCCCCCGAAGGGCCTCTCGGGAGGCTAGGGCCGGGGCGTCTGGAGGTAGCGGACGCGCCGGCGGGATCGCGCCGTCGTCGCGAGGGCGCCGCCGAGGCCGACCATCGCGACCAGCAGCACCCATCCGGCTGTGCCGGCCCCGCGGGTCGGGCCGCCGCCGACCGGGTCGCCGACCGCGGTGATCGGCCGGGAGCGGTAGAACGGCGTCTGGGCGAAGAGCTCGGCCGTCGCCGCGAAGGCCGGCTTGCGGACGCCGCCGTAGCTGATCAGGCCCTTGTGGTGGATCGACGTCCGCGGGTCGATCGTCCGCGGCGGGCCACCGTCCCAGTGGGGCTTGACGGCGAACTCGCGGACCGTCCAGTAGAGGGCGCCGCTGAGGAACGGGAGCGTGTTGACGATGCCGAGCGTCTTCTGGATGAACTGCGTCTGGAATGCGTAGCTGCCCTTCTCGTCGGCCGGCCCCGGAGCCGAGGACTCGGCGCCGAACTCGCTCATCACGATCGCCTGGGTCGGGTAGTCGGCGCGGGTCTGGCGCATGAACGGCGCAAGCCCGGCGATGTTCGCCGTCGAGTGGGCCTTCTGGCCCGTGTACCAGCCGTAGTAGTTGCTGATCCCGAGCAGGTCGAACTGGCGGTAGGTCTGCTCGGGCGGATAGCCGGGGTAGGAGAGGATGTCCGCGGCGATCGGTACGTCGGGGTCGAGCTGGCGGACGAGGGCCACGGCCTGGTCGAGGTAGGCCTTCGTCCCGGGGACGACGTCAGGCGTGGGGGTCAGCTCGTTGGCGACCGACTCGGTCATCACGCTGGGGTGATCGCGGGTCGACAGGACCGCGTCGCGGAGCGTGGCGAGGGCGACGGCGCGCTGGGCGGGCGTGTGGAGGAGGTCGTCACGGTGGTAGATCGGCGCCTCCGTCCAGATCAGGATGCCGGCCTGGTCGAGCATGTCGAGCAGCGGCTGGCTGAGCGGGTACTGCGAGCGGGTGACGTTCGCGTGGAGGGCCTTCAGCTCGGTCACGATCTGCGCCTCCTCGGCCGTCGTCAGGGCGGCGCCGTGGCCGGGGAAGTCCTCCTCGATCGACGCGCCGCGGACGTTGATCTGCCGGCCGTTGAGGTAGAGCAGGCCGCCGCGGACGTCGACCCGGCGCATGCCGATCGCCAACTGGTCGCGCTGGGTCACGAGCGTGCCGACCGACGTGTCGAGCTGCGTCTGGTAGAGGCTCGGATGGCCGGGCTCCCAGAGGTCGAGGTCGCCGCGCAGCGGCACCGAGAAGCGGACGCTCGCGGTCTGGCCGGCCCGGAGCGTTCCGGGTGCGAGCGTGTCGACCTGGGCCAGCGCGGTCGATCCGAACGGGGGGGTCAGGTTGAGCGTGAGCGTCGGCGTCAGGCTCGTCCCGCTGCGGTTGGCGACGACCGCGTCGACGAGCAGATGCCCGGTGCACCGGTCGGCCTGCGGGCAGTCCAGCTGGGGCATCACGCCGAGATCGGAGACGGTCACCGCGCCGACCGGGACGAGCGACACCGGCTGGACGATGCCGCCCCAGTTCCACCAGCCCTCGCGCGGCTCGATCTTCTTGCGGTTGTCGACGCGGACGACCATCGTCGTCAGCGCGCCCGGCCTCGTCGCGCCGAGGTCGAACTGGAAGGACGTGTACGGGTCGGTGTTCGAGCCGATCAGCCGGCCGTCGACCCAGACCTCGGTGAACCGCCGGGACTCGCCGAAGTGGACGGCCCACGCGAACCCGACGTCGTCCGGCGTGCGGAAGCGGACCCGGTACCAGCCGATCGTCCCGGGGAAGTCCGCGGGGAGCGGCCGGGAGTCGAACACGTCGGGCACGTTGACCGAGCTCCACCCGCTCCCGCCGACGCCCTTCTCGAGGCCCTCCGCGAGGCCCTTGTCGTGGGGGTCCATCAGCCGCTGCCAGCCCTGCGTCAGCGGGATCGGCTGGGGCGGGACGACGGTCGGGCCGGCGGCGCGGACCGGGGGCGGCTTGCCCGCGAGCAGGGCGAGCGCGAGCACGGCGAGCATGACCGTCTGCATCGAGCGGCGCGTCATCGGCGCGAATGATCGCCGATTGCCCGGCGTCGGCGGTGCGGAGCCCGCGAAGCGGCCCGCAGCGCGGCGTCGGCGGGCAGCGTCGCGCGGTCGGTCTGCGGCCACGCGCGCGTGCGGGATCATTTTCCGGAGCGGTTGCCGGCGGGTGCGGCCGGGGCGCCGCACGGTCGCCGGGCGGCCGGCGGGCGGCCAGGTCCGGGGGGACGCGGACGGCCGTGAAACCGGCGGTCGGCAAGCTGCGTGGGAAACCTTGCACGGATTGGCTCAAATCCCTAACATCCGCCTCAATGTCAGGTAAGCGCGAGGAACGGAAAGCCATGGATCGGTTTAAGAAGAGATTGTCGGTCGTAGCAATGACGTTGGTCGGACTCACGGTTTGGCTCGCACCAGCGACGGCGGATGCGGCCACGCCGACAGCCTTCAACTGCGACGCGACGGCGCTCTCGCTGACGCTTCTCACCCTTGCGCCGATCACGCTCGGCAGCGCGAACGCGGGTTCGACGCAATGCCAGAACGAAGACGGCACGCTGCTCACGATCCCGGCGAGCGCCGGCCTCCCGCTGACCGCGGGCGTCCTCGTCGCGAAGACGGGCGTCAGCACCGACGGACAGACGGCCACGGCAGTCGGCGGCGTGACCGGCCTCGGCGTCGGTCTCGGCGGCAGCATCCTCAGCAAGATCACCGGCCCGATCTCCCAGGACCTCACGGGGAGCCAGACGCCGATCACGCTGCAGAACCCGCTGATCACCCAACTCCTGACGAGCCTCGGGCTCGGCGGCTCGACCCCGACCCTCTCGCAGGGTGATCTGGCGACCGGCCTCCAACAACTCCTCGACAGCGTGCTCAGCCAGGTGCTGGACGGCAGCATCGCGGGCGTCGGCGTGGCCGACTCGATCGCGACGACGAAGTGCGTCAACGGGTCGCCCGTGCTGTCGGGCCAGTCCCAGCTCGCGGGTCTCCAGGTGCTCGGATCGAACATTCCGCTCGATCCGGTCGTCAACCAGGCGCTCAACCTGCTCAACACACAGCAGCTCGACCAGGTCAACCTGGCCGACACGCTGACCAGCCTGCTGACGAACCTCGAGACGTCGCTCGGCCTCCAGTCGCTGGCCACCGGACCGCTCGGTTCGACCGTGACGCAACTCGAGACGGCACTCAGCAACCTCCTCAACACGACGGTCCAGCCGCTTCTGACGAACCTGTTGACGGCGGCCCAGCCGTTGATCAACTCGATCATCGAGATCACCGTCCAGCCGGACATCCAGACGAAGACGGCGACGCAGTTGACGCAGACTGCGCTGCACCTCAACGTGACGCTGCTCGGCCAGAGCATCCTCGACCTGACGCTCGGTCAGGCTCGGGTCAGCAACAACAGCGTCCAGTGCGTCTCGCCGGTCACGGTCGCCTCGCTCCAGTGCACGACCCGCAAGCTGACGCTGATCGATGTGCTCCAGCGTGGCAACCGGACGTACGTGACGGGTGCCGCCCAGAGCTCGTTGATCGGCAAGAAGGTCGGGATCTACTTCACGGCCTCGGGCAAGCAGGTCGGCACGGCGACGGTCGCCAAGTCGGGCCTCTTCCACGCGTACGTGGCGCTCCCGCCGATCGGCATCAGATACACGAACTCGGCGCGGTACTTCGCGAAGATCGGGCAGCAGACGTCGCTGCGGCTGAAGTTCTCCCGGCGGATGCACATCCTCGGGTTGAGCAGCAGCGGCGGCAAGGTCAAGATCTCCGGTGAGGTGTCGCAGCCGCTGACCCAGCCGGTCAGCAAGATCGTGATCCAGCGACGGATCTCCTGCACGAAGACGGTCAACGTGAAGACGCTCACGGGCACCGGCTCCGGCAAGTTCTCGGCGACGCTCGCGGCTCCGCCGAGCAAGCAGGCCGGCGTCTACCGGGCGGAGACGTTCGTCAGGCAGAACACGCACAGCACGAAGCCGTTCCCGACGTTCACGCTCCCCGGTTACGTCCAGATCGGCTAGCCGAGCGCAGCAGGACCGGCGGGGAACTCGGGGGGCGCTCAGGCGCCCCCCGAGTCGCTGTGGCGGCGTGACGTCGCCGGCCGGCGAGGATCCGCGCCCGGCTCACGCGATCTGTAGTTTCTGAGCCGATGCGGGCCCTCCCCCGGCGGTCCGACGCCGCAGCGACACGGGCCGTCGCCGGCCGGTCGGACGTCCAGGCGTGCGTGGTCGCCGGGCTGGCCGGGCTGATCTGGCTGGTGGCCGGATCGAGGACGCCGGATCTCGCCGCCCAGTCCTACCGGGTCGGGCTCTTCAAACGGGAGGGCTTCGCGATCTGGGACAACAACTGGTACGCCGGGCATCACCTGCCGGCCTACAGCCTCGTCTTCCCGCCGCTCGGCGGCCTCGTCGGGATGCGCCTGGTCGGCGTGGGGGCGGCCGTCCTCGCGGCGTTCTGCTTTGCCCGGCTGGCCGAATCGCATTTCGGGCCGCGCGCCCGGATCGGGATCCTCTGGTTCGCGGTCGCGTCGGTCGCCGACCTGGCGATCGGCCGCCTGACCTACGCCCTGGCGGCTGCGATCGGCCTCGCCGCGGTGTACGCGGCGAGTCGCCGCCGGGTCGGGCTGACGGTCGTGCTCGCGGCGCTCTGCGGGGCGGCGGCCCCGCTCGCCGGGCTGTTCGTCGGGATGGCGGCCGTCGCCGTCATGCTGGGTGGCTGGAGGGATCCCGGGTCGCGTCGGATGGCGCTGATCCTCGGCATCCCGGCGGTCGGTGTCGGCCTGCTCCTGACGCTCGCCTTCGCCGAGGGCGGACGCGAGCCGTTCGGGACGGGGCCGGTGGTGGCCTCGCTCGCCCTGACGATCGGCTTCATCGCCGTCCTTCCCCGGCGGGAGCGGATCCTCCGCGCGGGGGCCGGTCTCTACCTCCTGGGGACCCTGGCGTCGTTCGTCCTGGTGACCCCGATCGGCGACAACACGACCCGCGTGGGTGCCGACTTCGCCGGGCCGCTGCTCGCGTGTGCGGTGCTCAACCGGCGGGGTTGGCCGTCCCGTTTCGGTGCTCTGACCGGGGCCCTGCTGGTCGGACTATTGGGGTGGCAGTGGTTCGCCCCGGTGCGCGAGCAGGCCAAGGGGCTCGGCGACCCGATCTCCCGGCCGTCGACCTACGCCGGCCTGTTCGCGTACCTCGGCGCTCATGACACGGGTCCCGGCCGGCTCGAGGTGACGTTCACCGAGTCGCACTGGGAGGCGGCGATCCTCGCGCCGCGGTATCCGCTGGCCCGGGGCTGGGAGAAACAGCTCGACACCGGGGACAACGGCCTCTTCTACCGGAGGTCGCTCACCTCCGCGGCGTATCACGCGTGGCTCGACGACCTGGCCGTTCGCTATGTCGTGGTCGCCAGGGCCCGCCTGGATCCGTCGAGTCGGCTCGAGGCGAGGCTCGTGCTCGGCGGGCTGCCCTACCTCCGGGCGGTCTTCTCAGATCCGCACTGGCGGGTCTACGAGGTGATCCACCCGGCCCCGCTGGCCAGCCCGCCGGCGAGCGTCACGGCGCTCGGCGGCCAGTCGTTCGTCGTGCGCTTCAGCCGGCCGGGGACGACCCTCGTGCGGGTCCGGTTCACGCCGTACTGGCGGGCGCGGGACGGGTGCGTTGGGCCGGGGGCCGGGGGGTTCACGCAGCTCAGCTCGAGGCGGGCGGGCGTCGTGCGGGTGACGATCGCCTTCGCGGTCGGCCGGGTCCTCGACCACGGGGTCCGCTGCGCCTGACCGCTTCCGGCTCGACGGATCGAGGCCGGCGGACCGGGTCAGGCGTGCGACGTCAGGGCTTGGGGTGGCGGTGGCCGGTCGGGATCAGGCCGTAGAGACCGGTGATCCCGCTGAGGAAGATCAGGCTGCCGTCGCTGACGACCGGGTCGAAGGAGCCGCTGTGGCGGGTGTAGATCACGGCACCCGTCTTCAGGTTGAGGGCGTACGTCTTGTGCAGGCCGAGGTCCGCGAAGTAGAGGATCTGGCCCAGGATCGTCGGCGAGCCGGAGATCCGCCCGCCGGCGTGGTACTTCCAGCGGACGGCGCCGGAGAACGCGCTGAGGGCGTACATCGTCCCGTCGTAGGATCCGACGAAGACCGTCGGTCCGAGGC
>Ga0208480_1000714_pt1 | contig 12490 bp, 17 predicted proteins | sample NGESurshal092012_4_FD_184485 | JGI IMG/M metagenome (GOLD analysis project Ga0208480, IMG submission 184485) | Arctic peat soil microbial communities from Barrow, Alaska - NGEE Surface sample F53-1 shallow-092012 (SPAdes) | ecosystem: Environmental > Terrestrial > Soil > Wetlands > Peat ... | reverse complement strand
TGCGGCATGTCTTTTTCGATGACAATGGAACGCGCGGTCATTGGTCCATCCTGTTCAAAAGGTCTTCGAGTTTGTCGAACCGTTCGCGCCAGAAGGCACCATAGAGGCTCATCCAGCCGACCAGCGGGGCGAGGCCTTTCGGTTCGGCGCGGTAGTGGGTTTCGCGCCCCTCGCGCCGGTCGCGCACAAGGCCCGCGAGTTTGAGCACGCCCAGATGCTTGGACACGGCCGGCTGCGAGACGCCGGACTCGCTGGTCAGCATCCAAACGGTCTGCTCGCCCCCGCGCGCCAACCGCTCAAAAATCGCCCGGCGAGTCGGATCGCCAAGAGTTTTGAACAGAGCGTCGGGTGCGGTGTGCATGCTCGATTCATAACTGTAGAGTTATGAATTAGTCAAGCCGGAATTTTGCAATGAACGGCCTGAGATTTGGGGCTGGTGCGGGCGGCCGGACTTGAACCGGCACAGGCCTTACGGCCCTACGGATTTTAAGTCCGGTGCGTCTACCATTCCGCCACGCCCGCTGGTGTGGGCTTTCTCTATATCCGGCGCGGGATAGTATTTTAAGCCCATGAGGCTCAGGAAGCAGGCAGCCAAACATGCCCGATGACGCCCAGGAACAAATGAGCCGGGAGGAATTGCTGAAGGCCCGCGCCCTCATAAAGAAACAGCTATCCATCGGTTCGTATCGTCCCAGCGGAGCCGCCGAAAGCGCGCGCGCCAAACTCAAGGTCATTCTGAAAGAGATCGAAGCCGAACTCGCCGAACTGGAAACCAAAGATGTCTGAGCTGCGGCGCTGCCGAAGTTTCGCCGATACAAGAAAAACCGACAGACCGCTTAGGGAATTTTAGTGTCGTCGGCAGCGAAGAGACCGACCGCCCGGAGCGCGAGGCCCAGATCATCGGTTCGAAGGGTGAGGTAACGACCCGAACCGTTCCGAATGAATGCCTTCTCCAAGATCGCAATTGAGGTATTCGCGTGGCTGCGAATCACTTCCTGCCGCAGCGCGGCTTCCTCTTTCTCTGTCATGGGTCAGCCAGCTTTCCCAGTGGGGTGATTCTTATATGCTCCGCAAGGGCCAAATTTGCAAGGAAACCGATAAGATCGTCGGTCAAAAGGTCTAGTTCTTCCCTAACAAACAGGTCAGGTTTGTCGGAATCGAGGCTCAGGACGCCTAAGGGTTCCTTTTTGCCGGTTCTGTTAACCCTCATATAAATCGGTATTTCGAGCGCCGAGTTAAGTCCTCGAGAGTGGTCAGCTTGGGCGTCGTCAAAATCAATCCAACTCCCATCTATCCGTGCTTCGCTGACGCATTTGGTGACTGATGGGTTGCACGTTTGGAAGGTCCGAACTACTTGATACCGCATATCATTCGCTTTCACCCGCCGCTCATGCGTTACCGCGCTATCCGGATATGAAGCGACATTGGACAAGTAAATCTGCCCGTCTATCTCAATGGAATTCCAAACCGTGAGATGAAACTCATGTAGCGGATAGACAACCCTGAGATAGTCATAGAGTGCCGTGAGCGTGAGCCTTCTCACTATGTCATGAGTGATCTGGCCGTTGTTTTTCGGATCAGAAACAAAATCAATCAAGCCTGCAGTTATGGAATTTCGTGCAGCTACGTTGAGTTTTTGCGCTGCGATCTGGGTACGAAGATAATGCCATTCGCTATCGGTGAGATCTTGGGGACGCTGAACGTCCAGAATCTTTCTGGCATGCTCTATGGGCTGAGCAGTTAAATGATGCACGGCAGTTTGCAGTGCGCCGTAAGCTTGCTTTTTCCGATATTCTTTAAATTGTTGTTTTGCGGAGCTTCCGAGTTGGTCTTTCAGCTGATCGGTAATAAAAAGTTCATCAGGGACGGGAGCCAATTGCTTTTCGAATTTTATAAATGCGTCGAACTCGGCGGCTGGCGCCGCATCGAATCTCGAATCGCCCCCCGCTAGATAAACATTTGCGAAGTGTGCTTTTACCCGAAACCGTCGAGTAGATATGCCGGGTTCGGAGCCTTGATGGCCAACGATCGCAGTCGTTTGACGTGCCAGAATAGGTAATTTGGAAATGAATTCCTTCGCTGCCTTTACACTGTTGCCACTTTGCAGACGTGCGGGAAAAAATGCATGGCCGCCATCGCCTTGCCAGTTCGTCGCGACCCAGCCGCCGTATTTTTGAACGCATTCTGAGAAAATATTTTCCAATAGCTTTTGGCAGTCGCATTTTTCCGCTGAGTTCACGCCAAGCCTGACAAAGAACTTATACGAGTCCATAGTATCAATATGCAGAACCTCAACAGCTTGAAGACCTTCTTCTGGCGTGCCCGTCCCAGACATTTCTCTTCAATCCTCAGCTGCGTAGATCATCCTAGCTATGGTGCCTAGGAGCCCAGAACCAGAAGCTCTCACCGATGCCATTGGCAACGGCACAGTGGTATGCAAATCACCATAAACGAGATTGAGGACACCAATCTATGACGGGAAGGTCAAGTGACATGATTGCGGGCTGTCAAATATCATATCTGAAGTTGAGCTTGATTCAAAAAGCCAATATTTTCCCGTGGCTTATCCGCATTTGACAGCGCAAAGCGCCTGACTATAGTGCGCGCCTTTCGCGGGTCTCCCCGCGATCCCACTTTTTCGGACGATCAATGACCAAGCGCGCTTCTTCCAAATACAAGCTCGACCGCCGCATGGGCGAGAGCATCTGGGGCCGTCCCAAGAGCCCCGTCAACAAGCGTTCCTATGGCCCCGGCCAGCATGGCCAGCGCCGCGCCAAGAAGCTCTCCGACTACGGCACGCAGCTGCAGGCCAAGCAGAAGCTCAAGGGCTATTACGGCAATATCACCGAGCGGCAGTTCCGCCGCTATTATCAGGAAGCCTCGCGCAAGACCGGCGACACGGGCGAGAACATGATCGGCCTCTTGGAGCGCCGCCTCGACGCGGTGGTCTATCGCGCGAAATTCGTGCCGACGCCGTTTGCCGCACGCCAGCTCGTCAGCCACGGCCATGTGAAGGTCAATGGCCGCCGCGTGACGGTTGCGAGCTATCTGGTGAAGGAAGGCGATTCCATCGAACTTACGCCCAAGGCGCGCGACATGGCGCTGGTGATCGAGGCGTCGAAAAGCGCCGAACGCGACGTGCCCGATTACGTCAATGCCGATCACAACAAGATGAGCGCGAAATTCGTGCGCGTGCCCAAGCTCGGCGATGTGCCCTACGCGGCGCAGATGCAGCCCAGCCTCGTGGTGGAATTCTATTCCCGCTAACGCGCGTTTGATTTGCGAATTGAAGAACGCCCGTGGATGATCTCTGCGGGTTTTCTTTTTCGGGCGCGCGAATGACTTACGTTCTTTATGGCGACAAAGGTTCGGGAGCGTTTTCAGCAGAAGCCGCGTTGGCCGAAGCAGGCGCGGAATATGAATTCCGCACCGTCTCGCTTGAAAAGAACGAGCAGAAAGAATCGGCGTTTCTGGCGGTTAATCCAAGTGGAAAAATGCCTGCGCTGAAATTGCCGGACGGCGAGATCGTTACCGAGTCCGCAGCAATCCTGCTCACAATCGCCGACCTCCATCCCGATTCCGGCTTGCTGCCGCCGCCCGGCGCCCGCGCGCAATGCTATCGCTGGATCGCGTTCATGGCCTCGGAAGTTTATCCGATGGTCGAGATCGTCGATTATCCGCAGCGTTTCGCGCCAGCGGGTTCCGATCCGAAAGAATTGCTGACAAAAGCGCGCGACCGCGTGCGCGAACGGTTTCTGATTGTCGAGAATGCGATTGCGGGACCGTGGTTACTCGCCGGCGGGTTTTCCGCCGCCGACATCTATGTCGCGATGTTCAGCCGCTGGTCGATTGGCAAAGACTGGCGCGCGAAAAATCTGCCGAAGGTAAGCGCGTTGGCCGACGCGGTTTCACAACGCAAGCGCATCGCGCCCGTTTGGGCAAAACACTTTGGCGGTTAAGCGTTTTCCAGAACAATGCCGCGTTCGGCGAAGAACGGCGCCAGCTCGTCAGCCTCATACATCTCTTTGAGGATGTCACAGCCGCCCACGAACTCGCCCTTCACATAAAGCTGGGGGATCGTCGGCCAGTTGGAAAATTCCTTGATGCCCTGACGGATTTCCGGATCTTTCAGCACGTCGATGGCTTTGAACTTCACGCCGAGGTTGGAGAGGATCTGCACTGTCGCGGCCGAGAATCCGCATTGCGGAAACACGGGTGTGCCCTTCATGAACAGCAGCACATCATGGCTGGCAACTTCACTCTGGATGCGGTCGTGGGCGGTCATGGGGGCCTCGGGCTTTCGGACCTCTATGAGATAGGCGCGAGGGGGCAAGGCGTCAAGGAGTCCGAAGGAACTCATCCACGCGGGCCTGATCGGAATCGTAAACCCAGCATTCGTGCAGCAGCCCGTCCTTGATCGTGTAGATCAGCACGCGGTCGATCTCCACGGTGTGTCCGTCGCGGCTGAACGCCTCGCGGGCCAGCACCGCACAACGCTTCGGCCCCACCATGACGTCGGTGATTTCGAGGAGCTTGCGATTGGTCTTGAGCGAAACCTCGCGCAAAGCGGCGAGCGAGGCCGCCTTGCCGACATGATTGCCCGAAAGCGGATTGTCGCCGAAATAGTGCAGAGTGAATTCGTCGTGATAGCAGGCAACGATGGAAGCGAGATCGCCGCGCCGCCACGCATCGGCATAACGATGGACAATTTGATCGCCGCTCACAATCAGTCTTTCACAGCGGTTTGCAGCGAAAGCGCATGAAGCACGCCACCCATGCGGCCCTTCAGTGCGTCGTAAACCATCTGGTGCTGCTGCACGCGGGTTTTGCCCTTGAAGGCAGCACTCGTGACCATGGCAGCCCAATGATCATTGTCGTCGGCAAGCGCGGTGATGCGGATGTCCGCGTCAGGAAACGCATCCTTGATTAGAGTTTCGATTTCACTTGCCGCCATCGCCATGGAAGGAGCCTATCAGTTTGTCGGTGGCAATTCACCACCGCTCATATAGGCCGGAAACCAGGCTTCGTGCGCGTGCTTGAGCTTGGCGAGCATGACGTCGCCTTCATTCGCAACGCGCAGCGTTTTGGCAGTATGGGTCTTGCCGATGATGGCGTGAATGATGCCCGCCTCGCGCAATTCGCCTTCGATTTTGTGGGCTTCCTTGGCGGGGCACGCAATCAGGTAGCGCGCCTGATCCTCGCTGAAGAAAAATGGAACGGGTTCGGCCACTGTGCCAGCGATGCCAACCTCCGCGCCGATATTTCCGGCCATCGCCATTTCGGCAAGCGCTACTAGAAATCCGCCATCGGAAAGATCGTGAACGGTATCGATGCGCCCGGCCTCAATCAGCCCGCGCACAAAATCGCCGTTCTTCTTTTCGGCTGCGAGATCGACGGGCGGTGCCGCGCCTTCTTCTTTGCCTTCAATCTCGCGCAGATAAATCGATTGGCCGAGATGTCCGCGTGTGTCGCCGATGAGAATGATCGCATCGCCTTCGCGCTTGAACGCGATAGTCGCCATGCGATGCACGTCTTTCAACAATCCTACCGCGCCGATAGCGGGCGTCGGCAAAATGCCTTCGCTGTTCGTCTCGTTATACAAAGAGCAATTTCCAGAGATCACCGGGAAGTCGAGCGCTCGGCAGGCGTCCCCGATGCCGTCGATGGCGCCCACGATTTCGCCCATGATTTCGGGCTTCTCCGGATTGCCGAAATTGAGATTGTCGGTGACGGCAAGCGGCAGCGCGCCCACGGCGGTCAGATTGCGCCACGCTTCGGCGACGGCCTGTTTGGCGCCTTCATAGGGACTTGCCTTGCAATAACGCGGCGACACATCGGTCGTGATCGCCAGCCCCTTGTTCGAACCATGCACGCGCACAACGGCCGCATCGCCGCCGGGGCATTGCACCGTGTCGCTCATCACGGAGTAATCGTATTGCTCCCACACCCAACGCCGCGAACACATATCCGGCGAGCCGAGAATCTTCACCAGCGATTCCAGAACCGGTTTGCCCGCATCGAATTTGGGATTGGTACTTACGGGCGCGCGATGTTCGAACGGGCGCTGATAGACCGGCGCTTCGTCGGACAGCGCCGTCACCGGCATATCGGCGACGATCTCGCCTTTGTGTTTCACGACCAGACGATGCGTGTCGGTCGTCAGACCGATCACCGCGAAATCCAGTTCCCATTTCTTGAAGATGGCTTCGGCCTGTGCCTCGCGGCCCGGTTTCAGCACGGCGAGCATGCGCTCCTGACTCTCCGACAGCATCATGTCGTAGGCCGTCATGTTTGCTTCGCGCTGCGGCACATGATCGAGATTGAGTTCAATACCGCTGCCGCCTTTATCCGCCATTTCGGCGGACGACGAGGTGAGGCCAGCCGCACCCATGTCCTGAATGGCGATGATCGCATCCGTCGCCATCAATTCGAGGCAGGCTTCCAGCAGCAATTTCTCCGTGAACGGATCGCCGACCTGCACGGTCGGGCGTTTTTCTTCGGATGCGTCGTCGAATTCGGCTGACGCCATCGTGGCGCCGTGAATGCCGTCGCGCCCGGTTTTCGAGCCGATATAGACAACCGGATTGCCCGCGCCCTTCGCCGCCGAAAGGAAAATATTGTCGGTGCGCGCAAGGCCCACGCACATCGCGTTGACCAGAATGTTGCCGTTGTAGGAGCGGTGGAAATTCACCTCGCCGCCGACCGTTGGCACGCCCATGCAATTGCCGTAACCGCCGATTCCCGCGACCACGCCGCTCACCAGATGTCGTGTTTTCGGATGCGCGGGATCGCCGAAGCGCAGCGCATTCATCATCGCAACGGGCCGCGCGCCCATCGTGAACACGTCGCGCATGATGCCGCCGACGCCCGTGGCAGCACCCTGATAAGGCTCGATGAAGCTCGGATGATTGTGGCTTTCCATTTTGAATATCGCCGCGTCACCGTCACCGATATCGATGACGCCTGCGTTCTCGCCCGGCCCCTGCAACACCCAGGGTGCTTTCGTGGGCAGTTTGCGCAGATGCGCGCGTGTGGATTTGTAGGAGCAATGCTCGCTCCACATGACGGAGAAAATGCCGAGCTCCACGAAGGTTGGCTCGCGGCGCATCAGCTCCAGAATCTTGGCGTATTCGGATTCGCTGAGGCCGTGATCTTTGACGAGTTCAGGCGTGATGGCGGTCATGGGAAACACACATAAATTCCCTCTCCCCTTTGGGGGAGAGGGCTAGGGTGAGGGGGGATGTTTAAAGTCAGAACGCTGAAGTTCAAAGTTGAAATTAGATGCGGGTACAAGGAGATTTTGATTGCCGAAGGCCCCCTCACCCCGGCCCTCTCCCCCGAAGGGGGCGAGGGAGAAGTCGAAAAATGATTCATGATAGCGCTTCGATCAAGCTTTCGAAAACGCCGCGGCCATCCGTGCCGCCGAGCAGCGGATCGACCACGCGTTCGGGATGCGGCATCAGACCCAGCACGTTGCGTTTCTCGTTGAGGATGCCCGCGATGTTGCGCGCCGAGCCGTTGGGATTGTCGCCGCCCGCATAGCGGAACACGACGCGGCCTTCGCCTTCCAGCCGGTCGAGCGTTTCGTCGTCGGCGAAATAATTGCCGTCACCATGCGCCACGGGAAACGTCACGCGCTGGCCATGCGAATATTTGCGCGCGAAAATGTTTTGCGTTTCGTTGACCTCAAGGCCCACGGGCCGGCAGACGAATTTCAGATCGGCATTGCGCATCAGCGCGCCCGGCAGAAGGCCGGATTCGGTCAACACCTGAAACCCGTTGCAGATGCCCAGCACCGTCACGCCCTTGTCGGCCTTGGCCTTCACATCGCGCATGATGCGCGACTGGCTCGCCATCGCGCCGCAACGTAAGTAATCGCCATAGGAAAATCCGCCCGGCAGCACGATCAGATCGACATCGGGCATTTCGCTGTCGCCGTGCCAGATCATGGCGGGCTTCTTGCCCGTCATCGCTTCCAGCGCCACCGCCGCATCGCGGTCGCAATTGGAAGCCGGAAAAACGACAACGGCGGATTTCATTGACATGGCTAGGACGTCCGAAAGTGGTTGTGGCGTGTATTCAAGCGAAGAGCCGTATAAAGCTCGAACACATGCTGCACATGGTCATCTTCAATCACGATATGGCGCACTTCCATCTTTTTTATTCGTTCAAGGGCACGGTCAAATGCGGGGCGAAAGACGGGATCGGACATTAAATCCTCACGGCTTCCTTTCGGTTTGTACGTTGCCTCTATCCCTGTTTCGTGTCTCGCTAGTAGAAACGCAAATGTTGAGCTGAAATGCGTTCCGCTTCCATGCCCTTTCATGCGGTTTCGCAGATTTCTGCTTGTGCGTCCTACATAAAGATCTTCGCCTCCTTCGGACAGCAAATAGATGCCGGGCTTTGTCGGAAGGTTTTTTGTAAGTGTAAAAGGAATTTTCTCGCCGCTCACAAGCTCATCGAAGAGCGGTTCCATTTGCCGCAGAATGGCATCAAAAGCTGGCCGTGCCGTCAAATTTCAATCTCGTATTTCTCGATCACTGTGTTGGCGAGGAGTTTCTCGCACATGTCTTTCAGACTCGCGCGGGCTTTGCCTTCGTCGCGTTCTGAAAGTTCGATGTCGATGACTTTGCCCTGCCGCACATCGCCCACGCCGCCGAAGCCCAGGCCGTGCAGCGCATTTCCGATCGCCTTGCCCTGCGGATCGAGTACGCCATTTTTTAACGTCACAAAAACGCGTGCTTTCATTTTACGAGCATCGGTCCCTTGCTCTCGCCCTGCACCGATTCAGGCATGATGCCCAGCCGCCGCGCGACTTCGGAATAGGCTTCGACCACACCGCCCATATCGCGGCGGAAACGGTCCTTGTCCATCTTTTCGTTCGTGTTCGTGTCCCACAGCCTGCAGGAATCCGGACTGATCTCGTCGGCCAGAACGATACGCATGTAATCGTTCTCCCACAGCCGCCCGAATTCCAGTTTGAAATCGACCAGCTTGATGCCAACGCCCAAAAACAGCCCGCTCAGGAAATCATTGATGCGGATGGTGAGGTTGACGATGTCGTCGAGGTCTTGCGGGCTTGCCCAACCAAACGCGGTGATGTGCTCCTCGCTCACCCACGGATCGTGTAGCGCATCGTTCTTGTAATAATATTCGATGATGGAGCGGGGCAGCACCGTGCCTTCTTCGATGCCCAATCGCTTGGACATCGAACCCGCCGCCACATTGCGCACCACGACCTCCAGCGGAACGATCTCCACTTCCTTCACCAGCTGCTCGCGCATGTTGAGGCGGCGCACGAAATGCGTGGGCACGCCGATCGCGTTCAGCTGCGTCATCAGATATTCGCTGATGCGGTTGTTGAGTACGCCCTTGCCTTCGATGGTGGCGCGTTTCTGCGCGTCGAAGGCGGTGGTGTCGTCCTTGAAATATTGCACGAACGTCCCGGGTTCAGGCCCCTCATAGAGGATTTTGGCCTTGCCCTCGTAGATCATGCGCCGGCGCTTCATGAGTGTGTCCCGCCTAAAACGCGAAACGGGGCGCTCGCGAGTGAGTCCCCGTCGGAGGGTCAACTTAGAGTACGGAGGCCTGTGCTTCAATGTGCCGTCGCGCGGGCGCGCCGATTGCGCTATTGTGCCCCAAGTTCCGGATAATACTTAAGTCAATCAAGGGGTTATGAATGAGCGGATCGTTCGAGGACCGTCGCAAGGGCTATGAGTCCAAATGGGCGCATGACGAGGAGTTGCGCTTTAAGATCATGGCGCGACGTAACAAGCTTCTGGGCCTGTGGGCCGCAGCCGAGATGGGTGTGGCCGATGCCGACGCCTACGCGAAGGATGTCGTGCGCGCCGACTTCGCCGAACCGGGCGACGAGGACGTGTTCCGGAAAGTGCGCGCGGATTTCGAGGCAGCGAAAATCGCCCGCTCCGATCACTTCATCCATGGCAAGATGGAAGAGTTGCTCGCCGTCGCCGCTGAGCAGGTGATGAACGAGAAGAAGTAAGCGCTAATTCCTTTTCCGTCATGGCCGGGCTTGACCCGGCCACCCATCGCGCTCGCGTCTGCGAGCGCAAGAGAGTTTCTTCAACGCGTGGACACGCCTTGGATGGATGGCCGGATTAAATCCGGCCATGACGGATTATTGTTCGAACACCCGCTTGAATATCGTATCGACGTGCTTCAGGTGATACCCAAGGTCGAACAGGGCTTCGAGTTGCGCGGGTTTTAGTTCGCGGGTCACATCCTTGTCGGCCTTCAGCAGATCGAGCAGCGCGCCTTCGCCGTTCCAGGCGCGCATCGCGTTGCGCTGCACGAGTTTGTAGGATTCCTCGCGGCCCAATCCCGCCTGCGTCAGCGCCAGCAGCACGCGCTGGCTGTGAACGAGACCGCGCGTGCGATCCATGTTCTCTTTCATGCGTTCGGGATAGACGATCAGTTTTTCGATCACGCTTGTCATGCGCGCGAGTGCGAAATCCAGTGTGATGGTCGCATCGGGTCCGATGTAACGCTCGACGGAAGAATGTGAAATATCACGTTCATGCCATAGCGCCACGTCTTCCATCGCAGGCGCCACATAGGCGCGCACCATGCGCGCAAGACCGGTGAGGTTTTCCGTCAGCACGGGATTGCGTTTATGCGGCATGGCGGAAGAACCTTTCTGGCCTTCCGAGAAAAATTCCTCGGCTTCAAGAACTTCCGTGCGCTGTAGATGCCGGATTTCGGTGGCGAGGCGTTCGATGGAACTGGCGACAATGCCCAGCGCCGCAAAGTAGGCCGCATGGCGGTCGCGCGGAATCACTTGCGTGGAAACCGGCTCGACTTTCAACCCCAGTTTCGCCGCGACGTGTTCTTCCACCCTCGGATCGATATTGGCGAACGTGCCGACCGCGCCGGAAATCGCGCAGACGGAAATCTCCTCGCGCGCCGCGATGAGCCGCTGTTTGCTGCGCTGGAATTCCGTGTAGAAGCCCGCGAGCTTCACGCCGAATGTCGTGGGCTCGGCATGAATACCGTGACTGCGGCCGATGGTGACCGAGTTTTTGTGTTCGATGGCGCGACGCTTCAGTGCGGCCAGCAACGCATCCACATCGGCAATCAGAATGTCCGCCGCGCGCTGCAATTGCACCGACAGGCAGGTGTCCAGAACATCGGACGACGTCATGCCCTGATGCACGAAACGCGCTTCCGGCCCAACGATTTCCGAAAGATGTGTCAGGAACGCGATGACATCGTGTTTCGTCTCGCGCTCGATTTCGTCGATGCGCGCGATGTCGAATTTCGCGTTGCGGCCCTTTTCCCAGACCTTTGCGGCGGCGTCTTTCGGAATGACGCCTATTTCCGCCAGTGCGTCGGCGGCATGGGCTTCGATTTCAAACCAGATGCGGAATTTTTCTTCCGGCGACCAGATCGCCGTCATTTCGGAACGCGCGTAACGCGGAATCATGTCAACTCCCTAATCCGCCAATGGCGAGATATTTGATTTCCAGAAAATCTTCGATGCCATATTTGGAACCCTCGCGACCGATGCCGGATTCCTTCATGCCGCCGAACGGCGCCACTTCGGTCGAGATAATGCCTTCGTTGATGCCGATGATTCCATATTCCAATGCATCGGCAACGCGCATCACGCGGCCTATATCGCGCGCATAGAAATAAGCGGCAAGACCATATTCTGTGTCATTGGCCATGCGAATGGCATCGGCGTCATCGCGGAAACGGAACAATGTTGCGACAGGTCCGAAAATTTCCTCGCGCGCGCACGCCATGTCCTGCGTGACATCGGTGAGAATGGTCGGTTCAAAGAATGTGCCGCCCAGCGCATGGCGTTTACCACCTGTGGCGATCTTCGCGCCCTTCGATGTGGCGTCCGCGATCAACCGCTCAACTTTTTCCACCGCGTCCATATTGATAAGCGGGCCTTGCGTCACGCCGTCCTGCGCGCCGTCGCCGACTTTCATCTTCCCCACGCGCGCGGAAAGTTTTTCGACGAAGGCGTCGTAGATCGAATCCTGCACCAGCAATCGGTTTGCGCAAACGCAGGTTTGTCCCATGTTGCGATATTTGGAGGCCATTGCGCCGTCTGCCGCAGCATCGAGATCGGCGTCATCGAACACGATGAATGGCGCATTGCCGCCCAGCTCCAGCGAAACCTTCTTCACGGTCGTGGCGCATTGTGCCATCAACTTCTTGCCGATCTCCGTCGAACCGGTGAACGAGAATTTCCGCACCAGCGGATTTTGCGTCAGCTCAAGCCCGACTTTTGACGCGCGCTTTGACGGCACGACATTGAACACGCCTTTGGGAATGCCGGCGCGATGCGCGAGTTCTGCCATTGCCAGCGCCGACAACGGCGTTTCGCTTGCGGGCTTGATGAGGAAGGTGCAGCCCGCGCCCAATGCGGGCGCGCATTTGCGCGTGATCATCGCGTTGGGGAAATTCCACGGCGTGATCGCGGAGACGACGCCGATGGGTTCTTTCAGCACGATGATGC
>Ga0208480_1000713_pt1 | contig 12493 bp, 15 predicted proteins | sample NGESurshal092012_4_FD_184485 | JGI IMG/M metagenome (GOLD analysis project Ga0208480, IMG submission 184485) | Arctic peat soil microbial communities from Barrow, Alaska - NGEE Surface sample F53-1 shallow-092012 (SPAdes) | ecosystem: Environmental > Terrestrial > Soil > Wetlands > Peat ... | reverse complement strand
AGCGACGTCGCGCGCTACATGATCGACTACGACGGAGGGTCCGCGTGGGAAGCGACCTTCGATGCCGCCGTAGAGACGGCCAAGAAGGAGACCAAAGGGACGATGAACGAGGCCGTTATCTATCGGCGTTGCGGCGTTGTCTGCTCGCTCGGAACGCTAAAAGTCATCGACGACCCGGAACCCGCAAGCGCCGAATCTCGGGCGGAGTCTGTGGCATCGACCGAGGAGCCCCGAGAGTGACGTGCCGGGACGCGCTGACGATCGCGCTGCTCTCCCAGGCCATCGCCATCTGGGCCGTCGCCTACCTCGCCGGCAAGCGGCGCCGATGGAAGCACCCAGGGTGAACTTCTTTTTCCGAAACGCGGTCGACAACGCGATGCGCCGCGGCCTCGACGAGCGGATCGTGACAGCGCGATGACGTGCCCCCATTGCGCTCACGACGCGCGCCATGCCGACATTTACGGGTGCACTCAGCCTGTGCATGTACGCGATGGCGATGGTTCAAAAACCGAGCTCTGCGGTTGCCTGGGACTTCCGGGCGGCGTCCACGCGGAGTATGACGCCGTGAACCACCCAACGCACTACACGAAGCATCCCTCCGGCGTCGAGTGCATCCAGATCACTGAACACATGAACTTCAACGTCGGCAACGCGGTAAAGTACCTGTGGCGTGCGGACCTCAAGAACGGCCTCGAAGACTTAGAAAAGGCGCGCTGGTACGTTGACCGCGAGATCGCGCGTCAGAAGGCAGCTAAGGCAACGCGTGCGCGATCGCCTTCGCTCAGGGCGAGCAGGGCATCGCGAACGGCTAAGAACGCCTTGCTATGAGGCGAGGGCACGATGGCCGCTCTTCGACGTCGCCCGCAGAACGCCCGTTCCGACATCCGAACACGTGTCCCGCGACACTCGAAAATAGCCCGATTTCGCGTTTAATCGCGTAGGTACCGGACACGCCGTCGCGCACGTCGATGCTTCGTGGCAACACCTGCGAAGGTCAAGACGCGAACGCTCGCCGATTGCGAAGCGGTCATCGAGCGCGGGCTCAAGTCGTTTCTCGAGGTCGGGCACGCGCTCGCCGAGATCCGATCCTCGCAGCTCTACCCGGAGCGTTATGACAGCTTCGACGCCTACTGCGCTGAGCGCTGGGGCTTCACGCGACAACGCGCGACCCAGCTAACCGAAGCGGCCGAAGTGGTCAACCTAGTGGTAACGGACGTTACCACTAAGTCGCCCCTGACCGAGTTCGTAGCGCGCCCGCTCGCAGCGCTCAAAGCGAACCCAGACCTCTTGCGGCAGACCTGGAGCGCGATCGGGCAAGCCAGCGAAACGCCAACCGCAGCCCTCGTCGCCGCCGTCGTCTCGCGTGCCAAGGTCGCGATCACGTCCGCCAGTCAAGACCTCTCCGAGTTCCTCGCGACGATCGTCGAGCAAGAGCTCGAGAAGATCGAGGCGGAAAAGGCGCGCAAGGCTGCGGCCGGCGACGAGCCACGAGTTCCGGCGCCGACGACATCGCGCGACCCGCAGCACGTGCTGTTCGCATGCCTCGACGAGATATCGAAGCTGCCGCACCCGAAGGAAATGTTCGATCAGATCGAGCCGGTCAACTACTCGGAGCTCGACCCGCTCGACCTCGCAACGGACTACCTCGTGGAGCTGCGCTCGCGCTGGAACGTTCATCGCGCCGAGAGCGCGAAGCTGCTCACGGGCTAGTGGCCGTAAGCCATGACTGCCCACGTCCGCGCTGTGGCGCCAAGTTCAGCACCCCCTCCGGCCTCGCGCATCATCTGTTCGGCGCGCACGGAATCCGATCCGAGCGGCTCGACTCGAAGAAGCGCCACGAGCGACGCGATCGCGTCAGCGCCGTCGAGGACGCTCTCTGGCTGCTCGCCCACGTACCCAGGCGCGGCGTTCGTTTGCGCGCCGGAATGCTGGATCTCGGCGAGCGGGAGTACGTCCGCCGGCGTCTCGTCTGGATCGTCACGCAGCAGCTCGCGCTCGACCTGCGCCGCAATCCCGCCGAGATCGTCGTCGTGATGGCCGACCTCGTCGAGAACTCGCTGCGCGCGAGCGGCCTCTCCGAGCTCAAGCTCAACCCCGAGCATCACATGACCGAGGTCGCAAGCGGCCAGCGTCGCGTGCACAAAACCGGTCGACGCGAAACGGCTGTTCGAACCGCGTGAGCGCATCGAAGCGCAGCGAGGGTTCGAATCCCCCTTCGAAGCCGTCGACCCGTCCAAGGCGCAAGGCGTCGAGGTCGCAACCGCGCGAGCGCAAACTGCGTCAGCCCAGCGTCTACACGCCGGAGCTCGCGCTCAAAATCTGCGCCACGATCGAAGAGCTCGGCGTCTCAGCCAGCACCGCCGCTGCGTCAAACGGCGTCGCCGTCGCCACCCTCTCGGACTGGCTCTCCAAAAGCGAAGCGGGCGATCCGAGGTACGCCGGGTTTGCCGAAAGCATGACGCGCGCGCGCGCGACCGCCGAATGCAACATGGTTCGCCTCGCGATCGAAGGCGGCAAGGGCTCGAGCGGCGCGGCCTTCATCCTCGAGCGCCGGTTCCACACCGACTACGGTCGCCGCGAGCGGCTCGAGGTGTCCGGCGACGAGACGGCGCCGCTGGTCGTTCGTGCCGTCCGCCAGTTCGAGCAGATCCAGCGGGAGGTCGCTTCGGACGCCGCGCTGGCGACTTCGGTGAACAACGACCTCGCTCGCCGGCACGCTGAAACTCAGACGCTCGCGTTGCCCGGAAAGTCGAAGTCGTGAGACCGGCGTCGTTTAACTCTAAGGACGCATGCGCGCGCGAGTTTTTCATCGTCGGCGCGATTTTTGGTTTTCGTCGCGATCGTCTTCGGCTGCCGCTTGTCAAAGGTGCGGTGGCGATCGGGGCGCTTGGGCGGAGGTTGTCGGCGGACGCCTTAGCTCGGCTCCAAGAGAGAAGCCGGCGTTATCGGTTCATCATCGGTGCCGGATTCTACGGCGTCGACGTCGCGATTGGCGCGTTCGCGTGACCGCCGGATTCTTCGAGTCGCAAGTCCCGACCAGCGCGATCTGGGAAGACGGCGCGCTCGCTGCCGTCTCACCGCTCGGCTGGGCCAATCTGGTCACCCAGAACGACCCGAAACCATTCACGCTGCCGCGCCATTTGCGCTATCTGGACTACCATCTGCGGCAGCTCGCCGCCGGCTCGATCGACACGCTGCTGATTCAAATGCCCGTGCAACACGCGAAGTCGACCTCGTGTACCGTCTGGTTCCCGGCTTGGTACCTGTGCAAGAATCCCGAAAAGACCGTCGGCGTCGTCAGCTACAACCAGGAGTTCGCCGAGGACCGGTTCGGCAAAGTCGCTCGCGACATCGTCGAGCGCGCCGGCATGGGCTGGTTCGGCGTCGGCGTCGACTCGACGTCGAGCGCGAAGGGTCGCTGGAACATCGCCGGCCACAACGGCCAGTTTCTTGCTGTCGGAATCGACAAGGGCCTCACCGGGCGCGGTGCCGACCTGCTGATCGTCGACGACCCGATCAACACGCTCGAGCAAGCGCTCTCGGTCAAATACAACCAGTTCATCTGGGAGAAGTGGCAGTACGAGATCGCCACGCGTCTGTCGCCGCGCGCTCCGAAGATCTTCATCATGTCGCGCTGGGCGCAGTTCGACTTCATGGGTCGGCTGATAACCGACCTGAACGAGCGCGGCGCGCCGTACACGCTGATCGACCTGCCGGCGCTCGCGCTCGACAACGATCCGCTCGGCCGCGCGCCGGGCGAACCGCTCTGGCCTGAGGTTCGCGACCTCGGATTCCTAACCGAGCAGCGCGATCGGATCGGTCCGCGCGCGTTCGACGCGCTCTTTCAAGGGCGGCCACGCGCCGACGCCGGCGCGCTGTTCCAGCCGCAGTGGTTCCGGTACTACGACCTCCAGAACGACAAGCTGACGCTGCTCGATCGCGCCAACAATGTGATCGCGACCTACGGCCTCTACGCCCAGTGCACGATCTTCCAGATGATCGACCTGGCGACGTCGACGTCAGCGTCGGCCGACTATACCGTGATTGGGACGTTCGCGGTGACGCCGCGCAATGAGATCGCCGTGCTCGACATCGTACGCGTGCGCGTTCCGGGTCCGCAGCAGCTCGCGCTTGCGCAGCAAGCGTGCCATCAGTGGCGCTCGACGCGGGTCGGCATCGAGTCGGTCGGCTATCAGCTCGCGTTCGTGCAGGCCGCGATCCAGGCGGGTCTGCCGGCGGTCGAGCTCAAGCGAGCTCGCGGCGAGAGCAAAGAAACGCGCGCCTACGTCGCGGCGTCGCGATACGAAGGGCTGAGCGTCTTTCACCCGTTGCCGCGCCTGGGGAAGAAGTGGCTGCCCGATTTCGAGGACGAGCTGCTGCACTTCCCGACTGGCCTGCACGACGATCAGGTCGACGTCGTGAGCGACGCGGCCAAAGTGGTCGTCGACCGATCCAACGCGTCCTCGGCTTACGGGGTGATGGTTTCGTGAGAGAACGTGAAGGCTACGCCGCGCCGGCTGCCGAGCCGAGCGACTTCGTTCCGCCGGAAACGTCGACACCGTGCTCGGCTGTGCCGCCGCCGCGAATCGTGACGTCCAGAGTGGAGGGCTGCGGCGACCTCTTGCTCCCGAAACTGCCAAAGCGCGGCGTCGAGATATTGCGGCGCGTGGCCAACGGCGAGAAGCTCGACGCGATTTCCAGGAGTCTTGGTCTTAGCGATTCCTGTGGCGCGATGACAATGACTCGCATGCGTGCCGCGTTTGGCGCCGAGAGCACCCCGCAGCTCGTCGCGATCGCCATGCGCCGCGGGCTGATCTCGTGAGCGCGTCGCTGAGCGGTGTCATCGCGATTCCGTGCCTATGCGGAGCAAAGGCGCATAAAGCGTTCGACCTCGCTGTGTTCGTTTGCCCAAGCTGCCACGTGACCTCGGTCCAGGAGTTTGTACTCGCGACACGCGGCGGCGGCCTTCGCAAGTGGCGGAGATACCTGCGCGCGCTGCGCACGAGCTACCGCAACACGTGGAGTCAGCTACGCAGCACGGGGAAATTGTCATGACCGAAACCGCCTGGGTCATCGTCGGCGGGTTCGTGCTGCTCGCGGCCGTGTTCGGGGCCGGTTGGCTGGTCGGTTGGAGTGCACAAACGTCTACAAACGTGGACGAATGTGGACAGTTCGGTACGGCGGGCTCGTTCGTCGACGACTTCGGTGACGAGATCGACATTACGACTGGCCTCGCAATCATCCGCGACGGTCCACAGCGTCCGACGCTCAAAGGTCCGCCGCCGGGTTTCTACGAGCGCCGTCGCCCGGTTCGTCCGCTCGGAGCGCCGCCGAGCGTTGCCGAGGAGAACGAGCGCGAGGCTAAAGCGTCCGGCGCGTGCACCGAAGACTGTCGTCCGGCCGAAGGTCTTCACGTTGGCGCGGCCGGCTACCGATTCTGGATCACCGATGGGACGACGGAGGTGTACAGATTTCACCTCGTCGCGTCGCTTCACCGCGAGATCGATCATCTTCCGCGGAGCAGTGCGTTCAAGGAGAACGTCGCTAAGAAGGCCTCCGAAGCTACGCAAGGTCTCAAGTCTTCGCCGTGCTGACCGTCATCTTGGTTCTAGCGGCTGTGAATGTCGCGGCGGTCGCGATTGCGTGGCTCGTAGGACGCGAAAAGGGCTTCAACGATCGCGACAGGGCTCTCGCTAAGCAGCAAGAGCTCGCGCGCCGTGCGCGCATCCAGCAACACCGCGAGGATTGGATCGCCAATCATCCCGACCTCCACCGCCGAGGCGTTCCGGCGCCGCCGACCGAGGAATCGTTGCTCGTCGTCTTGCGCGAAGGCGAGAAACCGGGTTGGCTCGATGACTAGCGCGGACACGCCCTTCGCCACCGCGCCCATCGGCACCGGAACCTAGTCGCCGTGTCGCTGTCGCTCAAAGAAGGCCAAGACGATCTCGGGCTGCGCGTGCCGGGCAAAGGCGTTGCGCACGCTCCGTCGTTCGCGTTCGGGTCGGCCGAAGAGTACGATCCGTACGCCGCAGCCTACGCGCCGGAGAAAGGCCCGAGCCCGGAAACGCGGCTGAGCGAATCGCTCAAAAAGGGCATGACGCTCGACCTGTCGCTGGCGTGCAAGGACGGCCGGCGCGAGCAGTTCCGGCTGAACGAAAAGGACGCGGCGGCCTACTTCGCAGCTGACCTCGACGGTCGCATCCGGATGTGCAACGAGCGGATCGCCGAGCGTCGCCTGACGGTCGCAGTCGCCGCGGCAAAGCGCCTGATCGAGCGTCGCCTGCAGCCGACGTCGCGCAACCTGCGGCCGGATGAAGAAGCGTACCTGCGCGAGTTCGGCCTGCTCGAGACCGTCGAGGTCAAGCTCGGCAAGAAGCGCAAGCCGCTCCAGCGCCCCAAGCTGCGCGAAGCGTTCGCGGGCGCCGTTAAGCGCGGCGAGAAGATCGACACGAAACGCCTGCGCGAGGACGACTTCTTCGGCGTTGGGTTCGAAGGGCCGATCGGCACGTTCTATGGCAGCGGTGCCGGCTCGGGCTTCGAGTACTTGCCCGTCGGCGGACCGGCGCAGCAGCAGCAGACGATCTCCGACGTCTGGGACGCGCTCTCAAAGAGCTGGTGGGCCTGGGTGCACGACCCGATCGCCAAGCGCGGCTGCGACATCGTGCGCAACTTCGTGCTTGGGCGCGGCGTCGGTATCGTCGCGAAGGACAAGAGTCTCCAGCCGTTCATCGACGAGTTCGTCAAGCGCGAGCACTTCCAGCGCAAGCTGCGGGAGTTCGTGGTCTCGCAGACGCGCGACGGCGACCTGTACGTCCGCCTGATTCGGCCCGGCGACGGAACGACGAAGATTCGCTGGGTGCACCCCATGACGATCTGGGGCTCGGTCTACGACGCCGAAGACGTCGAGACGGTCTTCTGGTACGTCCAGCGCTACTCGACGCCGTTCATTCCGTTCTCGGATAACCTGCCGGCAGCGCAGCAGCACTGGGTCGAGCGTACGATTCCCGCCGGCGACATGATCCACACCAAGATCAACGCGCAGCCTTCCGACGAGCGCGGCCGCGGGCAGCTGCATTCGATCCTGGGCTGGCTCAAGGCGCTGCGCGACTACTTCACGGCGCTCGTGGCCAAAGAACGCAGCCAAGCGGCGCACATCTGGCACTACAGCATCGACGGAAACCCAGCGCAGGTGGCAGCGATCGGCGGTCAGGCGATCGGCGCCGCGAAAGCGCCGGCCGGATCCGTTTTCGTTACGAACAAGGCGGTCGACGTTGAGGCCGTCGCGCCGTCGACCACCGCTGGAACCGGAACCGGAACGACCTACGAAGGCCTGCTGAACCAGATTGCCAACGCGTTCGGCTTCTCGAAGGACTACTTCGGAGCCGCCAGCCGCAACTCGCGCGCGAACGCTCTCGTCGCCAACGAGCCGTCGACGAAAACGATCGAAGACTTCCAGCAGACCACGAGCGAGCTCGTGACCGAGATCATCGAGGCGGCGATCGACGAGGGCAGCAAGTTCGGGCTGATTCCCAAGACGATCACGGATCTGTCGTTCCGCGTTAACTTCCCCAGCGTTGCGAAGTCGGACGCCGCGACCCGCGTCACGCTGGCCGCGACCGGCGAGGCAATGCTGTGGTCATCGAAGCGGACCGCGGCGCAAGTGTGGGCCGACGAAGCCGAGATCGACGACTACGACTTCGACGAAGAGCAAGCGCAGATCCTCAAAGAAGGCGTCAAGGACGCGCTCGAAATGATCTGGCGCACCTACGCCACGACCAAAAAGGGCTTGCCGTCGTCGAGCGACGCCGCGTTTGACCCGGGAGAGGTTCCCAATCCGGACGAGGTGACGCCAGGCGCCGACCCAACGGCCTCCGCGACGTCGGCTGCCGGCGGTGCGTCCATCAAGCGCGACATGGCGCGCGGCGACACGCGCGGTTTCTCCGGCAAAGAGATCGCCGCGCTGCGCGAGATCATCAGCCGGCGCGGTTCGCTCACGCTGTATCCCTAGATTCTACTAATTTCCAATAGATTTCAGGAGAAAAAGCCCGATGTCAGTAACCGACCTCAACGACCCGCGCTTTGGCAGCAAACTCCGCGTCGCTGCCGGCGTCGAACTCGGGAACGGCACGTGCGCGCTCCTGACGATCGTGGCGACGCGCAACACGACCAACCCCGCGCTGTCCGCATCTTCGACGCAGCTCTTAGCCGCCGGCCCGAACCGCTACGCGCTGAAGATTCAGAACACCGATGGCGCGCAGACCGCGTACCTCGGGTTCGGGACTGCCGCTGTCGTCGGCGTCGGCATCCCGATCGCGCCCGGAGCGACGTACAACTGGTCGCCAAACCAGGATCCGTCAGGCATCACGGTCACCGCCGCGCAGATGCAGGGCATCGTCAACGCGATCGGGAGCGGTTCGCCGACCGGAAACCTCATCGTCACGGAGATCGACGCATGATTCGCCGACTGTTCGCCGCGGCCGCGCTGGCCGCCATGTTCCTCGCGCCGATCGGCGCGCGTGCGGATGCGCTGCCCGGCTCGTACCACGTCTGCAAGCTCACGACGAGCTCGCCGACCGTTTGCGGCCTCGTGACCGACACGCAACTCGTCGGATTCTACAACAACTCGCTGAGCGCCCAGACGGTCACGATCTCGTGCACGTACGCGAACGGCGACGTGTACCTCGTCGGCGCGCTCGGCATCACGCAGATCTTCACGGAGCAGACGCCGGGGCGCCCGATTGTTGGGCAAGCGACGTGCACGTTGTCCGGATCTCCGGTCGGCGGCTGGATCGAGTACCGCTCGCGGTGAGGCGCGCCCTGTTCGCCCTCGCGCTGCTACTCGCGCCAGCCGTCTGCAGCGCCCAAGCGGTCGGAAACGGTTCGCCCGCGCCGCCGGCAGCGCCGTACGTCACGCAGTACAACGCCGTCTTTCTCAACAACTCGAACGCCGGCACGCTGGCGTTTGCGAACACGGCCAACTCGAGCAAAGCCTACATCATCGGCGCGGCCTGTACCGCGACCGGCAGCACGATCACGACTCCGACAGGCTATACGCTCCTCGGCAACGGCACCGGCAACTCGATGCAGATCTCGGTCTACTACCGAGCGGCGAGCGGAACGTCGTCCGACCACATGACGCTCACGCAAAGCGCGTTCCAGGTAATCGAGGTCTACAACCTCGAGGTCGACAACGCAGGCGTCCCGATTGGGTTCGCGACGAGTGCTCAGTCCGGACTCGTCGCGCCATCTACACCTACGATCGCGACGAGCGCCGGTGAGCTGCTGTTCGCGTTCTTCTGCCCCAATTCGAGCGTCTTCGCATTCCCGTCTACGCCTGGGTGGTCGGGAATGCAGGACACGCAGTTTTCGAACCTGTCGCTGCTCGAGGCGAGCACGGCGAATTCCGCGACCACCGTATCGACGGCCGTTCGGTTCACTTCCAACTTCGCCGGCGTGACGGCGATCTTCGGAGTGCCGCACGCGTGAAGCGAATCGCCCTCGCGATCGCGCTCCTGGCCAGCTTTCCGATCGCGGCGCACGCGCAGGCGCTCGCGGTCGGCAACGGCTCGTTCTCGTCGACGATCGCCGCGGGCGGCAATCCCGCCGGCGCCATGGGAACGGGCGGCAGCACGAATTCCCTCGGAGCGATCGGCCTCGGTGGTAACCCGAACGGCGCCGTCGGTCGCGGGCTGACGTCGGTCCCGTTCCGCAGCCACGTCTGGATCGGCATGTCGGGCGACAATTTGCCGGGCTTCAACGTCATCTGGGGATCATCGTGGGCCAAGTTCGCGCAGTGGGTCGATATGGTACAGATCGGCTCACCGAGCACCTACGCGACGACCGCGCACGCCGCCGGCATCAAAGTCGACGGCTACAACGACTCGAATCTGTGCTCGGGGATCACGTATCCGGTCGGGGCGAATTCGGTCGCCAACCCGGACTTCTCGGGCGCCGGCGTTGCGTCGTTCTACCACGACGGCTCGAACAACGAGCTGCAGACGAGCAACAACAACCTCGTGCTCGCGAAGATCTGCGATCCGACGCAGTCGACCGTTCAGGCGATCGCCGCCGCGGCCGCCGCGCTGCAAATCGACGACGACGCGATCCAAGAGGACGACGCGACGATTCCGAATCCGTCGACGCTGCCGTTTCCCGAAGGCTGGGGCACGCCGACGACTTGGGTTCCGGGGAGCAACAGCTTCCAGTGCTCGGCATCGCCGGGCGGCTGCGCGACGTCGGGCCAGGTAAATCTGACGAGCTGGTCCGCCGGCGAAGCCACGATGGTCAACGGCCTCGGCAAGCCGGTGATGCTCAACGGCTACGGCGCCGAGATGCAGACGGTGCTCGCGGCGATGAACCCCACGCACGTTTGGGGGCTGATGCTCGAGGAGCAGTACTGCCGCGACGACAACGCGTTCCTGACCGGCGGCGCGAACATGGTCCAGTACACGAGCAACTACCTGTTCGCCGTCAGCCACGGGTTCAATATGCTGTTCCTGTGCGGCGAGAACGGGCGCGACGCGACGGCGCCGGTGCGCGTTGGCGAGATCGCCCGGATCATGCTCGGTTACGACTACAACCACGTCTACGAGACGAACTACGGCTGCGGGACGAGCTCGATGGTCTCGGCGTGCCAGGAAGCTGGGCTCGTCTTCCTCTCGCCGCTGCTGGGCTATCCGTCGTCCGTGAGCTCGCTCGAGGTCGCCAGCGGCACGATGATGGTCCGCGAGTTCGCTCACTGCGAGTTCGAAGGGACCGATGAGGGCGCGTGCGCGGCCGTTGCCAACTACGACAGCTTCAGCGCGCACCCGATTCCGACGCTGAGCGGTACGTACTCGCACGTACTCGTGCTGAGCGGCGGCTCGCTTTGCAACTGCCATGGCGATGGCGCGTCGACGATCGCCTTCAACGGCGCGCTGCCCTCGACGATTCCGCCGGGCGGCGCGACGGTGCTGTTTCCGTGATCGCGTGCCCGTCGTGCAGCCGCGATATCTTCGTGCTGAATCCGGACGAGCCGGCGATGCCGTGCGCGGCGTGCTGTCGGCGCGAGACGCAAAAGGAGTACTTCTCAGCGTGAATCGTTCCGAGCTAGTCAAGCGCCTCGCGATGCTGCCGCTGGCCGCGTCTGTTCTAGCCGAGAGACTGGACAATGACGAATCGGCTGGATTCGTCTCGACGAAGGAAGTCATGGCTGACGCGTCTCGAGTCGCGGATATTCACATCGACATGATAGGCGATTACCAGCGCGCGCGTTATCCGGCCGAGACCGTCGCGGAGATTCGCGACGTCCTCCAGACAGTCTGGAGAGCCGCATACGAAACCGCCGTACGAGACGCCGGCGGTCCGGTCGTGCGACCGTGAGCATGGCCGCCGCGCTGCCGCCGCTCGTCGCCTGGAAGTGCGAAGCCGGTCACGTCACAACGTCGCGCTCCGAACCGCACGAGTGCTCGAACCAGCTTTGCCGATCGCAGAAGTTCGCGAAGGTCGTCAAAGGGTGAACGAGATCGCGAAGGCTGCCAAGATCGAGATATGGTGGGACGAAGCGCGCTGGGCGTACCGAGTGAACGGCGTCACCGACGGTTTCACAAGGAACGTCTCGTTCGACGCGCCAGGTCGACTCGTGCTGCGGCCGCACATCTCCGTCGCGCTGTTCCACGATGTCTGGTGGCTCTACGATCTGGCCACCGACACGCTGACCATTTCGCGATCGGAGATCCCCGCTTGAGCAAGCGCCTCGTGTTTCAGGGTGAATCCGCGCCGTGGAAGGACGATCTCGCGAGCCGATGCTCGACGTGCGACCATCTCCTGTTCATTCACCGAGACCAGCTCGACAATCCGAAGATGAGTCGTTACGGGGTCGGAAAGGTCGGCGAGTGCCTATACGCTGGCTGCCGCTGTAAGAGCGCGGCCGCACCGGCGCCTTCAATGGGTTCCGTTATCGGCCGAGTCGCGAGGGCAGCCGTTCCGTTATTCGCCTTCGTCGCCGCGCTCTGTTCCGTCTTGACGGCGCCTGCGGCCGCGATCCCGATCACGCACGTCGTCGTCGTGATGCAAGAGAACCGCAGCGTCGACAACCTCTTCAACGGATTCACCGGGGCCGATACGGTCACGTGCGGCGCTCAGTCGGGCCGCGGTCGCGCATGCGTTCCGCTCACCGCGATGACGCTCGCCTCGAACTTCGACCCCTGCCACGGCCACGCGTGCTTCATGACCGAGGCCGACCTCAACCAGCAGACCTCGCAGTACGCGATGGACGGGTGGGACCAGGCGACCTTCAGCGGCTGCAGCGTCGGTTGCACGTACAACCCTTCGGCGTATTACTACGTCAATCCGACCTACACCACGACGTACTGGTCGCTCGCGACCAACTTCGCCTTCGCCGACGAGATGCACACCTCGCAGGGCTATTTGATGGGGGCGGTGGATTACATTCTCTCGCCGATCGTGCCGGAGATTCTGCGCACCAAAGTCCGCGTGTTCGTCGATCTGTACC
>Ga0208480_1000712_pt1 | contig 12498 bp, 15 predicted proteins | sample NGESurshal092012_4_FD_184485 | JGI IMG/M metagenome (GOLD analysis project Ga0208480, IMG submission 184485) | Arctic peat soil microbial communities from Barrow, Alaska - NGEE Surface sample F53-1 shallow-092012 (SPAdes) | ecosystem: Environmental > Terrestrial > Soil > Wetlands > Peat ... | reverse complement strand
GCGATCGACTACTCGACGTTCGAAAGACTCGCGACGTGCGGAAGTGACATTCGTCCCTACGAAACGCCTTTCGAGTCCACAGAGACTGGAGAGGTGACCTCACCCCCGACCACCAAGTGCGCGCAGTGGCTGCCCGGACAGTTCCCAGAAGAGTTGCGGACCGATTTCCAGGTCGCCAACGACGCCGTGCTGCGGCTCCGGCCGATCCGTTGTAACGACGCCGAGAAACTCGTGGCGTTCCACACTCATCTCTCCTTCGATTCGATCTATCGCCGCTACTTCTCACTGCATCCCGTGCTCTCGGCCACGGAGGTGAAGCACTTCACCCAAGTTGATTACGTCAATCGATTGGCGCTCGTCATCGAAGATGGCGACGAACTCGTCGCGGTCGGACGCTACGACCGCTACCCCGAATGCACCACTGCCGAGGTGGCCTTTGTGGTGCGCGACGACTACCAGCACCTAGGTCTCGGTCATCGACTCCTCGGTGCACTCGCGGCCGCGGCCTGGGAGCGAGGGATCACGGACTTCAGTGCCGAGACGCTCTCGTCCAATCGCGCCATGATGTCAGTCTTTCGCCATTCCGGGTTCCCCGTGACGAGTACGAGTGCGTACAACGAGATCAGCGTGCGTTTTCCGATCGACCCCGAGGCAGTATCGGTTCCACAAACACGCTGAGGACTCCTCGAGATTCATGATTTGAAGTGTCGCCCTAGGTGTTACTCTCGCCTTAGGACGTCAAGACCTCGCATCCTTCACCTGGCCTGTGGTCAGGAATCTAGAAGAAGGTGTGAAATGGGTCTTCCAGGAATGGTGCTCAGCGCTATCGCCGCGGCGGCAGGCGCAATTATGTATTGGGCAATTACCTATCAAGGTACGGGCTTTCGTCTCTCAACCGTGGGTGTCATCCTTATGATCGCGGGGGCATTTGGCTTCGTGGTTTCCGCGATCGTCTTCGCGACCTCCAGAGCTCCGGAGCGCCACTCACTCGACCGTGAAGTCGTTGACACCTCAGGGAACACGAGTTCCGTTCACCAAGACACGAAGTAGCGACTGCGCACCAATGCAGTTGTTTGCAGCGACATCGAACACTGTAGAGACACGTACTGCGTCGCAACGGGTCGTTCGATGGACATCCAATCAAATCCGGAAGGAGCACGCGCAATGTATATAGGTGGCGGAACCGTAGTTTTGATTCTCGTAATCATTCTCATCGTTTTTCTGGTCCGTCGATGAAAAATTGGCGGAAAGTGGCATGGATTCACACCCCGCTGGGTCGGTTCGACGCAGACGCAAACTGGGAGACGAGAGATCAGTTCCTCAATCAGAAAAGGAGTGGCAATGGGCAAGAAGGACAAGGCCAAGAATCTGGCTCAAAAGGCTAAGGGCAAGATCAAAGAGACGGCCGGGAGGTCGACTGGCGACAGTCAACTGGAGGCCGAGGGGAACGTCGACCAAGCCAAGGGCACTATCAAGCAGGCTGGCGAGAAAGTGAAGGATGCACTCAAGAATTAAATCCGAATGACAAAGTGCGAGTCCTGCAGAGTTCTCGTCGACAGGGATCAAGCCCCCCTTGATCCCTGTCGACGACCGAAGTTCAACTATCAAAGCGTGCAGCATCGGCGCAGATCGAGGAGAACAGAGCAATGGCGGAATTGGCGTTGCGCGTATCGACCTCGCCCCTATGACACCGACGTCTCCGTGAACGTTCAACGTCTGCTTGACATCTACGCCATCATGGAGCGTCTCGAGCGTGAGGACGCCAAGGGATTCGCGCTCTGCACGGTCGCGGCCGAATTTACGGAGCTTGACGGGGCCGGCATAGTCCTGATGAGCGAAGGCGAAGAACTGACGTCGCTCTGCACGAGCGATGACGCCTCGGGCGCCCTCATGGACCTCGAACTTGCACTGGGTGAAGGGCCGATGGTCGACGCCAGTCGTGGCGACGCCTTAGAGGACGACGACCTGCGCGAGACGACGTCTCCGGAGTGGTCCGTCTACCGATCCGAAGCGGTCGCCCTCGGGGCGCGGGCCGTGTTTGCTTACCCGGTTCGACTCGGAGCCATTCGTTTCGGCGCTATGAGTCTTTATCGCACCAGTCCGGGACCGCTCGACGCGCAGCAATCCGCCGACGCCTACCTGATGGCGTCGGTGATCGGTCGTGCGATTTTGGCCGGGCAGGCCGGTGGGTCGCTCGTCGGTCTCGCCGATGAACTGAACGGCGAATCGATGCTGGACTTTCGAGTCCATCAGGCGGCGGGGATGCTGGCGGTCCAGGGCGCGCTGTCGGTGAGGGACGCGCTGATTCTTTTGCGAGCCCGCGCGTTTGGCGCGGGTCGCGAACTCTCGGACCTCGCCGAACGCGTCGTCACCGGTACGACGCGATTTGATTCCGCCACCGGAGAATGGATCGATGACATTGCGGATGGGCACGATGGGAGTTAGAGTTGAGGGGCCAGCCGAACCGACGAATTGGTACCGTTCCATGCTCGCGTTCGGTTACTGGGCGGGGTGGCATCGATGAATAGAGAATCGCTCTTGATTGCGACGCTCGTGGAGTTAGCAGACAACCTGGTCGACGACTACGACGTCATCGACGTACTCACAGTGCTGACGCATCGTTGCGTCGAAGCGGTCGACGTCGACGCCGCTGGCGTCATGCTCGCCTCCCCAGTCGGGGAACTTCAGTTCGTCGCGTCCTCAAGCGAGTCGATGACGGTGCTGGAACTCTTCCAGATTCAGACCAACGAAGGCCCGTGCGTCGATTGTTATCGGGACGGTCTCGCCATCACGAACCATGCCCTGAGCGAATCAGATGGACGCTGGCCGTTATTCACGCCGCGTGCGCTGGCATTGGGATTTCGCGCGGTGCACAGTCTGCCGATGCGACTTCGCGGAAGGACAATCGGGGCGCTCAACCTCTTTCGGACCCATCAGGGAACGCTCACCGACGAGGACGTGATCGTGGTCCAGGGTCTTGCCGACGTCGCGACCATCGCGATACTGCAACACCGATCCTCACTCGATGCCAATACGTTGAACGCACAATTGAATAACGCTCTCAACAGTCGCGTCATCATCGAACAGGCGAAGGGGATGATTTGCCAAATGACACGCTGCGACATGGACGAAGCCTTCAATCGGCTACGAGCGCATGCCAGGAATCACAACGTGGGCCTGACGGACCTCGCAACGCGCCTCGTGGCCAAATCAATGTCCGCTGACGATCTCGACGAATGGGTGAAGGCGACGCCGAAGTAGTCGAGTCACGCGTTTCACTTTCGTCATCACGCGACACATCCGAATGGGCGTCTCACTGAAATTCCTCGTCGGAGCCGGTGTGATTTCAATCGGCATCTGATACCATTTTCTGAGAAGTCCAGATCCCGCTTCCTTCGCGCCTGAGTACGTCGGGCCCGTTCGAAGGAACGCGTGGTGAGATTGCCTGGACCACTGCCTAGCGATATCGCGGCAGCGCTCGGCATTATTGCCGAACTCTCCCTCTCGCGTGACGCCGCCTTCGGCGGGTCGGCCCCCGAGCGTGATGCCCTCGGCGCGCGTGCCGTGCACATGGTTGATCCTTCAGGAGCGACGCCTGCGTATTCCGTCTCGTCGCAGTCGGCGTCAATCGACTCCAACGCCGTCCGTTTTTGCTCATGTGGTCATCGTTGTTCCGGTACGTATACGCCGCGAGTGGCCACATGTTCTATCGAATCAGCAGCCAACAGCGAATCAGCGAGACAGATGTCTTTTGAGACAGATGGAGGAGGAATATGAAGTTGCTGAACAGAGCCAGGAATATGTTGCAGATCTCAAAAGGTAAGACCAAAGAGGTCACGGGAAAAGTCGTCGGAAACCATGATCTCGAACATGACGGTGTAAACGACCAACACAAAGGCCACCTCAAGCAGGTGGGGGAAAAGGTGAAAGATGCTCTCGAGGAGCTTTGAACCGTCGACCGCTGAAGAGGTCGTCTATTCCAACGAAGTAACAGAACTTCGACCCGCGGCGCCTGCGAACAGTCTTCAGGACGACGTCGAACGACTTCTTGAAATAGCGGGACAACTGTTCTCCGCCATTGAGCGCCAGATTCACCGGATGGAAGAGGAACTCGTTCACGACTTAGGCGAGGAAGTCCGTGCGCATACACAGGTCGTGTTCAAAGAGCGTTTGATCACTTGCGCTGAGGGCCTCGACACGTCGATCCGTGAGATCGGCCTTCATCTCGAGCGCCGCGCGAGTGAGCACATTGTCAACTACGGACTTCGCGACGCCTAAGCAACGCTGAAACCAGCGTCACCGGCTGGGCCACATACGGTTTCGCCGCCGTCCGAATGCCAACGATTCCTGATACTTGACTAAATCAATCGTCTTTGTTATAAATACGACACGTCTCGCTGACGGCGCCGTCGTCGTTCGCGAATAGCAAGGAGCGCTCATGTCCGAATGGGGATTCGAAACTCGACAGATTCACGCCGGAACGGCGCCCGACCCAACGACGGGCGCGCGCGCCGTGCCGATCTATCAGACGACCAGTTACGTCTTTCGCGACACGGCCCACGCGGCGGCACTCTTCGGACTTCAGGAGCTGGGCAACATCTACACCCGCATCATGAATCCCACGCAAGCGGCCTTCGAGGATCGTGTCGCCTCCCTCGAAGGTGGTGTCGCGGCGCTCGCCGTGGCGAGCGGGCAGGCCGCCGAGACGATCGCGCTGCTCAACTTGGCGGAGAACGGCGGCCACATTGTCTCCTCGGCGTCGCTTTACGGCGGCACCTACAACCTCTTCCACTACACGCTGCCCAAACTCGGCATCGAGGTCTCGTTCGTGAACGACCCCGACGACCTCGAGGCGTGGCGAAGCGCGATTCGTCCAAACACGAAGGCGTTCTACGCCGAGACCCTCGGCAATCCCAAGGGTGACGTCCTCGACTTCGAGGGCGTTGCCAAGGTGGCGCACGACAGCGGGATCCCCCTCGTGGTCGATAACACCCTGGCGACGCCCTTCCTGGCCCAACCGCTCGCCCACGGCGCCGACATCGTGGTGCACTCGGCCACGAAGTTCATCGGGGGCCACGGAACGTCGATCGGCGGGGTCATCGTCGACGGCGGCACGTTCAACTACGAAGCGAGCGGCCGCTTCCCCGCCTTCACCGAACCCGATCCGAGCTACCACGGACTCGTCTTCGCCGAACTCCCGGCGTCGCTCTTCCCGGCGCGCTTCGTGCTCAAGGCCCGTCTCCAGTACCTCCGCGACGTGGGAGCAGCCATCGCACCGTTGAACTCATTCCTCTTCCTCCAAGGTCTCGAGACGTTGAGCTACCGAATGGAGCGTCACGTGCAGAACGCCGTCGTGGTCGCGAACTGGCTCGAAGCCCGTGACGAGGTCTCCTGGGTGGCCTACCCCGGCCTCGCGTCGAGTCCGTGGCACGAGCGCCAACTCAAGTACCTGCCGCGAGGCGGCGGATCGATCATCGCCTTCGGCATCAAGGGCGGCCTCGAGGCCGGTCAGAAGTTCATCGAGGGTCTGGAGTTGTTCAGTCACTTGGCGAACGTCGGCGACGTGCGAAGCCTCGCGATCCACCCGGCGTCAACGACGCACTCGCAGCTCACCGAGGACGAGCAGACCACGACCGGCGTGAGCGCGGACCTGGTACGACTTTCGGTGGGACTCGAATCGATCGAGGACATCCTCGCTGACCTCGACGGCGGATTTCGCGCCGCGAAGGACGCGTGAACCAAACACCAATTCCCGGCACGTGGCAAGTAGGCGATGACCCCGGCCACCGGCAGTTCGTCGAACTGAAGGGCGACGATCAGGGCTTCGCGTTGGAGAGCGGCGCGTCGCTTCCGAGCGTGACGGTGGCCTTCGAAACGTGGGGACAGCTGAACTCCTGCAACACCAATGCCGTCCTGGTACTGCACGCGCTGTCCGGTGATTCACACGCCGAAGGGCCGGCCGGCCCCGGTCACGTCTCGGCCGGTTGGTGGGACGCACTCATCGCTCCCGGCGCAGCGATCGACACGGACCGGTACTTCGTGGTCTGTCCCAACGTGTTGGGCGGCTGTCAAGGTACGACCGGACCGTCGTCGCTCGACGCGGACAACATTCGCTACGGCTCACGCTTCCCCGTCATCACGATTCGTGACCAGGTGGCCGTTGAAGCGGCGCTCGCGGACGAGCTCGGCATCGAGACGTGGGCGGCGGTGATCGGCGGATCGATGGGTGCGATGCGCGCCCTCGAGTGGAGCGTCGGGTACCCCGAACGCGTTGTGCGCGCCGTCGTCTTGGCGGTGTCGGCGGCCGCGTCGGCCGAACAGATCGCGAACTGTTCGTTGCAGATTCGAGCGATCAGGTCCGACCCGAACTTTGCCAACGGTGACTACTATGCCTCGGGCGCGAGACCGTCGACGGGTCTCTCCATCGCGCGCGGAATCGGTCAGCTCAGCTACCGGACCGAGCAGGAGTTTGACGTCCGCTTCGCGCGTGAAGTCCAAGACGATGAATCACCACTCCGCGGCGGCCGATACGCCATCGAGTCATATCTCGAGCACCAGGGGGCCAAACTCACGCGTCGTTTCGACGCGAACTCCTACGTCACACTGAGCGACGCGATGAATCACCACGACGTCGGACGCGGACGGGGCGGCGTCACCGAAGCGCTCGCCATGGTGAGCGCTCGTGTCACGGTCGCCGGCATCGCGAGTGACCGTCTGTATCCCTTGAAACAACAGATGGAGATCGCGCGTCTGCTTCCTGGCGACAACGAGGTGCGCGTGATCGAATCTGAGTTCGGACACGACGGTTTCTTGCTCGAAACCGACGCGGTGGGGGCTGTCGTACGGGGGGCACTTCTCGACTGATTGAATCACTTCGGCGTACGCTTGCCGCGCATAATCCCTGACCCACTCTTGGTCTCATCATCCGCGCCTACTCGCCGCCCTTGAGCGGGCTCACCTTGTTCGACCGAACGCGTCTCGGATTCGTGGCTCGCGACTTCGTACTGGAAGAGAACCGCGCCGCGCAGCGCTCGTAGTCCGTCGCGACGTGTTCAGCCGGCGAGCGAAGGGCTCGTCGGCTCAGGTATTCCCCACGCGTCGGCCAACAGTTCGTACGACGTGATCCGAGCTTCGAGTGAATGTAGTCGCGTCGAGATCATGAACTCATCGGCCTGAGTTCGCTCCCGCAACGCTGAGAGTCCGTTCACGACCTCGTCGGGATTACCGATGACGTGTGTGGACATTGCCTCCACCGCGATCTCGGCTTCGATTGGTGTGAATTCATGGAGGGCGGCCTCCTCCGGCGAAGGCAACTGTCCGGGGCGGCCCGTTCTCATCTGGACGATGCTGAGCGCGGACGATCCGGAGAGCCAACGCGCCTCCTCGGCGCTCGTCGCGCAGATGACCGAGACGGCCACCATCACGTGTGGTTCGTCCAACACGATCGACGGTTGAAAATTCGCTCGATAGGCCGCCAGTGCCGCGTCCACCTCTCGCGGCGCGAAGTGATACGCGAAAGAGAAGGACAGGCCGAGGATGCCTGCCAGTTGCGCGCTGAACGTCGAGGATCCGAGTAGCCACATCTCGGGCAGGTAGCCATTGCCAGGATTGGCGAAGGGATGCATGGGTGCGCCGTCGGAGGGCAGTAGGTACTTGATGAGTTCGACGACGTCATTCGGGAACGTATCAGCGCCGAGGTCGAGCGTGCGCCGAAGGGCTCGAGCGGTGACGTGGTCGGTGCCGGGCGCACGACCGAGACCGAGGTCGATGCGGCCAGGGTGCAACGCCTCAAGCGTCGCGAACTGCTCAGCGACGACGAGTGGCGCGTGATTCGGCAGCATGACGCCGCCGGAGCCTACGCGCAACGTCGTGGTTGCATCCGCGAGATGTGCGATCAGCACGGCCGGTGCCGAACTCGCGACGGCGGGCATGCCGTGGTGCTCGGCGACCCACAGCCGTCTGTAGCCCAGACGCTCTGCTTCGATGGCCAGCGCGGTCGTCTCCGCGAACGCTTGCGCGGGCGAAGAACCGGTTGCCACCGTGGCGAGATCGAGGACTGATAGTGGGATCACAAATACCGTTTCTTCTCGAGCGGATCGGACGCGCGTTGGCTAAGCGATCTCGGTGATGTACGCGCCGACCAATGAAGCTGCCTGTTGATTGATGGCACCCTCTCGTCGACTTTCATGACCCTCTTGAAAGTGGGCGAAAGCGGCGGTCGATGAGATCGGGTTCGGCTCATCATCCCCGTGATTGTGGAATGACACGTGGACGAACGAGTCGTCGGCGAGGCGCAGCACGACGTAACTGACGTTGTCGGGACGATTCTCCGCCAATTCAACGAAGACTTCCTCGATACGTTTTTGATTTTCGTCGGCGTCCGTTTGAGACTTCGTCGCGTAGCGCGTGACCAATCGTTTCTCCACGATGCTTCCCTTCATGAGAGCAAGTCCCGAGTCGTCGCAATCGCGACGCGAGTGACTTCGCAGTTGACGTTACCGGTCGTCCGAATTGACGCTTCCACCAGATCGGTCCAACGAATCGCACGGCGAACAATTGTCTCGCGCGTTAGGTCGGTGCGACGCCGTCGAACACAAGGTCAACAAATCGTCGACTGGCTGAGGCGAATTCTGGAGGTCCCGTTGTGGTCGACACCGTCCTCGAAGACGCGAACGAGATCAATATGCCAGAAAGCAGTTCTTCGTCAACGTCAGTGCGAATCTCACCTGTCTCCTTCCCGCGTCGGATCGCTATATTCATGGCGGTCTGCAGCGGGGCCACGATCTCCGCCAGGTATTGCTCGTACAGATCTGAAAAGTTCTGTTCCTCCGCCACGATTGCTCGTTGCATTCGACGTTCGCGCTGTTCGTAACCGTCACGTGTCACAATGAGTAGCTCGATGAGATTCTCGCGGGCGCTCTGCTCGTTGAGATCCGGCATCTGGCGCCTCATGGACTTGAGCACGTCCGAATAGATCTGATTCTTAGACGTCCATCGGCGGTAGATCGAATTTCTCGAGATGCCCGTCTCCTGGGCGAGGGTAACGAGCGAGAGCGAGGACAATGTTGCGCCATCGTTGACGGAATCCAAAACTGCCTCGAAAATAGCCGCATGCATGTGAGAACTTCTCGGCCGCCCTACTTTGGCAGAGGACGCGTCGGAATTCGTCACGAAATTAACGATACATATATGTTCCGTTAAAAGCGGTGAATATGATCCGAAGTTACGCAACACTCATGTTCCGTAACGAAGCGTCAGCAATCGTGCGATCTTCTGACGTCTCCGTCGACGAGGTGAGTTCAAGTGACCGCGCGCAGATTTACAACTACTAACTATCGAGAGATATCTCTCGATAGAGTACGCTCGACGAGGTATGACACCAGAGAAACACGATCAGGATATGCCGCCCGTGGTCGTCGATCACTTCTCCGAGATGCGCCACCTCAATGATCCGAAAACACTGCGGGCGCTGACACACCCAGTGCGCCTCGCACTCCTCGAAGCGCTGGCGCTCGAGGGTCCGCTCACCGCGACCGCGGCTGGAGAGTTGATCGGAGAGTCGCCCACTACCTGTTCGTTTCACTTTCGTCAATTGGCGAAATACGGATTCGTGGAAGAGGCCGACACTGGACCGGGTCGTCTCCGACCATGGAAGATTGTCAACGTCGGCATGCGCTGGAGCGACATCAACGAAGACGCCGAGACCAGTGTCGCCGCGAAGAGTCTCGAACGCATGGTCTTCGATCGGGCAATGGGTCGACTCACGGGCTACATGGCGAACAAAGCCAGTTTTCCAAAAGTCTGGCAGGAGGCTTCACAGAACTCCGAGACGATCCTGTGGGCGACGCCCGCCGAATTGGAACAGGCCACCAACGAGATCTTGTCGATCTTCAGCCGATTCCTCGACCGCATCACCGACGAGTCGGCCCGTCCGGAAGGGTCCTTGCCCGTCGAAGCACTGCTGTTCACCTACCCCGTGCGACTGCCAGGGGGTACATCATGACGATGCGCGACCTGGCGAAGACGCGCGACGCACGCGTCTATCTCATCGGCCAGAGCTTTTCTCTCTTCGGCGACACGGCGATGTTCCTGGCCCTCGGCATCTGGGTCAAGGAGTTGACGCACTCGAATGCCGACGCCGGTCTGACATTCCTCTTTTATCCACTGGCCGCTTTGTTCTCGCCTATCGCGGGCATGGTCGTCGACCGCGTGCGCCGCCGTCCGACGCTCGTGTGCGTCAACTTCCTCAGTGCCGCGCTCGTGATGCTGCTCCTGTTGGTCCACAACGCCTCCGACGTTTGGATCATCTACCTGACCATGTTCCTCTACAGCTTCGCTGGGAACTTCATTGGCTCGGCCCAGTCCGCCTTCTTGACGACCCTGTTGCCTCCGGAACAACTCGGTGACGCGAACGGATTCTTGCGAACCGTTCGCGAAGGTCTGCGCCTCGTCGCTCCACTCGCGGGCGCGGGACTCTTCGTCATCGTCGGTGGCCACTGGATCGCCGCATTGGATGCCGCCACGTTCGTGATCGCCGGATTCACGGTCCTCGTTCTGCACGTGCGCGAAGAGAAGCCGGTTCGCGTGGCCCAACACTTCCTCGTGGAGATCTCGGCCGGATTTCATCACGTCGCTCGCACGCCGATACTCCGGCGCATGGCGATCTCCTTGGCGGTCGCACTCTCGGTGGTGGGCTTCCTCGAAACGGTGATCTTCGCAGTAACCAGCGAAGAATTGCACCGAAGTCCAAGTTTCATCGGGGTGTTGATGGCCGTCGAGGGCGTCGGCGCGCTCATTGGCGGGCCGCTCTCGGCTCCAACGATGCGACGCGTCGGCGAACGGTGGTTGTGCGGCATCGGTCTCATCGGCATCGTCGTTGGATCGTTGCTGCTTGAAGGCGGGTCGTTGGCATCGGTCTTGATCGGCGGCGCGTTCTTCGGTGTGGCGGTCCCACCGCTCTTGGTTGGTGCCTACACGCTGTTGCAACTTCGAACGCCGAGTGAGCTTCAGGGCCGGGCCTTCTCGGCCTTCGACTTGATCGCGTCACTGCCGCAAACGATGTCGATCGGCCTCGGAGCGATACTCGTCACTGCGGTCGGGTACAAATGGGAGTTGTCGATTCTCGCCGTCGTCGTCTCAGTTGCCGCGCTGATCATGTTGCTCCCGATCGAGGGTGAACCGAACTTTGGTCCGCTGGCTGCGGCCGAGGAACTCGACACCACGGTGGACGAACTACTGACGGGACCGAGCGAAGTGAACTAGCTGTACTGCGAGTCAGCGCAATCGTTGTCACTCTTCGTCGCCGTAGCGACACCAGAATGGAAGAACGTGCCGACGACGTGCCAGAACGGACACCAACGAGCGTCGAGAATTGGGCTGGACGTCGCCGACGTGATCGCCAGCGCACCGGGGCAGTCGTCAGCGGTGGCGCTCCAGATGACTTTCCCGTGTTTTATGATGTTGATCTTCAACAGCAACGAACTTTCCATACACAAACCTGGCGACCCTAAATTCTGCATTCGCGAGATCACCGTACGCAGCGTCAGCGCTTGGTGACGCGAAAGGACGACCGACGTCGGATCGCTGGAACCGTTCATGGCTGAGGCCAACCCGTAGCCCGTCACTCTGACCACGCCATCGGTGGGCATCTTCACGTGGAGAATCGGAAGGTAGATCACCTGTGCGTCGACGCGCAGTTCTTGTTCGCCGTTCTTCGCTTCGGTCGTCTGGTAGTAGATGCCGCAAAAAGTTATGTGGGGGCTCACGCACGTGACTGAGACGCCCATGTTGTAGGTGGGATACGCGTTCGGTGAGGACCCAGAGCCGGTTTCAGTGACCTTCTCGCCCTTTAGTAGGTGCGCGCGCACGTACGCATCGACCGAGACCGACATGGGCAGCAGGTAGAGGTGGTGATCGGCACGAACCAACGGTGAGCCGCCGACGTCGCCGTTGGCGGGCAACGGCGTCGGCAACGTGGTGACGCGTCGAGCCTCCGGAGGGATGGGTTGCGCGTCCAAGAAGTGTCGTGTGTAGGCGTTGCCGGCGAGCACGGTGGCCGGCGGCAACGTCGACGACGTCGTGGTCGTGGACGCGGCGACAGCTCCCGTCGACGTCAGGCCGAGGCACGCAACGCCGAGCGCGACAACGACAAGTGCAACCCGGCTCGTTGCGTGCCCGCCATGAGGCACGCGTGCTCGTGAGTGCAGGACTCGTGAAGCGCCGAATCTCGGTCTCGCGAATTGCCTCATACCAAATACTGTCCGATAGGCAACGATTCTTTCTTTCGGCTGAATTTGAAGCGACGTAAGACCTTCCTAAGCCCACGACTTACAGAATTGTGACTCGCTTAGGGTGGTAGAGGACCGATGCTCCGGCCCCTCGATCAGCCCCAACCAGGAGGAACGCCATCAAGAAGCTCTTCGTTTTCGACCTCGACGGGACCCTTGCACCGAGCAAATCCCCCTTGGGCTCGGACGTCGCCGCACTCCTGCACGACCT
>Ga0208480_1000711_pt1 | contig 12504 bp, 13 predicted proteins | sample NGESurshal092012_4_FD_184485 | JGI IMG/M metagenome (GOLD analysis project Ga0208480, IMG submission 184485) | Arctic peat soil microbial communities from Barrow, Alaska - NGEE Surface sample F53-1 shallow-092012 (SPAdes) | ecosystem: Environmental > Terrestrial > Soil > Wetlands > Peat ... | reverse complement strand
CCGGCGACGCTGGCCGCGCCTACGACGACGCCTGCGCGCGCATCGACGAGGTGGTCGAGCGCCTGGGCCGGCCGGCGCCCGCGTTGCGCGCGCTCGACGTGACCCGCCCGGCGTCGCCGTCGGCGGAGCCGCAGTCGCGGTCGGACGACGCGCCCAGATGATATTTCACGTCGCCTGAGCCTTCGACTTCGCTGGGCTTGGCGGCCCCGCCCTGAAATTCGTGGAAGATCTGGCGATAGGGTTTGCTCATCACATTGGCGAGCACGTTCAACCGTCCGCGATGGGCCATGCCCAGCACGATTTCCTTCACGCCCAATTGCCCGCCGCGTTTGATGATCTGTTCCAGCGCGGGGATCGTCGCCTCGCCGCCGTCCAGCCCGAAACGCTTGGTGCCGAGGAAGCGCACAGAGGCAAACTTCTCAAAGCCTTCGGATTCAATCAGCTTGTTCAGGATGGCGCGCTTGCCTTCGGGCGTGAACGCAATTTCCTTGTCCGGGCCTTCGATGCGGCGCTGCAGCCAATCCTTCTGTTCCGGATCGGTGATGTGCATGAATTCGTAGCCGATGCGCCCGCAATAAGTGCGCTTCAGAATCTCCACCATGCGGCGCGGCGTGGCCGTTTCCAGACCCAGCACGCCATCGATGAAGATGGGCTTGTCCATGTCCTCGGCGTGGAAGCCGTAGAAATTGGCGTCCAACTGCGGCATCGCCGGCTTCGGAGTGAGGTTCAGCGGATCGAGATCGGCAGCCATGTGGCCGATGACGCGATAGGCGCGTACGAGCTGGATAGCGCGCACGGAATCTTGAGCCGCGGCGCGCAGATCGTCTTGCGATGCAGCCGCACCTTTCTTCGCGGGCCATTGGCCGGTCAGCGCACCGACGATTTCGCCGTTTTCGAGCCGCAGTTTGGCATCGCGACGCCATTGCGGCCCGCGCCCCAATTGCGTGGCGGAAAGCCCCCGCTCGCCCAGATCGGCGAAGAAGGCGCGCCAGCTTTCGTCCACCGCATCGGGATTCTCCAGCCATTGGGCATAGAGGTGCTCGATGAAGGGGGCGTTGGCGCCCGACAGGAAGGAGGTGGCTTCGAAGACTTCGTTGGAAGTCCGGTTCAGGCGGTCTTGCGTGGGCTGGCTGGTCATTGTCCGGGGGCGGGTTAACCCGAATAAATAGATGGGTTACGAAGGTTAATATGGGGTTGATACGGCAATAATACGACCGTCGCCACGATTTCGTTTAGGGAACCTTCGCGCGGCCATTGTAAGAGGGTGCATGGCCGCCAAACGACTCACTTCGCTGGACGGATTGCGGGGCATCGCCGCACTGGCCGTAGTGGTGTGGCACTGGCAGCATTTCTTCGCCGTCGGCGGCATGTGGCAGCAGGGCTGGCAGCGCACCGCCCAACCGTTCTACTGGCTGCTGAAACCGCTTTATATTCAGGGCTGGGCGGCAGTTGACCTGTTTTTCGTGCTGTCGGGTTTCGTGTTTTTCTGGCTTTACAGCGAGGGCGTGCGCACGCGCGCGGTCAGCGGGCGGCAATTCGCGCTGCTGCGATTCTCGCGGCTCTATCCGCTGCATTTGGTGCTGTTGCTTCTGGTCGCGGGGATGCAGTTCCTGATCTTTCGGGCCTATGGAAATTTTTTCATCTATCAGGCCAACGACGTGCCGCATTTCGTGGCCCATCTGTTCATGGTGCAGAACTGGTGGCCGCGTTCGGAACAAACTTTCGACGGCCCGTCATGGTCGGTGTCGATTGAAGTTCTGCTTTATCTCATCTTTTTCCTTTTGTGCCGCGTGGGGCTGAAACGGCGCGGGCAAATCCTCATCGTGGCGCTGGCGGGTGCGGCGTTGCTGCCGTTTGACGAACATATTGGCCGCGGCATCAGCGGCTTCTTCATGGGCGGGTTTGTGTTCACGCTTTGGGATTCTCTGCGCGGCAATGCGCGCGCCCCGATGATTTCACGAGCGCTGATGATTGCAGCACTTGCCGGCTGGATCGGACTTTTCGCCATGCTTTACGCCGACAGTCCCTGGCTCGATGGCGGCGAGGGCAATGGAACATTTCTTCTCGCCTTCGACTTCGGACTGTGTCCGCTGACCGTTCTGGTGCTGGCCTTGCGCGAACATTTGCACGGACGTGCCAGCGCCCCGCTCGCCCATCTGGGCGACATCAGTTACGCGACCTACATGATCCATTTTCCGCTGCAGCTTTTGCTGGCGTTGATCGCGCTGCATGTGGGTTTGACGGCGCGTTTCTTCATGCAGGGCTGGGTGATGATCGCATTCTATGCCGTGCTGATTGCGCTGGGCACGGCGAGCTATCGTTTCTTCGAGCGGCCAATGCAGCACTGGATTCGTGACCGGCGATCACGCGCGGTGGCGGCAATTGCGGATTAGGTTTTACGCTTGCGGATGCGCAGATGCGCTGTTGCCGCCGCCACGACGTTTCCTTCTGCATCGCTTAACTCGCCGCGCGTGATGGCGCTGCGTTCATCGCGCGAAACAATCCAGGCTTTCGCGAACAATTCGGCCACTGGCGCGGGCTTGAGGAAATCGGTTTCCAGCCGCGCCGTCAGCGATGTCAGCTCGGGCGGCAATTGCCGCAGCAGCACGGCGGATGTCGCCGAATCCAGCATCGCGGAAACAAGCCCGCCCTGCACCGACCCATGCCGATTGGTGAATTCCGGCCGCGCCAGAAAGCGCACATGGATCGTGCCGTCTTCATCGACGCGCAGGATTTCGCGGCCGAGGAGGCGCGCGACCGGCGGCACAATCTCCATATGCCCCGGTTTGTCGGCGCTCACTTGCCGTTCAGAACATCGACCAGCGTGGTGCCGAGTGCCGCGGGGTTTGGCGACACGCGAATGCCGGCCGCCTTCATCGCCTCGATCTTGGATTCCGCGCCGCCTTTGCCGCCCGATATGATCGCGCCCGCATGGCCCATGCGCCTGCCCGGAGGTGCTGTGACGCCCGCGATGAAACCCACTATCGGTTTCTTCACTTTGGAATGACGGATGAAATCGGCCGCGTCTTCTTCCGCCGTGCCGCCGATTTCGCCGATCATGATGATGGAATGGGTTTCCGGGTCGGCGAGGAACATCTCCAGCACTTCGATGTGCTCGGTGCCTTTCACCGGATCGCCGCCGATGCCGACGCATGACGATTGGCCGAGGCCAACGGCAGTGGTTTGCGCCACGGCTTCGTAAGTGAGCGTGCCGGAGCGCGAAACAATGCCGACCTGTCCGCGCTTATGGATGTGACCGGGCATGATGCCGATCTTGCATTCGCCGGGCGTGATGACGCCGGGACAATTGGGTCCGATGAGCCGTGTTTTCGAGCCGCACAGCGCGCGCTTCACCTTCACCATGTCGAGCACGGGAATGCCTTCGGTGATGCAGACGGCAAGTTCGATTTCCGCATCGATGGCTTCGAGGATCGCATCGGCAGCGAAAGGCGGCGGCACATAGATCGCGGTCGCAGTTGCGCCGGTTGCTTCCTTCGCCGCGCGCACCGTGTCGAACACCGGCAGGCCCAGATGCGTGGAGCCGCCTTTGCCGGGCGATGTGCCGCCGACCATCTTGGTGCCATAGGCAATCGCCTGTTCGGAATGGAACGTGCCCTGATTGCCGGTGAAGCCCTGGCAAATGACGCGCGTGTTTTTGTCGACGAGGATGGACATTATTTCGAGTCCTTCACGGCTTTGACGATTTTCTGCGCGGCGTCGGCGAGGTCTGAGCCTGACACGATGGGCAGGCCAGACTCGGCGAGAATCTTCTTGCCGAGTTCGACGTTGGTGCCTTCGAGGCGTACCACCAGCGGAACCTTCAATGACAATTCCTTCGCGGCTGCGACAATGCCTTCAGCGATGATGTCGCATTTCATGATGCCGCCGAAGATGTTGACCAGAATACCTTTCACGTTCGGATCGGAAACGATGATCTTGAACGCCGCCGTCACCTTCTCCTTGCTCGCGCCGCCGCCGACATCGAGGAAGTTCGCGGGCTCCTCGCCATAAAGCTTGATGATGTCCATCGTCGCCATGGCAAGGCCAGCGCCATTCACCATGCAGCCGATGGAGCCGTCGAGCTTGATGTAGGAAAGATCATATTTCGACGCCTCGACCTCCATCGGGTCTTCTTCGTCGAGATCGCGCAGGGATTGAATGTCCTTGTGGCGGTAAAGCGAGTTGTCGTCGAAATTGATTTTCGCATCGAGGCAGATGACGTGGCCATCCCTGGTCACGACCACCGGATTGATTTCCAGCAGGCTCATGTCCTTAGCGATGAAAGCTTCGTAAAGGCTTTTGACCAGCGCGCCGCATTGCTTGGCCTGATCGCCTTTGAGCTTCAATGCGGTTGCAATCTCATTGCCGATATAGGGCGAATAGCCCGCCACAGGTTCGATCTGGAATGTGTGAATGCGTTCGGGCGTCTTGTGCGCCACTTCCTCGATGTCCATACCGCCTTCGGTCGAAACGATGAAGGCGATTCGGCTTGTCGCGCGGTCCACCAGCGCGGAAAGATAAAGCTCCCGCTCGATGGCCGAGCCGTCCTCGATATAAAGCCGCCGCACGATGCGCCCATGCGGGCCTGTCTGATGCGTGACCAGGTTCATGCCCAGAATGCGCTCGGCTTCGGTTTTCACAGCCTCCAGCGATTTGACGACCTTCACCCCGCCGCCCTTGCCGCGTCCGCCCGCGTGAATCTGCGCCTTCACCACCCAGACGGGACCGGGCAATTCCTTGGCGGCTGCGACCGCCTCATCGACCGTGAAAGCCGCCTTGCCGCGGGGAACGGGAACGCCAAAGCCGCGCAGAACCTCTTTGGCCTGATATTCGTGAATGTTCATGGGTTTTCCGGATGATCAAGGGGGAGCAATTCGCCGCGCCGCACAATATCAATGCGTGTTCGGGGTGCAAGCCGGGCAGAGGATCGCAGTTAGGCGGGCGCCCCGGAAAGCGGCGCGGTAAAGACGGGCACACGCGGACGCGACACCAGTGCCATGATCTTTTCGGCCAGCACAATGGAAATCGCCGTCACGGCGAAGCCCGCGATCACGTCGATCACATGATGGCCGCCCTGGATGGGCGTGGCGATGATCACCAGCGTATTGATGCCGATGATCGGCCAGCGCACATATTTCAGGTCGCGCGCATACCATGTCACCAGCAGCGCCAGCACGGCATGGAAGGAGGGAAAGCCGATCAGGCCTTTCAGATCCTTGGGCGAGATGAGGCCCGGACCATTGGCGAGAAGCTGCAGCAATTCATGCGCGTAATGCGGGTCGAGCGCCAGCGGCGTGTGCGTGAGAAGCGCCGGCGGCAGCGTGTAAACCGAAATGGCACCGAAGGACGGGAAGATCGTCCAGAATCCCATGGCGATCACCGTGGCGACGGTCATTGCGAGACAGAACGAATAGATTCTTTTGACGGAAGACTGCCAGCCCAGCAGCGGCACCAGCAGCGCGATCTGCGGCAACACACAGCCATAGACCAGCATCAGAACGAGATTGATGGCGCGGTGCTGGCTCGCCCAGACGATCAGGTCCGGCCAGTTCACGCCCATGGCGCGGTCGATGCCGGCGAGAAACCCGTCGATGCGGTGGCCCGCGACCGTCAGCAGGAAATAATTGAGCACACTGGCGAGATTGGAAAAGGCAAGCAGGAACGCCGTGCCGAACAGCATCGCTGAAAGCCGCTCGTCCTTGCGAATCTTGGCGTAGAACACTCCGCCCGCGGCCATCGCCGTGGTCACGAGCGCAAAGGCGATATAGCCCGGCCAGTCGATACGGAAATGTCCGATTCCCAGCCAGATCAGATCGACGGCGGTCAGCGCCGCCACGATGGCAAGCAGAAGTTTCGGAAGAGGGCCGATCATCGTCTGGCTCGCCTTGGCAATGTGCCGAAATTACCGTGGCCGCCCTTAAGAAAGCGCCAACAGCGTGCAGATGCGAAGGTGGGGAACTCTTGCAAACGGGAACCGTTGGGCTAGACGTGGGTGCGGAGCGCCTCTTTTCCCTCAAGGAGGATTGCATGGATGTTCGTCACATGAAGCTTCTTTCCGCGGCAGCCTTGGCCGCGGCGCTGACCTTTCCGCTGGCGATTTCCGCCAACGCGCAGGTCGGTATTTCGATTGGAATCAATGCCGGGCCGCGTCTGGCGCCGCCGCCGCCGCGCTGGGAACGCAAGCCGCATCGGCCCTGGGCCGATGGCGTCTGGGTTGACGGGCGCTGGGATTGGGTCGGCGCGCGCTGGACATGGGTTGGCGGTCACTGGGATCACCCGCCGCATCCGGGTGCGCTCTGGCATCGCGGTGAATGGGCTCACCGCGGCGATCATTTCGTCTGGGTCGAAGGCCACTGGTGAATTCTAAATCCAAATAAAAAAAGCCCCGCCCGGAATTCCGGACGGGGCTTTTATTTTCATGGTCGCGCAATCTGACGCGAACCGCTGCGCACTTCGCGGGATTGACGCTCCCTAGTAGCCGCTATCGGTATCGCCAACGCCGCCTTCCAGCGACATGCCTGAGACATCCTGTGCGGAGGCTGCCGCCTCGCGCGGGGAGGCCACGCAAACCTGCGCGCGATAGGCAAAGAACATATCGCCCGAACCCCATTGGCGCAGATTGGTGCGCTCGGTGCAGTCCTTCACCGGCTTGGCGGGCGCGCATTTCAGCATGCCGTTGCGATAATGGGTCAGTGCTTCGCCGGGGCCGCAGGCAAGCACATCGCCATGTTCGTAAGTTCCGGCCATGCCGTGATCGGATTGCAGAACATCGCCCACCATCGCCTTCAGGCGCGATCCCGCGATGCAACGCGCGACTTCGCCTTCATACGAAGAATCGATCCATGTTTCCGGCACCATGTGCGAGGCAGGGAATTCACGGCCGCTTGAATCCACACACACTGCGTGAATGGCTTTGACGACGCTTGCTTCCTGCATCTCGCAAGGCGTGGTCACACTCATCGCCTGCAGCTCGCCGCCGACATTGTTGCGCGTCTGGATCGAGACGTAAGAACCGCCGCCATAGGACGTCGAACTGGCGCTCGCCTGCGCGTTGGCGGATGCATACGCAAAGGCCGAGGCTTCGGCTTCACCGCTGCCGCCCTTGTTGATGATGATCGTCTTGTTGATGTTGATGTTCTTGCTGTTGTCGATGTTCTTCGTGATGTTGATATTTTTGTCGATGTTGATGTTCTTGTTGATATTGATGTTGTTGTTGATGTTGATGTTCTTGGTGATGTTGACCGGATGATAGATGTTCACCGGCTTATAGATATTGATCGGCTTGTAGATGTTGATCGACTTGTCGATCGTGATCGGGTGGTAGCAGACATGCCCGCCCATGCCGTGATCGCCACCGCCATAGCCGCCTGCATTGGCGGGGCCGTCGGTGAATGCCAGCGCCGCGACCATCAGGGCCGCCGCGGCAATAAAATAGGGCTTAAGCGTCATGTGCCTGCTCCTTGAACCGCCCATCCTTAAGCCGGAATCCTCCGGCCGGGCGAAAAACGTGAACAAATCCTTAATAGCCAGTCCCTTGCTTCATGTTCCGTGCCATCCCTGGTGCCTGTTAACCCTGCAAAGCTGGTTCAAAACAGGACACTAAGACGCGGCCGACACCTGCTCAGACGCAAATAGCGATCCGAACCCGGACGGCGGTTTGTTTCACTTCTGTGTCGCCATTCGGCGCAGGCGCGGCGCGCTTCGGTCACTGATAGATGCGCGCGAATGACGCGGCCCGAAATATCGAAACCAAAAATCGCCAGTCAATGCGCGGGCGCGCGCGCGTTAATGTTTGAGTCCCGTTTCGCGTTTTTCAGAATTCGCCGCTGGCATGGCTTTCGCTCAACAGGGTTCCAACTGGAGCGGCTTCGTTCCGAACTGAACCGGAATGAACGCAAAAGAGAAAAACCAGCGGGGTCAAAAAATGAAACACAGAAACAGTCATCTTCTCGTTGGATATTGGAGCCGTCTTCGCCGTGGCCGTGCCGTTCCCGATCAAACCGATATCGATCCGCGCGCAATCAAACGCATGCTCGCTTACACGTTCATTCTCGAAGCCTCCGATGCCGCGCGCCCCGTTTATCGCCTCGCTGGCACGGGATTGTGCGAACGCTTCGGCGCGGAATTGAAAGCGACAAATTTCCTCGCGCATTGGGAAGCGCAAAGCCGCGGCGTATTGGCTTCGCTGCTGGCGCAATCGCTGATGCTGAAACAACCGATTTGTCTGTCTTCGATTGCAGCGACCGCCGGTTGCGGCATGGTCGAATTCGAAACGATTCTGGCGCCCGTCACATTCGGCGCGGGCGAGCCGACGCGTTTTCTCGGCATGGTGCAGATCTTGACCGATGTGTCCGCGCTTGCGGGCAAGCCCATCGCATTCGAGCGTCTTGTCGGGTCTCAGCTTGTGCGCGAGGACGAACCGTTCTCCGTTTCCGATACGCCGCCGCCGCCATCCTTCCTCGACATGCCCTCGCATCCGCGCGCGCCGCATCTTCGCCTTGTTGTCAGCCGCGACCGGCCCTCCAAGGCGATGCATTTCGATTCGCTGCGCGAGATGCTGGATGTGTTCGGAACGGGAATTTCGCTCGGCGCATAGAGCGCAGTCCCGCGAAGTGGTTCATAGCGGCAGCGTATGAACGCGGTTCGCGTCAGACTGCGCGACAATTAAAGAGTCAGGGATTCGGCACAGTTTGCTGCTGGGGGTGATCGACCGGGTTGTCCTGCGGATTGCTGTGCAGGATGACCCGGTTGAATGTTCCTTCCTGCTGTTTCTGCTCAAGATAAGGGACTTCGTATTTCTCCACCTTGGAGCGGTATTCCTCGAAATCCTTTTCGTCCTGCGGCAGGCGTTTGTCGCAGCGATCCGGGGGAAGCTTCTGCGTTTCCTGGCACCACAGATCGAAATTGATCGTCTTTACATCGAGATGGCTTGAATCGGGTGCGGCGGGAACGGGCTGCGCATTTGCGCTTACGGCAACAAACGCCGACAGGCACACGGATAACAGCAAACCCCTCATTGCGTTCATAACGCCCATCCTACGCGCGAAGTTGCGTGGCCGAAAGCCGTGTTACCGCAAATTCACAAAGAACAGCGCCCACATCGTGCCGAGCAGGACATTGCTGATGGTAAACACCGTCAAACGGTGAAAGACGTTGTTGTAAGTCACATGGATGAGGCTGTGCGCCGCCCGCAACCCCACATAGGCCCATGCCAGCACCAGCATCGCCTGATTCAGGCTGCCGCTGACATAGAGCATCAGGCACAGCACATAGAACAGCATCGGTATTTCGGTGAGGTTCATGTAATTGCGGTTGGGCAATGACACATCGCCCGGCACGCGCGGCGATTCACCAAGTTCAAAATCCTTCGGCACCACGCGGCCCGCGAATGCCGCACGGAAGCGCCGGATCGGAATCTGGATGAGAACGATGAACGTCAGCAGCGCGAGCGCGCCCATCGGCTGAAAGATGAGGTTTTGCTGGATCATCACTCGGCCGCCATGTCCGCACGGTCCTCGGCGACGCGCACATGTTCGGGCGGCAGCGGCGCGCGCCCCAGTATCGCATCCGAGATTTTTTCCGCGATCATGATGGTGGGCGCATTGGTGTTGCCAGAGACGAGCGCGGGCATGATCGAGGCATCGATGACGCGCAGGCCCTCAAGCCCGTGCACGCGGCATTGCGTATCGACCACAGCATCGTCGCCATGTCCCATCTTGGCCGTGCCCACAGGGTGATAGATCGTTTCCGCCGTCTTGCGGACGAAGGTATCGATCTGTTCATCGGTGCGCACATGCGCGCCCGGCATTAATTCCGGTCCGCGATAGGGATCGAAGGCTTTCTGCGCGAACACATCACGCACGATCTTTACGCCTTCGCGCAAGGCCCGGCGATCTTCCTCGGCTTCCAGATAATTGGGCTGGATCAGCGGCGGTGTGAACGGATCGGCGGATTTGAGCGAGATGAAGCCGCGGCTTTCCGGACGCAATTGGCACACATGCGCCATGAAGCCGTGACGGTCGGCCTTCCGGCGCGTGTGGTCGAACATCAACGCGGCGATGAAATGATATTGCAGATCGGGCGTTTCGAGATCGGGGCGGCTTTTCAGGAAGGCGCCGGATTCAAGGCCCTGTCCTGTGCCAAGCCCCGTGCCGAGCAGCATATATTGCAGGCCGATTTTCAATTGCTGGTCGGGCCGCAACGCGCCGTAAAGCGTGATGGGCTGCGTGCATTCATACTGGATCGAACAATCCAGATGATCCTGAAGATTTTGTCCCACGCCTTTCAGATCGATCACGACGGGAATATCGAAATTCTTTAGCGTCTCCGCCGGTCCCACGCCTGACAGCAACAATGTCTGTGGCGAGTTCACAGCACCACCCGACAAAATCACTTCGCGCGTGGCGCGCACGATCTGTTTCTGTTTCTTCTGCACGAATTCCACGCCCACCGCGCGCGTGCCTTCGAACACAAGGCGCGTGACAAGCGCATTGGATTCGATGGTGAGGTTCTTGCGCTCCAGCGCCGGCCGCAAATAGGCGCTCGCCGCACTCCAGCGTTTGCCATTGTGAATGGTCAGCTGGTAAGGCCCGAAACCTTCCTGCGCGCGGCCGTTGAAATCCGGCGTCTGTTTGTGGCCTGCTTCAATGCCAGCTTCGACAAAAGCGCGGAACAGAGGATTGGAAGATTTGCCGCTCGACACGCGTAACGGCCCTTCGCCGCCATGGAATTCGTCGCCGCCATGCTCATTGCCTTCAGCACGTTTGAAATAGGGCAGCACATCGGCGAACGACCAGCCTTCGCATCCCATCTGCCGCCAGTGATCGTAATCGCGCGCATGGCCGCGAATGTAGATCATGCCGTTGATCGACGACGATCCGCCCCAACCTTTGCCGCGCGGCCAGTAGAGTTTGCGGTTGTTGAGATGCGACTGACCTTCGGTGTCGTAATACCAATTATACGCATTGGGTTTGCCGAGCAGCTGCGGAATGCCTGCGGGCATATGGATCATCGGCGAACGGTCGCGCCCGCCCGCTTCGATCAGCAGCACTTCGGTTTTCGGATCGGCGGAAAGCTGGTTGGCCAGCACGCATCCGGCGCTGCCTGCGCCGACAATCACATAATCATACGCTTTCATATCTTGCCCTTGGACGTTTCCCACGAGGGATCAGCCTAGCCCAAGACGAACCCGTGTGCATCAGTGCTGACGCAGGCGTCACTGCGATGGCGTGGCCGCGGGTGCATTGTTGACGGTCGGCGGCAGCGCCTGTTGCTTCACGCTTTGCTCCAGCGTCGGCAGAGTGCGGTCGAGCGAGCGTTTGCAGGAGGCGGCAGCCGCTTGCTGGCCCGCGACGCGGCCATTCATGATCCAGCAATCGTAGTCGGTCTGAGCGCGGGCGGCGGCCTGCGGGGTCTGGTCGCGGCCCCGCACCAGCGCGCGCACGAGCCGCGTGCGGATGGCGTCCGCCGTCTCGTCAGTCCCGGATTCGGGGGAAACATCCACGCCTTTGCCGGAATCCAGCGCCTTGCGGGCAAACCCATTGGCCAGCCCCGCCACCGAATCGTCCACATTGCTGAGGGCGTAAGAGCCTTCCTGATCGAAGCTTGTGCCGGGCAGGGCAGGCACTTTGCCGAAGGAGTGGGCCAACATCGAGTAATTCTTGAACAGGGTGCGGTCGAAGGCCGAGCCGGTGGGATCGCTGAAACGCCTCAATTCATCCAGGGCCGACCGGCCAAGGCACCCCGCAAGGCCCAGACAGGCAAGCACAACCACTAGATGCAGGCGCGAAAAGGTGGTCTGGGCTGGCATATGGGTCTCCGGGCGGGGCGGTGGTCTATAGCCTGCCCTCCCGCCAAGGTTAAGGCCTACACGACCCTCGCGAAAATACTGGTGAAAAAATCGCAACGTAAACGATCCGTTGACGGTCGCAGGCTTAGAAAGGCAGCAGAGGCAGAGTATGGGGCCGGGGCGTTCTGCGTCCGGGGCTGGAATGAAACCAGAATTGGAACCGGTAATCGCAAAGGCGCGCGCCGAACGCAGGCGTTTTCGCAGGGTGCGTGTCGATTTGCCGGGCCGGCTGTTTGTTCCCAGTCAGGCGCAGGAAGGCATTTGCAAGGTCATCGATCTGTCACCGGGCGGTGCCGCCATTCAGAGCGAGATGCAGCCGGAATCCGGCATTCAGGTTGTACTTTATGTCGATGGCTTCGGCCGTTTCGAAGGCGTGGTCGCCACGGGCAGCGGCAATGGCTTCGGCGTGCGTTTCAATTGCACGCCCATGAAGCGCGAACGCATTGCCGAGCAGCTGACCCTTTTCCTCAACCGCGACGTCGTGACCGAGGCCGATTTGCGCCGCCACGACCGTACGCCCGCCAAGGGCTTTACCCGCTTCACCCGCGCCGATGGCGAGATCGTCAAATGCGAAGTGCTGGATATTTCCACCAGCGGCGTCTCGCTCAAGACCGACACACGCCCGCCGATCGGCGAGTTCGTGCTGATCGCCCAAA
>Ga0208480_1000708_pt1 | contig 12511 bp, 13 predicted proteins | sample NGESurshal092012_4_FD_184485 | JGI IMG/M metagenome (GOLD analysis project Ga0208480, IMG submission 184485) | Arctic peat soil microbial communities from Barrow, Alaska - NGEE Surface sample F53-1 shallow-092012 (SPAdes) | ecosystem: Environmental > Terrestrial > Soil > Wetlands > Peat ... | reverse complement strand
CGCGTCAGTCGAAGCGGCGATCCTCCTCGGTCCAGGGCCCGGCCGGTCCACAGGCGGGCGATCGTGATGCCGACGCCGAGCAGGCCTTCGACCGCGCCGAGGGCGGTCTTCGACGAGCCGAGGGCGACGACGAGGAAGACCGGCAGCAGCGGGTAGATCATCTCCTGGGCCATCCCGCTCCAGAAGGCGGCCCAGCCGAGCGTCGTCACGTTCGAGCGACCCGCCGGTCCGTGGTGGCCGGTCGCCGCGGGCCCCAGGGGTTGGGTGCTCATGCCGGCGGATCGCCCGAGCGGATCGACGCCGGCAGGAGGTCCCCGGGCGCCTCGGCGTCGGCGAACGGGTCGGCGCTCTCACGATGACCACCCCAGCCGTCGCCCGCGCCGGCGGCGGAGATCCGGGCCGAGTAGATCGACGGGGCGCCGACCAGGCGGGTGACGACGGTGGCCTCGACGACGGCGATCAGGATCGGGACCATCAGGGCGTCGGCGTGGTGGGCCAGCTCGAGCAGGAGGACGACCGCGGCGAGCGGCCCCTGCATCGCGGCTCCGAGCACGGCGGCGCCGCCGATCACGGCGTAGGCACCCAGCGGAGCTCCGGGCCAGAGCTGGGACCAGGCCTGGCCGAGCAGGCCGCCGAGCAGGACGCCGACCGTCAGGGTCGGTGTGAACAGGCCGCCGGGCGCGCCGCTGCCGAGGCAGGCTGCGGTGGCGAGTGGCTTGAGCACGAGGAGCACGGCCAGCAGGCCGGCGCCGAGCTGTCCGACGAGCCCGAGCGCGACGACGTTGCGGCCGTTGCCGAGCAGCTCGGGATAGGCGATCGCGACGGCGCCGAGGCTCGTGAAGACGACGACGGGCGCGAGCACCCGGTGGACCGGGCGCCCGGCCGGGCGCAGGCGGTGGGCCTGGGCGATCAGGCGGACGAAGCCGACGGCGACGAGGCCGGCGATCGGGCCGAGGACGATCGCCCAGACGACGAGCGACCCGCTGAGGGAATAGGTCGGGATCGCGTAGGTCGGTCGGTCGGGCAGGGCGATCCAGGCGACGGCGGTTGCGATCAGGGTGGTCGCGAGGGCGGGGAGGACGAGCGGGAGGGTCAGCGTGCCGAGCAGGACCTCGAGCGCGAAGAGGGCGCCGCCGAGCGGGACGTTGTAGACCGCGGCCATTCCGGCTCCGGCGCCGGAGGCGACGAGCAGGCGGCGCTGCCAGGCGGGCAGGCCGGCCCATTCGCCCAGGGCGCTGGCCAGGCCGGCGCCGACCTGCTGGGGGGCTGCCTCGCGGCCGAGCGAGGCGCCGAGGGCGACGAGCACGATCGCCGTGACGGCCCGGGCGAGGCTCGGGATGAGCGGGACGCGGCCGGCCCGCAGCCAGATCGCCTCGGAGACCTCGCCGCCGCCCTCGCCGCGGGCGCCGCCGAGGCGGGTGAGCCCGATCCCACAGACACCGGCGAGCAGCCCTGCCCCGGCTAGGATCAGCACCCGGTGGGTAGGGGACACGCGCTTGACGGCGTCGAGGAAGTCGCCTGACCGATAGGACCAGGCGAGATGCTGGACGGCGTGGAGCAGCTCGATCAGCAGGGCCCCGCCGAGGCCGGTGCCGGCGCCGATCAGGACGACGAGGGACCAGAAGCGCAGGCTGTAGCTCGCGACGATCCCTCGACCGGGGACGTTGGGCTGAGCCGAGCCGGCGGGCACGCCGTCAAGTCTGACGGGGCAGGGACGGGCGCGGTGTGGTCGTCCAGGTTCTTGTGCTGGCCTCACGCGGCGGGTGCGGCGACCTCGTGGAGCAGCCTGGCGAGGGGTTCGGGCAGCGAGAGCATCGACCAGTGACCGGTGGGGAGCTCATGGAGTTCCCAGTCGTCGGCCGCGAAGGTTGCTGCGCGGGGATCGCCGGCGGCGATCAGGGCGCGGACGGCCGTGAGGCTCATGCCGCCGTGCGAGCAGAGGATCGCGACGCGGCGGATCCGCGGGTCGGGGGCGGCGGCAAGGCGAACCGGCTGGGTGAACGTGGCGAAGGGCTGGGGCGTCCCGCGGTCGGCGAGGAGCTGGAAGTCGGCGTCGGTGAGACCGGCGACGCTCCCGAACATGCCGGTCTCGAGGATCGGGCGGTCGGGCACGGGCCAGCGCCAGCCGTCGAGGACGGTGGACTCCTGCTGTGCGCGTTGGGCCGGCGACTGGACGTCGATGATCGCCGTGCCGTCGGGGAGCGGGCCGGTGTCGAGATAGACGACGGCGTGCAGGCGCTCGGGCCGGCGGTCGGCGACCGCGGTGACGACGGTGCCGGCGTAGCTGTGGCCGACGAGGACGACGTCGTGAAGGTCCTCGCAGTCGAGCAGGTTGACGACGTCGGTGACGTGGGTCTCGAGGTCGACCGCCGGGCCGGCGAGGTGGGCCCGGTCGCCGAGGCCGGTCAGCGTCGCCGGGTGGACGTCGTGGCCGGTGGCTCGGAGCAGGCGGGCGACGTCCTGCCAGGCCCATCCGCCGAGGCAGGCGCCTGCAACGAGCACGAGGGGTCGCTCGGCCATCCCCGCGCAGCATAGCGCGTGCTATCAACCGATAGCAGCATCGTGGGTGCGGCTCGGGGAGGGCGCGCTACGGTTCGGGGATCGTCGAGCCTGCGGACCAGACGCCGATTCTTGCCAGCGACGCGGAGCGCGAGCGGGGGGTCGAGCTGCTGCGCGAGGCGGTCGCCGAGGGCCGCCTGACGCTCGAGGAGTTCTCTGACCGGGTCGGGGCGGCCCAGGTCGCGAGGACCGGTCAGGACCTCGCGGGGCTGACCCGGGACCTGCCGACTGGGGGGATTTCGAGTGCGCCGCCGGTGGCGGTTGCCGCCCGTTATCGGGCCTTCTGTTCGCGGATCGTCCGCCGGGGGCCGTGGGAGCTGGCCGAGCGGTCGTCGTTCCGGTCGATCTTCGGGACGATCGACCTCGATCTGCGCCAGGCGCGCCTCGCGGGACCGGAGGTGGAGCTTGAGATCTACAACCTGTTCGGGACGGTGACGGTCATCGTGCCGGAGGGGATCGGTGTCAGCGTCGAGGGCGGAGGCCTGTTCGCAAGCCAGGTGATCGACGCACCGGGGGTGGCGAGGGTCGGGGGCGCTCCGGTGCTGCGGATCCGGATGTCAGGTCCGGGCGGGACGCTGCACGTGCGGACGCGGGAACCCGAGCCGAAGAGCATGTGGCGGCTGCTCGGCAAGGGCGGCTGATCCGCCCCGGCCGAGCTTGTACCGCCGGCTTCAGACACCCGCGAACTCGCGAACCTGGGTCAGGCGGAAGGCGTTGCCGGACGGGTCGCGGAAGGACGTGTCGATCCCGTAGGGGCGCTCCTCGGGCGGGGTGGAGAACTCGACGCCGCGGGACTTGAGGTCGTCGTAGGAGGCCTGGCAGTCGTCGGTCACGAGGAACACCGTGCCGGCGAAGCCCTTGGCCATCAGGACGCGGATCTCCTCAGCGGTCTCGGCGTCGACGATCGGGGGGCCGGGCACCGGCATCAGGACGATCGCCATGTCGGGCTGGCCGACGGGGCCGACGGAGAGCCAGCGGAAGTCGCCCATCTCGGGGAGGGTGACGTCGGCGCGGACCTCCATGCCGAGCTTCTTGGTGTAGAACTCGAGCGCGTCGTCCTGGTCGTGGACCCAGACTTGGGCGCTGGCGATTGAGAACATTCGGGTCTCCTGGTGTGAGCGGATCGAGGTGGTCTCAGGCGATGCTAGGACCGGGCTGGGTTGGTGTCTTCTCGAAACGTGCGGTGTTGGGGGCGGCCGTAGAAGAGCTGGACACAGGTCGGGACGCGGGCGAGGTTGCTGGCCGGGGGGAAGGCGGTGCGGTAGGCGGTCGGCGGCGTGCCGAAGGTACGGGTGAAGCTGGTCGTGAAGGAGCCGAGGCTCCGGAGGCCGACCGAGAGGCAGATGTCTGAGACCGAGCGGTCGGTGCTTCGCAGGAGGGCGGCGGCGCGCTCGAGGCGGCGGGTCAGGAGGTAGGCGTGCGGGGAGTCGCCGAAGGCCCGGCGGAACTCACGGCTGAAATGGGCGCGGGAGAGGCCGGCGGCCCGGGCGAGGTCGTCGACGCCGAGCGGCTCGAAGTAGCGGGCGTCGGCGAGGTCCCTTGCGCGAAGCAGATGGCGGGCGGTCGGGAGGGCGGCCACCCGTCCAGTATCGCGCGGGCCAGCCGGCGGATGGGAGATCCGACGGGTGGGGACCTGCGTGATGAGCGGGTCGTCGCGGAGCCCGGCGGGGTGCTTCACGCCTTGCGGGTCCGGGCGGGCTGAGGTTATCCTTCGGAAACTCTTCGTCAACTCGGGCTTTGGGGGATCTTTTGCCTGTTTCGATCTATTCGCGTGCGGGGCTGCTTGGAGCAGTCGGTTCTCTGGCGTTTGTCGGGTCGGTTGGGGCGGCCGGGCCGGCCGGGCCGCCGCCGTTGCCGGTGGCGGCGAGCGGGAAGCCTGTGCAGGTGGTCGGGACCGGCGTGCCGACGCCGACGGCGTTCGCCTTCGACGGGTCGACTGTGTTCGTCGGCTCGGGGCCGCAGGAGATGCCAAGCGGTCCCGGCGGCCTGTTCGTCGTGTCGGGCGGGACGGCGACGAAGATCCCGAAGACGCCGGCGGTCGTGTTCGGTCTGGTGTGGCGAGCAGGGACGCTCTACGTGTCGACGGGTCCGAAGATCGTCGGCCTGAGCGGTTGGAACGGGTCGGCGTTCAGCGCGACGAAGACGATCTCCGTCGGAAGGAAGGGATTCCCCGGCTTCAACGGTCTGGCGTTCGGTCCGGACGGCCGGCTGTACGCGGGGGTCGCGTTGAACGAGAAATTCGATCACGCGAAGGATCCGTCGCCGCTCGCGCAGACCGTCGTGTCGATGACGGCGTCTGGCAAGGGGCTGCGGGTCGTCGCGCGGGGCCTGCGCCAGCCGTTCCAGCTGACGTTCCCGGCCGGCTCGAAGCACCCGTTCGTGTCCGACCTCTCCCAGGACAAGGGCAAGATCCCGCCGGATGAGATCGTCGTCGCCAAGAGCGGGCAGGACTACGGCTTCCCGACGTGCACGTGGGTGGTGGCCAGGTCGTGCGGGAAGTTCGACAAGCCGCTGATTCTCCTCCCGAAGCACGCGTCGCCGATGGGTATCGGGTCGGTCGGGAGCACGCTGTACGTGTCGCTGTTCGGTGGCACGGGCAAGGGCCCGGAGGTCGTCACGATCCCGACCGGGGGCGGTACGCCCAGCCCATTCGTGACTGGGTTCGTCGCCCCGGTGATCGGCCTGGGCATCAACGCCGGGAACGTGTACTTCGGCGACCTCACGGGCAGGATCTACGAGGTCCCCGCCTGACCTGGCGTGGGGGACCGAGGTGGCGTGCGCGTCACTCGGACGAGTCGGTCGACAAGCACAGAAGCCCCGCACTCGCGGGGCTTCTGTGTGATGGAGCTAGCCGGGCTCGAACCGGCGACCTCCTGGGTGCGATCCAGGCGCTCTCCCAGCTGAGCTATAGCCCCGCTGCAACGCCGCCGATGGGGGGCGGGCATACGAAGTCTAGACGCGGGAGCGTGAGTAGGGACACGTGCTCGGATGTGACGCGGTTCTGCCGATAGGAATGGTGGGCTTGGGCGAAGTAGTCTCCGGCCCAGGTCCCAACGCCAAGCTATGAGCTTTCGCAAGCGACTCACGCTGTTCTTTGTCGTCATCGTCGTCGTGCCGATGCTCGCGGTGGCGCTCGTCTTCTACCTGCTGATCGCAGACAGCCAGACCGCGAAGGACTCGGCCAAGGTGACGGCGCTCGGGACTGCGGCCAGCAGCCTGTACATGGTCGACGGGCACGACTCCGGCGTGCGGGCCGCTGTGGCGAAGATCTTCGGCGCTGCCGGTGGCCCGACCGGCGACCCGGCGCTCGCGGCGGCGCTGCGGGCCGACGACGTGAAGGCGGCGGCGAAGCGGGCGGGAATGTTGACCAGTCGAAACGGCGTGCTTCGCCTGGGGATCTACAGCGCCGACTTCAAGCGGACGATCGCCGACGTCGGCGATCGGACGGCCGTCGCGCCGGATGTGCGGGAGCTGGCGATACCCGGGCAGCCGAAGCGTCTGGTCCTGGAGCTGTCCCTCCGTAGTGCGGCCGGCTACGCGCGGATCGCGAGCCGGGTGACTGGGGCGTCGATCATCGTCAGGGACGGCACGCGGTTGCTGGCCGTCGGCCCGGCGCTCTCCGGCCGCGACGTGCAGCCCGGGTCGGCGAGTGCCGAACACGACCAGGCCGTGCTTGCGAGCGCCCTGACTCGGATCGCGGGGAGCCTGCCGGCAAGTGGGAGCGTGGCCGTGTCCGGCAGGCGCTACCAGGTGGTCTCGTTCCCGGTCAAGGGGTTCCCCGGCCAGGCGATCACGATTTCGGTCCTCGAGCCGTCGGTAGCCGGCTCGGTGATCGCCAACACGAGGCTGTTGTCGGCCCTGATCCTCGGAGGCCTGCTCGCGCTGGCCCTCGTGCTCGCGCTACTGGTCTCGCGGTCCCTTCAGGACCAGATCGCCAGCTTCCTGGGTGCGGCCCGGCGACTCGGTAAGGGGGACCTGGCGACCCGGGTGCCGGTCAGCGGCCGGGACGAGTTCGCGGCCCTGGGAGAGGAGTTCAACAGCATGGCCGGCCAACTGGAGACCCGGCTCGAGGAGCTCCGGCAGCAGCGCCGCCGGCTGCAACGATCGTTGCAGCGGCTGGGAGACTCGTTCGCGGCCAACCTCGACCGGGACGCGATTCTCGGAATCGTCCTGCGGACGGCGGTCGACGGATCCGGCGCGAGGGCCGGCCGGGCAGCCGCGCGGCCGGGGCCGGGGGCGCCGCTCGTCGAATGCGCCCGGGTCGGTCCGGCCGGCGAGTACGACACGGCGCTCAAGGACGCCGAGGAGGAGGCCCTGCGCTCGGGTGAGACGGGCGCGCGCCGGGTCGGCGAGGTCAGCGCCCTGGCTCACGTCCTGCGGGGGTCGGACGGGTCGAGCGACGTCCTCGGCGTGATCTCGGTCGCGCGGGCGGACGGGGACTTCGAGGACGGCGAACGCGAGCTGTTCGCGTACCTGGCGCGCCAGGCCGGTGTGTCGGTCGAGAACGTCGGCCTGCACGAACAGGTCCAGCGCCAGGCGGTGACCGACGAGCTGACCGGCCTGTTCAACCACCGGCGGTTCGTCGAGGCGCTCGAGTCGGAAGCCGAGCGGGCGAGGCGCTTCGATCAGCCGGTCGGGCTGGTCATGGTCGACCTGGACGACTTCAAGACGGTCAACGATTCCTACGGCCACCAGCAGGGCGACGAGGTTCTCCGGCAGGTCGCCGCGCTGATGCGCAGCTACTCGCGGGAGATCGACGCGCCGGCTCGGTACGGGGGCGAGGAGCTGGCGATCGTGCTGCCGCAGACCGACCTCAACGGGGCCACGCGCCTGGCCGAGCGTCTCCGGGCCGGAATCGCGGAACTCGATATTCCACGGCTGTCGGGAGCCGGGACGATGCGCGTCACGGCAAGCATCGGCGTGGCCGCGCTGCCCGAGAGCGCGGGGGATGTCGAGCGCCTGATCGCGGCCGCGGACGCCGCTCTGTACGAGGCCAAGCGAGGTGGGAAGAACAAGACGGTCGAAGCGCGTTAGGCTTTCGGCTGATGGGACTGCTCGATGAAGCGATCCGCGAGCATTTGGAGCTCAAACGCCGGGCTGGTGCCGACGCGACGGAGGTTGCGCGCCAGGAGCGGGAGGCGCTCGGGCCGGTCGTCCGCGGCGACCCGCTGACGGCGGACCTGCCGCCGGGCGAGCCGGTCTACGAAGCGCCACCGGCGGGTCAGTTCGAGGCGGAGTTCTACGACGAGGACGACGAGTACGAAGACGAGTACGTCGAGGCCGAGGATCCGCAGACCTCCGAGCATCAGCCGGCGCCGCCGGTCGCGCCGCCGCCGGTGCACTACCCGCCTGCGCAGCACGTGATCGAGGACCACGACGAGGAGGCCGACGACGACGTCCTCGAGCAGACGCCGGAGTTCCTCCAGGAGACACCCGAGCACGACAGGCTCTGGTTCGAGCAGGCCCCACCGCAGGAGTTCGACTTCGACAAGTAGCCGGCCGGCCGGCCGGCAGATTCGCCGGGGCGTGCCGTCTAGACTGCCAGGCGCGGGGCCATAGCTCAGCTGGGAGAGCGCCTGCTTTGCAAGCAGGAGGTCACCGGTTCGATCCCGGTTGGCTCCATCGAAGGAAACCCCTGCAAATCGCCGGGTCGGCTCAGCCGAAAAGGCGCGGCTGGGGCCCCGATTCGCGATCGGGTACCGCCATCGGGTACCGCTTTTGGTGGTCCGATGTCGGCTTCCCTGCCTTCGAAGCAGGACGTTGAGACGTGCTCGGGCTGGCGGGTTTGGTCGGCGAGGCGCGCCGGACGCCGGCCTCGATCTCGTCGCGCAGGAAGATCCAGCGGCGGCCGAGTTTGTGGCCGGGGATCACGCCGCGGCGGGCGAACTCAAGCGCCGTGGAGAGCGGCAGATGCAGCAGCGTGGCGACCTCCCGCGCATCGAGAACGTCGTCTCGAGTGGGCCGCGGGCGGGGATTCGGGGCGGCGGCCGGCGACGCCATGGGGCGAGTATAGACCAAAATAGCCAAATGGACCGGCATAGACGCGATAGACGGAGGTCGCCGGCGCCGGCGACCCACCCGCCACGCCGCCAACTGAGCCAATCAACGGGAATTAGTCGGCTATCTGCCAGCCGACCAACCTGCGAGGATGTGGACATGGCGAACGACGAGAAGCGGGCGCAGGCGGCCTTCCGCGACGCGCAGGAGAAATGGCGTCGGGCGCTCGAAGGACACCGCACGGCACCCCCGGACGCGGGCTTCAGCGCCCGCCTGGCCGAGCTCGCCGATGCCGCCCAGGCTGAGGCCGTCGCGTGCCGCGATGCCCACGAGGCGGGCTTCGAGTGGCCGCCGCACCGGGCGGCCGCAAGCAATCCGCCGCACGAGCTGCGCCCGGGCTCCGGACGGCGGGGTCCACAGGAGCTGTGGCGCCGCTTCGACGTCGCGGTGTCTGAGCTGAACCGCGCCGCGACCGGGACCGATCTGCTCGATGTTGCAGGTGCCTACGACGATCTGGCGACCGCGGCAGGCGACCTCGCCGAGGCCGAGCGCGAGAACCAAGCCTCAGGCCTGCCGCCTGCCCGCCGCTCGGCGTAGGGGCTCGCCTCGCGCCAGCTCGCCCGCGAAGTTGGAGCGGACCTGGTCCGCGATGTGGGCGATATCACGCGGATTCAGTTGACTCGATGCTTTTGCTGCCGCGAGGACCGCGACGAGGCGATCGCCCTGCGTCCAGATCACGCGGGCGTGCTCGACGGTGCCCTGCTCAAACGTTGCCCAGAGGACGATCACGGACTGCACCCAGGGCTGGCGTCCTGCTGGGGTGTGAAGCTCGCAGGAGAGTTTGGCGGCCGCCGCGCGCGCTCGGCCGCCGATCGTGCGGTTGACGTACGGGTCTTCTTCGACTTCTCCGAGCCACCGCACGCTCAGCTTGTCGTCGGACACCGACAGGGATCCGCTGAGGTTCTTGGACTCGAGCAGGAAGACCCCGGGCGGGCCGATCAGGACGTGATCGATGTTCGCCGGCCCCCGAGGCAGATCGTTGAGAAGTACCCAGCCGTCGCGCACGAGCGCGCGGACGGCGCGAGCGGTCCGCTTCTCGCCTTCTGCTCCGACGCGCCAGCGCTCGACGTACCACGGTGGAGACTCGACCAGAGCCATCACCATTCCTGCGGCGCCGCCGAGACCGAATCCGATCACGAAGCCGGGGTGCTTCGGGGTGAACACGAGGGCAAGGATCACCTCCGTGGCCACGACCACGAGCGCCGCCAGCGGGAACGCCCACCAGACTTGACGCAGCCAGGCCTTCCTGCGCGACTTGAACCGCTCTTCGGCGAACTGTCCGGGCCGGCGGTCGATCGTCGTAGTGCCCACACAAGTCGATCGGCACGAGACGCTGGGACCGTGACCCGTACGTACGTCCAGAGAGACTGCGACACCAGCTTCGGGCCCGGCCAGGAGCGTGCAGGGCTACGCGGGCTTGACCGGCGCCACATGTCGCTCTCGCCGTCATCCCAGATTGACCGGGCCGCTCCGCCGCGTCGACGCGGGAGGGTCGTCGTCGCGGGGTTCCAGAGATCGCGTCGGGTGGCGAGTGAGCTGCTGTCGGCGCTGGCTCGTTCCAGCAGCGCGTCGACGTCTTCGGGGCGAATGCGGAACGCGCGGCCGACACGCACGGCGGGCAGGGTGCCGTGGTCGACCCAGTTGCGGATCGTCTGCGCGGTGACCTGAAACCGAGCGGCGACCTCGGGCACCGTCAGCAGCTGTCGATTTGGCGCGGCCATGGACACACGATATGCCCGCCGCGGACGGAGCACGGACATACGGCTGCCGCTATCATGTCGGGTGTAGGCGACGTCTCGGCGACAGGAGAGAACCATGCCAGTACTCGACGCCTCGGAGCGTGACGCCGTTTTCGAGGCTGATCAGGAGATCTCGGGCCTTCAGGAAGCGCTGGAGGCGGCGGTGCAGAGCAATGCCCTGGACGCCGACGTGTTCGAGCGAATCCACGCGACCGTGCTGACGGCTGCCGGCCGTGTCAACGCCAGACTGCCGCTCCACGTTGATGCGGATGCTCGCGACGAGATTCGACGGCGTCTGTTGGATCTCGTCACGCTGCAGGCTGGCGTCAGCGCCCCGCCGCTCGATGTCGCGGATCGGTTTCTGCTCGAGGCGGAGGCGATTCGTCATGTCCTTCGTGACCTGCTCGACGAACAGCCTCCCGCAGAGCTTCGCGACTGCGCGCTGACGATTGCCCTGCTCGAGGCGTGGGTTCCGGGCCTGGCGGTCAAGCAGCTGGCTGAGCTGCTTGGGGTGTCCGAGCGCCAGCTCCAGCGGATGCGTCACGGGAGCGGCCCGAGCTCGCATCGCATCCAGGTGCTCGCCCGAGTAGTCGCGATCCTGCGGCACGCGTGGACCGACCAGGGGGTCTACGCGTGGTTCCATCGTCCGCGCGCGGACCTCGGCGGCCGCCCGCCGATCGCCTTGCTCGACGAGCCGGCGAATGAGCGAGCGTTGCTGATCGCGGCACGAGCCGGACGCGTTCAGGGTGGCGTCTGAGGCGCCGACACTTCTGGGGACGGGCCCGGTCAGCGAGGTCGCGTTCCGATGGACCAGCTACGACGTCCCGTTCTGGGCGCGGCCAAACTCACGCAGCGGGCGCTGGAACCGCGCCGGAGACGAGCCGACCCAGTATTGGTCGCTGGACCCCGAGGCCGCATGGGCCGAGCTGATCCGCCATGAGAACCTGAACAGCGAGGACGAATTGGATCTCGTCCGGATGCCGTTCTGGGTGTGTCGCATCCCGGCGGCCCGACTGATCGACCTCCGGCGGCGGGACGAGCGCGAGAAGCACGGCGTCACCGACGAGGACCTCATCGACGACGACTGGAGCGCCTGCCAAGCCCTGGGCGCGGCCTTGAGACCGCTCGCCGCCGGCGTCATCGCACCGTGCGCGGCCCTCCCCGGGAAGGCGAACGTCACCCTCTTCGGCGCCCGCCGGGCAATCGCCTGGGACCGCCCGCCCGCCCTGGCGTCCGCCGTGTCCGCGACGCGAGTCGCGCTCGGCCGTCCACCATCAGGCCTCATCAGCCACGTGCGCCGTCCGCTCGGCCCGCCAGCGCTCGGCCGCCTCTTCTGAGCTGCACGGCATCGAGCACCACTCGACCCCGGACGTGTCGCGTCTCCCGATCCGTGGCCATCTCGCGATGCGAAGTCGGAATGAGGTCCCGACACTTGCTCAGCCTTCGGCTGAGCTTCGCGTCACAGTATCACCAAGAGTGAGTCATTTTGCTCACTTTGTTCCGTGCTATCGATTGGAAAGCTGGTCCTCGGGCAGCAGGCCTACTACGCCAAGCAGCTCGCGCAGGGCCGTGACGACTACTACTCGGGGCGCCGGCGAGGCGCCCGGTGAATGGGTCGGCGCCGGTGCCGGCGAGCTGGGTCTCGAGGGCCGGGTCAGCGCGGGCGAGTTCACTGCGTTGCTCGAGGGCCGCGACCCGCGGGCGCCTGAGAGCCGGCTTCGCGCGAGCTCGAGTCAGCCGGAGGTCGCGGCGCTCGACCTGACGTTTTCGGCGCCGAAGTCGGTCAGCGTCCTGTTCGCCGTCGCCTGTCGGGAGGTCTCGGAAGGGTTGGTCGAATGCCACGAGGAAGCCGTCCGCGCTGCGCTCGGTTTCCTGGAGGACGAGGCGATGTTCGTGCGCCGCGGAAGGGCGGTACGGCGGTACGCGGTTCGAGCACATGGCCGGGTGCGGGAGTTCGCGGCCGCCGCGGAACAGGGAGCAAGATTGCGAACCGTGCGCGACGTCGCCGATCGGTTCCACCCGGCCGTCCTGGAGCGGAAATCGTGTTTCCAAACTACCTCGACTTTCGCGGTTTAGAGGCCGGCGGCGGCCCAGGCGTGTTGGACGTCGTTGATTTCTTGGGTTGTGGGGGTCTGGGGGCGTTGTGGTTGATATTG
>Ga0208480_1000706_pt1 | contig 12529 bp, 12 predicted proteins | sample NGESurshal092012_4_FD_184485 | JGI IMG/M metagenome (GOLD analysis project Ga0208480, IMG submission 184485) | Arctic peat soil microbial communities from Barrow, Alaska - NGEE Surface sample F53-1 shallow-092012 (SPAdes) | ecosystem: Environmental > Terrestrial > Soil > Wetlands > Peat ... | reverse complement strand
CCTTTCCCGTGCCTCGAGCCATGGCCTTTGCCTTTCCCGCCGTGCCGGCCGGAGCCCTGCCCGTCGCCGGGACCTTTGCCACCCGGGCCAGAGCCTTGACCGCCGCCCTGATCTTTGCCACCCTGGCCCCCTCCGGGACCTTTCGGGCCGCCGCCCTGGCCTGAGCCCGGGGGATTCCACGGCAACAGGTAGGCGCGGTAGCTGTTCACTCCCGTCGGAAACTCAGCGTTGAAGATCAGGTTGCCCTGCCGATCGAACTCGGAGAAGTACGGCAGCGCTCCCCAACCGACGAACAGGTTGCCATCGCCGGTCGTTTGCGCATTGCCCTGCGAGGCCGCGGGCAGCCCCTCCGGCTGGTTGTCCGACGCTAGGAGAGTTGCGACTTTGCTCCATGGGTTCAGCTTCACGGTGATCGCACGGCTGGCGGGGAGTAGCGGTGTGCCCGAGGACTCGTTGTCGAAGAACGTGTACTCGTTGTTGCCGACCGCCTCTGGATCGTGCTGCCACGCGAAGATCTCATTCGCGCTATCCAGTGTCTGTCCCGGGGCCGCCTGCACGGTGAAGTCGCTGGCCTTGCCTCCGAGCTGCCAGATGACGTTGCCGCTGGTCAGGCTCACCTTGTAGGTGGTCCAAGTGTCGCGGGCGTCGATCAGTAGGTTGCCGTCCGTGTCGAGTTTGACGGCGTTGATGTGAAACCAGTCCCACGGCGTGCTCGCCGAAGCTGGCAGCGGCTGCTCGCTCTGGCTATAGGGGACATGATCGGCGCTGTTCCACTGGAAGAGAACTTTGCCGGTGGCGATGTCGATCTCCTGGACAACACCGTCAACCACGGTCTGGTTGGCGGGACCGCCGATTGAGCTCAGGTCGACTGTGGCGGTCGTATAGGACAGGATCAGCGCCGTGTTCCACGGGGTTATGAGGAACTCGTGTCCGTCCGCGCCGAGCCCATTGCCGGCGTTGACCGCGGCGATCTGCTGGTAATGGTCGTTGTAGATGTAGTCGGTTCCGCTGGCGAGCCCGCCGAGACCGGTTCCCTGCCAGAAGGTGAGCACCGGCTGGCCTTGGTAGGTCTGCGTGCGGAAGTCGCTTGCCTCCTGCCCAGCGGGCACGGGCTGGAACCAGACGACGTTGCCATGATTGTCGAGGATCTCCGGGCCATTGGCATAGGTGCTCGAGTCGCCGAAGGGCGAAACGAAGATGTCGCCCTGGCCGATGTTCGGCTGCGAGCTGAGGATCGTCACCGGTGGCGGTGCTGTCGGCGCGGCTTGCGCCGCACCTGCAATCGCACCGGGCAGGGCGCCGAGCAGCATCGTCGCGACACCAAGGGCGAACTGGCGCGTTCTGTGCCTGCTCCTGCGGGTGGTGGGTGAAGCATGGTCATGGGACATCTGGCCTTCTCCTGTTGGGTTGTTCGGTGAGCTGGGGATGGGAGATGACGGGAGGACTGCTCCTCACGGACACTCCCTCGTAATCATCATAATCTTTATCAGATTAGTGAGAATTATACGGGCCAGCCCCTTCCTGAGATGGCGCCGCGCGTCTACTACTCGCGCATCAGCTCATCCAGGGTTCTCCCACTCAGCACCGAGGCCGGGTGCTCGGCGACGATGTCAGAACCTTGCTCTGCATGCTCGTCGCGGCGCTTGATGAGCAGCCACTGCGCCTTCGCCCCGGGCCGCGTGCGCTGCAAAGCAAAGCCGCCGCGAAGCTTCTCGCCGTACAGAGAGAAGACCGCATGGCCTCGCTCCAAAGCCTCTGGCCAGGCGACCCTGCCACCCTGCTCGTAGCCGCCTCGATCCCACACGATCACGCCTCCATCCTCGGTTCGTCCCTCGAACGCGTTGTAGGCGATTGCGTGGTCGGGTACTTGGAGGGCCAAACGTTTGACGGAAGGGTCGAGTGAGGGGCCCTTGGGCACGGCCCAGGAACGCATCGCTCCTTCCACCTCTAGACGTAGATCGAAATGGCGCGCCGTGGCGAAATGCTCTTGCACGACGAACTCCCCGGCGCTGACGCCGCGGATGGCAAACTGCTCGTGGCCCTCGACCTTTGCGCGTTGCAGCTTCACCTCGGCGACACTTGCACCTGCCGGTCCCTTACGCAGATAGCCGATCAGCTCCTCAACTGCGACAGCTTGCCCCTCGATATGCGCGCAAACGCTGCCATCCTCGCCGTTGCGAACCCACCCCATCACACCCAATGTGTATGCGCGGCGTCTGGTTGCCTGCCGCAGCCCGACACCCTGCACGCGACCGCTGACGGTTACGCGCAACGCGGTCGCGCCGGCTGGTGGATCCTCCCTCAACGCTCGCCTCAGCCACCCAGCCTGCGGGGATCGTCCTCGATTACCGTCGAGTCGATATCGGCTTCTCCTGAACCGGCGGCGCCACGCGAGCCTGACGCAAAACGGCCGGCGCTCGCGGCGAAGCTCACCAGACGAGAGATGTAGCGGCGCGAGATCCAGCGGCGAGTAAGCATCCGCGTCGGAGGCAAGAGCAGGAGCGCGCCGATCGCGTCCGTGAGAAACCCGGGGATCACGAGCAGCAATGCTCCTAGCAATGCCAGTGCGCTATCGATCCCCGCGGCGGCCGGAGCGCGGCGTTCAGCTGCCGCAAGTGAGACGCGATCGATCGCCGCGCGGCCCTGCACGCGTAGAAGCTGCCAGCCGATCAGCGAGATTCCAAGCAGCAGCGCAGTAGCCGCAAGCCAGCCGATCGCCAGGCCGACCGCAATGAACGCGAGCACCTCGATGAGGGGTACGACGAGAAGGACGAGCAAAAGCATCACAGACAGAGCCTATGCACTCTGGCGTGCGATACCCAGTCGAGGTGAAGCGCGAGGACTCGACCTGGCGTGACGATCTGGGCCAGCTCAAACGGAGTAGCCTTCTGCGATGGGCGAGATCTCTCCAGCGCTATACCGCGCCGGTTCAGGCGAGCCGCTGGTGCTGCTGCACGGGTTCACCGGGACCTGGCATCACTGGCGTCCCGTGTTGGGCGAGCTCGCCGCTCGCTATGACGTCATCGCACCGACGCTCGCCGGACACTATGGCGGGCCTCCATTCGAAATCAATGGCCCGTTGACGTTCGCTTCGAGTGCCGACCACCTCGAACGCCATCTCGACGAGATCGGAGTCGGTAGCGCCCATTTCGTGGGCAATTCGATGGGCGGCGCGCTCACGCTCGAGCTCGCCAAGCGTGGCCGGGCGAGGTCGGTCGTCGCGCTTGCCCCCGCCGGTGGCTGGAACGAAGGCGACGGCGAGGCCAAGCGGCTCGCGCGCTTCTTCGCACGCCAGCTGCGGATCACTCGCCTCAACCAGCGACGCATCGCCACGATCATGCGACGCCCGTCGAGCAGGCGGTTGGCGATGCGCGACGTGATGCGCCACGGAGAGCTCGTCGCACCGGCGGACGCGGTCGATCTTGCGCTCACCTCACTGCGCTGTCCGGTGGCCAAGAAGGCAATCGAAGCGGCCCGCATCGACAAAGGGCTCTCGCTGCAGGATCTCGACCGCATCGCTTGCCCCGTGCTGCTCGCCTCGCCCGAGTTCGATCGGATCCTGCCGGCGGAGCGTCACGCGCCGCGTTTCATGCGTGAGATACCGGGCGTCGAGTCGCGCATGCTCGCCGGCTGTGGCCACGTGCCGATGTGGGACGACACGCAGCTGGTCGTTCGCACGATCAGCGAATTCGTGGATCGTCACATTGCGCCCGGCGGTTCTGTCGAGGCCGTTGCACTCGCCGGCTAGCCAAGCGAGATGCAAGTTGGCTAGCCGTCCGGCGCCGCGGACAACGGCCGGCGACCCCAGCGGAAATAGCTGAGCGCGCCAAACGCGTTGAGGCTCACCAAACGCCAAAGCAGCTTGCTACCGCGTATCTGCTCAGCCGGCCGACGCTGAATGTCACGCTCGCCGGCGGCGACCAGGCCAAGCGATAGCAGCAGGACCACGAGGACCCTGGCTGGCGAGTACGTGCTGAATCTCTGCTTGGAGCGGGACACGCGCGCCATTTTACCGCTTGCCTGCCGCCACCAGCTCCGCCGTTCGAGCTGGCTAAACGGGAGCGCTGGCGCCGGTCAAGCCCTCCACCGTCAGCTCCGTCTCGATCGCCGAGCGTATTGCCGCGAGGGCGTTGGCACGAACACGCAGCTTGGTCGCTGTGTGCGCTGCGGCGTTGAGCTCGGCAAGCTCGGCTGCCGCCGTTTGGCTGCTTGTGCCTAGCTCGCCTGGCTCGACCACCCGATCGAGAAAACCGGCCGCGGCAGCCTCGGCGGGACCGTACATATTGGCGGTGACGACCGCGCGTGAGAACGCTGCCGGGTGCAGACGTTGACGGGCCAGCTCAATCGCAAACCACGGCACGGTGAGCCCGATCTTCACCTCGTTCAGGCCGATCCGGAAGGCTCCCTCGCTGCCGATACGCAAGTCGGATGCGAGCAGCACAAAGGAGCCGGCCGCGACCGCGTGACCGTTGCATGCCGCAACGACGGGTGTCGGGAACGAGAGGATGCGCTCTGCCAGGGTCGCTCCCAACTCGAGCATTTCGATCACCCGCTCGACGTCGCCGCCGGCGAACACCTTCAGGTCGAAGCCGGCCGAGAAATAACTCTCGCGGCCGCTGAGCACGACCACCGCGTTGTCCTGCTCGGCCTGGTCGAAGGCCGCGTGGATTGCTTGAAGCATCGCGATCGAGAAGGCGTTGACCTTCCCGTCGTCCATCGTGATCGTGGCGATTCGCCCATCCAGCTCGTAGCTCACCAGCTCGCTCATCTTCGGTCTCCTGTCGGCTTCATAGGACCTCGCTGCGAGGAGCCTACCGTGCACCCCGAAGCGCTTGTTGGCCGTCGATCGATGGCGCCTGGTGGCGGCACTTCGCTAGGCTCGCAACGTGACCTCGGAGGAGCTTTCAAACCTCGCGCATCTGCGCCGCGCTCGTGATCTGATGGACCGCGAGTACGCGCGTCAGCTTGACGTCGCCACGCTCGCCCAGACTGCGCTCATGTCGAGCGCGCACTTCTCGCGACAGTTCCGTGCTGCCTACGGAGAGACGCCCTACGCCTATCTGATGACGCGAAGAATCGAGCGGGCGAAGGCGTTGCTGCGCCACAGGGACATGTCGGTCACCGAGGTCTGCATGGCTGTCGGGTGCACCTCGCTGGGGTCGTTCAGCGCCCGCTTTACTGAGTTGGTTGGCGAGACGCCGACGGGCTATCGGTCCCACGACCACAGCGCACTCGCGGGCGTGCCTGGCTGCGTTGCCAAAGACCTCACCCGTCCCAGCCGCCGTCGCACGAGCAGGATCGAAGAAACGCGCGTGGTCAAGGCTCGCTAGCTTTGGCGTCATGAACCTAACTTTCTCTCAATGCTTCGTCCTCATCCACGACCCCGAGCTGGCGCTCACCTTCTACCGCGACACCCTCGGCCTTGAGCTGCGCAACGACGTCGCCCGCAGAGAGTTCCGCTGGATAACAGTCGGCGCCGCCTCCCAGCCCGAAGTCGCGATCGTCCTTACCAATTACCTGAACGGCAGCCCCGCCGATAACGACGCGCTTGCCGCGCTGCTTGCCAAGGGCGCTCTCAACGGCGTTCATTTCCACACCGACGACCTCGACGCAACTTTCGAGAAGCTGCGCTCGAGCGGCGCCGAGATCGTGCAGGAGCCCACCGATCAGCCTTGGGGCACCCGCGACTGTGCCGTGCGCGACCCCTCCGGCAACATGGTTCGCGTCGACCAGCCGCCCGCCGCACGGTCCTGAAGCGCTCCGACGCGATCGAGTAGTCCCGGCTGACACAAGACTCGCGCGTATCGGCCACGTGGCCGATACGCGCCTCCCACGCTGCCGCTCCATCCGACGTAGGACATCCGTCGATCAAAGCTCCGCCCGCGAGGATCTTCGGGCACCCCGGTCGAAGGACTTCTGATGCCCGAATCGCGGGCCACGGCGGCTCGATGACGACGATCCTCACGACCAAGCGACGCGCAGGACGCAACGCCGGCTCCAAAGCCGGTCGTGAGGAGCAGCGCAAACTCGCCACGCAACACGCGAAGCACGAGGCAAAGCACGCCAAGCACCATCGGCGCAAGCACAAACCCAAGAAGCACAAGCACCGCAAGCCGGTGCATCGTTCGGTATCGCCGGGCACACTCGGCGTCGCGCTTCCCGTTGCCCCAGCAGCTCCGCCGGCTCCATCCCCCGCTCCGCCGCCGTCGATCAGCTCCTCGCCAATCGCCCTCAGACAGGCGCAGCGCTTGCTGTGGCGCGCCGGCTTCGGACCTACGCCCGGCCAGGCCGAGGCGCTGGCCGGCCAGCCGCTGCAGGATGTCGTCTTCGGCCTGACGCGCCCCTCCGGATCGGCAACGCTGAGCGGCCCGGAACCGGTCGACGAGGAAGGCAATCCCCTCGATCCGGACAATGCCTGGGGTCAAGACCACTGCTGGTGGCTGGATCGCATGGTGCGCTCCGACCAGCAGCTCATCGAGCGCATGACCTTCATCTGGCACGACTGGTTTGCCAACTCCAACGAAAAGGTGAACAACCAGCGGATGATGCTCGAACAGAACGAACTCTTTCGGGGCATGGCGCTCGGCAGCTTTCACGACCTGTTCATGGCCGTCACTTCGAACCCGGCGATGCTCGTGTTCCTCGACGGGATCTACAACGAGAAGAACGATCCGAACGAGAACTACGCACGCGAGATGATGGAGCTGTTCTCCTTGGGCGCCGACCGCGGCGCCTACAGCGAGGACGACGTGCGCGAAATGGCGCGTGCTTTGACTGGCTGGACGGCGGAATGGTCTTCACAGGAAGGCCTGCACGAATTCGAATTCGACAGCGCTCGCCACGACAAACACGAAAAGACGGTGTTCGGCAAGACGGGCAATTGGAGCTGGGAAGACGCGGTGCGCCTGTGTCTTGAAAACCCCTATCACGCCTCGTTCTTCGTCACCAAGCTGTGGGGCTATTTCATTCCGAGCCCCCCGGACGAAGCCACCCTTGCTTCATTGCAAGGGCTGTATGTGAGCTCGAACTTCAGCATCCGCGCCGTAGTCGAGGCGATCTTGCAGCACCCAGATTTCTATGAAGGACCCGAGTTGGTGACTCCACCCGTCGTCTACAACGCTGGTCTGCTGCGCTCGATCGGCCGTCCGATCGACACGACGTCGTGGACGTGGCTGTCGGCCAATGCGGGCCAGCAGCTGTTTTATCCCCCGAACGTGTCCGGCTGGGATTTCACGCGCTGGCTGGACACCTCTACAGCCAAGGCGCGGTGGGAAATGGCTAGCTACGTGACCTCCAAGACCTATCCGAACCCCTGGCCCCAAGAAGGCCAGCCGCAATACAGCGCCACCGAGACCTCGGCGGAAGCGCTTTCGAGCGCGCTCGCCTATTGGGCCAACCCACCGCTCTCACAGGAATCCGAGCAGTGCATCGCCGCCTTCGCCCAGTCCTGCTTGAAAGAACCGCTTGCCAAATGGGAGCAGAGCCCCTACAGGGCAATGCGCCAGAACGCGCTGCGCATGTTGATCGCCACCTCCCCCGACATGCAGGTGAGCTGACTTGTCCAGATGGCCCACAACCGCGAGGGCGAGCTGACCGTGGCCAAGAGCTGCTCATGCGACGATTTCACTCGCTCGCAATTCCTACGCCGCGGCGTGGCGGCCGCGGGCAAGGGGCTGCCGGGGATCGAGCCGGGAATGCCGCTGCCGGCGGGCACTGGGCTTGACCGGCGCACCTTCCTGCTGCGCTCTGCTGGAGCGGCTCTGTCGGTATACGGCGCCTCGATGCTCGGCCCGCGCCATTTCGAAGAGGGCATCGCGCAGGCGATGGCCTCCGGCGGAACAGAACAGCCGGTGCTCGTGTCGATTTTTCTGGAAGGAGGCTGGGACGCGCTGTCGGTGCTCGCACCGGTTGAGGAAAACAAGTACCGGGAACTGCGCCCCGCGCTTGGACTCGCCGAAGGGTCCGGCAAAGTGTTCAGCGAGGACACGAGCCTGATGTGGCATCCAGCCGCAACGGGCCTTGCCGAACTGCACGAAGAAGGCAAGGTCACGACGTTCCCTGCGATCGGCTACCAACCTGCCGACGAGAGCCATTTCACAAGCCGCCACTATTGGGAGGTCGGCCAGCTCGACGCGCAAGCTCGCTCTGGCTGGATGGGCCGCTACCTCGACTTGGTCGGCGAACCGAACAACCCGCTGCAGGGACTTTCGCTCGACTACTCGCTGGCGCCCGCGCTCGCCACGGCGAAGATGCCGGTGGCGGCGGTCTCCTCACCCGCCGATTACACGATGTGGGCCAACGGCCTGAGCGAACCGGTGAGCGGGCCGGCGCTTGAAACTTTCGGCGCTTTGGGCGCCCTGGCGGCGCCTTCCCCCGCTTACGCTCAAGCTCGCGCCGCTTCCTATGACACGGGCCTCGTGCTTCAAAAGATGGCGGGCTTCGTGCAGTCAGAGAAGGAATCGGGCGACAAATCGGCCGTCGTCTATCCGAGCGGCGATTTCGCCGAAAGGTTGGCGGTGCTTGCAGCGATGCTGCACACGGGTATGCCGATCAGGTGTGCCTCGTTGAACGCGGTCGGCTCCTATGACACCCATTCGGATGAGGCCAATACGCTGAGCACGAACCTCGAGGAGACGGTGAGCGCGCTGGTCTCCTTTCAGCGAGACCTGGAAGCGCGCAAACTCGACCAGCGGGTGCTGATCCAGTTGTGGTCGGAGTTCGGTCGCCGTCCGCAGGAAAACGGCTCTGGCACCGATCACGGCGCCGGCGGCTTGGCCTTCCTGATCGGCAGCCGCGCGTCCGGAAAAATGGTGGGTGAATTCCCGGGCCTGAGCAAACTGGACGTCAACGAAAACCTGGTGAACACCTCAGACTTCAGGTCGATGTACTGCTCGCTGCTCGAGCAGTGGTTTCAGACCGAAGCGGGTCTGGTCATCCCCGAAGCGGCGTCCTTCGAACGGCCTGTATTGGTGGCCTGAGCGATGCGGGGAGCTTGGCGCTCGATATTTCTGTTCGGCGTCTTGTGCGCTGTATGCGGCGCCTCGGTCGCGATTGCCCTCGGCGCCCCAGCGCGTCCTGTACATCGCAAGACCACGAGCGGCCGACGGGTGTGCCATCGCACAAAGCACCGCTGCCATACAACCAATTCAAAGAATGCATCGCGGCGCCGGCATCGGTCGAGCACAGGTGCAAAGTCCGTCGCACCCGCTGCCTACAGTCAGAGTGGTAGCCAAAGCCAAGGGCCGGCGGGTTCGAGCATCTCCAAAACACCCGTATCCGGATCGAGCGCCGGCTCCAGCCCGACGGGCGCCGGCGTGGCCGAAGCACCCGTGCCGGCAAAGCCGCCGGACCCCGTTGCGCCCACTCACGTGGAGGTCACAGCCGAAGACGGCGAAGGGTTCCGCTTCGTGCTTTCCCGCTCGAGCGTCCCGGCCGGCAAGACGATCATCGAATTCGTCAACCACGGCCAGGATGAACACAACTTGAATGCCGCCGAAGGCAAAGAAGGAGAAGAAGTGGTGGGCTCTCTCCCCAATACCCCAGCGAACGATCACTCGAGCCTTACGGTAGATCTCAAGCCGGGCAGCTATACGCTGTTCTGCTCGCTCCCAGGGCACGCTGCCAAGGGCATGAAAGCGACGCTCACTGTGGAATAAAGCCGGCGCGGCCGAGTGTCGCTACGGTGTGGGCATGCAGCAGCGAACCTTTGGACGTACCGGCGTGCACGTCAGCCCGCTCTGCCTGGGAGCGATGATGTTCGGCGCCTGGGGCGAGACCGACCATGACGCCTCGATCAGGATCATCCACAAGGCGCTCGACGCAGGGATCAACTTCATCGACACAGCGGACGTGTACTCGCGCGGGGAGTCCGAGCAGATCGTGGGCAAGGCGCTGGCGGGCGGCAAGCGGGAGAACGTCGTGCTGGCCACCAAGTTCCACGGCACGATGGGCGACGACTCCAACGAGGCGGGCAACTCGCGGCGCTGGATCTTCCGCGAGGTCGAGGCTTCGCTGAAGCGACTGCAAACCGATTGGATCGACCTCTACCAAGTCCACCGCTGGGATCCCTGGACCGACCACGACGAGACCCTCGGCGCGCTCTCAGACCTGGTGGCGCAGGGCAAGGTGCGCTACATCGGCTCATCCACCTACCCGGCGGCGCAGATCGTCAAGGCGCAGTGGGTGGCGCGCGACAGGGGGCATGCGCGCTTCGTGTGCGAGCAGCCGCCCTATTCGATCCTGGCGCGCGGGATCGAGGCCGATGTGCTGCCGACGTGCCGTGAATTCGGGATGGGCGTGATTCCCTGGAGCCCGCTGGCCGGCGGATGGCTGTCGGGGCGCTGGCGCAAGGGCGCCGAGGACCTGGAGTCGCGCCGCTCGGCGATGATCCCCCAACGCTATGACCTCTCGCTTCCCGCTAACCAGGCAAAGCTCGAGGCCGCGGACGCGCTGGCACAGCTCGCCGATGAGGCCGGCATCTCGCTGATCCACATGGCACTCGCGTTCGTGATCCGCCACCCGGCGGTCACAGCCGCGATCATCGGGCCGCGCACGCTCGAGCACTTGGAGTCGCAGTTGGGCGCGGCCGAGGTCGAGCTGGAGCAGGCTGTGCTCGATCGCATCGACGAGATCGTGACACCCGGCCGGACGGTCAACCCGACCGACGCCGGTTGGGCCAATCCCGCGCTGGATCCAGCAGCCCGGCGCCGATAGCGGCAAAAGCCATCCCAATGGGTTAAGCCCTCGCCGCATGCGGCGAGGGCCCGGTCGGCACATGTGCCGACCGGCGGGGTCGTACATGTACGACCCCGAACAGAATCGTTTCTCCGCATATCGGGTGCGCACGCTTCGACGAAATCCGTCTTCGGTGACGCACGGCTTGACAGCGCCGCGAAGTACTGCTTAGATGATCGACTTAGTCATATGACTAAGTCACTCGCAACTACCGATGCCGTTGCCGCGGCGGCTCCCAGCTCGATCAGAGAGGTCAATGTCGAAGCCTTTCTCGAGGCAGCCGAGCGGTTGTTGATCAGAGAGGGGGCGGCCGGGATCTCGACGCGGCAGCTTGCCCGCGAGGCCAGCCAGAATCACGGCCTCGTGCACTACTACTTCGGCTCGGTCGACGAGCTGCTGCTGCAGACGCTGGAGCGGTTCACCGCACGCATACTCGAGCGCCAGCGCGCGATGTACGAAACGGAGCAGCCCTTCATCGAGAAGTGGCGCACCGCGATGAACTTCATCGACGAGGACCTCGCTTCGGGCTACCCCAAGATCTGGGCGGAGCTGCAAGCGCTCGCCTGGAACAAGCCCGAGCTGCGCGAGCGTGTGCAAGGCGTCGCCGACAGTTGGCGCACCGTGCTTCGTGACGCGCTCGCCCAGGCAATGAAGGAGTACGACCTCGACGACAGCCCGTTCTCGGCCGAGGGCTGGGCGGCGCTGGTCGCGCAGTTCAACCAAGGCCTCTTGTTCGAGCGGCTGCTCGGCTTCGATCGCGGCCACAAGGCTCTGCTCGCGGCCATCGACGAATGGCTCAGCTCACTGGAAAAGCGCAAGACCGGGAACAACCACAAAAACACATCCCCCCAAACAACCAATCGGAGGAAAACACGATGAGCGCTGTAGAAATCGACGAAGCGAAGCTCGAAGAGTTCATGGGCCAGTTCGTGGGCGACCTGGGCGCGGCGATCACCACGCCGCTGGTTCTGATCGGCGACAAGCTCGGCCTGTACAAGGCAATGGCCGACAGCGAGCCGGTCACCTCGCAGGAGCTGGCCGAGCGCACCGACTGTCACGAGCGCTACATCCGCGAGTGGCTGTGCCAGCAGGCGGCCAGCGGCTACGTCGAGTACGACGCGGCCACGAGCACCTTCAGGCTGCCGCCCGAGCAGGCGATGGCACTTGCCGACGAAGACAGCCCCGCCTTCATCCCGGGCGCCTTCCAGCTGGTGGCAGCGACGGTCAAGGACGAGGCACAGATTGCCGAGCGCTTCCGCTCGGGCGAGGGCTTTGGCTGGCACGAGCACCACCACGACCTGTTCGCCGGCACCGAGCGATTCTTCAGGCCCGGCTATCTGGCAAACCTGGTGGACGCATGGCTACCCGCGCTCGACGGCGTGCTCGACAAGCTTTCAGCCGGCGCCAAGGTCGCGGACATCGGCTGCGGCCACGGAGCCTCCACGATCCTGATGGCAAAGGCTTTCCCTGCCTCCCGCTTCGTGGGGTCGGACTATCACGAGGGCTCCATCCAGGCCGCCCGCGCCGCCGCCGAGCGCGCCGGAGTCTCAGATCGCGCGAGCTTCGAGGTGGCTTCGGCCAAAGGTTTCGGGGGCGGCCCGTTCGACTTGGTGTGCGTGTTCGATGCGCTACACGACATGGGCGACCCGGCCGGCGCCTCGCGGCACGTGCGCGAGCAGCTACCCGACGTGCAGCGATTGCGACCCGAGGTCTCGGCGATGCTGGCGGCGGTCGTCGATAAGTCGACTGCCAAGCGGCTCGAGCGGCGCTACCCGGACGTCCGGGCAATGATCGG
>Ga0208480_1000705_pt1 | contig 12535 bp, 11 predicted proteins | sample NGESurshal092012_4_FD_184485 | JGI IMG/M metagenome (GOLD analysis project Ga0208480, IMG submission 184485) | Arctic peat soil microbial communities from Barrow, Alaska - NGEE Surface sample F53-1 shallow-092012 (SPAdes) | ecosystem: Environmental > Terrestrial > Soil > Wetlands > Peat ... | reverse complement strand
CGTGCCCGGCATCACCGGTTTTGCCGCCGGCCGGTTTGGCGTTGGTGAGGGCTTGGCTCCAGAAAGTCGCGTCGGGCGCGGCATCGAGCATGGGCTTGATGGCGGCAAGATGCGCCGCCATTTCGGGACGCGCGCGATGGGTCTGCAGCGCCGCCTCGTTGGCGAACTCCTCATAAAGCATGAAATTCAACGGGTCATCCTGATCGCCGTAGAATTCGTACTGCCGGTTGCCTGGTTCGGCCCTTGTCGCCGGCACTGCGGATCGCATCTCCTGCGTAAAGGCGCGTTCCTGCCCGGCCTTGGCACGAAAGCGTACTAGGATCACGTAGCCATCAGTTCCATTGCTCATCGTGTTACTCAGGCTGCTTGTTTGGACGGGTCGGCAACGTCCGCGTTCGTGCGGGCAGGGCGGATGAGGAATGCGATCACGCCGGAGACCACCATGGCGCCGGCCAGGATCAGAAGCGCGTCGGTGAACGACCCGGTCGTCTGCTTGATCCAACCGATGGTGTACGGCGCGATGAAGCCGCCGAGGTTGCCCAAGCTATTGACCAGCGCAATGCCGCCGGCCACCGCCGCGCCGGTGAGAAAAGTTCCGGGCACCACCCAGAATACCGTATAGCCGGCGATGATGCCCATGACGGCGATCGACAGGCAGACGATGCCAAGCAGCGGCGAGCCCACATAGGCGCTGGCGACAAATCCGATTGCGCCGACGATCAGCGGAATGGCGAGATTGACGTACCGCTCGTTCTTCCGATCCGAATGCCGGCCCCACAGCACCGCCGCCACCGCGCCGCAAATCCACGGGATCGCCGTAACACTCGACACTTCGAGATTGGACATCGTGCCGAGCGACTTGATGATGGTCGGCATCCAGTTGTTGATGCCCTGCAGGCCCATGTTCATGCCGATATAGAGCAGGCCCAGCACCAGCACGCGCCAGTTCAGCAGCGCTGCGCCGATGGTGAATTTCTGCCGCGTCTCCGCGTGAATCTTTTCGTCCTCCGCGGCAAGCGTGCGCTGCAGCCATTGCCGCTCGTCCTCGTCAAGCCACTGCGCTTTCGCCGGCGTCGGCGTGAGATAGAAATACGTAGCGACCGCAAGGATGATCGCCGGCAGTCCTTCGGCGATGAACAGCCATTGCCAGCCCTTGAAGCCGAGGACGCCGTCGAGCTGCAGCAGAAGGCCGCCGAGCGGCCCGCCGACAATGCCGGCAAATGGCGTTGCCAGAATCCAGTAGGCCGTGATGCGCGCGCGCTGCCGCAGCGGAATCCACAACAGAATGTAGAGCGTCATGCCGGGAATGAAGCCGGCCTCGGCCACGCCGAGCAGAAAGCGCATGACGTAGAGCCCGGTGGCGCCGTGGACGAACGCCATGCCCATCGATACCAGGCCCCAGGTGAACATGATGCGAGCGAGCCAGATATTCGCGCCGACCCGATGCAGAATGATGTTGCTCGGCACCTCGAACAATATATAGCCGAGAAAAAAGATGCCCGCGGCGAAGCCGAATGTCGTCGGGTCGATGCCGAGATCCTTGTTCATGGTCAGCGCCGCGAGACCGATATTGGTGCGGTCGAGGAAATTAACCATGGTCAGAAGGATCATGAACGGAAACAGATGCCGCGTCACCTTGCTGATGACGGCATTCTCCGTGTCGCTTGACGCGCTATCAATCTGCATGATCTTCCTCCCCCTTGGGACACGATCGGTCCCGTATTTCTTAAGTGCTTAAAACATCGGATAGGCCGGATTAAGCGGCAGGCCGAATGCCATGCGGCCGAAATTTTCCGCCGGGATGTCCCAATTCATCACCACGTGCGAGGAGATGGCATGCGCGTCGCGCCAGCAGCGCTGGATGCTGTTGTCGTCCATCAGCCCGCTTGAGCCGGAAATCTTGACGAGATCATCCATGGCCTCGCGCAGCGTCCGCACCGCAAAGGTGAAATCGCGCCGCAGCAATGTGCGCGTCTCAAGCGTCATGCCGGTATAATCCTGCCGCGCCAGCTTGAACGCACGGCGCGCCAACAGCTCCGCCGCGTCGATCTGCGCCGCGATTTCCGCGATTCGGATTTGCACCGGCACATGCTGGGCAATGCTGAGCGGCGTGTAGGTGAGATAGCGCTGGCGCGTCCAGGTGGTGAAATCGGCATAGCCGCCGCGCGCCAGTCCCAGCACCGGCGCGAGCAGTGCGTAGCTGTGAACGGCGATGAACGGCGCGCGGTAGATCGGATGGGAATTGACCTTCGAGCCCGGCGAGTTGCCTTCGCGCAAGGTCGAGAACGACACGCTGCGATGCTCCGGCACGAACACGTCGTCGAGCACCGCGGTATTCGAGCCGCTGGCGCGCAGGCCGGCGCAATACCAAGTATCGTCCTGGTTGAGATCGGACACCGGCACCAGATAAAGCCGCATGTCGGGATGATCTTCGCCGGCACGGTGCACCAGGCCGCCGATCATGATCCAGTGCGAGTGGCGAAGCCCTGAACACCACGACCAGCGCCCGTTGAGCCGGTAGCCGTCTTGCGCGGCAGTCACCCTGCCGGTCGGGGCTGCGGAGGTGGCGATGCAGGCCGCCTTGTCGCGGCTCCAGACTTCGTGCTGCGCCTCTTCGGGAAACAGCGCCAGCATGCAGGCGTGGTCCGCGAGATAATTGAGGCACCATGCCGAGGACCCGCAGGTCGACTTGCCAAGCTCGACCGCGATGTCGAAGGCGACTTCGTGATCGTGCTCGTAGCCGCCCCAGCGCTTCGGCTGCAGCGTGTGAATGAGGCCGGCATCGATGAATTCGTCGACCGACTCCTGCGGGATGTTGCGGTCGCGTTCCGCCCGCATCGCGCGTTCGCGCAGCTTCGGCGCCAACGCGCGGGCGCGCCCGACGAGTTCGTCGGCCGTCGGAATGGATTTGGATGCGGCCGCCGGTTGCAGTTCGGCGATGCTCATTTCGTTTCCTCCGCTTGGCCAAAGTGTGCGCCTGCAGCGTATGCGGATCAAGACTGCGGCGCGGCGCACTGTTGCGTGCAAGCAGTCGTTGCACGTCGAAAGGAATTTGGCTGTAGTGTCGGGCCGTTACCGGGAGACGATGATGCAAAGAGTTGCCGCGCAAAGACTTGCCGCGCGCGCGAGAGCCATCGCCGCTGCAACTTTGCTGATTGCAGCCGCGGCGCAGAGTGCCGCCGCACAAACGGTCGAGCAGTTCTACAAGGGCCGCCAATTGACCATGCTGGTCTTTACCGGCCCCGGCTCGACCTACGATATTTACGCGCGTGTGCTGGCACGCCACTTCGGCGACCACGTTCCGGGCAAGCCAGTCGTCATTGTGCAGAACATGCTGGGTGCCGGTGGGCTCAAGGTCGAACAGTACATCTACCGGATTGCACCCAAGGATGGCACCGTCGTGGGCACGATCGGGCGCGGCCTGCCGTTCGAGCCGATGCTCGGCGAGAACGAGGTCAACGTCGATCCGCTCAAATTCACCTGGCTCGGCAGCATGAACCGCGACGTCAGCCTGGCAATGTCGTGGCATACGTCGAAGATCAAGACTTTCGCCGATCTGCAACAGCACCAGCTGCTGGTTCCGGGCACCGGTGCCGGTGCCGATTCCGAGATATTGCCGCTTGCCTTCAACCGTCTCGCCGGCACGCAGTTCAAGATCATCGAAGGCTATCGCGATACGCCTATTGCGGCGCTCGCCATGGAGCGGGGTGAACTCGACGGCTTGGCCTACTGGTCATGGAGTTCGATCATGGCGGCGCATCCCGATTGGATACGAGACAAGAAGGTCAACCTCCTGTTTCACACCGGCCTCAATCCAATCCCGGAGGTGCCGCAAGTACCAAGCCTTCGCAACCTCGTCACCAATCCGACCGACAAGGCGGCGCTGGCGTTTCTTCTGGCGCGAGAAATCATCGGGCGGCCATTCCTCGCGCCACCGGATTTGCCTCCCGACCGTGCCGCAGCGCTTCGCTCCGCGTTCGCGGCGACCTTGCGCGATCCAGCATTCCTGCAGGACGCCAAACGCACGCGGCTCGATCTCTCGCTGGTGACGGGAGCGGATGTCGATGCGCTGCTCAAGGACAGCGCCGGCGCGCCGAAGGATGTGCTCGCGCGGGTCAAACAGGCGCTCGGCCGCAAATAGAATCTCCCAGTTGACGGCGGCGTGAAACCGGCCTTTTGATCCGGCGGCTGATCGAATCGGTGGGGGGAACGACTTGCCTGGACGTGTTGCGGGAAAGGTGGCGCTGATCAGCGGCGCCGGTTGCGTCGGCCCCGGCTGGGGCAACGGCCGTGCGGCCGCGGTGCTGTTCGCGCGCGAAGGCGCCAAGGTCTTTGCTGTCGACAAGAACGCGGAATCGATGACCGAAACGGTTGCGCGCGTCGGCAACGACGGCGAGATCGCGACGCATCTCTGCGACATCACCGATGATGCACAGGTGCGGGCGATGGTCGAGGCCTGCCGCAAAACCTTCGGCCGTGTCGACATTCTGGTCAACAACGTGGGCGGCTCGGCGCCGGGCGGCGTTGCCGAAATGGCCGAGGAGACGTTCGACCGTCAGCTTGAATACAATCTCAAAACGGTGTTTTTGACCTGCCGCCATGTCATCCCGGTCATGGTCGAGCAGGGCGGCGGCGCGATCGTCAATACGGCCTCGACTTCGGGCATCACCTATTCGGGCTCGCCGCAGATCGGCTATGCATCGTCGAAGGCCGCCGTGATCCAGTTTTCGCGCGTGACGGCTGTGCAATACGCTAAGCATGGCATTCGCGTGAATACGGTCATTCCCGGCCAGATGCACACGCCCATGGTGGAAACGCGCCTTGCCAAACAGCGCACCGGCGGCGACGTCGAGGCCTTGCTCAAGGCGCGAATCGCACGCATTCCGCTCGGCTTTGCGGGCGATGGCCGCGACACGGCCGCCGCGGTGCTGTTTCTCGCTTCCGACGAAGCGCGCTTCGTCACCGGCACCGAGATCGTGGTCGACGGCGGCATGACGGCGCGCAGCGATTGATTAAGGGAAGTTTATGGCCATCGATCCCAACGATTTGACGCCGACCATCGCGCCGCCGGACCCCCATCCGAAAAAGCCGCGCGTCGCGTTGCCGCCGCTCGCCTGCGATTCGCATTTTCATGTGTTCGGGCCGCATCGGATATTTCCGTACGCGCCGGATCGGCCGTTTACGCCGACCGATGCGCCCAAGGAGGATTTGTTCCGGTTGCATGAATTTCTCGGCTTCCAGCGTGGCGTGTTCGTGCATTCGACCTGTCACGGCAGCGATCACGGGGTGCTCCTCGACATGCTCGCCGCCGGCAAGGGCCGCTATCGCGGCGTGGCGCTGCTCCGGCCGAGGACAGCGCAGGCCGAGGTCGACCGTCTCGACGACGCGGGCGTGCGCGGCGTGCGCCTGCACTTCTTCGCGTCGCATCTCGGGCCGCCGATGTCGCGCGACGACATGCGCAAGGTCATCGAGCTGGCGGCCCCTTACGGCTGGCACATCGCCATGCACATGGGCGGCCACGGTATCCTGGAACTCTACGATTTCATCACCTCGATCGACGCCGCAGTAGTGATCGATCACATCGGACGCATCGATGTCGGCGAAGGCTTGCGCGGCCAGACGTTCACGGTGCTCCGCCGTCTGCTCGACCGCGGCAACATCTGGGTCAAACTGTCGGGCACTGACCGCATCACCAAACAACCATATCCCTACGCAGACGCCGTGCCGTTCGCCCGCGATCTCGCGGCGCACGCGCCGGAGCGCGTGGTCTGGGGCACCGACTGGCCGCACCCCAATCACAACGCCGTACCCAACGACGGCGAACTGGTCGATCTGATCGCCGAAATCGCTCCCGACGCGCGCACGCGTCGGCTCATGCTGGTCGACAATCCGGCAAAGCTGTTCGGCTTTTAGACGCTGCCGCTACTCGGCGCTGATGCCCAGCATTTTGATACGTCCCGGCCACTCGGCGAATTGTTTGCTCAACATCGCGGCGAAGCCATCGTGGTCGAGCGCACCGTGGGTGCCGTCGGTTGCGAACCGCGCTTTGACGGCGGGCGAGGCAATCACCGCGAGTGCCGCCCGCTCGATTCGGTCGCGCACGTCCTTTGGCGTGCCGGCGGGGAACAGGAGACCGTACCAGTTCTCCATGATCATGCCCGGAAAGCCGGCCTCTTTGGTGGTCGGCAGATCGGGCAACAGAGGCGTGCGCTCGGGCGAGAACACCGCCAGCGCCTTGACCTTGCCGGCTTTCACCAGCGGCAGCAGTACCGGCAGGTCGGCGTTGAGCGTGTCGATATGGCCGCCGAGCAGATCGGTGATGGCCGGCGCGGCGCCGCGATAGGGGACATGAGTGATCTTCACACCCGCTGCCTTGTTGAGCATTTCGAGCGCGATGTTCATGGTGGTGCCGAGGCCGGCCGAGCCGTAGCTCAACTGCTGCTGCTTGGCCTTGGCGATCAGGTCGGCGAGTGTCGCGATGCCGGATTTCGGACTGACCACGATCAGCGACGGCACCGAACCGACCAGCATGATCGGTTCGAATGATTTGACCGGATCGTAGTTCGCCGGTGGTTTGAGGATCGGGCCGATGACGAAGGCGCCGAGACTTGCCAGCAGCACGGTCTTGCCGTCGGGATTGGCGCGCGCCACGAATTCGCAGGCGATGGCGCCGCCGGCGCCGCCGCGATCATCGACGATGACGTCTTCGCCGAGCTTCGGGCCAAGCCCGTTGGCGAGCACCCGGGCGAGTTGATCGACAGGACCGCCCGCCGCGAACGGCACCACGATCTTGATCGGTTCGGCCGACGCCGGCCGCGTCGGCATCAAACACGCGGCAAAGCACGCGCCGAGCAGCCAAATTGGAAAGCGTTTCATCCGAGCCCCCGTTTAGACGGCATCGTGAGCCTTCTAGCGGCGGCCGTCCAGCCATTGGGATGTCTGAGCAAACAGATTGTGGAATAGCGGCAGTGGTCCTTTTGATTCTAACATTCGCATCCCATTTCGGCACCCTCGCATGCGAATGTTAGAATCAAAAGGACCACTAGCAACTATAAGTGCTAGTGGAGCTTTTGGATTTGACATTCGCTACCGGAGTTTGCGGCTGGGTGGATAGCGAATGTCAAATCCGCTCCACTAGATCGTGCACGACGGAGCAAAGAGCCGTTGCTACTCCGCTGCTTCCCGTTGCTCATATAGAAACGGCAGGATTCGCGTCGGCTCACCGGCCTTTGCCACCAGCACATGGCTTTCAGGAACCGGCGTCCAGTTATGGTGATCCTTGTCGAGCGGTTCGGAAACCACAACGATGCTCTGCTCGGATTCCCGATAATAAAGCGTATTAGCGCGATCGTTCACCGCATAGCGGAAAGCGTACAGGTCCCGGCCATTGGCGAGGGCGGCGGTGAACCGCATGCGGTCCGGGCCGATTAGATCGGCGAGCCGCGCCAGCGTGGTTTGTGTCGCGGCGACCGGATCGTCCATTCCGGCTCCCATGCCGGCTCCCATGATGGCGAGAAAAATCGCCTCCGAATCGGTAGTGCCGACCCGCGAAGGGTAAAGCGCGTCGGGAATCAGCGCCTCGACCCGGCGGCGCAGCTTCGCCCAGTTGCCGATGAAGCCGTTGTGCATGAACAGCCACTTGCTGCAGGCAAAGGGGTGGCAATTCGGCCGGGTAATCGGCGTGCCGGTCGCGGCGCGCACATGGGCAAAGAACAGGTGCGACTGCAGGTGCCGGCAAAGGTAGCGCAGGTTCTCGTCGGACCAGGCCGGCCGGATTTCGCGATACAGGCCGGGCTCGGGATGGGCTCCATACCAGCCGAGCCCGAAACCATCGCCATTGACGCTCGCCGTCGATTCGAGCGCCGCGATGCTCTGGGTCACCAGCGAATGTGACGGCGAGGTCACATAATGCTCGAGAGCGGTTGTTTCCCCGCGATAGGCGATCCAGCGGCACATGCGGTTGCCTTTGCCATTGCCATTGCCATTGCCTCAAGCGTCAGGCCATCAAAGTGGCCGCTTTGAGCCATTCGGCCACCCTGTGGAGGGCAATCTCGGCACCATCGTGTTCATTTTCGGTAAATATCCGCAATTGGGCATCGGCCGAGGTGCCTTCGGCGACAATCGTACGGCACCGCTCCAACTCGCTTGAGCAGCCCAGCGTATCGGCATCTGCGGCCAAAAGTTCCAGCAGCCGGTCGAGCATCTCGGCGACCGGCAGCGCGCCGGTTCGGGTCACGAAACTGCCTTGCGCCCCATAACGCTGCGCACGCCATTTGTTTTCGACCGCGATCGAACGGTCGACCACGTCGATCCCGGCATTGTGTTCTGGATGATTAAACAGGTGGCGGACCAGGGCGCGATAAAGCGCGGCGATCGCAATCGTGTCGTCGATCCGCGTACAGCAATCCGCGGCGCGCAGCTCCAAGGTCGGATATTTCTGCGAAATGCGGATCGTCCACCACAGGTGGCTTGCATCCGGCATCGCGCCGGACGTCACCATGGCGTCGACGTAGGCGTCGTACTCGGCATTGCTGCGGAACAGTTCCGGCAGGCCGGTGCGAGGCAGTTCGTCATAGGCGGCGAGGCGGTAGCCTTTGAGTCCGGTGACTCGGCCTTGCCAGAACGGCGACGAGGTCGACAGCGCGATGAACAGCGGCACGTAGGGCAACATCCGCGTCATCACGTCGACGCGGCGCGTCGGATCGGGAAATTCGACATGGACGTGCATGCCGCACAGCATGTTGCGCTGTCCGATCATCTGCAGCAGGTCCATCACTTGCGAATAGCGGCCTTTCGGACTCTGCACGGCATCGCGCCACGCCGCGAGCGGATGCGTGCCGCACGCCAGAATGGCGAGACCATGTTCGGCCGCCGCTGCAGCGGCGCTTTTTCGCAGGCGCAGCAATTCGTGCCGCACTTGCTCGGCACTGCAATGTGGCTCAGTTGCGACTTCAATCTGCGCCTGCAGAAACTCGCGGCCGATTTGTCCGGCGGTCGTGTTATTGGCGGTGTCGAACAGCGAATCAGGCGTCTCCGCTGGCACCTGTAATGTCTTCGCGTCGGACAGGAAATATTCCTCCTCGACGCCGAACTGGAACAGTTCGTCGGCCACGAAGATGGGCGCGTCCTGCCCGGCCGGAACCAGAGTCCGGATATGAAGTCGACGCTCTTTCGGGGCGAACCTGAATTCCATGTGACGATGCGCGTGAGGCAGCCGGATAGGACTGCCCGCTTCAACTCACCGGGCGGGGTGCGGTTCCGTTGAAGAAACCCGGAACGGGCGACCGTTTCACGCGCCGCATAGCTCAAAGAGGCGGAATCAACCCCGAATGACCGAATTGGGGCTACGAAGTCCCGAATACGCGTTCATTGGCCGTGGGCAGGAATGCTTTCGCACGTGACCTTGCCGCAAGAACTCATCGCGTCGACAATGGCTTGCAACGCATGGCGGCCCGGATAGCCGAGAATGGCGACGCCGCCGATGATGAAGCCAGGCGTGGCGGATATGCCGAGCGATTTGCCGAGAGCCAGGTTATCCTTGATCGTTTCCGCGACGTCGTCGCTGTCCGAAAGGGTATCGATCGCGCGTCCATCGAAGCCGGCTTCGCGCGCGAGCTGGAAGGCGCGCAAGCCGGTGATCGTGCCGCGCTGCGCATAGACCTTGTGGTGATAGGCGTAAAATTGTTGCGGCGTTGCGAGTTGCGCCAGCGCCAGTTCGACCTGACTTGCCGCAACCGAGGCCGGGCCGAGCACCGGGTAGGGCACCAGAACGAGCTTCAGGTTCGGGTCGGTACTCACCATGTCTTCGATGTCGACGGACGCGATGCGGCAGAACGGACAGTTTAGGTCGTAAAACTCGATGAGCGTCGTCTTGCCTTCCGGGTTGGCGGCCGTCACCACGCCGGGCATTTTTTCGATCGGGCCCGGCAGCTTGACTGTGTGGTTGGGCACAACCCCGCCGTCATCGCCGGTCAGCGGAAATTCCGAGACGAAGCGCATGGAGCGGTCGCGATCCTGCGCGACCGCCGGCGCCGCCATCGATGCGCCGAGCGCCGCGGCAAAAAGCGCAACGGCGAGGCTTCTGCGGTTCATGCTCATTGTGCGACGATGCCCGCGGGCGCGGTCTCCAGATTGAACGCTGCGGCGAACAGCGCGCGCGTATAGTCGGTCTGCGGATTGCGGAACAGCGCCGCGGCGTCGCCCGACTCCACCACCTTGCCGGCGCGCATCACAATCAGCCGGCTCGCCAGCGCCGCGACCACGCGCAGGTCGTGCGAGATGAACAGATAGGTGAGATTGTGCCGCTTTTGCAGGTCGCAGAACAGGTCGACCATCTGCGACTGGATTAGCATGTCGAGCGCGCTCGTCGGCTCGTCGAGCACCACGAAAGTCGGCTCCAGCACGATGGCGCGCGCCACCGCGATGCGCTGCCGCTGGCCGCCGGAAAATTCATGGGGAAAGCGGAAGCGCATCTCCGGGTCGAGCCCGACATCAGTAAGGGCGCGGCTGACGCGCGCGTCGCATTCGGGTTCCGGCATGTGGGCGTGGTGGACCTTCAATCCCTCCTTGATGATCTCAGCCACCGATAGCCGCGGCGACAGCGACCCGTAGGGGTCCTGAAACACGATCTGCATGTCGCGTCGGAACGGCCGCATCTGCTTGAAGCGCAGGCCGTGCAGGTTGTTGCCCATGAACACGATCGGCCCGTCGGAGGAGATGAGCCGCAGCAGCGCCAGCCCGAGTGTGGTCTTGCCCGATCCGGATTCGCCAACCACGCCGAGCGTCTCGCCCTTGCGCAGCGCGATGCTCACGCCGTCGACCGCCTTGATGTGGCCGACGGTCTTGCGCAGCACCCCGCGCCGGATCGGAAACCAGACTTTGAGATCGTTCGTCTCGAGCAGCAGCGGTGCGCTGGGTTGTGGCGGCGCCGGATCGGGCTTCGGCTCGGCGGAGAGCAGCGCGCGGGTGTAGGCGTGGGCGGGGGCTGTGAAGACGCGCTCGACATCGCCCTGCTCGACAATGCGGCCGTCCTTCATCACGCAGACTTTGCTGGCGATCTTACGAACGATACCGAGATCGTGGGTGATGAAGAGGAGCGACATACCAAGCCGCTTCTGGATGTCGGCAAGCAACGCGAGGATCTGCGCCTGGATGGTGACATCAAGCGCCGTGGTCGGCTCGTCGGCGATCAACAGATCAGGCTCGTTGGCAAGCGCCATGGCGATCATGACGCGCTGGCGCTGGCCGCCGGAAAGCTGATGCGGATAACTTTTCAGGCGGCTTTGCGGGTCGGGAATGCCGACCTGGCCGAGGACTTCCAGGGTCCGCGCGCGCGCCGCTGCTCCGGTGAGCCCGCGATGCAGCAGCAGAATTTCGCTGATCTGCTTTTCGATGGTGTGCAGCGGATTGAGCGAGGAAAGCGGCTCCTGAAAGATGATGGTGATGTCGTCGCCGCGCACGCGCTGCATGTCGCGCTCGGCAAGCGGCAGCAGATCGCGGCCCTTGAACAGGATGCTGCCGGAAGGGTGTCGCGCCGCCGGGTAGGGCAGGAGCTTGAGGATCGACAGCGCGGTGACCGACTTGCCCGAGCCGGATTCGCCGACCAGCGCCATGGTCTCGCCCTTGCCGATGTCGAACGAGACGCGGTCGACGGCAAGCGTCTCGCGGCCGCTGTGACGGAAGGCAACCGAAAGGTCGCGAATGGAGAGAAGGGGATCGGCGGTCATGCGATCTCCCGCAAAAGAGCTTCAATGCCCGCTTCGTTCGGCCGGTAGGTCGTCATTCCGCCAGGTGCTTTCAAGCCGTTATCCGCGGAGAGAATCGCGCGGCATCGGCTTTGAATTGCGTATCTCGGAATCTATCTCCTCTTTGGTGCGGAAGGGGTGTCCCCGCATCGCCCAAATATCTTCGAGCGAGAGCACACGATCGGGCCGTTGCTCTTCTTCTTCGATAATGACCGTGACCCGGGCATCTGGGTCCTCGTTAGGCCGCAAATCTTCCGGCAATTGCGCGGCCGGATAATGCTCGCGGATGATCTTGTTCATGTGTTTGCCTCATCGAGCAGTATAGCACGCGGTCATGCGAACGTCTTCCGCGAATCGAAGGCGTCGCGCACCGCTTCGCCGATGAAGATCAGGAGCGACAGCATGATGGCGACGGCGAAGAAACCGGTAAGGCCCAGCCATGGCGCCTGCACGTTGGCCTTGCCCTGCGACAGCAATTCACCGAGCGACGGCGACCCGGGCGGCAGACCGAAGCCGAGAAAATCGAGCGCGGTGAGCGTCATCACCGATGATGACATGATGAACGGCAGGAAAGTGAGTGTCGCTACCATGGCGTTGGGCAAAAGATGCCGAAACATGATGACCCGGGTTGACACGCCGAGCGCCCGCGCCGCCAGAATGTATTCAAAATTGCGCCCGCGCAAAAACTCGGCGCGGACGAGCCCGACGAGCCGCGTCCAGGAGAACAGCAGCAAAATCCCGAGCAGGACGAAGAAGCCGGGCACCAGCACCGAGGAGATGATCAGCAGCAG
>Ga0208480_1000704_pt1 | contig 12551 bp, 7 predicted proteins | sample NGESurshal092012_4_FD_184485 | JGI IMG/M metagenome (GOLD analysis project Ga0208480, IMG submission 184485) | Arctic peat soil microbial communities from Barrow, Alaska - NGEE Surface sample F53-1 shallow-092012 (SPAdes) | ecosystem: Environmental > Terrestrial > Soil > Wetlands > Peat ... | reverse complement strand
TAGGCGTCCAGGCACAACTGGCTGCTGCCGCTGTAGACGGTCAGCTGCCCACCGGAGGTGTGCGTCCAGATCTGGTTTGACCCCCCGTCGCAGGTCCAGATGTCCAGCTGGGTGCCCGCCGTGGTACTCCCGTTGGGCACGTCCAGGCACTTGGCCGCCCCCACCGCATGGATCTCCCCCGAGGTGACAGTGCCGGTACTGCCGCCGGAGACCCGGAACATGACGGTGCCGTGCGCGGGGACGGAGGCGCTGATCGCCCCGGTGGTGGCCGAGGTGGCTCCGGTCCACAGGTTGGTGAGGGTGTAGCTGGAGGACCCGCTCTTGCCGATCGCGGCGGCCGAGGTCGAGATGGTAGCGGCCGACCCGGTCTCGTCGAACAGGGCCACCGATACGTCGCCGCTGGCCAGCGGCTTGGCCAGCACATCCAGGCCCCCGGCCGAGGACACCTCGGTGCCCTGCTTACCCAGCGGGTCCTGGTCCACCGCGATCACGGCCTTGTTGGCCAGGATGGACAGCGTGGTGGAACTCGCGCTGACCAGGTTGCTGCCCTCGATCAGCGGGGCCGCCATCTCCGCCCACAAGCTGAACTCGGACTGGTCCTCGGTGGCGCTCATCCCGTTGCCGATCTCCAGCATGTCCGGGTCGTTCCACGCCCCCGGCCCGGCGAAGGAAGCCAGCCCCACCGTGGTGTGGAAGTTGTTCAGCATGCTGGTGAAGTTCGGCTGGATGTCCGTGCTGGTCCGCCACAGGTTCGCCACCGGGCCACTCCAGGTCCACGGCTGGACGCTGGAATCCCACCCGTTGCACATACTGAACACGATCGGCCGGCCGGTCGCCGCCAGCGCATTCTTCATCCGCGTGTATAGCGTCTGGGCCACCTGCTGGTGCGACTGGCCGGAGAAGCTGCTGAACGGGATGTTGCACCAGTCTTCCTTGAGGTAGTCGACTCCCCAGGAGGCGAACAGAGTCGCGTCCTGCTGCTCGTGCCCGTAACTGCCCGGGTACCCAGCGCAGGTCGCCGTCCCGGCGTCCTCGTAGATGCCGAGCTTCAGGCCCAGTGAGTGCACATAGCTCGCCACGGCGGCGATACCGTCGGGGAACTTGGACGGGTTGGCGACCAGATTGCCACTGGCGTCCCGGCTGGAAGACATCCAGCAATCATCGATATTGACGTACTGATAGCCGGCCGCCTGCAGGCCGTCGTTGTGCATGGCCAGCGCGGTCTGCTCGACCAGCTGCTCGCTGACGTTGCAGCCGTAGGCGTTCCAGTCGTTCCAGCCCATGGGCGGCGTCAGCGCCTGCCCGTTCCCTAGCGCTAACGCGGACGGTACTGAGACCAGCCCGGAGAGCGGCGCTGCCACAACGACCAGCGCGGCTGCCAGGCCTAGCCTGACCACATGGGAAACCCGGCCCGGCCCTGACCCTAGGCTCTTACGAAACCGCCGGTGCATTGTCACCTCTCACAATAAGAAATGCGTTCTTCCCTGGCTTCTGAGAAGGCGTCAAGTACCCTTCATGCCGTCGCCATCCGCCTCTGCCCGCCTACCTATTCAAACCCTCGGCAATGGACGTCCGGGCTACTGTCCTCACAAGTTGTCTTCGCCTGCCCTGTCTTCCGGTGAGGGGGCCGCAACCCGGGCGGGAGTTAACGCTCACTTTCAATCTCCAGCAGAGTCGGATCGAGGGCTAAGTGGTTATAGTGTGAGCGTTAACAATAATTCCGTCAATAGACCAGGGTTTCCGACTGTGGCCAATCGTCGTAACCCCCGCTACGACCTGCCAATACCATGATCACGACAGTTCGTCCTGGTGAAATTTTCAAGCCATCTTCCGGCTCGGGGTGCGGGCGGGGTGTCAAAACTCGGCTACGGGCGTTGACCTGGTCCTTTATGCCGCTCGTTCGTATTCGTTGATGAGGCCGCCGAGGACGGGCCGGCGCCTGATCTGCTGCTGGGTGAGGTCTGCGGCAGGGTGGTCGGGACGGGGCGGGTGCAGCTGGCGGCTTCGGTGGGGGCGTCGCCCGTTGTAGTGGGTCTCGTACTCGGACATCACGGCGCGCAGGTGGCGTTCGCCGGAGATCAGCGTCCTGTCGGTCACTTCCGTCCGGGCGGTGAGCACGAACCGCTCGGCATAAGCGTTCGCACGGGGGCTCCGGGGCGGGATTTTCACCGGCTGGATGCCGGCGGCGGCCAGCACGGCATCGAAGGAATCGGTGAACTGCCCGGCCCGGTCGCGAATCAGGAACTGAAAGTCCGCGGCGCGGTCACCGAGATCCATCAGGAGGCTGCGGATCTGCTGGGTGGCCCGCGGGCCGTCCGGATTCGCGGTCACGCCAGGGACATGCACGTAGCGGGAGCCGGCTTCCATGACGAGCAGGCAGTACAGGCGGCGGAGGCTTACTGCGCAGTCGACGTGGAGGAAATCGGTGGCGAGCATGGTCGCGGCCTGAGCTTGCAGGAACTGCCGCCAGGTCGTATCGGTGTGCCGCTTCGGTGCCGGGGGGATCGTCAGTGTCCTGAGGACCCGGCGGATCGTGGAGGCGCTGATCCGGTGGCCGAGCTTGAGGAGCTCGCCCTGGATCCGCTGGTACCCCCGGGTGCGGTTCTCGGTGGCGAGCTGCCCGGTGAGCGCGGTGATCTCGGCGCTGACCGCAGGCCGGCCCGTCCGGTGCGGATAAGTCCACTTGCGCGCGACCAGGCGGCGATGCCACCGGAGCACGGTGCCGGGTGTCACCAGGCGGTGCATCTGCAGCGGTCTGGGCAGGAGGCGGATCAGCGCGGCGAGCACCGCGCGGTCCGCCCAGTCCAGCCGTGGCCGCGGCTGGGTGCGGCGCAGCACGGCGACCTCGTGCCGCAGCACCAGCAACTCGATGTCCCTGGACGCCGCCGGGCGGCTGAGCAGGACCAGCCAGCCGCACAGCCGGATGAAGACCAGGCAGAGCAGGCGAATGAACACGGCTGATCATCATGCCTCACGGCCGTGGCCACTGCTCGCCCATCGCCCCAGGTCACCGGGCTAGGCCGACTTTTGGAACCCGACAGGTTCTCTGACCTACGGCAAGCCAACTACCGGGCTCCGCGGTCGAGCGGGCAGTACGGCAGTCTGCATCTTCGGCCAGGGTTCTGACTGGTCTTGCATGCCAGACGGGCCGTGATGGTGCGCGACGTGGGCTCCCACCCTCGCTGTGGCGGGCGTCGCCCGGCGTGGTTCGGGATGGGGTTGCTACAGGAAGCGGCTACAGGCGGCGACAGGGCTCGGTGTACCCTCCGACAGTCGTCAGACTGTTCTACCCTCCTGATGTGGGCAATGACGTTTGGGTAGGCGCGATAACGACCCTGGTCGGGGCTGCGCTCGGAGGAGCGATCAGCTTCGTATTGAGCCGTCAGCAGTTGAAAGATGCTCGTCTGCAGCGGAAAGAAGACGCAACGAGGGAGCAGCATCGGCGCAGCGAGGATAGAAGATTTCAGGCATATTCGGATTTCCTCACCCGAGCCCGCTCCTATCGCCACGCCGTGCAAGCCTATTATCTACATCCAGATAATAGACCGTCACTCGATGAGATAGACGCCCTTCTCCATACGGCGAACGACGCTTCGGCCCTCGTTTTTCTATTGGTCGAGAGCAAAGATGCATATGAAGGTTGCATTGCAGTAATGCAAGCACTCTGGAGAACCCAGAGTATAATCCACCACCTCGAACCAAGTAGCGCTGATGATCCATGGACCGAAATTAATAACGAGTTGGGCCGTTCTACACGTGAGTTCCAAAACTCCGCCAGGAGTGAACTAGAGGTCAGCGGCCCAACGGAACCGTGGCTCACGTATAATGAAAAATCACACCCCGATATTCTCGCAACAGAATTGAAGATTCGCCACCGCACCGGTAACGGTGGCTGAGGACGGATTCCTGGTCATGGCTCGGACCCTGTGCCGCCCGGAAACTCGATCGCTTCGTTGACCTGCCCTTTTGGCCTGCGTGGCTGGCGCGGTGATGGTTGGCTGACCAGGTGCTGCTCAAGATCGTCTGCCTGCTGATGCGCTGGTTACTCAGCCTGGCTGTCCTGGTGGTCCACGGTGACCGGGCGAAGAACGCCGAGCTGCTGGTGCTCCGGCACGAGAACGCGGTGCTGCGCCGGAACGCCGGCCGGGTGCGCTACGACCCAGCCGACCGGGCCTGGTTCGCCGCGCTCACGCGATTCATCCCGCGCAGGCGCTGGGCGGAGGTCTTCCCCGTGACGCCCGCGACGCTGCTGGCCTGGCACCGCAAGCTCGCCGCCAGGAAATACGACACGAGCAAACGACGCAAGCCCGGCCGGCCGCCGACGGCCCGGAGTATCGCCCGGCTCACCATCCGCCTGGCGAGGGAAAACCCGCTCTGGGGCTACCGGCGTATTCACGGCGAGCTGGTCAAGCTCGCCGTGACGGTCGCGGCGTCCACCATCTACGAAATCCTCCGCGCAGCGGGCATCGACCCGGCGCCGCGCCGGGACGGCCCGACCTGGCGGCAGTTCCTGCACGCGCAAGCCGCCGGGATCCTGGCGGCCGACTTTCTGCACGTAGATACTGTGTCGCTGACCAGGCTGCATGTGCTGGTGTTCATCGAGCACGGCACCCGCCGGATGCACCTCGGCGGCGTCACCGCCCACCCGACCGGCGAGTGGACGGTACAGCAGGCCCGCAACCTCGCCCTCGACCTTGGCGACCGGTTCGAGGACTTCCGGTTCCTCATCCGCGACCGCGGCTCGAACTTCACCCGCTCCTTCGACGCCGTTTTCCAGGCCGCCGGCACCACCATCCTGCGCACCGCTGTACAGGCGCCGCGGATGAACGCGATCTGCGAGCGCCTGGTCGGCACCCTGCGCCGGGAGCTCCTGGACCGGACCCTGATCCTGAACCAGGCGCATCTGCGCGCTGTCCTGGCTGAGTACCAGGAGCATTACAACACCGCCCGGCCCCATCAGAGCCTCGGCCAGCGCATCCCAGACCCCACGGCCGTTTCAAGATCATGATGTGAGGCCGAGGATGGTGAATGGACGGTCCGTGGACCGTCCGGCCCATCGGGTGGCTTCGGTGACATCGATGCGTCTGGACAGGCGCAGGGCGCAGATCGCGAAAGACCTCAAGCCGCAGATGAGGTCTTGGCGGCGTGCCTGGACGAGCTGTGCGCACAGGTAGGGATGTAGTGAATACATGGGTTCCCGCTTTTGCGTCAGTCTTGGCTGGGCGCGGCTGGCGCCGGCAGGAGAGGCTCAACCGGCGGGGTCTGGGTGATGGGACCGCGGTCGGAACCGGATGCGGTATCAGGAGCTGCGCGAAGGCGGCGGACACTGGGGACGGCGAGGACAGCGGCGCTGCCGAGGACGGCCCATGCGGTGGCGAGCCACAGGGCGCCGGTGACGCTGAGCGCGCTGGCCAGGGGTCCGGCGAGGGCGTAGCCGAGCGGGATCAGGGCCACCGAGCCGAGCCAGTCGTAGGCGCTTACCCGGGACAGCACCGCAGCCGGGACACGCTGCTGCAGGGTGGTGTCCCACAGGGTGCCGTAGATCCCGATACCGATGCCGGAGACGAAGGCTGCGGCGGCGATCCAGGCGGCTGGTGCGCGCAGGGCCAGCAACGCGACCGGTCCGGCGAAGGCGAACGTGCCGAGTGTCGCGGTGACCAGCGGCCGTCGTGGGCGGGCGCGGAGAACGGCTAGGCCGCCGAGGATCGAGCCGCCGCCCTGGGCGGCGAGGATGTATCCCCAGGCGGCCGCTCCGCCCAGCGTGCTGTGCGCGACAACGGCGCCGAGGACCATGAACGGCGCGTAGACGAGCAGGTGGAACAGTCCGAACTGGGTGACGATCACCCACAGCCAGGTGCGGGACCGGAATTCCCGCCAGCCAGTGCGCAGCTGGACGACGAAGGTTTCCCGCCGGGACGCAGGCTGGGCGGGCAGGTGCAGCCGGGCCAGGCAGAGGGCGCTCACGGCGTAGGTGGCGCCATCGATGGCGATCGCCCACCCGGCGCCGCCCGCGGCGACGATGAGCCCGGCGGCGGCCGGGCCGACGATCTGGCCAGTCGAGGTCGCCACCCCCTTGAGCGCGTTGGCTTGCTGGAGGCGGCCGGGGCTGGCTACCAGCGGAACCAAGCCAGTCAATGCCGGGTTGAAAAATGCCTGCCCGGCGCCGATCACCCCCGCCAGGATCATCAGCACCCACAGCTCAGGTGAGCCGGTGAGTACCAGCGCGGCGAGGAGTAGCTCGCTGACGCACCGGACCACGTCGGCGCTGATCATCACGGCACGGCGGGACAAGCGGTCGGCGACGGCGCCGCCGGCGAGCAGGAGGACCACCAGCGGGACGGTCTCGGCGGCAAGCACGTACCCGACGTCGGCGGGGCTGCGGCCTTCGTTGAGGACGGCGAAGGTCAGCGCGACCGGCACCATCGCCGCGCCGACCAGCGATGTGGTGTAGCCGGTGAAGAACAGCCGGAAATCCCGTTCGGCCAGCACCCCGAACCGGTGCCGCGACCTGGTGCTATCCAGGCGGGTCATGGGGAGCTCGCCGCAGGCGCTCCGGGCTCGGCCATCGGGAACATGACGACGGTTGCGTTGACGTGCATTGCGCCCGGCTCGTGCGGTTGGCGTGCGCTCTCGTGCAGCGCCGTCGCTGCCCTGGCGATCGCCTGCCGGGCCTCCTCCCAATCTTCAGGACGGACCCACAGCTCTGCGTCGACGGCAAGGACCGGCATCTCCGGCACCCGCTGGCTGCCGCGGCGGCGCAGCTCGCCGACGATTGCATCGATGAACAGCGCCTCCCCCTCGTAGTCCGCGGCCGGGCGCTGACTACCGGCGCTCGGCTGCACCCGGTACCGGTAGCGGCGCTCTTTCCCGCCACGCCGGGAGCGCTCCTCGGCCAGCTCTACCGCTTCCGCGTCAGCCAGCTGCCGCAGGTGGTAGCTGGCAAGCGCCTGACTCACGCCGAGCTCGCGGGCCAGCTCCGCCGCCGACATCGCGGCCCCAGTCAGCAGCGACAGCATCCGCAGCCGCAGCGGGTGCGCCAGGGCGCGCAGCGCGACGAGGCGCCGCTCGTCTACCTCCAAAGACATGTTTGCAGCTTAGCAGTGGAGATGACTACCTGCAAGCGTTCCTTTGGGAGCTTGCCTGCATCACGATCGGCCTCCCGCTTCGGGCGCCTATGGCAGCGCGAGCGACGTCACGGCCCGGCCGTTCCCACGGCACGGCAACGACCGTCAGCGCGGGCCCAGAATGTGCCAGCCGCGGAAGCCGCCGCAGGGCTCGCTCGGCCCACTACCGGCAGCCACCGAGCGGATCACCAAAAGGGCACTCTCTGCCCACGGCCGTTCAAGATCATGACGTGAGTTCGAGGATGGTGAAGGGCCTGTCCATATGACGGCTGGCCCAGCGGGTGGCTTCGGTGGTGTCGTGCCGTCCGGCGTGATGGAGCGCGCCGATTGCGAGGTTCCTGAGGGCGGCCATGGCCCGCGGCCCGGAGCGGGTGCGGACGGCGGAGCTGTCTTCGCGGTAAAGGGTGTCGCGGATCTTCTCCAGGGGCGGAGCCCGGCTAGCTGAGCTTGATCTCCGCGTTTCCGCAGGTCAGCAGCTGGTGGTGATGAAGTTACCGGATGCAACAGGTGTGGTGCAACGACCATGCGGCGTGTTGTGTCAGCGTGTTGCCGCGGCCTGGTTGAGCCGGGTCATCAGCTCGCGGTTGGCGGCGCGGGCGGCGGCGAGTTCGTCGTCGCGGTCTTCGAGTTGCAGCCGCAGATCGGCGGCTTGCTGCTCATAGTGGGTGATTTTCTGGTTGAGCGCGTCGATGTCGGCGGGGGCACCGAGACCGGATTCTCGCCACGTCTGCTGGCCGAGCTCATCGGACAGCCGTTGTTCGAGCTGGCGGATGCGGGCGGCGAGGCGGATGGCGCGTTCGTGGGCGGCAAGCAGGTCGGCCTGCAGTGATGCCCGGCTCACGGCGGGTCCTGCGGTGCCGCCGGCGGGGGGCGGGGCTGCTTCGGCAGCGTGGATTTTCTCGAGCAGGTCGCGGTGCCGGTAGAGGAAGGTGCGGTCGACGCCGGCGGCACGGGCGATGCCGGAGGCGCTGATCTCGGTCCCGCTGGCGGCCGCGCGGTCGAGGGCGGTCAGCACGCGCTGCCGGCGCCGGGCGGAGTCGGCCTGGCGGCCTTTGCGCATCGTCTCGGTGCGCGCGCCGGTGCCTGCTGCTGGCTTGCGGCTGGTCATGAGGCCTGGCCTTTCGCTTGTTCGGGGAGGGCTTGGGCGGCGGGGCGCAGGCGGGGTATGCCGATGCTGACCGCGCGGTGCTTGCGGACGACGGCGACGGCCTCGTCGATGCGGGCCCGGTCAGCCGGGGTGAGGCCGGCGATGTCGCCTTTGATGCGGCTGATGAGCTGCCGGATGACGGTGATCTCCTGGTCGGCGGGGGCTGCCTGGTCGCGTGCCCAGGCGTCGATGCCGGTGACGGCGGCGAGCCGTTCGCGGGCGCGGAGCAGGTCGTCGAGGTAGGCGGTCAGGTCGGGGAGGTAGGACACGTCGGTGCGGAAGTGGTCGCAGCCGGCGCAGCGGAACCGGACCGGGCAGTCGTTCCCGCCGGCGGCGACGTTGGACGGCTCAGTGCAGGTGCCGTAGGGGACGGCGACGGAGCCGACCGCGTAGCGGGTGTGCTCGTCGTCCAGCAGAGCGCGGGCGTCACGCCAGATCCGGTTGCCGTGCCGGTCGAACTGCATGGCCGTGACCTTGTCGACGGCGCCGCGGCGGCGGTCTTCGCCGACCCGGTAATAGCCGCGGGTGACGTTGAGGTTGCGATGGTCGAGCAATTCGGCCAGCACGTCGATGGGGACGCCCGCGTCAGCGTGCCTTTGGGCGTAGGTGTGCCGGTAGGAGTACGGGACAGCGCGGTCCTTGTCGAATTCGCCGCCGCCCTCTAGCAGCAGCGGCGGGAGCGAGGTGAGCCAGTCGCGATGCGCCGTGGACAGGGCCGAGACGGTCAGCGGGCGGCGGCCGTCCCGGTTGGCCCAGCCGGTGGGCAGCAGCTTCAGCTCGCTGGCCGGGGTATCGGGGAACCGGTCGCGGACGCGCTGCTGCTGGGCGCGGATCAGCTGCGCGGTGGCGGCGGGGATGGGCAGCCGCCGGCCGAGCCGGTGGGCCTTGTGGTTGTCGTAGACGAGGACGGGCGCACCGCCGGGGTCGCTGGCCAGGCAGTCCAGCGGCAGTGAGACGACATCGTCGGGGCGGCGGCCGGTGTCGATGAGGATCTCGATCGCGGTGCAGATGTGAGGTGAGGCGATGCTGTCGAGCTGGCTGCAGATCTGCCGCAAGATCTCCGGCGGCAGGTCCCGGCCGGGTTCGCCGTGCTCAGGTTCGTCAGGCATGTCGTCGCGGTGCAGGGCGAACTGGTCGCTGAGCCCGGCGGCCGGGCCGCCGTTCCTGGTCGCGCCGAGCTGCCGTGCGGTGGTCAGCAGCCTGCGGACCTCGCGGCAGCCCAGCACCCGGGTCAGCTCGCTGATCTCCCCGGCGGCATGCAGGTAGCCGAGGCAGTTGAGGAACACCTCGATGTCCTGGCGTCCCAGCGTGGCCGGGTCATCTCCGTGATCGGCCCGCTGCCGCAGGCTGGCTGACAGCAGGGCCAGGCTCGCGAGGTAGTGGCGGGTCTTGTCCCCGCCGCTGCGCCCGCGGCGGCGGGGCAGGTCGGCCAGCGCCCAGATCCTGGCGGTCTCGCGCAGCCACGGCTGGGTGATCGCGGTGAACGACAGGTTGCCGCGGTGCCCGAACAGCGACATGTCCCAGATGTCCTTGGCGATCTCGGTGCCCGGATCGGAGATACCGCGGCGGGCGTGCGTGATCAGCGTGTGCACGACGCTGGCGTAGCCCTGGCCGCGGGCGGCCGGGATGTCAAGTTCCGCCAGGGACCGGACCTGCTGGGTGCGCGCGTCATTAGCGACTGGCCGCAGGATCGTGCAATAGGTCTTGACGCCTTGCCGGGTGCGCTGCTGCAGCCCGAACAGCATCTCGACGGCGACTGCCGGGGCCAGCCCGGCAAGGCTGACCTGCCCGGCGCGCGGGACCGGCGGCTCGGTCACCCGCCAGGCCGCCTCGTCAGGGTGCTGGCCAGCGCGGCGCAAGACACGCAGCCGCTGCAGGTGCGCGTCGCAGTAGACGGCATCGTGTCCGGGGACCTGCCGAGGGCACGACGCCACCGGGCAGGTGCCATGCGAGGGCAGCGCGATAACGTCAGGCCGGGCGGTGAAGTCAGCGATACTGACGCCGAGGCGTTCTCGCTGGCCCAGATGCTCAGGGCACAGCGGCTGACCGGACATCACCCACGGGCGCGGGCAGCCGGAAACCCGGCATGTCCCATCCCCGGTGCCGAGCCAGCGCTTGCCTTGCGGCGGGGGCAGCAGCGCGACGTCCTCCAGGCCCAGCCCGGCCGCGGCGAGCCTGCGCCGGCAGTCCAGGCACACACGCGTCGCTGCGGCGCAGGTGGTCTGGCAGCCCGGGGCGCGGCAGAACGTCCGGCCCAGCAGCGGGTGCTCCGCCGGCAACGTCAGAACCCAGGTCCCCGGGTCCCAGCCGGCCTCGGCCAGGAACGCCGGGCCGATCCGGCTGGCCAGCACCGCTGACCGCTCGTCCAGCAGCACCCGGCCCGCGAACAGCTCCCCTTCGGGGAGCAGTTCTCCCGGTCGCGGAGCCGGGACCGCGTGGATCCTCGCCGCCGCGGTCATGCCTTCGCCCCCGCCAGGTCACGCGGGCTCGGCACCGCATCGACGGCGGCCCTCAGCCGCGCCGGGCCGGGATGCGCATAAACCTGCGTAGAAGCGATGCTGGCGTGACCGAGCAGATCCTGGGCTTCCTCCAGCGTCCCGCCCGCGTCAAGGACATTCGATGCAAAAGCATGCCGGAGCTGATGCGGGCGGGGCGGCGGATCGATGCCCGCCCGCCGGGCCGCGGCACCGACCAGGTCGTTGACCGCGTCCAGCCGCATCGGCGCGCCGACCGTGCCGCGGAACAAGTTCACGAACACGAAGTCCCCCGAAGCCGCAGCCGGGACGGTCATCCGCTCGAACTCGTAAGTGTCGAACGCCTGCACCGCCAGGAAATCCAGCGGCACGGCCCGCTGACGGCGGGACTTGGCGATCGCCCCGTTCGGGTTGTCCTCCCGGCGGACCACGTGCAGGTGCGGGCGGACGATCCCGCACCCGAGCTCGCGGGAATCAGCCAGCAGGTGGACATCGCCGCGGCGCAGCCCGAGCACCTCGCCGCGGCGCAGCCCAGCCCGGACCATCAGCAGCACGATCAGCCGGTCGCGCGCCGAACCGCACGCGCCGAGCACGGCGACCACATCACTGTCACCGGCCCGGTCCACCCGCGACACCGGTTCGTGCAGCCGGTGCCGGGCACGCATCCGCCACCCCGTCCCGGCCTCTTCCCCGCGAGCCGCCGCCGGAAGGTCCCGGTCATCAGCGACCTCATACAGAACCTGGACCAGGTGCCCGGGAGCCCCGCCTTCCGCGACCGCGTGCACGACCATGCCCCGGACCGCAGCCAGCACCGCGTTGATCCGCCGTGCCGAACGCACCGCAGGCGACCCCGGCCCGGCCAGCACCGCTGCCCCGGCCGGCGCGTCCACGCCCGACACCGCCCGGCCCGCGTGCGCCAGCCAGGTCATGAACAAGCCGAGCTGCCCCGCACCGGCCTCCCAGCCGCGGCCCGACCGGGCGCACCAGCGCAGGAACAGCGCGATACCTCCCGCATACGCCCTCGTTGTCGATTCCGCGCCGTCCCGGCCGAACCGCACCTGCCGCAAGAACGAATCCGCGACCGGCACGACAGCCAGATCCTCATCCAGCACCGTCCAGTACCGCACCCCGGACGGCAGCCTCACCATGAACGCTCGCACCTTGTGATCCCCCGATCTCGTGCTTCCCGTGTGAACATCTACCAGCCACGAGCACCACACCCGAGGAGATCAGCAGCTAAACGACACCCGTGTCGCGCCGGCGCCACATGATGCAACGGCCAGACCCGCCCCTGGAGAACGGACCCAGTGAACCTTGTTCTCGATGGTCCAGTGGCCGCGGACGTACCCGGCGATGTGGACGGGGGATGCCTCACGGGCGTCGAGGCTGGTGATGATGAACACCGCGACGGCGGACTTCACCTGCTTCCGTACCCAGCGCTTTCCTTTCCTCACCCGGACGGTCCGGGTGACGTACCGCTCGATGAGAGCGGCCTGGCGGGCGCAGGGGAACCGGGCCGTGATGTGCGCGGGCGCGTCCATGACCTGGATAGTGCGGCGCTCGCGGCGCCCGTGACCTTTCTCCTCCGTCACGTGCTGCACCGGGACGGAGGCCCAGTCCAGGGCGTTGAGCTCTGCCCACAGCCGGGGCGTGTTCTGCTTGACCGTGAAGACGTAGTGCGCCAGGAGCTCCCCGCAGATGAGCGCGGCGTGGGCCTTCACGGTGTGGCCGGCGTCGGCGGTGATGACGTGCCCGGCCAGGCGGTAGTACCCGTTCAGCTCCCGCAGCAGCGGCGCGAACGCGGGG
>Ga0208480_1000698_pt1 | contig 12578 bp, 13 predicted proteins | sample NGESurshal092012_4_FD_184485 | JGI IMG/M metagenome (GOLD analysis project Ga0208480, IMG submission 184485) | Arctic peat soil microbial communities from Barrow, Alaska - NGEE Surface sample F53-1 shallow-092012 (SPAdes) | ecosystem: Environmental > Terrestrial > Soil > Wetlands > Peat ... | reverse complement strand
ATTCACCCCGTTGGGACAGAGGCGGCCCCGCGTTTGACCCACATCAAGGAGCGCGACGAAATTGCCGGTTAGACGGCCTCGACAAGCACCCTGGAACGCTTCTAGAACAATCCCTGACGGCGACTAGTCTTGCTGGGATTCCTATCCTGATGATCGATCGGCCCAACACCCCCGTGGATTACCGCGCCTATTTTACCGACGCGCTCGACCGTCTGCATTCGGAGCGGCGCTACCGCGTGTTCGCCGATCTGGAACGCATCGCCGGCCGCTTTCCGCATGCCATCTGGCATTCGCCGGGCGGGCCACAGAATGTCGTCATCTGGTGCTCGAACGATTACCTCGGCATGGGCCAGCACCCGAAGGTGATCGGCGCCATGGTGGAGACCGCGACCCGCATGGGCACCGGCGCCGGCGGCACCCGCAACATTGCCGGCAACAATCATCCGCTGGTCGAACTTGAGCGCGAACTCGCCGATCTGCACCGCAAAGAAGCCGCGCTGGTGTTCACGTCCGGCTACGTGTCGAACGAGACCGGCATCTCGACCTTGGCGCGGCTGATGCCGAACTGCCTCATTCTGTCAGATGCCTGGAACCACAACTCGATGATCGAGGGCGTGCGCCAGGCGCAGACCGAGAAGCAGATTTTCCGTCATAACGACATGGCGCATCTCGAGCAGTTGCTGGCGGCCGCCGATCCGAAGCGGCCGAAGCTGATCGTGTTCGAGAGTCTCTATTCGATGGACGGCGACATCGCGCACATCAACAAGATCTGCGATCTCGCCGAACAATACGGCGCCATGACGTATGTGGACGAGGTCCACGCCGTCGGGATGTATGGCCCGCGCGGCGCCGGCATTGCCGAGCGCGACGGCGCCATGGGCCGTATCGACGTGATCGAAGCGACGCTCGCCAAGGCGTTCGGCTGCGTCGGCGGCTATATCGCGGCCAACACCGCGATCATCGATGCGGTGCGCTCCTACTCGCCGGGCTTTATTTTCACCACGGCGCTGCCGCCGCCGGTCGCCGCCGCGGCGACCGCCGCGATCCGCCATCTGAAAACGTCGAGTTGGGAGCGCGAGCGGCAGCAGGACCGCGCCGCGCGCACCAAGGCGGTGCTGTCCGCCGCGCGGCTGCCGGTGATGATGAACACGACCCATATCGTGCCCGTGTTCGTCGGCAATCCGGAGCAGTGCAAGGCGGCAAGCGACATGCTGCTCGCCGAGCACGGCATCTACATCCAGCCGATCAACTATCCGACGGTGCCAAAGGGCACCGAGCGGCTGCGCATCACGCCGAGCCCGTATCACGACGACGCGCTGATCGACCGGCTGGCCGAGGCGCTGGTCGACGTGTGGCATCGCCTGAAGCTGCCGCTCAAAGCGAGCGCGCTCGCGGCCGAGTGATCTGGCGCTAGCCGCCAGCTTACGGCTTGAGCGCCATTGAGCCCTTCAATCAGATCGTCTGAAGTTGATCGGCTCATAGCCCAGGCTTCGAATAAGATGTTCGACCGTTTCTCGAACGGCGTCATCGTTGTCCACGAGCGGAATTCGGCTTCGTTCAGGCAAGTTCTTTAAACAAACGGAAGCGGAGCACGAAGAATTGAGTTCGGTGAACGCAGTTCCGCCATTCACCGACTTGTAGACGCCGCTCCCATTGACGCAGGCGAATACGTTGTTGGTGCGGCAGCCGGGGAAATAGTTGTCCCGCGCTACGGGGAGGATCCAAGGAGCGATGACCGGCAGCACACAAAAAATCGCGCTGGTGACAGGGGCCGCGCGCGGCATCGGGCTTGCGACCGCCAGGCGGTTTCTCGCCGACAACTGGCGCGTCGCGCTGCTCGATATCGACAGCGACACGCTTGGCCGTACCCACGCGGCGCTACCGGCTGGCGAGACTATCGCCATCTGCGCTGACGTGGCAGATGCCGCAGGCGTGGCTGCAGCGGTTGCGCGCGTCGCCAAAGAATTCGGGCGGCTCGACGCGCTGGTCAACAACGCGGGCATCGCGATCTTCAAACCGATTCTCGATGTCACCTATGAGGATTGGTCGCGCGTACTCGCCGTCAACCTCACCGGACCATTCCTGTGCGTGCAGGCCGCGGCGCCGCTGATGCGCGACAGCGGCGGTGGCGCGATCGTCAATATCACGTCGATATCGGGACTGCGCGCCTCGACGCTGCGCGCCGCCTACGGCACCAGCAAGGCCGGCCTCGCGCATTTGACGCAGCAACAAGCCATCGAGCTCGCCTCGCTCGGCATCCGGGTCAACGCCGTGGCGCCGGGCCCGGTCGATACCGCCATGGCAAAGGCCGTCCATACGCCGGAGATTCGCGCCGCCTATCACGATGCCATTCCGCTCAACCGCTACGGCCTGGAGCAGGAGCTTGCCGAGGCGATCTTCTTTTTGTGCAGCGACCGCGCCAGCTACATCACCGGGCAGACGATCGCGGTCGACGGCGGCTTTGACGCCACCGGCATCGGTCTGCCGGCTTTGCGCAACGCGGGACGGAATACTTGAGTTCCGGCCACACTGACCGCTCAGAGCGGCAGGTTCAGCGCCGGAGCGGCGGTGCTTTCGATCATCACGTTGATGCAGGCCGGCTTGCCGCTGGCGAGCGCGCGCTCGATGGCGGCGGGAAGATCGGCCGCGCGTTCGACCAATTCGCCGTGGCCGCCGAGCGCCGTCACCACCTGATCGTAGCGCGCCGGCAGGAGTTCGCAGCCATGCATCCGGTTGGCGCCATAGGCGCGGCGCTGGATTTCACTCTCCGCGTTCCAGCGCGCGTCGTTACCGAGGATGGCGACAAAGGGCAGCGCGCACCGTACCGCGGTTTCGAATTCGCTGATGTGGAAACCGATAGTGCCGTCGCCGAGCACGGCGAACACCGGCGCCTTGGATTCAACGAGCCGCGCCGCGAGTGCAAACGACAGCGAACTGCCGATCGCCCCGGCAACGCCGTTGATCAGACGCCGCCGCACCGGAAGCATGCTCTGGCCCCACTGGGCGAATTCGCCGCCGTCGCAGATGAGAATGGTGTCTTGATCGTGCTCGACGAATGGACGCAAGGCGCGAAATACTTCGGCCGGATGCAGCCGGCCGGGCGTGTTCGACGTCACGTCGCGCCACGCCGCCGGCCGCGCGTCGAGCATGCGGCGGGCTTCAGCGAGCCACAATGTTTTCGGCGAGCCAGCGCGTTTCGCGGCGGTCGCGAGTTGTTTGGCGGCGTGCGCTGGATCGGCGACAGCGCCAAGCAGCAAAGTATCGCCCTTCTCGCGCCGCGCCCGCGCTACGAGTTCCGCGTCGGGATCGACAGCAACGACCCGGACCGCCGGATCGAACTCGGGGGCGGCCATCCATTTGATGGTGAAATCGAGCGCCTTGCCGAGCAGCACGATGAGATCGGCGCGCTTTGCTGCATCGCGCAGCGCACCCAGCGTCGCGTCCGCGAGTCCGCGCGGGCTTTCCAGAACGATTGCCGGCGTTCCGGTGGCGGCTTCAAGTTCCGCCAACAGCATGCGCTCGGCCGCGCCCGACAGTTGCGGACCGGCGAATATGAGCGGTCGTTCGGCGGCGGTAAGAGCAGCGAGGATTTTGCCGCAGGCGGCGTCGCTGAGTGCGGTGCATGGGACCGGCTCGCTTGCCGGCCACGTCACGGCGCTTTCGTCCAGGCGCGCGTCGAGCAGGTCGGACGGCAGGCTCAGGTGAACGGGCCCGCGCCGGCCCGACAGCGCGATGCGGACGGCTTCGCCGATGTCATGGCCGAGCGATTCAACGCTGCGGGCCGTCCACGACGCCTTCGTCACCGGCTTCGCCATGTCCGCCTGGCGCAATTCCTGAAAGCCGCCGCGGCCCAACTCCCAGGTCGCGGCGTGTCCCGACAGCAGCACCATCGGCGATTCGGCGGCGAGCGCCGTGTACAGCGCGCCGACCGCGTTGGCGTGGCCCGGCCCGCCGGTGACGAGCGCGATGCCGGCCTCGCCCGTCAGCCGGCCATGCGCATCGGCCATGTGCACGGCGGCGGCCTCGTGGCGGACATGAACGAGGTCGAGGCCGGCATCGAGCGCGGCGTCGAAGATCGACATGATGTGGTTGCCGGACAGCGTGAAGATGCGCCGGGTGCCGAGGCGCTGCAGCGAGCGAGCGACGATGTCGGCGCCGCGAAGGGTGTTGCTCATCGTGCGGTGAACTTTTGCTGTCCCTTAAATCGGCAGTTGGCGGCCGCGCAGCATTCCCGCATAGGCAAACGGCTGTTCGGCAAGCGCCTGATAGAAGTGCGCCGCGAGATCGCGCTCGAAGCTGCCGCCGTGCATCGGGTGAATCCAAGCGGGGTCCAGTTTCTGCACGCGACCCACGACCTGCCGCACCGGCGTTTCATGGGCGAAAATACCGGTGTTGCGATACAGCTTGAGCATCGACGCCGTGAGGTCTTCGGTCACGACCGGCGGCTGATCGCCCGGCTGGATGAACAGATCGGCCGGAAACAGGCTGCGCGTGGTCTCGTCGAAGATCATCAGCGAATCCCAGTGGTGCACGTGCGGCGTTTCCAGAACCCGCAGGCGATGACGGCCGAGGTCGAGTATGTCGCCGTCGCGCATGCCTTTCACGGCGCCCTTGTAATTCCAGTGCGCCAGATTGACCAAGGCGCCGAGTTCGCTGGCCACCAGCACCGAGCTCGGAGCGTCGGCGACGAAGCGGTCCATGCCGCCGCATTCATCGGCCTCGAAATGCCCAATCACCACATAGGCCAGGCGCTTCGGGTCGATGACCTCGGCGACGGCCGCGCGCACCGTTTCATACGATTCGTAATAGCCGGTGTGGATGAGAGCCGGGCGTTCGTCGTCGATCAGAAACTGGTTGAAGCTCAGCGGGGCCTTTTCGTTCGCCCGCACGGAGCAAATCCGATAGATGCCGTCCGCGATTTCGTTCACTTGAGTCTTCGCCATCTCCCGATCTCCGCTGCGCGCGCCGCGCTCATTCGTTCGCGTCCGGCGACATTCAATTCCGGCGTCGAGGACTATGCAGAGAATCCACGGCTTCAAGAAGGCGGCGATGTCGCCTGGCAGGCTGGCGCGTCAGCGCCACACTTCGTTGGCCAACTCCACCACCATGCGGAGCTTGGCCCATTGCTCATCCTCGGCGAGGACGTTGCCCTCTTCGGTGGAGGCGAAGCCGCATTGCGGCGACAGGCACAGCTGATCGAGACTCGCGTATTTGGTTGCTTCGTCGATGCGGCGCTTGATGTCGTCCTTGTTTTCCAGCGTGCCGGATTTGGTCGTGACCAGACCGAGCACCACGATCTTGTTGCCTTTGGGCAGGAAGCGCAGCGGCTCGAAGCCGCCGGCGCGCTCGCTGTCGTATTCAAGGAAATAGCCGTCGTAATTCAGCTTGCCGAGCATCGTCTCGGCGACCGGCCCATAGCCGCCCTCGGAAATCCAGGTGGAGCGGAAATTGCCGCGGCACACATGCGTGGTAATCACCATGTCGGCCGGCTTGCCTTCGAGCGCGGCATTGATAACGCGCGTATAGTCCTGCTGCAGTCGGTCGGCATTGAGCCCGCGGTCGCGCGCCTTTTTCAGCTCGGCCTGCGAGCACAGATAGGCCCATGCGGTGTCGTCGAACTGCAGATAGCGGCAGCCGGCGTCGTAGAACGCGCGCACGGCCTGCCGATAGGTCCTGCCGAGGTCCTCGAAGATGGCATCGCGGTCGGCGTATTCCTTGGTGACGACCGCGCCGGGCTCGAGGCGGAAATGCAGCGTCGCCGGGCTCGGGATGCACATTTTCGGCGTCGCCATGGTGTGGGCTTTGAGAAACTTGAAATGCTCCAGCATCGGATGATTGGTGAAGCCGAGCTTGCCCGTGACGCGGATGCTTTCCATCCGGCTCTGCACGCCGTGGAATTGGATGCCATGGTCGAGTGTGTACCGCTCCATGCCGTCGAGCAGGCCATAAAAGTCGAAATGCCACCACGAGCGGCGGAATTCGCCGTCGGTCGTGACTTGGAGCCCGACGTCCTCCTGCTTCTTGATGATCTTCTCGATCTCGCGGTCCTCGACCTCCTTGAGCTGCGCCGGTGTGATCTCGCCCTTGTCGCGCTTGGCGCGGGCCTCTTTCAGCGGCGCAGTGCGCAGAAGTGAGCCGACCACATCGGCGCGGAACGGCGGTTTGGATCGCATCATCGGCGTCTCTCCTCGAATTTCTTGGCTCGTTAACAAGCCGGGTCCGCGCGCTTCGTCAACAGCAAAAAGTCGAAGCTTGCAGCGCGGAATGGGCCACGTCCCAACAAAGCCGCTTGCGTTTGCTGTTATCTCAAAAATAAGATACAGGGGGCGTGATGCCCTGGCGGGTTGAAATCCTTAACGAAGCCGTTGCCGCGGAACTGGCCGCTCTTCCGGAAGATATGCAGGCGCGGTTCGTCCGGCTCGCCGATCGGATCACATCTGCCGGCTTGCAAAGTCTCGGCCAGCCGCACGTAAAACCCTTGGAGGGCAAGCTATGGGAAATGCGTCTAGCCGGCCGCGACGGGATAGCCCGCGTGCTCTACGTAGCAGCGATCGGTCAGCGGATCGTCGTCGTGCGCGTATTCGTGAAAAAGACGCAGAAGACGCCGCGCGCCGAAATCGAACTCGCCCTGCAACGGGCGAGGGGGATCACATGACCATTCCATTTGAAGTGATTAAGGCCCGCCTTTTGGCGAATCCCAAGGTCAGGGCCGAATATGAGGCAGTTGCGCCGGAATTCGAGATTTCTGCCGAATTGGTGAAGGCGCGCAAGCGAGCCGGGCTATCGCAAGCGCAACTTGCCACCCGGATGGGCACAAGCCAGTCGACGATAGCGAGACTGGAGAGCGGTCAGACCTTGCCAAGCACAAAGACGCTCTTGCGCTTCGCAAAGGCCACTGGAAGCAAAGTTCATGTGCGGTTGCTGGCCGCGTAGTGCGTCGGGTGGGGCGATGCCTCACACTTCAATCGTCACCTTGTCGTCCACCACCGTCACTGGATAGGTCTTGATCGGCACCATGCAGGGCGGCGCGACGACTTCGCCGGTGCGCACATTGAACTGGCCGTTATGGAAATTGCACTCGATGACGTCGTCCTCGAGATAACCTTCGGACAGCGAGCCCGGCCCGTGCGTGCACATGTCGTCGGTGACGAAGAATTCGCCGCCGACGTTGAACACCGCCAGCGTCAAATCCTCAACCTCGAGCTTGAGGGCATTGCCGGGGGCGACCTCGCCGGTGCTGCACAGTTCGATCCGCTTTCCAGGCATGGAAGAACAGCTTTCGGTGACTTGCTCGGTGTGACGGACGGCCGTTATACCCAACAGGGCGGAGAATGAAATATCCCCGCCGAGCCGCCATATCCAGGCGGGGCAAGGAGACGGAGCCATGCAGAGCGAATCGGCGCGGATGAGTTCGGCCGCGGAGGCGAAATTCCGCATCGATCGGCCCAATTCGCAGCCGCGCGCCGTCAAGGTGATCGCGCTGGATGCGCCGAGCGAGCGCGTGGTCAAGGAGCTTGCGGCCGGGCCGTGGCAGCGCGCGAGCTTCCTCACGGCATCGTCATTCTCGGGCGCGCCGCGCGCCGGCGAGCCGTTCTCGATGGGCGGCTGGCTCAACGATCTCGCCGGCCGCACCAAAGACCTGGTCGATGAGGTCAATTCGGCCGACCTCGTGGTGATGGTGGCGACCGCGGGCGAGAGCGCCACTGCGGCGGCGATCATCGGCGAGGCCTGCAACGTCAAGCACGTGATGACCACGGCGCTTGTGCTGGGTGGCGCGAAGTCGAGCGACGAAACGCTGTCGAAGATGCTGGCGCAGTTGCGCCCGCACGCCATGATGCTGGTGATCTCCAGCGCCGACGAATACATCACGGACATGCTCACGGCGCTGCGCGCCTGAGCGCTGCCAATGTCCGACCAGGAAGCAAAAAAAATCGTCGTGATCGGGGGCGGCCCGGCCGGCGTTTTCGCCGCGATCGAGGCCAAGCGCGCCGATCCCGCCGCATCCGTTCTGCTGCTAACGGACGAGGCTTGCGAGCCCTATGAAAAGCCGCCGCTGTCGAAGGCAGTGCTGACCGGCAAGGCGCTGCCCGAGCATGCGCTGATCGCCGGACCCAAAGGGACGTCCGCGCACGACGTGGTGCTGGAACGCACAGCGGTCGTCACCGCCATCGATCGCGCCACACGCGAAGTAATCGCCGCGGACGGCCGGCATTATCGCTACGATACGCTGGTGCTGGCGACCGGATCGCTGGTGCGCGAACTGGCGCAACTGCCGCTCGGTATGCCACGGGTGCATTACCTGCGCACCGAAGCGGATGCGCGCGCGCTCGCGACGGCTTTGCGTGGTTGCAAGCATCTGGTCGTGGTCGGCGGCGGGCTGATCGGCCTCGAAGCCGCAGCCTCTGCGGCCGAGCTAGGCCTGCGCGTCACCGTGCTTGAAGTGGCGCCGCGGATTTTGGCCCGAGTCTGCGACGAAGAGACCGCCGCCTTCATCGCCGGGCAGCACCGCCGACACGGCGTCGATCTGCACACCGCCACCGCGATTGTCGGCGTACGCGGCGCTCCTGACGCCGTCGAAATCGAGACCAGTGCGGGCGCGATCCTCCTGGCAGACACGGTCGTGGTCGGCACCGGCGTGCGGCCAAACGATGCGCTGGCCGCGGCCGCAGGGCTTAAGACCGACAACGGCATCGTGGTCGACGAGCAGTGCCTCACCGCCGATCCGGCGATCTTTGCCGCCGGCGACGCGGTGCGCTTTCCCGCGCCGCACGGAGTTGTTCGTCTGGAGAACTGGAAGCACGCCCAGGATCAGGGCGTGGTCGCCGGGCGCAACGCCGCCGGCAAAAGCGACGCCTATCGCGCCGTGCCGTCGTTTTGGTCGGAGCAGTACGACCTTTATATTCAGGGCGTCGGTTACGCTCCGGCGCAGCCGGGAGAGCGCATCCGCCGGCCGCTCACCGGCAACAGCATGCTGAGCTTCGAGATCGTGGACGGCGTGCTGGTCTACGCCATGGGCATCAACGCGCAGCGCGACCTCGCCGCCGCGCGCCGGCTGATCGAGCGCCGCATTCCGGTCGATCCGGCAGCGCTCGCCGATCCGGCGCGCCCGCTCGCGTCGCTGCTGAAGGCGACGGCATGATAGGACAACCTCTCCCCGCGTGCGGACCGCATGCGGGGAGAGGGAGATCATAAGGAACCGCGATGAAATTCTCCGGCGAACTGACCGTGAAGGCGCCGCGCGCGCAGGTTTACGCGAAGGTGCGCGATGCGCGCTTTTTTGCCTCCTGTATCGACGGCGTACAGGATCTGCAGGAGACCGCGCCCGATACTTACTCGGCCGTGTTCGCCACCAAAGTCGCCTACATGAATTTCAAGTTCAACGTCACGGTCCAGGTGGTGCGCGCCGAAGAGCCGAGCGAGATCGCCGCCAAGGTGGAGGGCACGCCGCTCGGCATCGTCGGCCGGCTTACCGCGACCTCGCTGACGCGGCTGACCGAAGACGGCGATCAGACGAAAATCAGCTACGAGGTCGATACCGCGCTCACCGGAAAGCTCGGCAGCCTCGGCCAACCGGTGCTGCGCTCCAAGGCCAAGGAGATGGAACGGCAATTCGCCGCGCGCCTCGCCGCTGCTTTTGCGGCGCCGGCTTGATGTCCTGCGCTCATTGCCGCAAAAGCAGGAATCCAGCGCCGGGTCCCAGCTTTCGCGGGGACGAGCGGCATTCTATTTTCAGTGAATGAACGTGGAGATCACAAACATCGACACCGATGTACTGGTCGTCGGGGCCGGCGCCGCCGGTATGTATGCGGCGATCGAGGCGGCGCGTGGCGGCGCCACGGTGCTGCTTGCCGATCGGAGTCTGATCGGCCGTGGCGGCGCCACCGTAATGGCGCAGATGACCGTGGCGGCGGCGCTCGGCGAAGAGGTGCCGGACGATCCGCAAGCGCATTACGACAACACCATCGCGGCCGGCCGCGGCCTGTGCGACGAGGCATTGTCGCGGCTGCTGTGCGAAGACGCGCCCGATTGCATCCGCGAGCTCGACCGTTGGGGCGTCGGCTGGGCGCGCAAGGACGGCCACATCACGGCGACCACGGCGCCGGGTCACGACCGCCCGCGCTGCGTCTATGTCGATTTCATCAATACCGGGCCGGCGGTGTCGAAGACGCTGCGCGCCGAGATCGCCCGCCATCAGAAAAACATCCGCAAGGCCGGCGATCTCTGCATCGTCGATCTCGTTGTCCGTGACGGCGCGTGCGCTGGCGCGGTCGCGTGGCATCTGCCGACCGGCGCGCCCGTCATCATCGCGGCGAAAGCCACGGTGCTGGCGACCGGCGGACTGACACGGCTTTACCGGCGCAACAGCGCCTCCACCAACATGTGTGGCGACGGCTATGCGCTGGCGCTGCGCGCCGGGGTGCCGCTGATCGACATGGAGTTCGTGCAGTTTTTCCCGATCGGTCATCTGGCGCCGCGCCTGATCGGCATGGACCCGATCATGTGGGATCCGTTCCGCTACAAGCTCGGCGGCCGGCTGCTCAACGGCCGCATGGAGGAATTTACCTCCGCTTATGGCTCCGACGAGGACGGCAAATATGTGCTGACGCGCGACCTCGCGACTTACGCCATCCTCAAGGAAGCCGAGGCCGGCCGGGGCTCGCCGCACGGCGGCGCCTATTTGTCCTTCCAGCACTGCTCGCCGGCCGCATTGCGCACAGCCTTCGGGCCGGTGATCGATAAGCTCGCCGCCAATGCCATCGATCTCACCGCTATGCCGGTCGAGGTAGCGCCGATCGCGCATTACCACATGGGCGGTGTCGAGGCCGGCCCGGACATGAGCGCCGCCGGCGTGCCCGGCTTGTTTGTCGCCGGCGAAGTGGTCGGCGGCGCCAATGGCGCCAACCGGCTGTCGGGCAACGCGCTCACCGAAGCATTCGTGTTCGGCCGCCGCGCCGGGCGCAGTGCCGGCGCGCACGTCAAACAAACTGCACGCCGCGACTTGCGGCCGCAGGATACCGCCGCCGCGCTCGATCTGCTGCGCGACGAGAGCGCGCGTCCATCGGCCAATACGGCGGCGCTGATCGCCCGGCTGCAGGCCACCATGGCCGACTATGTCGGGCCGATCCGCACTGGCCCAAGGCTGCGCCAGGCGCTCGCTGATATTGCGGCGATCGTCGCGGAGGCCGGCGCGCAGCCACCCGGCCGGCCCGGCGCCTTCGATCTCGAACGGCTCGACTGGTTCGATCTGCGCAACATGCTGATCGTGGCGCATGCCGTCGCGCAGGCGGCGCTCAATCGCACCGAAAGCCGCGGCGCACACCAGCGCGAGGATTTTGCACAACTCGAGCCGCGATGGCAGCGGCATCAAACCGTTCACCGCCGCGGCGGCTCACTGCAAATTTCCGGCGCCCCGGCCGCGCTGGAGCCGGCCGCATCATGAGCGTTGTGGCGAAACTCAAGATCTGGCGCGGCGTTGCGCGCGATGCCGGACACTGGGACACACACGATGTGCCGTTCGAGCCCGGCCAGTCAGTGCTCGATGGCCTGCGCTGGCTGCGCATCAACCGCGATCCGTCGCTCGCCATCCGCTTCTCCTGCATCAACGCCAATGCCTGCAAGGAGTGCATGATCCAGGTCGACGGCGAAACGGTGTATGCGTGCACGGCGCGGCTCGAACCGCGCGAGATGACCTTGACGCCGCTGCCGAACAAAAAGCTGGTGCGCGATCTGGTGACGGAAATCGCGCCGCCGAGCGAGCGTTTCCGGTAGCCCGGCTTGAGCGGAGCGAAACCCGGGAAGGCGTCATTTCGCCCCCACCGAAACCGTTTACAAGTTGTGGTACCTTTCGCAGCCGGGCCGATTCGGGCAAATTAGGGGCGGATGGACGGGCATCCTGGGGATAATTCCGGAGCATGACCAAAAAGCTGCCGCAATGATACGGCATCTCGGACGGTGACCCTTCGGGGGTCGGGGACGTGTCTACACATCTGACTACGCATCGGCCCGCCATCGTGGCGGAGGTCTTGCCGTTGTGTGGGGACGTGCGGGTTCACTACGGGGACGTGAGGGGAATGACGGTCGGGGTGACGTGGCCCTACAATTCGCGGGCCTGCGATCAGGGGATTTCTTCGGTCAACGCGCTGCCGCAACGCATCCTAGGTGGTGCGGCGCTCGCCGGCGTTGCTTTGGCCTGCGCCTGGACGCTGTGCGTCAATGTCGGCGGCCCCAATGCCAATGAGGCTTCGTCCACGCGGGGTGATCGCCTCACCGTAGCGGCGAATCGCTCGAACGGGCTGGCCGTGACTCAGGGGCCTGAGCTTGGCTCGGCAATTCCGTTCGACACGCGTTTTTCCGCGGCTTTCACACCGGGAGTTTCGGAGAGCACCTTCCGCCTCGCATCGGTCGAGCAGCCGGACGTGCAACAACCGCAGCTCGGCCGCCGGCTCGCACGCACCGAATCATTGCCGCATGGCGCCTCGCGCGCGCGGCGTAACGCCGCGCCGACCGCCGCCGACCTGCAGACGGCGGGCGACACTTGGTCGCCGCCGGCGGACCACCGCAGCATCTTCCAGCGGCTG
>Ga0208480_1000697_pt1 | contig 12605 bp, 13 predicted proteins | sample NGESurshal092012_4_FD_184485 | JGI IMG/M metagenome (GOLD analysis project Ga0208480, IMG submission 184485) | Arctic peat soil microbial communities from Barrow, Alaska - NGEE Surface sample F53-1 shallow-092012 (SPAdes) | ecosystem: Environmental > Terrestrial > Soil > Wetlands > Peat ... | reverse complement strand
AAGTTGGCGACCGACACGCCGGGAATCGAAACGGGATCCTGGAAGGCGAGGAACAAGCCGGCCTTCGAGCGCTCGTGCGGCTCTGACTCGGTGATGTCCTCGCCCTTGAACACGATCTTGCCCTCTGTCACCTCATATGTGGGATGGCCTAGCAGCGTCTTTGCGAGCGTGGACTTGCCGGAGCCGTTGGGTCCCATCAGCGCGTGGATCTCGCCCTTGTCGATGTTCAGGTTGACGCCTCTGAGGATCTCGCGATCCTCGGTGCGCACATGCAGGTTGATGATTTCGAGATCGGCCATGGTTCCTTTGCTCTGAGCGGGACGGGGACGGGGACGGGAAAGCGTTTCAGGCGGGGATCGAGGGAAGCGGGGCAGAGGCGGCTATCGAAGAAGCGGGAAGCGGTGTGGATGTGGCGTCGTCCGCGCCGTTCGTAGTGGCCATGAGCGCCTGTGCTTCGTTGCCCGCCAAGAGGTCGGCGAGGGTGGTCTCGCGCAATGTGCGCACGATCGAGAAGCGCACGCGTGTCCACAGCAGCTTGGTGGGACAGACATGGTCGGGGTCGGACTCGCGCGAGCACACCACACGCCCGTCGGAGGCTTGAGAGATGCACTCGATCGGGGCGATCGAGCCCTCAAGCGCCTCGACGACCTCGGCCATCGTGATCTGCTCCGCGCCGCGCGCCAGCATGTAGCCACCGCGCGAGCCTCTGCGACTGTCGATCAAGCCCGCCTTGCGCAAGCGCGCGACCAGGTGCTCCAGGTAGGCAAGCGGTAGACCGTCGTGCTCGGCAATCTCCGCGAGCGGTACGACTGCTGTTTCGGCGCCATCAGCGATATCGCCGGCTCGCCGAGCCAGCTCCACCATCACGCGTACGCCGTACTCGGCCTTGGTTGAGAACATCATTTGCCTGAATACCTACCTGACGGCTAGGGTATCAGGCGCCCGCAAGCAGCCGAATATCGTGGGTGAGGCTTTCGGGGGTCATCTGTTCCAGTCCGAAGCCGACGCGCTCGACGCCGTTGTGGTCGATCAAGAGCACAGTGATGCCCTCCTCAGAGGCGGACTTGCCGGCGCTCACCGGAGCGATCGCGTAGGCCTTCCAGATCGGTCGCAGTTGCTGCGGTGTGCCGGTCAGGTATTCGACGTGTCCGCTCAGCGAGGTTTCGCTGAGGAAGCGGCTGACGCTCGCGCGCGTGTCGGCACGGGGAGCGGTGCTGACGAAGACAGTCGCGACACCATGCATGCCTTCGACTTCGTCGAGCGCGCCCCGCACTTGATCGGCGACCAGCACGCACGTGCGACAGGCGGAGAAGAGAAAGGCGAGCACCACCGTCTTTCCGCGATATGCGCTCAGCGACACGCGCTCTCCGCGCTGATTTGTCAACGTGAAGTCGTGCGCGCGCACATCGGGCGGGAGGGCCGCGCCGTCGAAGTTACCGTCGTGGTTGGCGTTGGACGTGCTGGGGGAGGGGCTGTGACCGCCGCCAAGGGCGATCACCACGACAAGCGTGATCGCCAGGATGGTCGAGATGACAGGAAGTACGAAGCGAGGTTGGAAGCGCACCGGCAGGCAAGGGTAGGGGACCAGGACCAGTCGACGCGCGGGGCCGCAGGCAGGCCGTCGGAGATCGCCGTGAACGCCGGGGGAGGAGCGGCTGGGACAGCTATTCAAATGCCGAGCGGTGGGCGCTATACTTTCTGAAGTTCCATGAATTCCGACCGCAATTCAGGAGATTTGAGATGAGCCCGTCGAGTGCGGACCTGCTGCGCCAGGTGAAGAGCGAGATAGACGAGGTCGACCCGTCCGAGGTCAAGGAGCTCTTGCAAGAGGGCGCGGTGATCATCGATCTGCGCGAGACCGACGAGCTTGCCTCCGGCATCCTGCCGGGCGCCAAGCACGTGCCGCGCTCCTACTTGGAGACGCGCATCGAGGGCATCGTGCCAAACCGCGACGCCCACGTGATCCTCTACTGCGCCTCGGGTAACCGCTCCGCATACGGCGCCCGCACGCTGCGCGATGACCTTGGCTATGAGCACGTCGAGTCGATGACCGGCGGCATTACTTTGTGGAAGGACCGAGGCTACGAGGTCGACGTACCCCGTAGCCTCACGGCTGAGCAGCGCGATCGCTATTCGCGCCATCTGCTGATCGGCGAGATCGGCATCGAGGGCCAACAGAAGCTGCTCGACGCGAAGGTCCTGCTGCTCGGCGCCGGCGGCCTGGGCTCGCCCACCGCCCTGTACCTGGCCGCCGCTGGTGTCGGCACGCTCGGGATCGTCGACGACGACGTCGTCGATCTCTCAAACCTTCAGCGTCAGGTGATCCACTCCACCCAACGCATCGGCATCCCAAAGGTGGACTCGGCGGAGGAGTCGATCCACGCGCTCAACCCAGACGTAAACGTTGTCAAGTACCCCGTGCGCCTGGACGCCTCGAACATCATGGAGATCATCGAGGGCTACGACGTGATCGTCGACGGCGTCGACAATTTCCCCACGCGTTACCTGCTCAACGACGCCACCGTGCGCTTGAAGATCCCAGTCGTCTCCGCCTCGATCCTCGGCTTCGACGGCCAGTTGTCAGTGTTCAAGCCCTACGAGGGGCCGTGCTACCGCTGCCTGTTCCGCGAGCCGCCGCCGGCCGAGCTTGCTCCTTCGTGCGGCGCCAACGGCGTCCTTGGCGTGCTGCCCGGCACGATGGGTCTCTTGCAGGCGACCGAGGTCGTCAAGCTGATCCTCGGCATCGGCGATCCGGCGATCGGGCGTCTGCTGCTCTACGACGCCCTGGCCGCGACGCTCACCGAGGTCAAGGTCCACCGCGACCCCGACTGCCCGATCTGCTCGCGCCCGCCGGATGAGATCTCCGATGAGGAGATGGGGGTCTTCCCTGACTACGAGGCATTCTGCGCGGCGGCAGGGTAGCCTCCTCGTTCACGATGGCCAAGATCAAGATCCCACCGGTATTGCGCCCCTCGGTAGGCGGCGAGCGCGAGGTTTCAGCCTCCGGCGAGAACGTCGGAGAGATCCTGCGTGACCTGGCCGACTCGCACCCGGCTACGGCAGACCAGCTGTTCTCAGCCGACGGCGAGCTCAATCGCTACGTCAACGTCTACCTCAACGACGAGGACGTGCGCGTGCTGGATGGGCTGGAGACGACGGTCGCCGATAGCGACACAGTGGTGATCCTGCCGGCGATGGCCGGCGGGCGCTGAACGTCCAGGATTCGCGCTTTGCGCTAAATATTCCGACCGGGCGAGCCAATATGTTCTCGTGCCAGTGAGAACCGGTCGCCCTCTCAGCCTGTGCAGCCTCACGAACGCGCTGTACGTGGCTCTTACAACGCTTGGCGCGCTTTGCGCCGGAGCGGCAATGACCGCGCCCGCCGTAGCGAACGACCGCGCGAAAGCGCCCGAATACTCGCTTGCGGTCGTCGAGGGGGCAGACACCCAGCCCGAAGACTCGATCGGCCACGTCAGCGCAAGCGTGCGCCCAGAAGCCGAAGTGACCGTGTCAGTCACTCACAACGGTCTCGTTGTGGCGCAAGACAAAGGCAAAGGAGGTGCCTGGCTCTCGCAGGTGCCCCAGGTCGGCGATGTGGTCACAATGGAATCTCCTGGCTTTGCGACGTCGGTCACCTACGACGGTCTGCCCTCCCTCGAACCCACAGTTTGCGCCGGCTCGACCAACTTCTCCGGACAACGCACTGCCGGGTACACCGTCGAAGGTGGCTACTACACCGTAATCCCTCACTCGCCTTACTCTCCGCAGCGCACCGAGGCCCAGGTGCAGGTGCTCACAGGGGCAAGCTTCGGCGGTGATTTCCTAAAGCCGCTGGTAAGCGGCGAGACCGTCTACTCGGTCGAGTCGCTGACGTCCCCGCTAGCCGGTGGAGCGACGTTCACGTACTCCAGCGAATACGACCGTCCGGTCGGCGTCTGTCCTCCGCCTCCTCCTCCGCCACCGCCTCCGGCGCCGCTCGCCCTTGCTGGTGCGTTCGCGAAATTCACGGGCATCTCGATTGCCAAACTGTTCCGTTCAGGATGGTCGACGCACGTAACGATCAATCAGCCCGGAACGATCGTCGAGGATCTCTACCAGCACGGCGGCGTCCTGCCTGCGTTCGCGGCGACGAGCAAACATGGCCGAGCACACAGAGAGCCCAAGGCGTTACTGCTTGCGCGGGGCACGGCCAACGCCAAGGCACCCGGCACGGTCACAGTCACATTGCACCTCACCTCCACCGGACGACGCCTGCTCAAGCACGCACACAGCGCCAAAGTCGTGCTGATCGCGACACTCACCGCCAGCTCAGGCGCAAAGCTGGCGCTCGCGCGCCACTACCTCACACTTCACCGCTAACACCCCAGGCAGGGAATCGTGAGGCGCGTACTGCAAGCCGCGTCGGTGTTGCTGAGCGCAATCGTCTGGTTGCAACCTCCCGCCGTGCTTCCCTTGCCCTCGCGCACCGGTGCCGACGGCCCGCCGCGGCCGTTCGGGGCCGAGCCGCCGGCAGGGCACGAACCCGCGAATACCTCACCGTCCTTTGTGCGGGAGCAGAACCGTGCCCTGCTGTACGGGCCTTTCCCGAAAGGGGGGCTCGCGCGCGGGGTGTCCGACGGAGACCTGATGCTCAGCGATAGCGCCGAAATCCGCATGCAGACGATGGACAGGACTCGGGCCCTTGGCGGGAGCGTGGCGCGCATACCTGTGGACTGGCGCAACGTCGTGCAAGCAAGCCCCCCGCCGGGCTTTCAGGCGCGCGATCCGGCCAGCCCCGCCTACAATTTCTCCCGGCTCGACGCGGCCGTCGAGAGCGCCGTAAGCGCCGGGCTGCAACCGTTGCTGGTCGTCTCTCACGCGCCGAGCTTCGCGGAAGCTCCCCATCGCTGGCCTGATGCGTACCCGGGCAGCTGGGCGCCCAGCCCAATAGCGCTCGAGGAATTCGCTACGGCCGTGGCCCAGCGCTACAGCGGTGCCTTTCCCGATCCGCTGCATCGCGGCGCCGTCCTGCCGCGCGTCCGGTTCCTACAAGCGTGGAACGAGCCCAATCTAGCGCGCTATCTGGAGCCACAGTGGGTGGCGGTCGGTCGGCGCTGGAGCGCCTTCTCACCGTTGCTTTACCGCCAGCTGTTGAACGGCTTCTACGCAGGTGTCAAGTCGGTGCAGCCGAGCGACACGGTGATCGCCGCCGGCATCGCCCCCGAGGGCGAACGGGCGGGCGTCGGCGCGATGGCACCGGTCACCTTCCTGGAAGGGCTCCTGTGCCTGGGCGCGGAGAGCGCGAACTGCCTGCAGAAGCCGCACCTCGACGCGCTGGCTTTCCATCCGCTGTCCGTCTTTGACCCGGACATTCCGGCCGTCTCCAAGCTCGATGTGGCTGTCTCTGACATCGGGAAGCTCACGGAGCTGCTCGCCCGGGCAGAGCGCGAGCACACGGTCTTGCCTGCCGGCCCTAGGCCGCTATGGGTCACAGAGCTGAACTGGGAGAGTTCGCCACCGACATCCAAGGGCGTGCCCAACCGGCTCCAGGCCGCGTGGATTGCGCGCGCGCTGCACCGTCTATGGGTCTCCGGGGTGAGCTTCGTCGACTGGCACTTCTTGATCGATCCGTACGGAGGAGCGCTACTCGCCTCGCCCAACGGCAGCTTGAATCGCTACCCGCGCCCGGCCGGCCTCTATTACGCCGGGCCGAATGGGAACACCGCACTAGCCCGGCCCAAGCCGTTCTTGCGCGGCTTCACGCTGCCATTCGACCCGCTGCGCGTGAACGCTCGGCAGGTACGTGTCTGGGCGCTCTTGATGCGCGGGGGTCAACAGGCCGTCTTGCAGCTCGCAGGCCACGGTGGGCGGTGGCACACGCTCGCCCGTCTCCGCGCTGATAGCTACGGCGTCCTCAACCGGCTGCTGCCGCTCAAAGGGTTTGCGAGCCTCCGGCTACGGGCCGGGACGCTTCTTTCGGCGCAGGCAACAGTACCGAGCACACGGAATACGCTCTAAACAACGCGATATACTTTTATATATTATGGATCCGGGCGATCTGGTGCAACGACACCGTCGAGAGCTGGGCCTGAGCCAGCGGTCGCTCGCGATCCGGGCAGGCACGACGCAGGCCGCTGTAAGCAGGATCGAGCGCGGCCTCACAGAGCCGACATGGGGAACCGTCTGCGCACTGCTCTTGGCGATGGGGCGAGAGCCAGAGCTGCGCGCGCTCAGGTTGTCAGGCAGGTGGGATCCGGTTCACATGGCGGTCTCGCGCAAGCGCACCCCCTCAGAACGATTCGCACTTGCCATCTCCGCGAATCGCTTGGCGGGGCGTCTGCGCCAAGCGGGACGGCGTGCCCGCGAAGGGTAGGGCGATGGATAGCGATATGCCACTTGATGCGGAGCGGATCCTCGAAGTGCTTGCCGAGCATGGGGTCGAGTACGTGATAGTCGGAGGCCTCGCAGTCCAAACCCACGGCCACGTACGCACAACCGTCGACATCGACGTCTTTCCGCTCCCCGAACAGGCCAACCTTGGCAGACTGGCCGACGCTCTGAACGCGCTCGACGCCAAGGTCCTCAACCCCGGCAGCGAGGGTCTGAAGATCGATGCGAAGATGTTGCCGCGGGCAACGCTGTGGCAGTTTGCCACCGCTCACGGGGCTATCGACGTGCTGCACGATGCACCAGGGGCACCCTCATATGGTGATCTCCGCGAGCGCGCGCTCGAAATCCGTCTAGGAAAACTGACCCTCGCAGTAGCAGGCCTCGACGATCTAGTCGGAATGAAGCGCGCGAGCGCGCGTCGCGTGGATCTCGAAGATATCGCCGCGCTCGCCGAGCTTGACGCCCCGGAGTGAGTCCTCACGCGGGCGCTGGGACCTGCTCACCCGATGGGACCGCCATCCCCGCCGCCGGCACATGGCTCATCGCATGCTCGGCAAGCGCCGTGATCGTGAGGCTGGGGTTCACCCCGACGTTCGCCGGGATCGCCGAGCCGTCGCAGACGAGCAGGTTCTCATAGCCGAAGACATGCTGATGAGCGTCGATGACGCCGCGCGAGGGGTCCGAGCCAATCACCGCCCCGCCGAGGATGTGGGCGGTCGTGGGGATGTTGAGCGCCGCCTCCATGACCGAGCTCTGCGCGATCCCACCGGTGCGCTTGGCAAACCATTCGGCGGCTTGGTTGGCGACTGGGATGAAAGTCGGATTGGGGCGCTCGGGATCTTGTTCGGTGCTGAGCCAAAGCGTTTTGAAGGGACCTTGTTTGGGACGCAGAGCCATGGCGTTGTCAAGCGTTTGCATTACGAGGATGATGATCGTGCGCCGCGACCAGTTCTTCGGACGCAACAGTTGCGCAAAGCGCTTGGGGTGGCGCAGGATCTGCCCGAGCAGCTTCAAAGGACGCGTAGCACGCGTACCGTCGCCGGTCAGCAGCGTGTAGAGACGATTCATCGAGTCGCCGTCGTTGCCATACGTGACCGTCTCGATGTGCGTGTTCGCGTCGGGATAGATGCTCGAGGTGATCGCCACGCGCTTGATCATGTCCTGCGGATAGTCCTCAGGGACCGTGACCGCGAGGATCGCCTCGCTGTTGGTGCGGACCAGCTCGCCGAGCCGGCTGGAGATGCGCGGCAGCGAGCCGCCGAGCCGGCAGCGCTGCAGCAGCGTGTTCGTGCCGAGCGGCCCGGCCGAGACGACGACGGCGCGGGCGCGCTGCACCCGGCGTTCGCGGCGAATCCACGCGCCCGAGCGGATGCTTTCGACCTCGTAGCCGTCTGATCCGTCGCCGGCTCCGAGCGGGCGGATGTCGATCACCGTACGTTCGGGAGATACGAGCGCGCCGCGCTTCTCGGCGAGGTACAGGTAGTTCTTCACGAGCGTGTTCTTCGACCCGTGCGGACAGCCGACCATGCAGCGACCGCACAGAGAGCACGGTGTGCGGTCGGGTCCGTCTCCTCCGAAGTAGGGATCGCGCACAGCCTCGAGCGGCTCGTTGCCGGCGTCGCCCACGGTGCCGGTGCCGGTGCCGCCGCCTACGCGCGCACCGCCCGACTCCCCGAAGTAGACGCCCACCGGGGTCTTTTTGTATGTGTCAGAAACACCCAGCTCCTCACCGAGCTCGCGTAGCAGCGCGTCGGCCGGGTCATCGTATGGGTTCATCGTCACGCCCAGCATGCGCTGCGCTTCCTCGTAGTGGGGGGCAAGCTCGCTCTCCCAATCGGCCATCTCCGACCATTGGCTGTCCTCGAAGAAGGGTTTCGGAGGCACGTACAGGGTGTTGGCGTAGCCGAGGCTGCCACCGCCGACGCCGCAGCCGCTGACGACCGACACGTCTTTGAAGGTGGTCAGGCGGAAAATGCCCTTCCAGCCGATCTTCGGGCGCCAGAAGTAGCGCTTGTAGTCGGCTGTCGACTCAGGAAACTCGTGGTCGGCGAAGCGCCGTCCACACTCCAGCACGCCGACCCGGTAGCCCTTCTCCGACAGGCGAAGCGCCGACACGCTCCCGCCGAAGCCCGAGCCGATCACCAACCAGTCGAAGTCGAAGCCCTCACCCATGTTCCTCTCAAGCATATTGGTTGCGCAGCCAGTCGAGCAACCGGGTGGGCGCCGGCGTCGTCCGTTTCACTCATCCCCACAATTCGACCGGCCGTTGCAATGGCGCTATATTCCGTGAAGTAATGGCTGCGGAGCGGGTCCAGAACAAGCCCTGCGGGGGTCGCTACGGCGACATCATCCAGTCGATCGGCAACACGCCGCTCGTGGAGTTGCCGCGCCTCTCGCCCAAGCCGGGCGTGCGCATCTGGGCCAAGCTCGAGTCGCGCAACCCCACCGGCTCGGTCAAGGACCGCGTCGCGCGCGCCCTGATCGAGGACGCCGAGTCCCAGGGCGCGATCATGCCCGGGCAGACGATCCTCGAGCCCACCTCCGGCAACACCGGCATCTCACTCGGGATGATCTGCCAGCGCAAGGGCTACCGCCTGAAGGTCGTCATGCCCGAGAACGTCACGCCCGAGCGCACCCAGCTGCTGAAGATGTATGGCGCTCAGATCGTCTACTCCGAGGGCTCCAAGGGATCGAACGGTGCGGTCGAGAAGGCCCTGGACATGGCCGAGAAGGACTCCTCCTACTACATGCCCTACCAGTACGGCAACATCGCCAACCCCAACGCGCACTACAACGGCACGGCTTTGGAGATACTCGAGGAGCTCGACGAGGTCTCCGCTTTCGTCGCCGGTCTCGGCACAGGCGGGACTCTGATGGGCAACGGCCGCCGCTTGAAGGAGGCCTTCGGCGACGCCTGCAAGATCGTCGCAGCCGAGCCGATGCAGGGCGAGCCCGTCCAGGGCTTGCGTTCGCTGGATGACGGCTTCATCCCTCCGATCATCGACCTCTCGCTGCTGGACCGCAAGATCTTCGTAACCAACACCGACGCGATCCTGTGGACACGCAAGCTGCTGGACGAGGAGAGCGTTTTCGCGGGCGTCTCGAGCGGCGCGATCGCGCGTGTCGCGGTGCGCATCGCCGGCGAGCTGGATGAGGGCAACGTAGTCTTCGTCGTCGCCGACGACGGCTGGAAGTATCTGTCGAGCGGCATCTACACGCTGCCCATTGAGGAGATCGAGAATCTCGACTCCACGGTGTGGTGGTGAACAACCGCCTGCCCAGGCGACCAGGCCTGCCGAAGCATCGCTGAAACGGGGGACAGGCGCGCATGGATATCTCGCAAGAGTTGCTTGAGCAGATCCTCGTGCACGCCCGTGCGGAGGCACCCAACGAGTGTTGTGGGGTGGTGGCGGTGGCGCAGTCCTCTGACGGCCGGCCCGTGCAGGCGATGCGCGTGCGCGCCGCGCGCAACATTCACGCGAGCCCCAAGCGCTTCGAGATCGACGGCAAAGACGTGATTGCGGCGATCAACGAGTTCGACGAGGCCGGCTGGGACATAGGCGCGATCTATCACTCGCACACGCACACGGCCCCCCGTCCGTCACAGACCGACATCAACTTCGCGGCCAGCTGGCCCGGCGTCGAGTGGATCATCGTCGGGCTCTCAGATCCCGGGGCGCCCGAGATCCGCTCGTACCTGATTGAGGGAGGCACAGTCCGTGAGGTGGAGATCGGGCAAATCGCGGTCTAGCGACCGCGTGCACCTCGTCAAGGTTGCATATGCGCGCAACCTGGCCGAAGCCGAATTGATTCAGGGCCTGCTGCGCCAAGAGCACATCCCGAGCATGCTCAAGCGGGGTGGCGGCGCCGACGTGCCCGACTTCATCGCCGCAGGCGGACGCGACGTGCTCGTGCCTGTCTCCCAAGCGGATCGCGCGCGGGAGCTACTCGCTTAGCAATCCATATTGCTGTTCGGGTCGGCACATGTGCCGACCCGCCGGACGGTGCATGCACCGTCCGGGACCGCGCCGCATGCGGCGCGGTCTTCCTGATTTGGACCCTGCGGGACGAGTGCTAGACGAGGACCGGCTGGCCCATCGGCTGACCGGCTTCGCGCGTGATGCCCTCGATCTCTTCGGCGGCTCGCTCGAACTCGCCGTCGGAGAGCACCGGCGTGCCCTCGAAGGGCAGTTCGCGCTGTAGCTCGAGCCAAGAGCTGCAAACGCCGTACTCATCCTTGACCTTGACGGTCACCGGGCGGGGAATCCGATAGGTGCGCAGCAGCAACACGTGCAGAGGGTGGCGACGCTTCCATTCCAGGCGCTTCTCGGCGTAGTCGGGCGTCCACACGTAGAACGGTGACAGCGCGTCGACGCAGCGGGGATCGGAGATCGTGAAGTGACCGGCCACTTCTGCCCAGGCCCTTATGCGCACTCGCTCGGGCTGCTGGATGCCACCTTCGACGCTGAAAGCGTTGACTGACGGCTCGCCATCGTTCCACACGCCTTCCTCGAGTGCCCGGCGCAGCTCCGGCTGGTGGGACTCGCGTACGAGGTCGTTGCGCTGGTGGTCGAACGTGGGGTACAGGAAAAAGCGGTCGTGATCGAGCTTGAAGTGCTTTTCGGGCTCGCGAATACCGCCCTTGCGCAGGGTGATCAGCTGCTCGCCTTCGGCGAGGGCGCGGACGGTGACCGCCCATTCCTTGAGAGCAATTGGCATTTTGAAAAGACCTGACTACGAGGGATCGTCTGAGAACCGTGCGGCCCCATCCATGCCGCCTACAAGGCCTTGGCACAGGGCACCGCTGCGCTTAAAGATACGAAATCCGAGCGAAAATCCCAAATCCCCTGCAAATGGAGGGGTTTTTTGGGTGGTCTGACGGTTACGACGCGTTTACAGCCGCCGCCCGGCGAGTCCCTCGACTGACTCGATCAATGCCGAATAATCATCTGCGCCGTGCCCACGCCCCATCGTCGCGGCCAGCATGTCACGAGCATGGGCGGCTGCCGGGAAGGGGATTCCGGCGGACTGTGCTTCCTCCAGGCACAGTCGCACGTCCTTGAGCAGGTGCTCGGTCTTGAACAACGTCGAATAGTCGTGGGCGCGCATCGCCCCGGACTTCATCTGCATCTGCGCCGAGGCCCCCGAGCCGCTCTGGGTCACCGCCACGAGCGCGTCCAAGTCCACGCCGGTCGCCTTCGCGAGCAGCAGCGCCTCGGCCACGGCGGCGGCGTTTGCCGCCCCGAGCGAATTGTTGATCAGCTTCAGCATCTCGCCCTGCCCGAGCTCGCCGACGTGCACGATCAGCTCGCCCATCGTCTCGAGCAGCGGCTTGACACGCGCGAACTGCTCGGTCTCGCCCCCAACCATGATCGTCAGCGTCCCCGCCTCGGCACGTGGCGATGAGCCGGTGACGGGTGCATCGATCATTCCTATCCGGTGCTCCCGCAAGCGTGCGGCGATGCGGTGTGTGTCTGTCGGAGCGATGGTCGACATGTCCACGCAGAGCAGACCGTCTATGGCGCCCTCGGCGACACCGCTCTCGCCGCACAGCACGCTCTCGACCTGGGCGCCGTCCACGACCATGCTCACGACGATGTCGCTAGCCGCCGCCACCTCTGCCGGAGTGTCTACCGCGGTGGCGTTGTGCTCCTCCGCCCAGCGCTGCGCCTTGCCCTCGGTATGCGTCCAGACCGTCAGCGGATAGCCTGCCTTGGCCACGTTCGCGGCCATGCGCGAGCCCATGATGCCAAGGCCGAGGAAGCCGATCCGCTCAGCCATGCGTCAACTCTCCGGACTGGTCGGGGCGATAGTCCGATCGGCCGCTCGACCGGATCGAGTCCTGCTCAGGCCGACCGTCGCTGGGATCGGGCTGCTCCGGTGGGGCACCATATCCACCGCCCCCGGGCGTTTCGATGCGAAGTCGCTCACCGACGCGAAGCCTACCCGTCGTCTTCGATGGCAACCCTCGAGGCTTGCCAGGCGTGCCCTTCGGGGTATCGACCCCGATCAATGTGTCGAGACCCGGCTTGCCGGCCTCGCCGCCGTTGGCGCCGGGGGGCGCGTGGCGGCGACGCTCGCCGATCAGCGAGAAGGTCATGTCGCTGAGGGCCACAAGCTCGCGCACGACGCCGTCGCCGCCCTTGTGCTTGCCCGCGCCGCCTGAGTCGCGTCGCAGCGAGTACTCGCTGACGAGCAGCGGCAGTTCGCGCTCGAGCGCCTCGATCGGGGGGTTC
>Ga0208480_1000695_pt1 | contig 12615 bp, 12 predicted proteins | sample NGESurshal092012_4_FD_184485 | JGI IMG/M metagenome (GOLD analysis project Ga0208480, IMG submission 184485) | Arctic peat soil microbial communities from Barrow, Alaska - NGEE Surface sample F53-1 shallow-092012 (SPAdes) | ecosystem: Environmental > Terrestrial > Soil > Wetlands > Peat ... | reverse complement strand
GCTCACACGCCAATGGGCTGGCGCCGCGGCGCAGCTGGGCGTGCAGCTGCAGCCCGATGCCCCGGGCCCGCTGCCGCCGCGCGATTTCCACGGTGTGGCGGTGACCTACGCGCGTGTGGCGTCCGACCCCAAGACCTGACGGGCGAAGGTCGCAGCCGACACGCTGGTGATCGTCGATGAGGCCCATCACCTCGGCGAGGAGCTTGCCTGGGGCACCGGCTTCCAGATGGCCTTTGCCGCGGCGCCACGCTGGCTGCTGCTGTCGGGCACCCCGTTTCGCTCGGACGCAACTCCGATCCCCGGCGTCAGCTACGACGCCGAAGGCGTCGCGGAACCCGACGTGTCCTACACCTATGCCGAGGCAGTCGCCGAGGGCATCTGCCGTCCCGTGGCGTTCGTGACCTTCGACGGCACGCTCTCCTGGCGCAGCGGCGAGGATGTGATCGAGTCCTCGTTTGAGACGGTGCTCACCGCCCGCGAGGCAAGCCGCCGCTACCGCACCGCGATCTCAACGGAGCTGCCCGACGGTCTGCCGCGCATCCTGCGCGAGGCCGACACGAAGCTGAGCGAGTTGCGCGCCGAGGGCCATCGCGATGCCGGGGGCCTTGCGGTCGCGGCCGACGCTACGCACGCCCGCAAGATCGCAAAGCTGCTCGGCGACGCCACCGGTAAGGCGCCGGTTGTCGTGCTGCACACCGAGACGCGTGCCGCGCAAAAGCTCGCAGCCTTCAGGGAGTCGCGCGAGCCGTGGATCGTGGCGGTAAACATGGTCTCCGAGGGCGTGGACATTCCCCGCTTGCGCGTCGGCGTGTACGCCACGGCGGCGAAGACGCCGATGATCTTCAGGCAGATCGTCGGGCGCTTCGTGCGCACGATTCCCGGCCACCCACCGGAGCCCAGCTGGGTCTACCTGCCCGCCGAGCCCGTCCTGCGCGCGCATGCGGCGCAAGTGGAGAGCGAGCTGCGCCACGCGCTGCGCCAGCGCGAGCAGGACGAGGGGCTGGATGAGCCGCGCGAGCGTCGCTCAAGCGAGCCCTCGCCCGCGCTTGAGTTCGTGCCGCTGAGCGCCGAAGTGGCGCCGCAGATGACGCTGTTCGGACCTGCGCCGGGCGCAGCCAAACCCAAGACCCCCACATCCGCACCCTCTGAGCCGGCGCCGGTGGCCGCGTTCGAGCGCAGGACACAGTTGCGCGAGGAGCGTCGCCGCCTGGTGGCCGACCTCGCCGTGCGCACCCGTAGCAGCCACCGCGACGTCAATTCCTGGATCAACCGCGAGGTAGGTGTGACACGAGTGGAGTCAGCCAGCATCGAGCAATTGCAGCGCTCGATCGACAAGCTCGTGAGCGCGCTTACCCGCCAGAGCCGGCGCGCCGCCGCGGGCTAAGGGTGTTCTCAGAGAGAAACCACAGGAACCGGGGCTCTGCTCGATAGCCTGGGCGAAGCCCCGCGACAAGGACCTTGTGAGGATGACCACACACCAAGATATGACCGCGCAGGACACAACAGGAAGCAGCACCCACCCAGACGATCGCTCGCGCTGGCTGGCGCTGTACGTGCTGTGCGTCGGCGTCCTGATGATCGTCCTCGACGTGACGGTCGTCAACGTTGCCCTGCCCTCGATCCAGGAAGAACTGCACTTCTCCACCTCCAGCCTCGCCTGGGTCGTAAACGCCTACCTGATTGCCTTCGGCGGGCTGTTGCTGCTGGCCGGGCGCTTTGGCGACCTCCTCGGGCGTAGTCGCATCTTCCTGCTCGGCGTGGCCCTGTTCACGCTGGCTTCGCTCTGCTGCGGCCTGGCCTGGACACAGACGTTGCTGGTCTGCGCGCGCTTTGTCCAGGGCATCGCCGGCGCGATGACCTCGGCCGTCGTCCTCGGCATGATCGTCACGATGTTTCCCACTCCTCGCGAGCAGGCTAAGGCGATCGGCGTATACGCGTTCGTCGCCTCCGCCGGCGGGTCTGTCGGGCTGCTGGCCGGCGGCGTGCTCACGCAGGCACTCGACTGGCACTGGATCTTCTTCGTGAACGTCCCGATCGGGATCGCGACGATCCTCTTCGCCAGGCGTCTGCTCGACAAAGACCAGGGGATCGGCTTCGGCGAGGGTGCTGACATTCCCGGTGCGGTGCTCATCACCGGCGCGCTGATGCTCAGCGTCTACACGATCGTCTCACCTGCAGCCGAACACGGCTGGGGTGCCGGAAGTACGCTCGCGCTCGGCGCGCTTTCGCTCGCACTGCTCGCGGGCTTCATCGCGCGCGAGGCCACGGCGCGCAACCCGCTCATTCCGCTGCGCATCTTCCGCTCGCGCAACGTCAGCGGCGCCAACCTGATCCAGGTGTTCTCCGTCGCGGGGATGTTCGGCATGTTCTTCCTGGGTGCGCTTTACATGCGCAAGGTGCTCGGCTATGACGCGCTTGAGATCGGGCTGGCGTTTCTGCCCGTGACGATCATGATGGGCTCGATGTCGATTCGCTTCTCAGAGCCACTGATCACGCGCTTCGGCGCACGCTCGCTGCTGCCTCCGGGCTTGGCCATGATCGCGGCGGCACTCGCGCTGCTGGCCATCGCGCCGGTTCACGCGAACTACGTAACGGGCCTGTTGCCGTCGATGCTGCTGCTCGGCACGGGCGCCGGCGTGTGCTTCCCGGCGCTTATGGGCGTAGCGATGTCCGGCGCCACGCCCAGTGACGCCGGCCTTGCTTCTGGCCTTGTCAACACAACCGCCCAGGTCGGCGGCGCGCTCGGGCTCGCCGTGCTGGCGACGCTTTCCACCTCGCACACGAACAAGCTGCTCGCCCAGGGACAGTCCCAGGCGGCGGCGTTGACCGGCGGCTACCAGCTTGCATTCTGGATCGCCACAGGTCTTGTGCTGGTCGGTATCGGCGTGGCCCTGACCGTATTGCGTCCGCAGCCGGCAGGCGCCGCCCAACACGACAGTGCTGGTGAGCGAGCTCAGGACGAGCCTGAGCTTTCCGAGGCCGCTTAGCGATGCTATATAGTGGCTTGATCCAAGCGGGATAACTATTCCCGAACAACCGCAGTGTCAGCGCTCGTAGCCTTTGCTCATAGCAATCTCCGCGTTCGCAGCACGCGAAAACACGGAGGAAAAGCAACATGGCTACAGGAACCGTCAAGTGGTTCAGCGACGACAAGGGCTTTGGTTTCATCACGCCCGACGATCAGTCCAAGGACCTGTTCGTCCATCATTCAGGGATTGCCGGCGACGGCTACCGCTCCCTGGCCGAGGGCGCGAAGGTCACCTATGACGCCGAGGCCGGCGACAAGGGACCCAAGGCAGTAAACGTCCAGCTGGCCTAAGGGTCATCTGCAGCTGAGCTTGGGCTGGAGCCACGGTTTCTCACCGGCTGGCTTTCAGCCCAGGCCAGCTTTGCTCCACACCGCCGGGCATGGTCGCCGGCAATTCACCGCCAAGACATTCCAGCCTCACAGATCCTCCGCGAGCAGCTCCATCAACAGCCCGTCACGCCACTGCTCTTGCCCCGCGCGACGCTCGTAGCTGCGCATTACTCCCACCGGCCTGAAGCCGGCCTTTTCATAGGAACGCACCGCCGCCAGATTTTCTGTGCAGGGGTCGATCGTGATGCGGTGATGGCCGTGCTGCTCGATCAGCAGACGCACGACACGCCCTACCGCCTCGGTACCCAAGCCTTGCCCGTGTAGCGCGGGATCCAGGAACAGGTCGATCGTGGCGTGGCGATATTTGGGCGTCAGCTCCTCATAGAACTGGATCAGGCCGGCGACAGCACCGTCCACTTCAATCGTCAGGCGCGTCGACTCGGGCTCGTCCTTCCAGGGAAAGCCCTCATCGGGCACATCCCACCAAAGCGCTACCTCCGACGTCCGGTGAATACGCAGCAGGTCGGCCTCGTCCCCTTTGGCCAGCGCCCGCAAGACCATTCGCGACTCCTCAAGCAATTGCGACTCCTCGCCCGCGAGCACTAGTACCCGACAGCCGGTGACTGGAGAATCGGGCGCGACTCAGACAGCGACGAGCTCCTGCCTCTCTACGTTCGATCCCGTATTGGAGAACTCCATGACACCGTCCTTGACGGAGCCGAAGCGCAGGTTGAGGATGTCCATCGGATAATTCTGGTGAAGCTTCCACGGCGCCTTGGAGCCCTGCTTGGGGAACTTGTCGATCGAGCGCAGTACATAACCGGAGGAGAAATCTATGAATGGGCGCTCTGAGACGCTCGGGTCGCGATTGTGCGGCGTGCACTGGCGCAAGCCCACCTCGTCCATGTGGTTCAGAAGCCGGCATACGTACTCGCAGGTGAGATCGCACTTCAGCGTCCACGATGCGTTGGTGTAACCCACCGAGAAAGCCATGTTCGGGACACCGCTGAGCATCATGCCCTTGTAGCTCATCGTGTCCGCGAGTGTCACATCCTTACCGTCGACGGAGAACTCCATGCCACCCAGCGCGACCAGGTTGAGGCCCGTTGCGGTGACGACCACGTCGGCCTCGAGCTCCGCGCCCGAGACAAGCTTGATGCCCGTCTCTGTGAATCTCTCGATGCGGTCGGTCACAATCGAGGCGCTACCGGCGGAGATCGACTCGAACAAGTCTCCGTTGGGTACCAGGCACAGACGCTGGTCCCACGGGTTGTAGCTGGGGCTGAAGTGCGTGTCGATGTCATAGCCCGCCGGCAGCTGGCGTTCCAGGCCCTTGCGCAGGATGGCCTTCATCGCCTTGGGGCGGCGCCGAGACAGTTGAAAGCTTGCCATTGTCATCAGCACGTTCTTCCAGCGCATTATCGGATAGGAGACCTTCGCCGGCAGAAAGCGACGCAATAGCTTGGCCACCGGGTCTTCGGCGGGCAGCGAGACGATGTAGGTCGGTGAGCGTTGCAGCATCGTCACGTGTGCTGCCTTCTGCGCCATCGAAGGCACGAGCGTCACGGCGGTCGCACCGCTGCCGATCACGACGACTCGCTTGCCGGCATAGTCGATTGCCTCGTCCCAATGTTGCGGGTGCACGATTTGACCCGCGAACTGGTCGCTGTCCCGGAACTCCGGGGTATAGCCTTCGTCGTAGCGGTAGTAGCCGCTGCACAGGAAGAGGAAATTGCAGCTGATGCGAGCTTTCTCTCCCTCGCCGTGCTCAGCCTCAACCGTCCAGCGGGCCTCCTCGCTTGACCACTCGGCGCGCAAAACGCGATGGTTGAAGCGGATCTTCTCGTCGATGCCGTTGTCGGTCGCCGTCTGGCGCACGTAGTCAAGAATCGAGGGGCCGTCGGCGATCGACTTGGCCTGCGTCCACGGCCGGAAGGAGTAGCCGAGCGTGTACATGTCCGAGTCCGAGCGGATACCTGGGTATTTGAAGAGGTCCCAGGTGCCGCCGCTGCGCTCGCGCGCCTCGAGAATCGCGTAGCTCTTTCCGGGACAGTTGGCTTGCAGATGGGAGGCGGCGCCGATCCCTGAGAGGCCGGCGCCGACGATCAGAACATCGACGTGCTCGAGTGCGTTTATGGAAGAAGGCATGCGGTCGAGCTTACAGCCTGGATGCGCTGTTCCCTCGGCGCATGCGCCGAGGGACGGGACGTGCATGCACGTCCCGCCGGCCGCGCATGCGCGGCCGGGACCATGACGCATGCGTCATGGTCAACAGCAATTTGGATGATTGTCGAGTGCGGACCGGCCGATCTTGGGCGCAAGTCCATACGCGCGAGCACCGCACACAGCGACACTAAGAGTCCATTCACCGCAGTTTGCGCAAAAGCGAGAACGAGCGATGCGAACCAGGACCCCTCAGATCGTGGCACTTGGCGGCGGCGGCTTCTCGATGGAGAAAGACAGCACGCTGCTGGACGATTACATCCTCGCGTTGACCAAAGCCCGCAGGCCGCGCGTGTGCTTTTTGCCGACCGCCTCTGGCGATGCCGACCACTACGTTGTGCGCTTCTACCGGCGCTTCTCGGCCCTGTGCGAGGCCAGCCACATATCGATGTTTCGCCGTGACCAGGGCGGACAGGGCGTCGAGGACGACCTTGCCTCGCATCTGCTTAGCCAGGATTTGATCTACGTCGGCGGCGGTAACGTGGTGAGCATGCTCGGGGTATGGCGCGCTCACGGCTTGGACGCGGTTCTGCGCGAGGCGTGGCAGCGTGGGATCGTGCTGTGCGGCCCCTCGGCCGGCTCATTGTGCTGGTTTGCCGAGGCGCTTTCCGCCTTCCACGGACCGCCCAGGCGCATCGGCGGCCTGGGGCTGCTGCCCTACTCCAACTGCGTGCACTATGACGCCGAGCCGGCTCGGCGCGCCGAGTACCACACGCTTGTGCGCGAGGGCATGCGCGCCGGCTACGCAGCCGACGACGGGGTGGCGCTTCACTTCAAGGCAACCAAGCTTCACCGTGTCGTCAGCTCCCGCGAGCACGGCGGCGCCTTTCACGTCAAGCGCAGCGCCGGCCGTGTGAGGGAGACAGCGCTCGAGGTCTCCTACCTCGGCAAGCGCCGCGGCCCGAGCAAACGCGGCGGCGGCAGGACGAGCGACACGGCCAAGCAACCGAGCCTGCCCGCCGCCAGGGCGGTGGCGCTCGCGTGAGCGCATCTCCGGAGGGGGACCGGCGGCTGATCCTCGCGATGGGCGGCGGTGGCTTCACGATGGAGCCGGCCAACCCGCTGCTCGACGACTATGTGTTGACTCTCACCGAGGCCAAGGAGCCGCGCATCCTCTTCCTGCCCACCGCCTCGGGCGATACGACCACGCAGATCAACGCCTTCTACGCGCGCTTCGGTGGGCGTGCGTGCGTGCCCAGGCATGTCTCGCTGTTCCGGCTCGGCGACCTCGACCGGCCACTCGAGGAGATCGTGCTCGAACAGGACATCGTCTACGTCGGTGGCGGCTCGATGCGCAACCTGCTGGCGATCTGGAACGCGCACGGCCTCGACCAACTGCTCACGCGAGCCTGGCGCCGCGGCACCGTGCTGGCCGGGATCAGCGCCGGCGCCATGTGCTGGTTCGAGGGCGGCGTGACCTGCTCGAGCGGCACCCCGGAACCGTTCGCTGGCTTGGGCCTGCTGAAGGGCTCACTCACTGTCCACGCTGACGGTGAGCCAGAACGCCTGCCGGTGTGGCTTAAGAGCGTGCGCGTGGGCGCACTGCCGGGGGGTTGGGCGGCCGACGACGGCGTCGGCCTTTTGTTTCGCGGGCGTAGCCTTGCGCACGTCGTCAGCTCGCGCCCAGGCGCCGGCGCCCAGCGGGTGGACGCGATCGCCGGCGAGCTGGTGCGCCACCGCCTGGAGTCCGAGCTGCTCGGAGCGAGCGAGCCGACTATTCAACCTCGGCTCGACGACGACGTGCGCGAACTGCGTCAAGTGCAGCGACTGCGGCGCGAGATGACAGGCGAGGCGCAGCGCTTCGACGACGCGTAGTCGCCGACGCACGCGGCACCGAAGACGCGGAGGCCTTCCAAACGGCGATCCCGACAACACCCCCCTTGCCCGGAACCGCCATTTCGACATCCCCCACGCCACCGCCCGACCTCTGACGTCCCGACCGCCGGTGAGCCCTCGACGCGTGCGCTATCCCTTACGAGGGTGAGCGACGATGCCTGAGGGTGACACGATCCACCGGGCGGCCGAGCGCATTCGCGCGGTGCTCGAGGGGCGCGTACCCGAGCAAATCCTGACCCCCCACCCGCGCCACCGCGCAGGTCGCTGGCCGGAGCTCCTGGCGGGGCGCGCCGTACGCTCGGTGGACGCGCACGGCAAGCATCTCTTCCTGCGCTTCGAGGGCGATCTGACGCTGCACTCCCACCTGCGCATGACGGGACTATGGATCGTCTGCCGCGAAGGCCAGCGCTGGCGGCGCTCGCCACGTCGCGCCTGGCTCGTGCTGCGCAGCGAGGGCTGGGAGGCGGTGGAGTTCGACGGACCGCTGCTCGAGCTCACCAGCGACTTCCGCGCGCGGACCGACCCGCGCGTCGCGCTTCTCGGCCAGGACGTGCTCGGCGAGCACTTCGACGACGATCGCTTTCTTGCTCGACTCCGAGCGAGCGACCAGACGCGCGGTATCGGAGACGTCCTGCTCGATCAACGCGTCGTCGCGGGCATCGGCAACCTTTGGAAGTCGGAGCTGTGCTTTGCGGCGGGCATCGACCCCTGGCGAAGTGTCAGCGCGATTTCCGACGAGGAGGCGGTCGCGCTCCTGGGCTTGGCGCGCAAGCTGATGCGGGAGTCGGTGCAAAGCGGCCACAGCGCGCGTCCGCGCGCTGTGTACAAGCAGGCCAGACGGCCGTGCCCGCGCTGTGGGACGCCGATCCGCGGGCGAGGTCAGGGCGAGGACGCTCGCACGACCTTTTGGTGCCCGGGCTGCCAGCGCTGAGTGCACGAGGACTTCGGCAGACTCCCGTCGAATTCAGCGTGGATGACAGGCGAAAGCGCCGGAGCCGCCAAGCCCGCGCCGGCGACCGATCGAGCTCTGCCGCCCGTGCTGCTGGCGCTCACTCTCACCACGGGCCTGATCGACGCCGCCAGCTATCTCGGCCTTGGCCATGTGTTCACCGCAAACATGACTGGCAATGTCGTGCTGCTCGGCTTCGGCTTGGCAAACGCCGGCGGACTACCGGTGCTCGCCCCACTCATCTCACTAGGCGCCTTTCTGCTCGGCGCGGCGATTGGTGGACGACTGGCCATCGGCATAGCCGATGAACACAAGCGGATTCTCCTCATCGGAGTTGCCAGCGAGATCGCGCTGCTGGCGCTCGCAGCCGTTTTCGCCTACGCCGTGCGCATCCAGATCAACTCCGCCAGTGCCTACGCAATCATCACGATTATCGCGTTGGCAATGGGTCTGCGCAACGCAATCGTGCGCAAGCTGGCGATACCCGATATGACGACGACCGTGCTCACGATGACCCTGACCGGCTTGGCCGCCGACGCAGCCGCGACGCCGGCAAGGATCGGCGCCTCACCCCGACGACTGTCAGTCGTGGCGGCGATGCTCGTCGGGGCGATGCTCGGTGCGCTTCTCGAGAAGCAGAACCTTGGCTTGCCGCTGGCCGTGGCGGCCGGTGCGGGCGCCACGAGCTTCGGCGCCTACGTGCTGGGTCACGGTCGCTGGCCGGACAACTCGACACAGAGGCGCTCCAGCAGCTCTTGAACCTCCGGCCGCCGCTGCGTCTCGTGATCGGCCAGCATCGTGGGAAAGCGGCCTACGCTGCCTTAGACGGACCGCTCTCAGTCAAGAAATGCCGGCACTCTGTCGATTACAAGCAGGATGGCTTGTAATCGCGCGCGGCTGGGCGCGCGCCGCCGCTCAAGTTCGCACCGCAGCGCGCTGCCGGTCTACTCCGGCTCGTTCAGGGCCGGTGCAGCGATGCTCGGGCAGACGCGCACACTTGCTTTCGTCGCGGTTGTGGGGATCGCGCTCGCATTGTCGATGCCTCCCGCGCGCGCGGGGAGCATTGGACATTTGCAAGTCAGCGAGGTCGAGTACCGCCTGATCCTCTCGCGCGGCGTCGTCAAAGCCGGGCCGGTCAACCTGGAGGCGATCGACGCCGGCAGGGACCCGCACGACCTGCGCCTGCGCCACAGTGGCGGCGGCCCAGAGCTGGCCGCCCCGGAATTGACCTCGGGAAAGCGCTGGGACGGCGTTGTGAACCTAAAGCCCGGGGTTTACGACCTGTGGTGCTCGCTGCCTGAACACGTAAGGCTGGGAATGCACGCAACGCTCCGAGTAGTGCGCTAAGACAAAGGTGTATCCGGTACGCAGGCCGGGCAATTGCTTTGAAACGTTTCGCGCCTACTCCAGAGAGGGAGCACCAGCATGAGGACTCGCAAGCTTGGAAGTCAGGGACTGCATGTCTCAGAGGAGGGGCTCGGCTGCATGGGTATGTCCGAGTTCTACGGTCGCGCCGACGAGGACGAGGCGATCGCCACGATCCACCGCGCGCTGGAGCTCGGCGTGACGCTGCTCGACACCGCCGACATGTACGGTCCGTTCACAAACGAGAAGCTCGTCGGGCGCGCGATCGCCGACCGTCGCGAGCAGGTCGTGCTCGCGACGAAGTTCGGTAACGAGCGCAAAGAGGACGGCAGCTGGGTGGGCATCAACGGCAAGCCCGAGTATGTGCGCAGCGCTTGCGAAGCGTCGCTCGAGCGCCTCGGCGTCGATCACATCGATCTCTACTACCAGCACCGTGTCGACAAGAACGTGCCGATCGAGGACACCGTCGGCGCGATGGCCGAGCTGGTCAGCGAGGGCAAGGTGCGCTATCTCGGCCTGTCCGAGGCTGGGTCGCAGACGATCCGCCGCGCGCACGCGGTGCATCCGATCTCGGCGCTGCAAACCGAGTATTCGCTGTGGTCACGCGACCCGGAGGAGGCGATCCTGCCGACGGTACGCGAGCTGGGCATCGGCTTCGTGTCCTACTCACCGCTCGGGCGAGGATTCCTCTCCGGCAAGTACAAGAAACCTGAGGACCTGCCAGAGGACGACTTCCGCCGCCATCATCCGCGCTTTCGGGGTGAGAACTTTCAGAAGAACCTCGAATTGGTTGCGCGTATCGAGGAGATAGCTGCCGAGAAGCAGGTCACTGCCGGGCAGCTCGCGCTCGCGTGGGTGCTCAGCCGCGGTGAGGACATCGTGCCGATCCCGGGCACCAAGCGCCGCTCCTACCTGGAAGAGAACGTTGCGGCCGCCGAGATGGAGCTCTCAGAGGCAGATCTCGCGCGCATTGACGAGGCCGCGCCTGTGGGCGTCACCGCCGGCGACCGCTATGCGAGCATGGCGACGATCGACAGCTGAGCCTGATGGCCTGACGAAGTACCTGGAAATTTGGCCGAGCGACACGTACTTCGCTCGGCCAATTCTCATATTTGCGCCGCTATAGAGCAGCATCTGCATCGCTCGGGGATACTTTCGCGCGATGACAACGACGACCACGAGCGCGAACACAACAACTACACACGTCGTCGTGCTGGGCGGCGGCTTCGGTGGCATGTACACCGCGCTTTACCTGGAACGGCTGGCCGCCAAGGGTGCGCCGGTGCGAGTGTCGCTGGTCAATCGCGAGAACTATCTGGTGTTCCAGCCGATGCTGGCGGAGGTGATCGCCGGCGACGTCGGCATCCTTGACACGGTCAGCCCACTGCGCCAGCTGCTACCGAAAACCGAGCTGTTCGTACGCGAGATCGAAGCTGTGGACATGGATCGGCGCGTTGTGACGCTCGGCGCTGGGCTCACTCCACAAACCTACGAGCTGGCCTTTGACCACCTCGTCGTGGCGCTTGGCAACGTCACCGACTTCAGGGGTGTACCAGGGCTGCCCGAGCACGCACTGCCGTTCAAGACACTCGCCGATTCGGTACGGATCCGCAATCACGTGATCAACGTTTTGGAGCAGGCGTCTGTCGTCAGGGACGCTGATGTGCGCCGCACGATGCTGACGTTCGTCGTGGCGGGCGGCGGCTTTTCCGGAACCGAGTTGGCGGCCGCCTTGAATGACTTCGTCACAGACGCCACTCGCCACTACCGCTCGATCCCGCGCGAGGAGGTCCGGATCGTGCTCGTGCACAGTGGCAAGAATGTGCTCGATCGGGAGCTCACGCCGCGACTTGCCAGATACTCGACCAAGGCGCTGGCCGATCAAGGGGTCGAGCTGGTGTTGGGCCGGCGTCTGGTCGCCGCTAGCCCACACGGCGCGGTCCTCTCGGATGGGCAACGCATCGCGACGCGAACGCTGATCTCCACTGTGCCCTCCTCGCCCAACCCGATCGTGGAGCAGCTCGGGCTGGCGAGCGTGCGCGGACGGCTTCAGTGCGATGCCACATTGGCGGTCAAGGGCTCAGACCGGGTGTGGGCCGCCGGCGACTGCGCCCAGGTGCCGATGCCCGGTGGCGAGCCGTGCCCACCGACGGCCCAGCATGCGATCCGCCAGGCGAAGGTACTGGCGGCGAACATCGTCGCCGAGCAGAGCGGCGCCAAAAGACGCACCTTCGCGTTCAAGGGGCTGGGCAAGCTGGGCGCGCTCGGCCACCATCGCGCAGTCGCCGAGCTGCCCGGCGGGATCACCGTCGAAGGTGTGGCCGCATGGCTGATGTGGCGCGGCATCTATTGGGTGAAGCTTCCGGGTGCTGGGCGCAAGACACGCGTGGCCATTTCGTGGTTGAGCGACATGGTGCTGGCCTCCCACCCCGTACAGCTCAATCTGGGTGGGGCTCGCGGCGCCACGCAGGCGCACTACGAGCCCGGTGAGACCGTCTTTGAGGAGGGAGACACGGGCGACAGCCTGCTGATGATCCTCTCCGGCCAAGTCGAGGTGCTCAAGCGTGTCGGCTCAGAGCTTCAACAGATCCGCACGCTCGGTCCTGGCGAGTACTTCGGCGAGATGGCGCTGCTCGGAAGCCGGCCGCGGAGCGCGACGACTCGCGCCTCGAGCGCGCTCGACCTGCTTGTGCTGCCGGGCTCAGACTTCACGGCGCTTGCCAACAGCCTGGGAGAGTTTCGCGGCGAGTTCGAGCAGATCGCGCGCAGCCGCGCCGAATCCGACGCGGCACGCGCGAAGCAACAGCGGCCGGAGTCCGGCGCGACCCAGGCCGCGCCGGACTCGACCACTACTTAGCGCATCGGCTACTCAGACCGGTGGCTC
>Ga0208480_1000694_pt1 | contig 12615 bp, 7 predicted proteins | sample NGESurshal092012_4_FD_184485 | JGI IMG/M metagenome (GOLD analysis project Ga0208480, IMG submission 184485) | Arctic peat soil microbial communities from Barrow, Alaska - NGEE Surface sample F53-1 shallow-092012 (SPAdes) | ecosystem: Environmental > Terrestrial > Soil > Wetlands > Peat ... | reverse complement strand
CGTGAGTGTTTCGTGGCCGCCCACTGTTGTGGTGTAAGCCGTGTAACGCGGCCCCAGGAAATAGGCCGCCGTAACGCCCGCCGCCAAAGCAAGTACAGCGACACCCGCCATCGCACCGAACAGACGTGGCCAAAACCGGCGGACGCCTGCCTCCGGCTCAAACGCATTTTCTGCCGATTGCAAAACGGCGAGGCGCTCGGTTCTGTCCCACGCCGCCTGAACGCGCAGAAATTCCACGCGGTGATCGACGCTGCCGTTCAGCCACGCATCGAGTTGAGCCTGATCTTCGGAAGTCCAGCCGCCGCAATCGCGCTGTTCCAGCCACGCTGCCGCACGGATTTTGATCTCGTCCCCGCGCGCGGACTGGGATGCTGTCTGCTGACCCGCGCCGCTCATGGCCGCCCCCGAAAGTCAGCGCGTTCGCTATAGAGAATGTCGGCGAGCATCCACATCGCGCTGGCGAGATATTCCTTTACCGTATGTTCGCCGATGCCCATGCGCTGCGCGATTTCACCGCGCGACAGCCCCTCGACGCGCCGCAGCAGCAGCGCCTCGCGGCAGCGCGGGGCCAGATGATCGAGCGCGGATTGCAGCCGCCGCAATTCGTCGCGCGCAATCGCGTTGCGCTCGGGGCCGGCATCTTCGCTCGCCACATCGAGCGTATCCAGATCGGCCACGGCCTCGATCGAAACGACATTTTCCTGGCGCGCGCGGGTGATCAGAAGATTGCGCGCAGTGATGAAAACGAACGCCCTGGTATTGTCGGGAAGCTGTTTCTGCGCGGCCTGATACACGCGTACATAGACATCGTGCAGGAGATCGCGAATTTCGGCCTTATTACGCCAATTGTGATGCAGGTATTGAACCAGCATCACTTCCAGCGGCAGCACTTTGCGCACAAACCACAGATCGGCTGCGGACGCGGCGCCCGCATCCGGCTTTCTGTCGAAGGTTTCGCTGCCCATTTCCACCCGCGCCCGTCTCGCTCAGGGCCGCAGTTTAGGCCCATATCGAGTAAGACTCAGGAGTTTTCCGGATGGCGGGGGGCGAAATTAAATTTCGGGAACGGCGCAGTCGCCACCCCTGGAAATGCCGTCCCGGCAGCGAATTCTTCCGATAGTAACGGCAGCCGGGCGTCTATCCGCCAATGCCGACGCTGACACTCGCAAACGGACCGTAGAAGCCGACGTTCTCCCGGTGCGCCGTATCAATGCCGCCATCCATTGCACCAAAGAAGAAATCGGCGCGATAGCCAATGCTGGCTTTGGCGTTGGGAACTTTCAACGAGAAACCGGCAAACGCGCCTCCATTTGGAACGACTACCGTTCGAGTACGCGCATGGTCGGCTGGCGGATTCACATAATGGCGGGTCGGATATCTTGAGTAGGAGCCTGGGCATACGCCGCTACCCGGAACGCCCTTGGAATAGCAGCCCGATGTCTGATGTTCGGTGTGCGCCTTTTGCCTGCCGAACAGAATCGCTCCGTTCACCCCCCACTCAAAGTCCAGCGACATATACGTATCGCTGCCGACGAGTGGAGCCGAGGCGTTCCACGAGAGCGACGGCCCGAAAAGCTTCGCGTTGCGCGAAGAATTCTCGTTTTCCGCATAATGATGCCTGACGCCTTTCCGGAAAATAACATCTTTGGATGGAATGGCGATGAACGTCGTCAGATGATAGGTCGGCAGCACATGCGATGACGCATGGGAATGAGCAGAAAATTGCGCGAACCTCACGCCCGCGCTGATGATGGAATGTCCTTGTTCGCCGAACAATCCCAGCCCCACATCTTTGCCCGCCTGGAAATCGAGCACGGCATGCGACTCCGCGTAGCCTGTATGAGCATCTGCGTATGCAGCAAATGGGCGCTTTGAATATTGACCGAAAACAATGACGTATGCCGATGCCGGTCCCGCCGACTGATAATGCAGATGCTTCACGGTCCCCGATTTTCCGAAGCGGATTGCGGCCGAGAACACCCAATCCGAATTTTCCGGCGTGAACGAGATTTTGCCGTCGAACCCATTGCTATAAGGCGGCGGCTTCTGCGCCTCTATCATCGCCGCCTGAACGGCCGGAATCCCCTTGCCGAAAAATGGCGGCAAAAATAATTCCGGCTGCTCGTTCATGCGCTCCATTTGTCCGCCGAGTTCGATCCAGACGATTGGATGATCGGCGTCATCGGATGCTTTGGCGCTTCCCATAGCGCTCATGCAACCTAGCAAGGCGATAGAAGAAACAGTGGCGAGACATCCAGTCCTGATGCTCACCGCGTGGTCTTGCATATTCATCAGTTCACTCATCTTGCCCCTCACCAATTCTTTGTAACGCGAATGCCGATCAATTTCGGATCGGTCAGAAAGACGTTGGTCGTCAATCCGGTATCGTCGCTGTTGAGGAATGCACCCGTGATGGCAGTGACGTTGAAGACGTTCTTGTCGTAGAACATCACCTGCCAACCGTTCTGGTTCGTGAAAATAAGCGTCAGATTGACGGTGTTGTATCCATGCAGACGGTCGTATGGATTGTCATCGAACACGCGCCACCAGGACGAATCCTGCCAATAGAAATCTCCGCGCAACGTGCCCGCCCAATCCTGCGAAAGTGGCATCGTGTACTGCGCACCCGCCGAGATTGTGTATGGCGGCGCGTTAGGCAGTTTGTCGCCGCCTACATTCTTGGAGAAGCCCTGGCCGTCATTCGGCGCCGGACCGTAATCGTAAGAACTATAAACGGGATTACCTTCACCGTCGCAATTCTGGACACAGAGATTGCCTGTATTCTGGCCGTGATATGGATCTCCGGGCGTACCGGCGAGAGGATCGAAGCCAAGATAATTTGGCGGACATTCACCGTGCTCGCCTTCGGTGTAATCGTTGCAGACAGTTGGATTCGGCACGTAGGCAACGCCGGTCAACGGATCGTCGCCAGCCACATAGGCCAACTCACAGGCGCTCGGACCGGGGCTGTATCCGCCTCCGTGGAGGAGATATTGCGCGACATATCCCGGAAATATGCAGTTCGACGCCTGGCTGATGAACGGCTTGGAGATATACCAACCCGCGTGACCGGCGGTGCGATCCATGAGATCGACGGAGCTTTGACCTTTGGCGATCTCGGTGTCTTCCCAACCGCCCGCGAAATTGAACTTTAGACCGGGAATGGGTTCCCACGTTGCTTCCAGTTCCGCGCCTTTGGCATGAGCGTCGAAATTCAAGTTGATCGCGGTGCGGTCGACGATCTCCGATATCTGATAATTTTCATAATTGTAATAGAACAGATCGCCGTTAAGCGTCATCGCTCCGTCGAACAGCGTGTTCTTCGTGCCGATCTCGAACGCATCGACGAATTCCGGTTTGAATGTCAAAGGATGAACGGGATTGAGCGATCCCTGATCGTCGAATACCGCGCCGGGTGGATTGGCGCCGCCCGCCTTATAGCCATGCGCGTAGGAGCCATAGATCAGCGTTTGATCGGTGAAATCGAGCTTTGGCGTCCAATTGGCAACGGCGCGGCCGGTCAGTTGATTCCATTGCTGATCGATGACGCCGCTGACGGGATAACCGTAACCATCCGTCGATATCCAGCTGGGAACAAGCAAGAAATGTTTGCGGTCCTCCGTCCAGCGCAAACCGGTCGTCAATTTCAGATCGCTTAAGACGCTGTAATTCACCTCGCCGAATCCGGCATAGGAATTCAGGACATAGGGATTCGTGTTGCGGTAATAATTGTGTCCGTCGCCCGCGAGATTACTCAGCGGCGTCGGATCGGTGTAAACATTCCCGTAAGAAAGCCGGCCATAGCCGGGCGAAAGATAAAGATAACCCGTGTCCAGATGCTGGCTTGACACCCAGTCCGAAACCGCATTGATGAAGACGTAATAATTTTCCAATGTCTCGTAATGCAGATAGTTTGCGCCGACGCTGAAATTGAGCGGTCCGCCGAAATTCGAATTCAGCCGGAATTCCTGGCTCAATTGCCATGACTGCTCATCGGAAAGATCCTCGACGACAAGCCGGTCCGCACAGCCGAGTTGCGGATCGCAAAAGACATTGTTGTTGCCATTGCCGTCGGTGCCGAAAAATCCGTCGATCGCACCGAACCGGTTGAAGTCCTCCGTCGACCACAAGGAGTCCCGGTTGTATCCGGTTTGCGACGTTAAAGTCAGCGAAGGCGTCAGATTATAATCGGCGTTGAATTCCAGCGTATCGTTTTTCGCGCGATAAGCCGGATTTAGGTTTGAATTGATGACCCGCAAATTCGAGGACTGCGTTTCACTGGTGTAAGGATTGCCGGCTCCTATAAGCATGACATAAGGCAGCGCATACCCGAGCGGCGCCTGGAATGCGTCTTTGGAATAGAGCGACGTCGGCACGCAACCCTGCAGAAAGAAATTGCCGTTGTCGCCGGGACCGTCAAGGCCGAATCCGGGCCCGATGGTCATAATGGTGCCATTGATATCGATGGAGCCGTTCGTTGGCGTGCCGCCCGGTCCATAATCGGTTTTGCAAAGCTGTTTTGCGCTTCTCAACCGGTCGTCGTCTTCGGAGAAATGCTCCCAGACGAGATAGGTTTGAAGATGCTCCATGGGCTTCATGCCGAGGGTGACACGGCTGGACCACAAATCGCGGCCATCGATCGAAGCGTCTGTATACGAATTGAAACTGTAACCATCGCGCTTGGTCCATTCGCCCGCGACGCGCAAATCGAACCTGTCATCGGCGATGGGAATATTAATCATGCCTTCTAAACGGCGGTTTTGGTAGTTGCCAATATCCGCCGACGCCATTGCCTCGAATTGATCGCTCGGCTTCGCGGAGACAAGATTGACGACACCTGCCGTCGCGTTGCGGCCGTAAAGCGTGCCCTGTGGGCCACGCGCCACCTCGACCTGACTGACGTCATAGAATTCTTGCTCAAAGAAATGATTGCGAATGAACGGAATGTCGTTGAAGGCAACAGCAACGGCAGGATCGGTCGTCACCGAAATCGCCTGTGTGCCGATGCCGCGAATCTGGATCGAATAACCTGTGAAGTTCGTCTTCGTGAATGTCATATTCGGAACCTGCTTTACGAGGTCCGGGCCGCCTGCCGTTTGCGTGGCCGTCAACTGCTCCTGAGATAACGCGGTGATCGAAATCGGGATGTTCTGAACGTCGCCGCCGATTTTTGAGGACGTGACAGTCACAGTTTCCAACGCCACGCCAGATGCACTGGGCGCCGTGGCGGCGGCGACATCGATGCCGGAAGCCTGATCCTGCTGAAGTGCGGAAAGATCGCGGCGGACGACGATGCCGCCGGATTCGCGCCGGCTGATGAACCCCGTTCCGGACAGCAGGCGTGACAACGCATCATCGGCCGACAGATCGCCCTTCACGCCTTTCGTGTGCACGCCCTTGATCGCATCGCCGGAATAAATCAGCTGAACGCCGGTTTCCTTGCCATAGGCGTTGAGCGCGGAGCCGAGCGACCCGCCGGGAATATCGAATTCTTTTCCGGATGCCGCGCTTGCAACGAACGCGAACCCCGCGACGAAAACGAAATTGGTGAATTTTCTCATGCCTTCCCCCAAAACCTGCGTTCCGAATGTTTATCCATCACCGTGAGATCACGATCTTGTCTCCGCGGGGCACGACGTTCAGCCCCAGAAGATTGTGTACGAGTTGCGCGAACACATTGATTCTTCCCGCCTCGAACGTGCCGCCGATTGTGGTGTTGGCAATTGAAGGATCGACGATCACGATCTTGGTTGCGTTGTAGCGATTGAATTCGGCGGCGGCGTCGGCAAGCGTTGTGCGGTCGAACACCAGCACACCGCGGCGCCAGCCCAGCTCATCCGCCAGCGTGCTGGTGGGTTTTTTCGCAAAGCCGATCGAGCGGCCATTGTCCTCGATCACGTCGCCGGGTTCGAGCAGGAAAGACCCGTTGTTGGCGCGGTTCGCGGCGTCGTAACGGGCGCGGCCTTCCAGCAGACCGACTTCAAAACTGGCCGCATCGCGGCGAACGAAAAACTTCGTTCCCAGATCGGTCACACGTCCACTGCCCGTGACCACGACGAACGGCCGTTTTGCGTCATGCGCGACACTGAAATAGGCTTCGCCCTTGTCCAGCGTAATTTCCCGTTTCTCCGTGCCGATTTTCGCGCGCAAAACCGTATCCGTATTGAGTTCTATCGCCGTGCCCTCCGCGAGCGTAACGATCCTGTGCTCGCCGATACCGGTCGTGAATATTTGCTCGCGCGGGCCGGAAAACAGCAAAGACGCGCCCACGCCAAGCAACGCGATTGCGATTGCGGTCACCGATGTCCAGATCGGCATGCGGCGGCGGCGCTGGGTTGGCGCACCCACTTCAATCTCCGCCGACTGCAACACGCGCAAACGCCGCGCGCGCTCCCACGCGCTTTTCACGCGCCAATAGGCAACGCGATTCGCGGGCGCCTCGGAGAGCCACGCTTCAAGCGCCGCCTGATCTTGCTCGTTCCATTGCGCGCTGTCGGCGCGTTGAAGCCAATTGGCCGCGCGTTTTTTCAATACCTGCGTATCGCCAGAAGCCACACCGCGCTCTTCGAGGTTCATGGCGTGGACACTCCCGGTTCGTGGGAGCCGTAGAGAACATCGGCCAGCACCGACATGCCGTTTTCGAGATAGGACGAAACCGTGCTTTCCGCGATGCCGAGGCGCAGCGCGATTTCCGGCCGCGAAAGTCCCTCGATGCGCCGCATCATCACAACCTTGCGGCATTGCGGCGGCAGGCGATTGATGGCCGCTTCAAGACGGCGCAATTCATCGCGCGCGATGGTGATCTGCTCAGGCCCCGGCGTGTCGATGGCAAGCCCGATGGCTTCGAAATCCACGGCGGCTTCGATGGGCACGACATTGCGCTGGCGCACGCGGCTGATCAGAAGATTGCGCGCGGTGGTGAAGATGAAAGCCTTCGGATGGTCCGGCAGCCGCGTGCGCGCCGCCTCGTACACCCGCACATAGACATCATGCAGCAAATCTTCCGCCGCACTCCGGTCGCGCCAGTTCTGACGTAGATATTGCATGAGGATGGCTTCGAGCGGCCACACTTCGCGCATGAACCAGGCTTCCAGCGCCGCGTCCGCCGGACCAACGCCGTGGTCCTGCCGCCCGTCAATGCCCGTTTCGGTCGTATCCGGCATGCCGCCCGCGCCCCACGAAGCTTTCGCTTCCGTCGCCTATTGAGACGCTTGGAGTGTGCGACTTTAGGTGAGGCGTTTGGAATTTATTTCCGGGCGCGGGGCGAAAGGAAATTGCGCGGGGCTTATATAGCAATGAAACCGCCGTCCGGGGCCATTGCCCCGGACGTTCGCGCGCCGACCGCAAAAGCCGAACTCACAACTTCGGCTATCCCCCGATGCCGACACTGACACTGGCAAACGGGCCATAGAAACCGACATTTTCCTTCTTCGCCGCATCAATGCCGCCATCCATCGCGCCGAAGAAGAGATCGGCGCGGTAGCCAGCGCTGACCTTGAAATTCTGGATGCGCCATGTCGCTCCGGCGAAGGCACCGATATTGGGCACGATCACGGTTTTCACGCGCGTCAGATTCACTGGCGTGGGCTGATAGGTGATGACGTGCGAGCCCTGCGTGTAGTGCTGACCATGGTATCGCGCTGTCGTCTGATGATGCACTTTGGCGTGTTGCCGTCCAAACAGGACCGCCCCGTTCAGCCCTCCGTCGAACGACAACAGGCCGCTTTGGGAAGCGCCCATGAGTGGCGCTGAACCGTTCCATGTAAGCGACGGACCAATGCCATGAAAGCTGCGCTCACTCTGCAGGTTCGCGAATCTGCTGTGATAGATTTGACCGTTCACTATCTGGGTGGCGGTAAAACCATAAGTCGGATTTACGTGATGGTATCTGTATAAAAAATGCCAGTCGGGATCCGATTTTAGTGTGATGTTCGATTTGCTGCTGAACTGCGCGAAACGAACGCCAAATCCTAGAACCGACATTCCATCCTTGCCGCCGAACATTCCCAATCCAACATCCCTGCCTGCCTGAAAATCCAGAACGAAATGCTGCTCGCCGGCTTGCGCGCTCGTATCGGCAAATCTTCCCCCCCATGGCTTTGCAGAAACTATGCTTGTCCGTCCGTAAGACACGGCGTGCACAGTCCAGGTCTTCGGATTTGTTTGTTGGTTCACATGTTTGCTGCTGCTCGTGTGGCCGTAGCGAACCGTCGCGGAGAATGTCCAATTTGAAGAATCCGGCTGGAACGAAAGTTTTGCGGATTCATCGATGCTGTAGTGTGGAGGTTTTTCGAACGGTTGTGACGGCGAGAACATCGGCGGCCGCGGCAGCGAGCTGGGAAAATTCGGGGCAAAAATTTCCTGCCCATCGTCCAGCCAGCTCAGCTGCCCGCCAAGCTCGATCCAGACCGGCGAACGGCCACTATCGTCCTGTGCCCTGGCCTCGCCCACGCCATAGGCGGCACCGATCAGGGCAATGGCCGATGCCGTCGCCAGAAGTTGCCAACGATAATTAGCGCCGGTCTTCCGTGCATTCATCAGTTCGCTCATCGTTTCCCCCTTACCAGTTCTTCGTGACGCGGATACCGATCAGCTTCGGATCGGTCAGGAACACATTGGTCGTCAATCCGCTGTCGTCGGAGTTCAGGAAGTCACCGGTGATCGCCGTGGTGTTGAAGATGTTCTTGTCATAGAGCATCACCTGCCAGCCGTCCTGGTTGGTGAAGATCAGCGTGAGGTTCACGTTGGTGTATCCACGCAACCGGTCATAAGGATTGTCATTGAAAACCCGCGCCCAGGAATAATCCTGCCAATAATAATCGCCGCGCAGCGTACCAGCCCAATCGGTCGAGAGCGGCAGCGTGTACTGCGCACCCGCCGAAACCGTGAAGGGCGGCGCGTTGGGCAGTTCGTTGCCGCTCAGATCCTTGTCAAAGCCCTGACCGTTGTTGGGCGCGCTGGCCGGATCGAACCCTGCATATCCCGGCGGAATAAATCCATGGTCGGGGGGATCGAAGACACCTCTATGTTCACTAACCGTCGGATCGGCGACATAGGGAAGCAAGGTCAGCGGATCTTCGTGCAGCGTATATGCTGTTCCACATGCGCTTGCAATGTAGTCAACGGTCAATCCGGGATCGCCACCCGTGTCCAGCATCGCCGCGATGACGGATTTCGGGAAGATGCAATTGGATGCCTGCGTGATGAAGGGCCGCAACACTATCCAGTCCGGGTTGCCTGCGGTGCGGTCGATCAGATCGACGGAGTGGGAGCCTTTGGCGAGCGCGGTGTCTTCCCAGCCGCCCGCAAAGTTGAGGCGCAGACCCGGGACAGGCTCGTATGTCCCCTCAACCTCGGCGCCTTTTACGTGCGCGTCGAAATTGTCGTTGATCGAAGTGCGGTCCACGATGCGGGAAATCTGATAATTTTCGTAGTTGTAGTAGAAAACATCGCCGTTCAAAGTCAGTGCGCCGTCGAGCAGCGTGTTCTTGGAACCGAGTTCGAACGCATCGATGTATTCCGGCTTGAATGTCAGCGGATGAATCGGGTTTCCGATGTCTCCGAAATTTCCATATGTCAGCAGAACTGCGCCCGGCGGATTGGCGCCACCCGCCTTGTAGCCATGTGAATAAGAACCATAGAGGAGCGTTTGGTCTGTGAAATCGAGCTTCGGTGTCCAGTTTGCGACAAGCCGGCCGGTCCACCGGCCCCAATTCTGGTCCACCACGGCGGTTGTGGGATAGCCATAGCCGGAAACAAGAAGTTCGCTGGGTATATCGACGAAGTGTTTTTGATCGTCAGTCCAGCGAACGCCCGCCGTCAATTTCAGATCGCTTAAGACATTGTAATTGATCTCGCCGAATGCCGCGTATGAATCGAGGAGATAGGGATTCTGGCTGAGGAAATAATTATGGCCTTCATTGTTCACGCTGGTGATCGGATTTGGGTCGATATAGATGCAACCACCTTGTGTAGGATTGTGCGGCGCGAAGGGATTCACAACCAGGAACCCGCCCGTCAGGCATTGACTATTGTCTGAAACGCCCGGAACCCATTGTCCAATCAACGATGAGTTGCCGCTGCCGAAACCTCCAGACTGAGCCGTCGAATAATGTGTGAGCGTGTTGATGAAGACGTAGTAATTTTCCTCCGTTTCATAGTGGAGATAATTTCCGCCGACACTGAAATTGAATGGACCGCTGAAATTGGATGACAGGCGGAATTCCTGACTCAACTGCCAGGCATGCTCATCCGAAAGATCCTCGGCCACGAGCCGGTCGCTGCAACCGACCTGCGGGTCACAGAAGATGCCGTCGAGAATGCACTGTGCCACCGAATTTGGATCACAAGGGCTTCCGAGCGGAAGGCTGCGCGTAGAACCTCCCGCGGGAATGCATCCTTCATCGCTCTGACAATGCCCGAGCCCATGCGGATCCGGCAAAAGCGTACCCGATTGCCAACCCGGCGTACCTATATCCTCAAAAATTCCTTGCTGGGTATTGAAACGATTATAGTCTTCCGCCGACCATAGGAAATCGTGATTGTAGCCGGTCTGTGATGTGAAGGTCAGGACGGGCGTGACGGCGTAGTCGGCATTCAATTCCAGAGTGTCATTCTTTGCTCGGTATGTGGGGCTGATGGCCGATTCAATGACTCGGAGATTCCGCGATTGGGTCGTGCTGGCATAGGGATCGAAGGCCTGTGGAATCTCGGAGTCCAATATTCCGATTGCCGATGCGTAAGACAGCGATTTTCCGTTCGGAACCTCGAATGCATCTGCGGAATAAAGGCTCGTGGGAAGACAGCCCTGACTCAGATAATAATCGGGGTTGTCAGCTTCGGCTATAACAGGGGCCGTTGCGACCGGAAAGCCGCCAACCGTCACGGGATCGGGCGCGGTTTTGCAAAGTTGCTTGGAGGTACGCATGCGATCGTCGTCTTCCGAGAAATGCTCCCAGATCAGATAGGTCTGCAATTTCTCGAAAGGCTTGTAACCGAGCGTCACACGGCCCGACCACAGATCGCGGCCGTCGATGCGGTCGTCGGTCAGCGCATCAAAGGAATAGCCTTGGCGCTTCGTCCACTCGCCTGCGACGCGCAAGTCTGCGCGATCATCGACGATGGGAATGTTGATCATCGCTTCCATGCGGCGGTTTCCGTAATTGCCAATATCGGCAGACGCCATCGCTTCGAACTGATCGCTGGGTTTGGCGGAAATCAAATTCACCACGCCCGCCGTCGCATTGCGGCCGTAAAGCGTGCCTTGTGGCCCGCGTAACACTTCAACCTGCGAAACGTCGTAGAATTCCTGTTCGAAGAAGTGATTGCGGATGAAGGGTATATCGTTGAAGGCAACCGCCACGGCGGGATCGGTTGTTACGGATATTGCTTGCGTGCCGATGCCGCGCAACTGGATGCTGTAGCCGGAGAAATTGGTTTTCGTGAAGGTCATGTTCGGCACTTGCTTCACGAGATCGGGGCCGCCTGCCGTTTGCGTGGCCGTCAATTGTTCCTGGCTAAGCGCTGTAATCGAAATCGGAATATTCTGCACATCACCGCCGATTTTCGACGATGTTACGGTAACCGTTTCGAGCGAGGCGCCCGAAACGCTCGGTGTGGGCGCGGCGGCCATGTGCAGTGCCCGCAGATCGTCGGTCGCCGAAGATGTGCGGCGGACGATTTCCACGACACCGGAATCGCGTTGCGCGACAAATCCGGTGCCCGAAAGAATGCGCAGGAGCGCTGCATCCGCCGACAGATCGCCTTTAACGCCTTTTGTGCGAACACCGCGCATGGCGTCGGCGGAAATCACCAGCACCGCGCCGGATTGCGCCATATAGGTGCTGAGCGCCGCGCCCAGATCGCCATCGGGAATATCAAAATCCCTGGCGGCAGCGGCGGCCGCGAAAAGCGCGGCACAGGCGCCGATCAATGCGGGTTTCAGAAATTTCAGCATGCTATCCCCCTCATATGCGGCGCGGATCGCAATGCGCCGCGCAATGTTCCTTACGTCTATCTCGAAATCACCACTTCGCTGTCCCGCGTTTCCACGCGCACGCCGAGAACTGCTTTTGCCACACGGCCGAACAGATCCACGTCGTTGACCGGAAACTTCCCCATGATGGCCAGCCGCGCGGTCGCGGCGTCGGCAATCACGAGTTTCTTGCTGTTGTACCGGTTGAATTGTGCGGCCACCTCGGCAAGCGTTGTGTCATTGAAGATGAGCAGGCCCTGCCGCCACGCCAGTTGATCGGCAAGGGACGTTTCCGGTTTTTTCGTGATGGTCATCGCGTTCGGCGTTGCGACGGCCACATCGCCCGGCGCAAGAACAGCGGAGTGCGCCTGCGTTCCATCCGCTGCATCGATGCGTGCGCGGCCCTCGACCAGCGACACTTCTACCCGGTTCGCATCGGTACTGACGACGAACTTCGTTCCGAGATCGGTCACGCGATGGCCAAGCACAATCACCGCGAACGGATGAAGCGCATCATGTCTGATCTGGAAATAGGCTTCGCCGCGGTCGAGCGTGACGATTCTGTGTTCTTTGTCGGCGCTGACACGTAATTGCGTATCGGTGTTGAGTTCGACCTGCGAACCGTCGGAAAGCGCGATGAC
>Ga0208480_1000693_pt1 | contig 12623 bp, 15 predicted proteins | sample NGESurshal092012_4_FD_184485 | JGI IMG/M metagenome (GOLD analysis project Ga0208480, IMG submission 184485) | Arctic peat soil microbial communities from Barrow, Alaska - NGEE Surface sample F53-1 shallow-092012 (SPAdes) | ecosystem: Environmental > Terrestrial > Soil > Wetlands > Peat ... | reverse complement strand
TAGATGCAGATGAGCAAAGGGGCGAGGAAGACGTCGAGAAATCGGAAGAGCGTCCGGAACAGAAGCGCGCGCAGGCGTTAGACTGTGCGGGGCGGCGGCCCTACTAGGCGTCGATCCGCTAACCCAAAACGCGGAAACCCCTTGTCCGCACGGGGGCGCTGGTCCATGAGGCCGTCATGAACGTAGCTTCGTCCTCGACCGTGCCCAATTGGCCTGACCTCATCCGCCCCGTCATGCGCGACGTCGCGACGAGCGGCATCGTCGAGGTGTTCAACTATGGCCGCGGGCGACAGGGACTCATTCCACTATGGGTTGGCGAGGGCGATCTGCCGACGCCGCCTTTCATCAGCGAGGCGGCCAAGGCCTCTCTCGATCGCGGCGAAACCTTCTACACCTGGCAGAACGGGGTGCCGGAACTGCGCGACGCGATCGCGGCTTACATGACGCAAGTCTACGGCGCGGCCCCTGGCGGCGGCGCTTTCTCGCCCGCGAATTTCTTTGTGACGATCGGCGGCATGCATGCGATCGAAATCGCGACCCGGCTCATCGTCGGCCCCGGCGACGAGGCGCTGATCCCTACGCCCGCCTGGCCCAATTTCGTCGGCGCGCTCGAAATTTCCGGGGCGCGCGCCGTGCCCGTCCCGCTCGACAAAGGAACCCGCTGGAGCCTTGATCCGGCCAAGCTCGAAAACGCGGTGACGCCTTTAACCCGCCTCATCTTTTTCAATACCCCCGCCAACCCGACCGGCTTTGTCGCGACGCGGGAGGAGATCGTCGAGACGCTCGCCATCGCGCGCCGTCATGGGCTTTGGATCATCGCCGACGAGATTTATGGGCGCCTCACCTACGACGGCGTCCGCGCGCCCTCCTTCCACGACGTGATGGCGCCTGACGACAAGATTCTGTTCGTCCAGACTTTGTCCAAGAACTGGGCGATGACGGGTTTTCGCATCGGCTGGCTGGAGGCCCCGCGGGAGCTCGGCGCCGTGATCGAGAACGTTGTTCAGTATACGACCTCGGGCGTGCCCGTTTTCAATCAGCGCGCGGCGACGGCGGCGCTCGAACAGGGCGAAACGTTCCTCGCCTGGCAAATCGAGCGCTGTCGCCGCTCGCGCGATATCTTATGCGAGGGGCTGGCCAAGACCGGACGCGTTCGCTTCTTCAAGCCGGAGGCGGCGTTCTATCTGTTCTTCTCGATCGACGGCTTTTCCGATTCCCGCGCGCTGGCGCTAAAACTCATCGACGAAGCCGGTGTTGGCGCCGCGCCCGGAAGCGCCTTCGGTCCTGGCGGCGAAGGCCATTTGCGTATTTGCTTCGCCCGTGACCCCGAACAGATCGCCGAAGCGACGCGGCGCATGGCGCGGTGGCTCACGACCTGGAGCTAGGTGTTTCTGGATTGATGCGGCCGAAAGCGAAAAAACTCGGGCGACAATGTATTGCAAAAAATCAGAAATTAAGGTAAGCTTGCCTCATGAACAATTCTGCCTTTCCGCAGGCCAAGACCGCGAAATTGTCGTCCGGGGCCTTTCGCCGCGGGGGAAACCCCGAGATAAAACTTTCTGCCCTTTATCCCGCGTAACCCATTGATAAGGCTCGATTCGGACGAGAGAATCCAAGGAAATCCAAGGAAATCCAACCTCGATAAACGGGGGTCTTTATCGCGAAACGGCCACGCGCCAAGAAAATCCAAACGGACCCAGCGAACCAAGGTCGCGACCGGTCACGCGCTTCAGGCCCCGCGCGCGGGCAGGGGAGCGGCGCCGTGTTGCGAGACGGCGTCGATGTCGGCGGCGGTGATCGGCTGATCCACGACGAAGAAATACGACGCCGCCGAAGCAAGGCCGATGACCGCGCCCACGACCAACGCCGGGACGAACGAGCCGGTGTCCTGCACGATCAGTCCCGTAACGGTTGGGGCGAGCGCCCCGCCAAGGTAGCCGCCGAAGTTCTGCATGGCGCCGATCGACGCGGTGCAGTTTGTCGTGGCGGCGACTGAACTCAGCGCCCAGGCGCAGGTGCTGGTGACGCGACGCCCATGACCATGACCATGACCCGCCAACCGAAGCTCAGCATCAGGAAGGTCAGGAGCGGCACGGCGATCGCCGTGCCGAGTGACGAGGCGCAATTGAAGACGCCCGTCGCCAGGCCGCGGTCGCGTGGATTGAACCAATCGCGGACCACCCGCGCGCCGGTCGGAAATTGCGGCGCTTCGCCCACGCCCAAGAGAAGCCGGGCGCTGAAGAACTGGCCGAAGCTCTGGACGAGTCCGCCGAGCAGCTGGGCCAACGACCAGAGACTGAGGCCGCTGGTCAACAGAAAGCGCGGTCCGAACTTGTCGACCATGGCGCCGGTCGGCAATTGCGAGAACGCATAGGCCCAGAGGAAGGCGGACAAGAGGTAGCCCATGTCCGCGATCGACAGACCGAGATCCTGGCGGATCGTGAGATTGGCCACCGCTAACGTCGCGCGGTCGATGTAGTTGATCACGCCAGCCGCGACCAGCATGGCGAGCGCGGCCCGCTGGATCGATTTGACCCGCGGCGTCGCCGTCATCGCCTCCGATATCGCCATTTCCTCGCCCCCACTTGTCCCGATGGTTTGTTCGCGGGATTTAGGAGCACACAAGCTCCTCCGCGGTCGACGCTCTCCGCAAAATCCTTTCGTTTTTGCGAACACACAGGCTTCAACTTTTCGTTGGATCAAGCAATCGACCGGTTCCGCTACCACGATGCTGTGCTGGCGAAAGCTCCTCTGGCGCCGCAACAAACTTATCGTTAAAGGCGAGGAGCTAATCTCGGAAGATGGTCATGCTTGCCCGCCCGCGTCGAAGCGTCCTCTACATGCCCGGCTCCAACGCCAAAGCCTTGGCGAAGGCCTCGACGCTGCCGGCCGACGCGCTGATCCTTGACCTCGAGGATTCTGTGGCTCTCGACCAGAAAATCGCCGCTCGTGAACAGGTCGTTCGGGCCGTGCGCGCAGGCGGCTTTGGCGGGCGCGAGGTCGTCATCCGCGTCAATGGGCCGCATACCCCGTGGGGAGAGGACGATCTCGTCGCCGCCGCGGCGGCGAAGCCGGACGCCATTCTCTTGCCTAAGGTCGACGGCCCGGGGGCAATTATGGTCGCCGCTCGGGTGCTGCGCGAAGCCGAGGCCCCCGAGGAAACTCGCATCTGGGCGATGATGGAGACGCCGAACGCCATTTTGAACGCGGGCTCGATCGCCTCCGTCGCCGCCGACCCGAGTTCGCGCCTCTCGGTGATGGTGATGGGTCTGAATGACCTCGCCAAAGAAACGCGGGCGAGGCTGACTCCCGGTCGTCCGACCATGACCGCATGGCTCGCCAATTGCGTTGTCGCGGCGCGCGCCCACGGCGTCGACATCCTCGACGGCGTCTACAATGACATCAAGGATCTCGACGGCTTCCGCCTCGAATGCCTGCAGGGCCGCGACATGGGACTCGACGGCAAGACGCTGATCCACCCCAGTCAGATCGACATGTGCAACGAAGTGTTCGCCCCTACTTCTGCGGAGGTCGAAAGCGCTGCAGCCATCATCGAGGCGTTTGCGCTGCCGGAGAACGCCGGCAAGGGTGTGATCCAGCTCAACGGCCGGATGGTGGAGCTGTTGCACGCCGACATGGCGCGCCGGACGCTGGCGATCGTTGAGGCGATCGCAGAGCGGAGCAAGGCGGCCGCTTAGCCCGTCACGGCGCTAGACCGCTCCAGGGAGGCCACCCGCCTCAGCGATCAACTGGATCGAGCGCAGTCGTTCAGAATGCTCGTAGACGTCGGAAACAACGATGAGTTCATCGGCTCGGGTTTCCTCAACCAGCGCGCCCATGCCTTTGCGGACCGTATCTGGAGAGCCGATAATGGAGCGCGCCAGCATTCGCATCGCTTGCGCCTTCTCCATCGGCGTCCAGTAGCTCTCGATGTCGTCGATCGGCGGCTGACTCAAACCGCGCGCGCCGCGGAAGATGTTGGCGAATGACATCTGCTGGGTCGTGGCGAGCCGCCGCGCTTTGTCGTCGCTTTCGGCGGCAACGATGTTGACGCCGACGATCGCATAGGGCCGGTCGAGTTGCTCGGACGGCTTGAATCGGCTGCGGTAAATCTCAAGCGCCGTGATCAGATGATCGGGCGCGAAATGCGACGCGAAAGCATAAGGGAGGCCCAATTCGCCGGCCAGCATCGCGCCGAAATGGCTCGATCCGAGAATATAGAGGGGCACTTCGGTTCCCGCCGCGGGCACCGCCTGGATGCGCTGATTTGGGGCGGCCGGCGCGAGGAACGCCTGGAGCTCCATAACGTCTTGCGGAAAGGTCTCCGCGGCCTCCGGCGATCGACGCAAGGCGTGCAGCGTCAGCTGGTCGGTGCCTGGCGCACGGCCGAGGCCGAGATCGATGCGGCCGGGAAAGAGTCGCGCCAGCGTCCCGAACTGTTCGGCGATGACGTAGGGCGCATGGTTCGGAAGCATGATGCCTCCTGCCCCGACCCGAATGGTCGTCGTTCCCTCGGCGATGTGAGCAAGCACGATCGACGTCGCGGCGCTGGCAATGCCGGCCATATTGTGATGCTCCGCCACCCAGACGCGCTGGTAGCCCAACTTCTCGGCGTGAGCGGCAAGGTCGCGCGCATTGTTGAGCGCGCCGCGAGCGTCGGTCTCCTGCGTGACGCGAACAAGTTCGAGAATGGATAGGGGCGTCATGAGGTGCTCGGATGGGCGTGCGTATGCTCGACGAGTCCTAACCCTTCATCTGAGCATCGCAGCATCAAGTTAGAAGGCCTGGGATTGAGCGATCGGAGCAAATCGCTCGACCGGCCGATGGAAGAAAGATCGGACGCGGCTCGCAAAGCGAGTGACAACGGCTGCAATTCGTCCGGTCAGTCTTTCTTCAGCCGGACGATGACGTCGATCGCCGCGACGCGCATGCCGTCGGGGGCAGGAATGTCGAACTTCGGCAGAAATTCCTCAGGAATGTCGGACAGCTCTTCGGTGTCTTCCCGGTAAAAATGGTAATGTGGGCCGGTCTTGGTGTCGTACCAGAGCTTGGCGTCATAGATCGCGATCTCCCTGAGCAGACCGGAGCGCGAAAATTCGTTGAGCGTGTTGTAAATGGTGCCCAGCGTCGGCGCGAACTGAATCGACCGCGTCTCGTGATAGATCATTTCGGCAGTGAAGTGTCGGTTTCCGGCGCCGAAGATCGCGCGCGCAAGATCGAGCCTTTGCCGAGTTGGCCGCACGCCCGCGGCAGCCAGCCTACGGAGCAGCACGCCGTAACAAACATCAGGATTCGGTGCGCTCTTCGTTTCCATTGACATCACATGCCGCTGACCGACGGCCAGAACCATCTTCGCCGGCGAATTGTAAACTCTGATCGACCTTTGTAGTCCGCGTCGAGCTTATCTGCAACCTCAAGCTTGGCGGACGGCGGCCAAGTCACGACGGTCGCCCGCTCGCTGGCGGGCGCCCGTGATTTCTCATAAGACGTGATCCGAGACAGTCAGAGGGTTTTTCTCTTGGCGATCACGGGCGGATGTCTGTGCGAGGCGGTTCGGTACGAGGTCAAGGCGGAGGCGCCGCTCGGGGCGCGCTATTGCTGGCGCCGCGTCTGCCAATATCTCGGCTGCGGAACCGGCGCAGTCGGCGCGCTTTTCCGCAGGGACGATGTCACCGTGTCCGGTCCGCTAAGCCACAGCGACCATTTGGACCAAATCGGCGCCGAAGTGGGCGTGCTTCGACCCCGCTCTCCCCGAGGTTGAGAAACATCCGCCGCCACTGAAAGTCTAATCCGGGCGCCGTTTTACACGTAGCCGGAGGGCGCCAGGACCGACGACAATGCTCTTCATGGTGATCGAGAGTTTCCGCGACAACGACATGGTTCCGGTCTACCAGCGCCTGCGTGAAAGCGGGCGTTTCCTGCCGGAGGGGCTCGAATATCTCGACAGCTGGGTCGAGGCCAACTTTTCCCGCTGCTTCCAATTGATGCGCTGCGACGATCTAACGCTTATCCAGGCCTGGATTGTCGAGTGGCGCAACTGCGGGGTGACGTTCGAACGTGACCAGCGCGGAGACGCGGGCGGTGGTCGCCCCTATCTCGAACCGAAGGTCGGCCGCTCGGAGGAGCCGACTGCGGGAAGTTGATAACGTCACACTTTGGGTGCATCCATGGCCCGCCGCGTCGACGCGCGGCCGAATTCGGAAGGAAATTGAAGCCGATGTCTCTTTCGCTCTATGAGAGCAGCGTTCCGGTCTACGAGCGCGGGCTCAACGCGTTCCTCGCCATTCTCGATAAGGCCGAGGAGCATGCGAAGGCGCGCAAGTTCGATCCGAACGCCTATCTCGCCATGCGATTAAGCCCGGACATGTGGCCGCTTGTCCGCCAAGTGCAGGGCTTCTGCGATCACGCTAAAAACTCGTCGTTCCGGCTGGCCGCCAAGGAGCCGCCCCGCAAGGAGGACAAGGAGACGACCGTCGCTGAACTGCGCGACCGCATCCATGCGACGCTGGACATGCTGAAATCAATCGAAGCCAAGGCGATGGAAGGCGCGGAGACCCGCGAGATCGTCATTCCCACGGGCGCCACCAGCAAACTGAAGCTACCTGGCGCCGACTATCTCCTGCATTTCGCCATGCCAAATTTCTATTTTCATCTGACCACCGCGTACGACATCCTGCGCGGAAGTGGCGTCGAAATTGGCAAACTCAGCTTTATGGGCGCGGTCCCGAACCTCGTTCGGGTTTGAGACGGCGCTTCGGGAGCATCAGCTATGACCATCACCAGACTCCACGCCGGCCCGCGCATGTCGCAGGCCGTGATTCATGGCTCGACCATCTATCTTGCCGGCCAGGTCGCCGATCAGGCCAAAGGCAAGAGCGTTGGTGATCAGACGAAGGAGATCCTCGCGACGATCGACCGTCTGCTGGGCGAAGCGGGATCCGATAAAACCAAGATTCTGTCGACCACCATTTATCTCGCCGACATCGGGACGTTCGCCGAAATGAATGCGATGTGGGACGCGTGGGTCCCTGCCGGGCATGCGCCGGCCCGCGCGACGGTGGAGGCCAAGCTCGCCGCGCCGGCCTATACCGTCGAGATCGCCTGCATTGCGGCCAAAAGCTAGGCGGCCCGCTGCGGTCAGGTCTCCGCGCCGGCCTGATGCCGCTCTTCGAGGAGACTGTTTCGGTGCTTGATCCGTCGATCGACAGCATCAAAGGGCCGTTCGAGCACGTCGCGACGCCCAATGAGGCGGTCGACCGGCTCGTTCGCCTGTACGATGAGGCGACACAGGCCTTGCACGGCGCAGTCGAGCGCTTTCTCAAAGACGGCGAACCACCGTCAGTGGCGACGCGCGCCTTGTTCCGGTATCCCGAACTGCGCCTTACCTATGCGCCCAACAGCCCGGCGCTCTCGAACGCGCGTGCGTTCGCCAAGTTCAGCGAGGCCGGCGTCTACACGACGACGGTCACCCAGCCGGCGGACTTTCGCGCCTATCTGCTCGAGCAGCTTGAGCCGCTCGTGACGGAGTACGGCGCGACGATCGAAGTCGGCGTCAGCGCGCAAGAGATTCCCTATCCGTACGTGATAGAGAGCGGCGACGAGTTGACCAGAGGCGGCGGCGCCGACGCCGCGGAGCTCGCGCGGTTCTTTCCCGTGCCTTCTCTAGCGACGATTGGCGACGAGACCGCGGACGGCGAGTTCGACTTCGGCCCCGAGCGGCCGCTCGCTCTGTTCGACGCGCCCCGCGTCGATTACTCGCTCCGTCGGCTTGTGCACTATACCGGCTCCGACTGGCGGGCGATGCAGCCTTGGGTGCTGCTCACCAACTACCACCGCTATGTCGACCAGTTCGTGCAGTGGGGCCTGAAGCAGCTATATGCGGGGGTGGGGGTCGAGAAAGTCATTTTGCCCGGCAACCTGGTCATCGACTCGTCGATTTCGCCGGCCGAAGCGGAAGCGCGCGTGGGAGCCGTCGCCTGGCATCGCTTTCAGATGCCCGCCTATCATTGCGTGCGCGCTGACGGGCGCGGAATCAGTCTGGTCAACATCGGCGTCGGGCCCTCGAACGCGAAGACCATCACCGACCACATCGCAGTTTTACGGCCCCATTGCTGGCTGATGGTTGGCCATTGCGCCGGGCTTCGGCAGTCACAGGTGATCGGCGACTATGTGCTGGCGCACGCGTATCTTAGGCGCGACAAGATTCTCGACGAGGCGGTGCCCCTGGTGACGCCGATCCCGGCGCTCGCCGAAGTACAGGTCGCGCTTCAGGAGGCGGTGGCAAAAGTCACCGGCGACCGCGGCGAAGCGCTCAAACGCCGTTTGCGAACAGGCACAGTCGTTACCGACGATGACCGCAACTGGGAATTGCGCTGGTCGAAGGAGCGGCGGATCATCAACATCTCGCGCGCGATCGCAGTCGACATGGAATCGGCGACTGTGGCGACCCAGGGCTTCAGAATGCGCGTGCCCTACGGGACGCTGCTCTGCGTCTCCGACAAACCGCTGCACGGCGAGATCAAGCTGCCAGGCGCCGCCAACGCCTTTTACGAGCGAGCCATCGCCGAGCATCTTCAGATTGGCATCGCGGCGATTGTCGTATTGCAGAGTCAGGACGATACCCTGCACTCACGCAAGCTCAGGAGCTTCGACGAACCGCCGTTTCGGTGACGCACTAGCTGATCACCATAACCGGAGTCCCGACGTGCACGCGGCCATAGAGGTCGATCGCGTCCATGTCGCGCATGCGGATGCAGCCCGAGGAGACATGCCCGCCGATTTCCGACGGCTCGTTGGTGCCGTGGATACGGATCAGCGTGTCCTTGTTGTTTACGAACAGATAGAGGGCGCGCGCACCAAGCGGATTGTCCCAGCGCCCCTCTAGCGGCCCGTGCTGCTTATAAACCTGAAACTGCGGCCAGCGCTCCATGATTGAGGCGGTCGGCATCCAGGTCGGCCATTCCTTCATAGCTCCGACCTCGGCGCGGCCCGTCCAACCCATATATTCCGCGCCGCTCGCGATCCGGTATTGAATGGCCTCGCCATGGGGCAGAACGTAGTAGAGGTAGTTCGTGCCCGTATTGACGATGATCGTGCCCGGCTGCTCCTTGGTCGAATACTGGACCTTGCTGCGGACGGTCGGGATCTTCCATTCATCCGGCTCCGCGAGCGCCATCATCTGCTTGTCTCGCGCTGTGAGTTGCGGATCGGGAAGCCCGGATTGAATAACCGGCGTGCATCCGCTCACCAAGCCCATGAAGCCCAGCACCAGCCCCACAATGACCGCATTCGTCTTCATCGCCGCCGCCCCATCGCCTTACACTGCTAATGATTTGCTTACCATAAAACGCAACGGTTTCACGAAAGTTACCAAGCGTAAGACCAGGAACTGTTCACAAAATCGCGAGCGCCGCCCAGAGTCTGTCGTCCAGCTTTCGCCACAAAGCTTTTAGCGAAACCCGCCGGTTGAGTCCAAGCGATAGTTGCAAGGTCGTTTGCCGAAAGCTACCGACCGAGGCAAAAATGCGACAGTCGCGCAAATGTTCCAGCGACTCTTCTAACCCTAACGGGGAGTGACAGATGACCCAATGGCCGGCGCGTCTCGTCCTGGTCGGGGCGGGGAAGATGGGGGGGGCGATGGCGCAAGGCTGGCTCGACGCCGGGCTCCCCGCATCCTCGCTGACGATCCTCGAGCCCAATCCTTCACCCGAGATTGCGTCGCTCGCGGCGGACCGGGGTGTGGCGCTAAACCCTCGCGTCGCGACCTCGCCCCCTGAGATGCTGGTTCTTGCGGTCAAGCCGCAGAGTTTGGACCAAGTCGCCCCCCAGATTAGCCGGTTCGCCGGAGAACGCACGCTCCTGCTCTCCATCATTGCGGGTAAGACCATCGGCAACCTGACGGCTCGCCTTCCCCAAGCGCGCGCCGTCGTGCGCGCGATGCCCAACACGCCGGCTGCGATCGGCCGAGGCGTCACCGCCGCCTTCGCCAACACGGATGTCAACGCGGGGCAACAAAGCTGGTGCGAGCGCCTGCTTGGCGCGGTCGGGACGTTCTTCTGGCTTGACGACGAGGACGCGATCGACGCGGTGACGGCGATTTCCGGGTCAGGGCCGGCCTACGTCTTCGCCCTGACCGAAGCGCTTGCGGCCGCGGCCGAGAAACTTGGTCTCCCGGCGGAATTATCGATGAGCCTGGCGCGGGGCACGGTCGAAGGCGCAGCGGAGTTGATGCGCCGCGAAAGCGCGACCTCGCCGGCGACGCTGCGCCGCAATGTCACCTCCCCGGGCGGCACCACCGCCGCCGCGCTCGCCGTGCTTCAGGCTCCCGAGGGACTCAACGACCTGATGGCCATGGCGACAGCAGCCGCCCGCGCGCGCGCCGCCGAGATGGCCGGGTAGCCGGGCTTCCTTGGCGGCAGACGGCTAAGCGCTTACATTGACGGGAGGTGAGCAGGGAGAAACGCCATGGCGACCACACCAAATAGCGAGGCGAAATCGCCGCCGACCGACGCCCGCGCCAAGATCGTCGATGCGCTTATGGCGCTTGCAGCGGAGCGGCGCTTCGAGGACATCTCGGTCCGTGACATCTCCAAGGCGGCCGGCGTCTCGCTCGCCGACTTTCGGGACGCCTTCCCTTCCAAAGGCGCCGTGCTCGGCGGTTTCACCCGCCGCATCGATCGGATCGTTCTCGCGCAGGAGGATGGGGAGCGTTCTGAGGAAAACTCGCGCGAGCGCCTGTTCGACGTCCTGATGCGCCGTTTGGAAGCAATGGGGCCGTATCGTGAAGGTGTGCGCGAAGTCGCCGCATGGCTCCGTCGTGAGCCCGCCGCGGCGTTGGCGATGAATCAGGTGGCGATGAACTCGATGCGCTTCATGCTGGAGGCGGCCGGAATCGAAGCGGAAGGCGCCTCCGGCGCCATCAAGCTTCAGGGCTTGGCGCTCGCCTGGGGGCGTATCCTTCAGACGTGGCTCGACGATGACGAACCGACTCTGTCCAAGACCATGGCGGAACTCGACCGGGTGCTGACGCGTGGCGAACGCGCCGTCGCTGGCCTCGAGCGGGTGAGCGCGCTGACGAGTCCGTTTAGTGCGATAGCGAAAGCGGCCTTCGACGCCGGCCGCAGGGTGCGGCGCGGCGGGAGTCGCCGGGCTGCGCGAAAGGAGGAGGTCGGCGACGAGGACGCGACGGCTCTCTAAGCACATTTTCGGTAGAGATCCGTGCTGACCGTTCATCCTGAAATCTTTTGGGCGCTGGCCACATTCGCCTTCGTCGCCGGAGTCACGCCCGGGCCGAACAACTTGATGTTGATGACATCGGGTGTGAAATACGGCTTGGGACCCACCCTGCCTCATCTGGCTGGGGTGATCCTGGGCTTTGGGCTCATGATTGCGGTGGTCGGCCTCGGACTCGACATCCTGTTCCAGCGCTTCCCGCAAATCATGCCGATCATGAAGGTCGCCGGCTCGATTTATATGATTTGGCTTGCGCTCAAGATCGCGCTCGCCAAGCCCATCGGCGAGGTCGAGGCTGGCGGACGCCCGATCGGGTTTCTCGCTGCGGCCGGCTTTCAGTGGGTCAATCCCAAGGCCTGGGTCATGGCGCTGAGCGCGCTCGCGGCTTATGCCGGTGTGGTCGACGGCTATACAAGCAGCGTCTTTTTCATCGCCGCGCTCTGCGCCTTGATCGCAATCCCGTGCAGCGGCGTCTGGCTGCTGTTCGGCGCTTCACTCAGCCGCCTGCTTGAGGATCCACGCGTGACCCGGCCGTTCAACTGGACGATGGCGGCGTTGCTGGTCGCCTCGATCGCGCCGACCCTGTTCGATTAGGGCTGGGGGCGTTTTCCATGGGGAATTGGCTTGGCTCGTTCTTGGCGGCGCACTGCGAGGTTGGTCCGGACGCTCCGTTTGGATTTTCTTGGCTTGTAGCCGTTTCAGTGCGAACCCCCCCGATTATGAGTGTTGGAAAAGCTTGGATTTCCTTGGATTCTCTCGTCCGAATCGAGACTTATCAATAAGTTACGTGGGAAAAACGCGCAAAAGTTTTTCGCGGGCGTTTCTGCCCCTGACGGTCGAAGCGCCGAGACGGGAGCCTGATGTCAAAGCCGTGCGGAGCGCAGAGTTGTTCATAGGGCAAGCGTAATCCAATTTCTACTTTTCCGCAATCAATTGTTGCCGGAGCGGTTCTTGTCGGCCGCCGAGAGCAGCTCCCTACGCGAACCCGCCGTCCCCGCCGAGCTTCACCATCACCACTTCCGGCGGGCGAAGGATGCGCACCGGCGCGAGCGAGGTTCCCAGTCCGCCTGAAACGATCATCCGCTTCTCGCCCGACGCGTATTCGCCATAGATGTATTTTGACGAGCGGCGTTTGAGGAGACCGACCGGAGGGCCGATGAACGGAAGATTGACCTGCCCGCCGTGCATGTGGCCTGCAAGCGTCAGAGCGAACCGCTCGGGAACCCACGAGAAAAAATAAGGCTCATGAACGAGCAGGATCGCGGGCGCGTCGTCGTCAATTTCGCGCATCGCGGCTGGCAGATCGTCGGCGCCGTGGCCATGGCGCGGATTGGGCACACGCGCCAACAGATCACCGAGCCCCGTCAACCAGAAGGGCCGGCCACGCTGGG
>Ga0208480_1000690_pt1 | contig 12634 bp, 9 predicted proteins | sample NGESurshal092012_4_FD_184485 | JGI IMG/M metagenome (GOLD analysis project Ga0208480, IMG submission 184485) | Arctic peat soil microbial communities from Barrow, Alaska - NGEE Surface sample F53-1 shallow-092012 (SPAdes) | ecosystem: Environmental > Terrestrial > Soil > Wetlands > Peat ... | reverse complement strand
CCCACTCCTGCGCTCGGCATCATGGGCTCGCATCGTGAACATCTCGGCCCATTCGACCAAACGCCAGTCAGCGAGCATCGTGGCGTACACGGCGGCCAAGGCCGCCCTCACCAGCCTGAGCAAGAATCTCTCCGGCTCTCTGGCTGCAGACGGGATCTTGGTGAACACGGTCTCGCCTGGCTCCTTCCTGTCCGAGGGTCTGAAGGACTACTTACGTGGTCTCCCCCCGGAGCGCCAGGCTGACCCTGACAGCCTGGTCGACGCCATGCGGGTGATCCGGGAGGATTTCGGGCATCCGGCTCTCCTCGGGCGGGCCGCTGATCCGAGCGAGATCGGGCCTCTCGTTGCGTTTCTGTGTTCCCAGGCCAACACGTACATGACGGGCGCGAATCTCAATATCGATGGTGGTTCCGACTTTACGTGAGTCGTGGTGCGTTACGAGAGCACCGAGGTCCCGGGCCACCTTTTGCCTGCGTGATCCGGATCGCCCAGCCGGGGCTGGTTGGGGAACTACCGTGCCAGAACCGTCGACGTCGCTCGTGACGCAGAGCACTTTGTGCAGGTGTGAGTAAGGAGACCGTGGAGAACCGAGCCCAACGAGCACGCCGGATCCGCCGGCAACGCCTTAAGGCTGCTACCGGCGCCGTCCTGGTCGTTGCTCTGATCACCACGATCGTGGTGGTCGCGTGGCCGGGATCGAAGACACCGGCGCCCGTCCGGGCGGACTCGACGAACACGTCACGGCCAGTGCACCGAGTCGGCCCCGACTCCATCGAAGCCGGCGTCGAGGCGTGGCAATTTCCGGTACCCGTGTCGCGTGAGACGGTCGTGGCGGGCAGCAACGGCCTGACCGTCCTCGGAGGTATCAACCCGTCGGGGGACTCGCTCGCGTCCGTGTCCACCATCAACGTGCAGACCGGCACCGTCACCACCGTGGGCTCGCTCGCCTCGGCCGTCCACGACGCGGCCGGCACGGTCATTGGACACTCCAGCTACGTCTTCGGTGGCGGGTCGCCTGACACCGTGGCGACCATTCAGTCGTACCCCTCCGGTCCCAGCGGGCCGGGGGGTGCGGGAGCGGTGGTCGGCCACCTTCCTCAACCGCGTTCGGACCTGTCCGTCGCCACGGTCACCGGCCTGGCCAATGGACGCTCTTCGACCACTTCCTATGTGGTCGGCGGGTATGACGGCGCCACCTACCTGCCGGGCGTTCTCGCCACCAACGACGGCACCCACTTCACCAGCGTGGCCAACCTGCCCGTCCCGGTTCGCTACCCGGCGGTCGTCTCGGACGCCGGCAAGATCTACGCGTTCGGGGGCCAGATCCGATCGCCCGGCACGACCGTCGTGGCCACCAACGACATCCAGATGATCGATCCGGCCACCCACAAGGCCGTCGTCGTGGGGCATCTGCCGGGACCCCTTTATGGGGCTTCGGCCTTCCTGCTGGCCGGGACGCTGTATGTGGCGGGGGGTCAGGTCCCCGGGGGAGCGACCCTCACCCAGATCGACGCGTACGTTCCCTCCACCGGCAAGGTTCTCAACGCCGGCCTCCTGCCCCAGGCCGATGCCTTTGCGGGATCCACCACGGTGGCATCGACCCACGGTCCCATCGGATACATGGTCGGAGGTGAGGTCGCCGCTCAGTCCGGCGCTGACCAGGCGGGTGTCGCCTCGGGATCACTCCAGTCGGTGATCTCGCTCCGGTTGAGTCCCTACGGCGGGTTGGCCGGAAGGTCGGGCGCGGGGTCCCCCTACGCGGGCACCTTGCTTATCGCCGACCGGGGCAATAACCAGCTGATCGCTCTGGACGCCAACCGCGACACCACATGGCGCTACCCGTCGGCGACCATGCCGGCACCGGCGGGCGGCTTCTACTTCCCCGATGACGCCTTCTTCATTCGGCGAGGCACCGGGATCATCTCGAATCAAGAGGACAATCACACCATTGTCGAGATCGGGTATCCATCGGGCAAGATTCTTTTCCAATACGGTCACCCCGGCCAACCGGGTTCGGCACCTGGGTATCTCAACCAGCCAGACGATGCGTACCTGCTGAAGTCGGGCACCATCACCGTGGCCGACGCTTCGAACAACCGGATCCTTTTCATCTCCCCGCAGGGTCAAGTCACCGGGCAGATAGGCAACGGTGTCGACACGCACGCCCCGCCCGTCTCCATCGCCTATCCCAATGGCGACACACCCTTGCTGGATGGTGACGTCCTGGTCTCGGAGATCGACGGTTCGTGGGTCGACGAGTACACACCGGGTGGAAAGCTGGTGTGGACGGTCCACATACCGACGGTCAACTATCCGTCCGATCCCCAACAACTCGGTACCAACCTCTACCTGATGACCGACTACGACCCGCCGGCTGAAGGTCGTGTCCTCGAGTTCAACCGGGAAGGTCAGGTCTCGTGGCTCTACGACGCGCCATCCGGAGATGCCGCGCTGAAGAAGCCCTCGCTTGCCGAGAGGCTCCCCAATGGGCTCATCATGGTCAACGACGACTACCGGGACCGGGTGGTGGTCATCGACCCGACCACCCGGTCCATCGTCTGGCAGTACGGCCTCACCGACGTGCCGGGCACCACGCCAGGGCTTGTGTCGATCCCTGATGGTTTCGACAACCTCCTGCAAAATAAGACCACGCCGACCCACCCGGACACCGGCTGAGTCAGCGCACGTCGGCCCTCCCGATCACCTTCGAAGGGGCACGCTCGCCAGCGTCGTGTATCGGGGGCCCTCCGACGAGAGGAGCGAGGCCACCAAGTCAAAGGAGTTGACGTCGAACGACGCGGCGAAGGGGACCCCGGCGAGGGCTGTGCGCACCGATGCGTCAAGCCGATGCTGTTTCGAACGGGCGACAGTCAGGTGCCCGGTGAATGGTGCCTCACCGTGGTTGGAGTCCGGGACAAGAGGGAGAGTCGCCCGACGTACCGCCCCGGCCCCTTCATCGAGACCAGCGACGGGAATCTGGAGCACCCGTTCGCCGCTGAACCATGCCGTTCCCGGGCCGACCTCGCACTGGAGCGGGCCCGCCATGCTCTCCGCCGCATCTCCAAGCGCATCGACGAGCGCGGGCACGAGGTCTTCCTCCACCTCACCGAGGAACCGGAGCGTGATGTGCCACCGTCCGGGCCTGACCAGCCTCAAACCTTGCACGGGCGCCAGTTCCAACAAATTCAGACGCTTCAGCGTCGAATCATCGGGCCACACTGCCACGAAGATGCGCATATCAAGTCTGCCTCGTGAGTCGCGAGCGCCGGGGACGTACCTTCCCTGTGTCTATCTCCAGGGCGCCGCACAGCGCGGTGATGGACCGAAGCGCTCGCTGAGAGAGTCCGGTGAACACCGGTTCTGCTGCGGGCATGCCGAATTTCTCGTTGGGATTCGCACGGAGCGTCCCCGCTTGATGCCAACCGAGAGCAATTACGCGTCGCGCCGTACGAGAAGTATGCCGCCGACGACCAGACTGGCCGCGGCGTAGGCACACAGAAGGGCGAATCCGGTCCAGGGAGAAAGCAGCGTCGCCCCGCCGAAGTCGTTGATGGTGGGGCGTGTGGCGGCCATGTTCTCGGCGATCACCAGCGGCATGTACTTGATCAGCGCGTGCTGGACCGAGACCGGAAACGCTTGGAGAATGAGGGGAACAACCAGGAGGATCGCCACGAACGCTGAAATTGCTCCCGCGGTGTGGCGAATGATGGTTGCGAGACCAAGGCCAAAGAGTCCGATCACGGTGAGGACCAGACCGGCGCCGGCGACCGCGCGCAGAACGCCGGGTTGGCCCAGCGTGGCGTAGGGGGTCGACCCCTTGAGCAACGCTTGGCCCAACAAGAAGGCCGCGAAGGTGAGGATCTCGCTCGTCACCAGCGCCACGGCCCCGAAGACGGACGCCTTGCAGACGAGGACGAGGGGGCGGTTGGGGATGGCCGCAAAGGTGGCCCGGATTGTCCCGGTCCCGTATTCGGCACTCATCACGAGTACGCCGAGCACTCCGATGGTGATCTGACCCAGGAACAGACCGGCCAAGCTCCGCGCCGTCGGATCGAACCCGATGCGGTCGGTGAATCCGCCGTTTTGCCACCGGGCGGCTGTCACCGCCGTCGCGATCGCCCCGATGCCCACCACCGCGAGCACGGTGACCACGAGCGTCCAGGTGGTCGACCGGACGCTTCGCATCTTCGTCCATTCGGATCGCAGTTGGCCAAGGGCGTTGTAGCGCCCGGGAGGAATGGGAGTGGACGTGCTGAGGGTGGCGGTCATGGCCGTAGCTCCTGGTGAACCGGGGCCGTCGCAACGTCTTCGCCAGGCTTCGAGAGGGAGGCGGCGGGAACGGCCAGCGGATCCCCTTCGCCGTGGAACTCGACGCTATCCCGGGTGAGTTCCATGAACGCCTCCTCCAACGACGCCGTCTGCGGCGTCAGCTCGTGCACGGCGATGCCCAGACTGGCGGCCAGGTCGCCGATGCGAGGACCGTCCAACCCGCTCACTTCCATGGCACCGTCGGGTCGGGGCTCGATGCCGGCTCCCGCCTCGACCAGAGCGGTGGCGAGTCGCTCGGGCTGTGGGGTGCGGACGAGCACATGCTGGCCCGAACTCTGCGCGATGAACTCCGCCACCGGCTGCTCGGCGATGAGCCGTCCCCGACCGATCACCACCAGATGGTCGGCGGTCAGGGCCATCTCGCTCATCAAGTGACTTGACACCAGGACCGTGCGGCCTTCGGACGCAAGGCGCTTGAGCAGCATCCGCACCCATCGGATCCCTTCGGGGTCAAGTCCGTTGACCGGTTCATCGAACAGGAGGACCTCGGGATCGCCCAGGAGGGCAGCTGCGATCCCGAGTCGCTGGCCCATTCCGAGCGAGAACGTGCCAGTTCGCTTGCGGGCTACCGACGTCAACCCGACCATTTCGAGCACCTCGTCGACGCGGGTCTTGGAGATCCCGTTGGTCTGAGCGAGGGCCCACAGGTGGTTGAAGGCACTGCGACCGGGGTGGACCGACTTCGCTTCGAGAAGGGCTCCGACTTCGCGTAGTGGCCACGGCAGTCGCCGGAAGGGACGGCCGTTGACTTGCACCGAGCCGGAGTTGGGATTGTCCAGCCCCATGATCATTCGCATGGTCGTCGACTTGCCCGAACCATTTGGCCCCAGGAAGCCGGTCACCTGACCAGGGAGAACTTCGAAGGACAGCTGATCGACGGCCACCGTCTCGCCGTAGTGCTTTGTGAGCGCGTGCGCTTCGATCATCAGGCTGGTTCTCCGTCGTCAGCTCACGGTTCAGTCAAGCACACGTTCGGAGCGCATCCGGTGCGGCCGGGCCTTATTGCGGGCCATCCCAGCTGGATTGAAGTGGTCGAGACCGCACCCATCGTGCGCTGGGTTGGCAAGGAATGTTGCTCTGGGATTCGCCCGCCGAACCTTGACCCCAACCCGGGTTGAGGTCGAGCTCCATGGCGCGCGAGACCGCACGGCACACCAACCCGAGGCCGCACCCGGGTGCGCGAGCCACCGGGAATCGATGCCTCAGCCCCGGACCCTGACCCACTCTTGGTGCACGGCAGGTGCCGGGTGCACAGTGCCTCGGCGCCGATTGCCGTCGAACCGCCGGCCGGCCCCAAGACGACCCGGGCTGCCTAGGATACGTTGGCGCGCCAGAGTGGACGGGGGGCAAGAGTGACCATGGGTTGCGGCCAGTTCGACCTGAGCTTTTCCCTTAGCCCTCGCCCAAGCGCGCACGAGTTGGTGGGCTGTGCGTGAGATGAGCAAAGAGGCAGCAACGCCATGACGAACGTGGCGAGTCTCACACCGGATCTGATCGACTGTTTCCGGAGCGACGGGTTCGTCGTGGTGCCTGACCTGCTCACGGAGTCCGAGCTGGCGCGCTTCGGGGCCGCCGTCGATGCGGGCGTGGCCCGACGTACCCGCCGCGACAGCCGGCAGCTGGCCGAGAAGTCACGCTACGAGCAGTCCTTCATTCAATGCCAGAACCTCTGGGAGGACTGCCCCGACGTTCGCCTCCTCACCTTCCACTCGGGGGTGACTCACACGGCGGCGCGCCTCCTCGGCGTGGACGCCATCCGCATCTGGCACGATCAGGCGCTGTACAAGGAGCCCGGCGGGCGCGAGACCGACACCCACCAGGACCAGCCGTACTGGCCGATCGCCGAGACCGACACCATCACCGCCTGGATCCCCTTCGATGGGTCGACGCTGCAGAGCGGGGCCATGGGCTATCTGCCGGGGAGCCATAAGCTGGGCATCCGAAAGTTCGTCAATATCTTTATCGGGCCGACCGAGGACCCTCTCTCGATGGACGGCCTGAAGGACCTGGACCCCGTATACGTCGAAGTGCCCCCGGGCGCCGTGGCGTTCCACCATGGGTTGACGTTCCATCTCGCTCTGCCAAACGCCACCGACCAGACGCGACGCGTGCACACGGCCATCTACTTCGGTGATGGGTCGGTGCGGGACTCGGGTCACCCACACCCCTCGGTGGACCGGGGCCACATCGGCGTGGGTGAAGCGATTGACAGCGACGTGACGCCCATCGCATGGCCCCGGAGTCCGGGCGATGTCCCGTTACCCCCGCCGGATCACATTCGATGACCACGGTGTCGCTGCTCACCGGCGAGCAGAACCGTTCGTGGAGCGAAAGTGGCTTTTTCCGGATCCCGGGATTTGCTCCTGCCGCGACGTGCGACGCCATGCAGGCGCGCGTCGTCGAAATCGTCCGCAACCCTGTCGAGGCGTCCGAGGTCGGGGCCAGGGTCCTCCCGGAGAACAACAAGGCCGGTGGTGTCGTGGCCAACCCCGAGGACGCGGTGTCGAAGGTCTTCGGACTCCACCGCGATAGCGTCTTTTCGTCCTTCGCCCTGTCGGAGCCCGTCGTCGAGTTGGTGGCTCAGCTGATTGCGCCCGATATCGACGTCTTCCTGTCACAGTTCATCTTCAAGACCTCTGGCGCGTGGGGACAACCGTGGCATCAGGACTCGTTCTATTTCCCCTTCGAGCCGCCCCGGCCCGTGGTCGGGGTTTGGCTGGCCGTGACGGAGGCCACCCTCGTCAACGGCTGCCTCCACGTGTTGCCTGGGTCCCAGGTCGAACCGGTACACACGCACGTGCCGGATCGCCGTCCGGGCGCCAACCACGGCTACTTCGAAATCGTCGACCACGATATGGCGAGCGCCGGGCCGGTACTCATGGATCCAGGTGACCTGCTTGTCTTCGACAGCCACCTCATGCACCGCTCGACCGATAACGAGTCCGACGGAATCCGGGCCGCCATGGTGTACCACTACGCCGCGGCAGGCACGGTGGACCGCAGCGAAGAGTTCTTTCCCTCGTTCAACGATTGGCGGCCCGCCCGGCGCGCGCAGTAGCACCTTTCGCTCCGTGTGGGCGACCCTGGGTCCCAGCTGTGCGCCCGACCAGGGATTACCGTGGGCACCGTGGATTTTACGATCGAGGTCGGCACAACCGAGACACACGCTGTGCACCTACATTTCAATCATTGGTTTGGCCAGGTGCACATCACGGTGGACGGCGAAGATGCCGCTTCGCGCTGGCGCATGTTCACCATCAGCCCCACGCAACGATTCGAGTTCCCGGTCGGTACGCAAGAACACCACGACGTGGTCATCGAAAAGACGCGAAAGTCGGTGTTGGGGGGTTTCCGCAGTCAGACATGTCGCGTGATCGTCGACAATCAAATAGTCGCTGAATACCGCGGCAGCGTGTCGGGTAAGACCACGAAGCTCTGATATCACATCCGTCCGCATCAGTGCTCTGACGAAGATTGGCACAGTCTCCTAAGTGGCTAGTCCTAGCATGTCCTGATGCACATAACGAGGCGTCGTCTCGTGGTGGGGTTGATTGTGCTCGTCGCTGCGGCCGGCGCGGTCGTGGGCGGTCTGGTCGCAACGTCGGGCGGAGGATTGAACCTTGCCGCAGAGACGATTGTGCAGGGACAGCTTCATGCCGAGTCGGGCCCATTCCTCACCGACAGCCATGGTCGAGTCGTCGTGCTTCGCGGCGTCAATGCTGTGTACAAACGCGCTCCGTTCGAACTGTACGCGGACCCAGGCAAGGATTGGAACTTTTCACAGGAGGACGCCGAGCGGATGGCGGCGCTCGGGTTCAATGTCGTCCGATTAGGCGTCATATGGGAGGGTCTCGAACCGGGTACCCTCGGCCCGAACAATCCTGCCATCTGCTCTCCGGGCACTTCCCATGACCCGCATCAGTTCAACGCAGCGGTGGCCTCGGCCTATCTGGCCAAGGTGGCAAAGACCGTTGAACTCCTGGGCAAATATCACATCTACACCCTGCTCGACATGCACGAAGATGTCTACAGTTCCGAGTTCGGGGGTGAAGGTGCGCCGCCCTGGGCGGTGTGCACTGACTCCTATCCGATCGGCACGTTGCCGGGACGATGGTCGAACACCTACAACGACCCGGGATTGATCACCGCCACCAAACATTTCTGGACCAATGACGTCGTCGGGGATCTTCAGGGCGAGTACATCCGGGTCTGGAACGTGGTGGCCCACTACTTTCGCGATGACCCCTGGGTCGTCGGCTACGACCCCATCAATGAACCGTTTACCAAGACTCTGAGACCTGGAGTGCTCGAGGTGGCGGCTCGCCTGGAGTGCCTCTACACGGGAGCCGCGCATCCCGGTGAAAGTTCGTTCGACGGTTCGGTGCTGGCGTGTCCGCCCGATGACCCCAAGGTCGGTCTTATCCGGACCCTTCTGGCAACCAGCCCACATCAACTGGTCTTCTTCGAACCGGACATCTTCTCGAGCAGTGGGCACCCCAATACCATTGGATCAATGGATCTGCCCGGTCTCGTTTTCAATTTCCACGACTATTGCGGATTCCGGAGCGGGGTCACCGGCAACCCCACTGATCTCAACGCATGTTCGGCCCAGGAATTGAGAACAATGCAGCGCCGGAGCGAAGAGCGACCCGATATTGCCAGTTCCAAGCAGCCGCTGGGTCCGGCATGGTTCATGAGTGAATTCGGCGCCACGACGAGTGACGCGCTGATGGAGCGGCTGACCGCAAATGCCGACAATCTGCTCCTCGGTTGGACGTATTGGGCGTGGAAGTACTACGACGACCCGACGGGAAGTTCGGCCGAAGCATTGGTACAGCCCAACGGCAAATTGTCTCCCGCCAGTCGGTCGATCTCGCGCGCCTACCCGCAAGCGGTGTCCGGTACACCGATCTCGTTCTCGTTCGATCCCGTCAGCTCGCACTTCCACATGCTCTATGTGCCGAACCCAAAGGTGACGGCTCCCACCGTCATTTTTGTGCCCCTGTCCCTGCATTATCCGAATGGATATCGTGTCGCAGTGATCGGAGGAACGGTGCTTTCGCGCCCCAACGCCACTCATTTGGTCGTGGCGAATGATCAAGGTGTGTCGTCCGTCTCCGTCAGCATTACGCCGGTACCCTGATGGCCTGCAGCGCGCGACCTGACCTGATCGAACCGGTTGGTGTCGAGAAGGTCACTCGGCATTCACGTCCGCCATCACGGGCCTTCGCCATCGACATGTGGACGTGACGGTGAGCTCGGGCACGAATTGGGAACGGCCGAGAGACCTCGGCCGCCGTAGTCTCTGCCTGGCATGAGCGCCGAGACCGGGACCTTTGCGAGCGGGACCTCGCCCCAAGAGTCCATCCGCCGCCGACCCTGGCGCTCGATCGTCTTCGCTCCCGAAGGCGACGGCGCCCGACGCCGCCGTGGATCGGACGGATTCCGGCTGGGCACTGCCGTCGCGGTGATCCTCATCGGGCTCGCCATCACCCATTTCGATCCGGCCGCCGAACACACGGTGCTCCGTTTCCTCAGTCCGCCGCCAAACGGCGTCAGCTGGCTGGTGACGAGCGTCTATGTCCTGGGGTCCTTCGGCCTGATTGTGATCCTGGGGTCGGTGGCCCTCCTTTCCCACCGCCGGGCCGTTCTCCGCGATTTGGTCGTGGCCGGGCTGGCCGCCTGCGGCCTGTCGGCCCTTCTCTGGCTCGTCTTTGGCATGACCGGCGGTCGACCCAACGACGCTTCGCTGGCGGGGTACAACCTCGACTATCCGGTGCTCATCGTGGCCGCGACGGTGGCAGTGGCCATGGCCGCGCTGCCCTATTTGTCACGCACCACACAACGCTTGGTCGAGCTGGTTATTGGGCTGGCCGCCGTGGCCACGGTGGTGGCCGGAGACGGGCTCCCCGTGAACGTTGCGGCCAGCGTGGCCCTCGGCTGGGGGACGGCTGCGCTCGTCCACCTGGTCTTCGGGTCGCCCCTGGGCCTGCCCTCGGGAGAGGAGCTTGCCGTCGTGCTGGCCGATCTCGGGGTGCCGGTCAGCACGATGTCGCCAACACACCACCAAGTGTGGGGGGTGGCCCGATACACCGGCATCGACAACGTCGGCGAACCGGTGGCGGTGTCGCTCTATGGTCGCGACGCCGCCGACGCCCAGTTGTTGTCCAAGACGGGCCGATTCCTCTTCTATCGGGACTCCGGGCCGACGCTGTCGTTCTCCCGAATCCAGCAGGTCGAGCACGAGGCATACATGACCCTCCTGGCCGAGCGGGGCGGTGTGACCACCTCGCACGTGCTGGTGGCCGGTATCGGCGGTCCGAGCCGAGACGCCGCCCTGGCCGTCCGGCCCCCACCGGGCATCCGCCTGGGCGAGCTCGACGCGTCGGAGCTGACCGACGACGTGCTGGACGCCCTCTTCACCACCATGCTCGACCTGCGCAGGGCCCGTATCGCTCACGGTTCGCTGAGCGGCGAGACGATCCTGGTCGATCCGGCGGGGGCCAGCGTCGCGGTGGTCGACTTCCGTACGGCCTCGCCGAGCCCGGCCGAGGAGCGTCTGGACACCGACCTGGCCGGGGCCCTGGCCGCCGCGGGGCTGGTCGCCGGTCCCGAGCGGACGGCCGCCGCCGCCCGGCGGGTGCTGTCGAAGGAGGCGGTGGTCGCTGCGCTGCCCCATCTCCGGCGAGCCAGTCTCGACCGGGCCGTCTCCACGGCATTGAAGGGCCGCAAGCAACTGCTCGAGGACGTGCGGGCCCGAACCGCCCAGGCTTTCGACATCGACGCGCCCAAGCTGGCCGAGCCCAAGCGACTCAGTTGGGGAACCATCGTGATGACCGTCGGCACCCTCATTGGCGGATGGGCGCTCATCCTCGTCCTGATCAAGGTGGGCCAGTCATTCGACACCATTAAGGGGGCGGCCTGGGGCTGGGTGGCGGCGACCGCCGTGCTGGCCCAACTGGCCTACCCGTCGACGGCCTTGTCCGAGATCGGCACGGTGAACCAGGTCCTCCCCTACGGGAGGGTGGTGGCCCTCGAGTTCGCCAACGCCTTCACCTCTCTGGCCGGGGGGACGCCGGCCACCTTCGCCACCCGGGTGCGCTTCTTCCAGCAGCAGGGTTTGGACGCCACGCAGGCGGTGACGTCGGGTGCTCTGGTGAGCACAACCAGCTGGATCGTGAAAGGCGCGCTTTTCCTCATCTCACTTCCGTTGGCCTGGGGCAATTTGAACTTCTCTGCGGCCGGACAGAACAGTTCGGGGAATCATGGCAAGGCCATCTGGTTGCTGCTGGCCATCGTTGTGCTCTTGTTGGTGTTGATCGGCGTGGCTCTGGCCGTTCCTCGGCTCCGAAGGATGGCCGCCGACAAGGCTCGCCCAAAGTTGCGCCAAGTATGGGGAGACCTGAAGATCCTCGCCGCTCGGCCGGCCAAGCTTGTGGAGCTGTTCGCCGGGGCACTGTCGGCTCAACTGATGGTCGCCCTCGCCCTCGGCGCCGCGTTGCACGCATTTGGACAGCACCTCTCGCTCGCCACCATTTTCATTGTCATCACCCTTGCCTCCATGGTCGGCGGCGTCTCCCCGGTGCCGGGCGGCATGGGGGTTGTAGAAGCCGGGATGATCTTGGGCCTGACGGCGGCCGGGATCCCGGAGACCGATGCCGTCGCCGCCACTTTTGTGCAGCGCATGTTCACCTCCTATTTGCCACCCCTCTGGGGATGGTTCGTCCTCGTCTGGATGCGCAGACGGGAGTATCTGTAGGGCCGCCGGCGTGAGCACAGGGGTGACCGGTGTCGCTCGACCAGCTCCACCGAGCACAGGTCGAGGCTCGCCGTCGCTCAGAGTGCCACCCTTCTTGGACCTCCGCCCGAGCACGAGAACCAATCCTCGAATCGTCGACGCCCGGAACACGGCTCCGGGTTGACGTGCCCTCCGATTTCGTCATCTTGTCGTCACGCTTGCTCGATACGATCAGCGTGTGAGTCACCGCAGCCGCGCGCTCCCAGCTCCTCCACAAGGGTCGCGCCGAGTCGTCGTGCATCCATTTCGCCTGGCGGACGCCTGAATTGGAGAGCTCTTCCTCCCAGGGGGTGACTGAGCCCCGCGAAGGCGCGCCACGGCACAGGCAGCGGCGCCGCAACGGACCCGAGGGCAACGCTCGGCTGACCGGATCGACCGCAGTCGTAATTTTCGTACTTCTCGCCGCCGAAGGATTCACGATCCTGAGTATTCATTCACTCCTGACCCCGCACGTTTTCATCGGGATGTTGCTCGTGCCGCCGGTCTTGCTGAAGATGGGAAGCACGT
>Ga0208480_1000688_pt1 | contig 12642 bp, 14 predicted proteins | sample NGESurshal092012_4_FD_184485 | JGI IMG/M metagenome (GOLD analysis project Ga0208480, IMG submission 184485) | Arctic peat soil microbial communities from Barrow, Alaska - NGEE Surface sample F53-1 shallow-092012 (SPAdes) | ecosystem: Environmental > Terrestrial > Soil > Wetlands > Peat ... | reverse complement strand
CGGCGCCGTGGTTCGCCGCGGCGGGGGGCTCGCGCCGGCCGGACTCGCCGGGAGCTTCGTCTCGCCGTGTGTGATCTCACGTGCGACCCCGCAGATGCGCGTCATGCGCGAGCGCCTCCCCGGCCCGGTGATCGCCGTGATGGGCGTCTCGGGCGCGACCGAGGCGATCGCCCTGGCCAACGACGGCGCACCCGGCCTGGGCGCGTCGGTCTGGACCGCCGACCACCACCACGGACGGCGGATCGCCCACCGGCTGGTGGCCGGGACGGTCTGGATCAACGACCACCTCCCGAGCCCCGGGCTCGGCCGCGCGCCGTGGGGTGCGGTGAGCGGGGGAAGCATCTGGCGCAGTCAGGGTGCCGAGGGCTTGCGGGCGTGCGTGGAGCCGAAGCTGATCACCTGGGACCCGCCGCGCGGCCGCGGCCTGTGGTGGTATCCGTACGACGGCGACAGCAGCCGGGCGGCGCGGGCCCTGGCCGAGCTGCGCTCAGTCCGTGACGTCGACCGGGAGCGGGCGCTTCGCGACGGGTCGATGGCCCTCGTCCGTCTCGCCCGCCGGTCGCTGCGCAGCGCCCGCCGCAGCTGACCGGAGCGGCGTCCGGCCCGGCCGGGGGCGCTGCGGCGGCCGGTCGGGTGAGCTCGTCATCCGAACGACGCGAGGAACCCGAGCGAGTCGCGCGGCTCCCAGAAGTCGATCATCTCGTGGTCGGACTCGAGCGCTTCGCCGGCCGGCGAACGCACGCCCGCGGAGGGCCCGCTATCGAGCTCTGCCGGCGGCTGCCCGGCACGCTGGTCATCAGCCGGCCGGCCGATCGTGAGCATCATGGAAATCGCCATCTCGAGTCGCCCCTCTGCTTGGACCCCGGAGGCCGAACCAGGCTGGCTCGGCCGCTGTCGGGGTATAGAGCGACGGGAGGGCCGGCGTGATACACCCGATCCGTGCCGGCGGTGACGCTCGGCGTGCCGGCGGTGACGACTCGGCGTGCCGGCGGTGACGACTCGGCGTGCCGGCGGTGACGACTCGGCGTACCGGCGGTGACGCTCGGGCTGCACCCGTGGGGGCGAGGGTTGGCGGCCGATCGGGGATGACCCCCTAAGCTTTCGGCATGCCCGCACAGGCCTACGCCGGGAAGGAATGCGTCTGCCAGCTGCGTCTGGGGATCTGCGACCAGTCGTGCGTCCGGGACATGCTCGAGACGCCGTTCTACATCGCCTGCCTCAAGCTGACCGGCCGCCGGTGCGTGGTCGTCGGCGCGGGTCTGATCGCACTCGAGAAGGTCGAGGGCCTGCTGGCGTGCGACGCGACGGTTCGGATCGTCGCGCCGGATGCCGTGCCCGAGCTCGCGGCGCTCGCCGAAGAGGGGTCGATCGAGTGGTACGCCCGCGAGTATCTGCCCGAGGATCTCGAGGGAACGTTCATGGTGATCGCGGCGACCGACGACACGGACACGAACATCCGCGTGTACGACGACGCCGAGGCCCGGGCGATGCTCGTCAACGTGGTCGACGTCCCCCCGCTGTGCAACTTCATCCTCCCGGCGATCGTCCGGACCGGACCGCTGGCGATCGCGATCTCCACGGCGGGAGCGTCGCCGGCTCTCGCGAAGCGGATGAAGCGGGAGATCTCCGAGCGCTTCGGCGAGCCGTACGCCCGGCTCGCGGTGATGCTCAACGACGCCCGCGGCTGGGCCAAGGCGACCCTGCCGACCTACCAGGACCGCAAGGACTTCTTCGAGGGCATCGTCAACGGCCAGCCCGATCCGATCGAGCTGGTTCGCGACGGCGACGAGGACGCCGTGCTCGCCCTGATCGCCGACGCCCAGCTGGCGCACGCGCCGTCGTGAGCCCTCGCCGCGCGCACGCGCGGCGCTGAGCGGCTAGTTTTCGGCGGGTGCGCACGGTCGTCATCACCGTCTCGACGTCGGTCTCCCGCCGGGAGGCCGAGGACACCTCAGGCGCGCTGCTGGCCGAGCTGGCCGAGGCCGCCGGCTGCGAGATCAGCGCGATGGAGGTCGTCCCCGACGACCAGGCGCTGATCGAGGATCGCCTGCGCCACCACGCCGACGACGGGGCCGCCCTGATCCTGACGACCGGGGGAACCGGGCTCTCGCGCGACGACGTCACGCCCGACGCGACGCGCGCGGCGATCGACCGGGAGGTGCCGGGGATCGCCGAGGCGCTGCGGGCCGAGTCGCTGCGCCACACGCCCCACGGGATGCTCTCGCGCGAGCTGGCCGGGGTCTCCGGCCGGACGTTGATCATCAACCTGCCGGGCAGCCCGCGGGCCGTCCGCCAGCTGTTCGCGGTCCTCGAGCCGATCCTCGGGCACGCGGTCGCGCTGATCCAGAGCGACGGCGGGAGCCGCGGCCTGCACGCCGGCGGGGCTTGACGGGCGCAGTCGAGCTCGTCGGGCTCGAGCGGCGCTACGGGGAGCGGATCGCCCTCGCCGACGTGACGCTCACACTCGAGCACGGAGCCACGCTCGTCGTCTTCGGGCCCAACGGCGCCGGCAAGTCGACGCTGCTGAGGGTGCTGGCCGGCCTCCTGCGCCCGCACGACGGGTCGCTGCGGGTGCTCGGCCACACGATGCCCGAGGAGGACTGGGCGGTCCGCGGGCGGATCGGCCTGCTCGGCCACGACCCGCTGCTCTACCGGGACCTCACCGGGCGGGAGAACCTCCGCTACCACGCGCGCCTCCACGGGGTCGACGACGGGCGGATCGACGAGGTGCTCGAGGCCGTCGGGATGGACCGGCGAGCCGACGAGCCGCTGCGATCGCTCTCGCGTGGCATGGTCCAGCGCCTGGCGGTCTGCCGGGCGGTCCTCCAGGACCCGGACCTCCTGCTGCTCGACGAGCCGCGGGCGAACCTCGACCCGGCGGCCGGCGACCTCGTCGAGCCGCTGATCGGGCGGGCGTCCGGCCGGACCCGCGTCGTCACGAGTCACGATCCGGCCGGCGGGCTCGCCGAGGCGGACCTCGTGCTCGGCCTGCGGGGCGGACGTCCCGAGCTGCTCGAGTGGGCCGAGGACCTCGACCCGGCCAGGATCACCGAGCTCTACACATGAGCAGCGCGCCGCAGGACGGTCCGCCGGCAGGTCCGTCGCAGGGGGGGCCACCGGCCCGTGCGTCGCAGGGGGGGCCAGCGGCCGGTCCACCGCCGGGGGGGCCAGGGGCCGGCGCGTCGAGACGGGGCCCGTCGACCGGGACCGCGGTGCTGGCGATCCTCCGCAAGGAGGTCCGGGTCGAGCTGCGGACGCTCGAGTCGGTACCGGCGATGTGCTTGTTCAGCGTGACGACGTTCGTCCTCTTCCATTTCGCCCTCGACCGCGACTCGGTCAACGGTGACCTGGCGAGCGGGATCCTCTGGGTCACGCTGCTGTTCTCCGGGGTCCTCGCGATCAACCGCCTGTTCGTGGCCGACGAGGAGCAGGGCGGCTTCGACGGCTTCCTGCTGGCGCCGGTCGACCGGAGCGCGCTGCTGATCGCGAAGTTCCTGACCCTGCTCGGGTTCCTCGTCGTGCTCGAGATCGTCGCCGTCCCGGCGTTCGGCCTGCTCCTGCTCGAACCGTCGGTCGGCCGAGTCGTCCTGCGCCTGATCGGCATCCTCCTGCTGGCCGACGTCGGGATCGCCGCGGTCGGGACGCTGGTCGCCGCGCTGGCCGTCCGGACGCGCGCGCGCGACCTGCTCGGCCCGCTGCTCGCACTCCCCCTGCTCGTCCCCGTCGTGATCGGCGGGGCCCGGGCGTGCGCGCCGCTGTTTGCCGCCGGGCATCCCGCGAGCGTGCCAGTGCGCTGGCTGGAAACACTCGGGCTCTATGATCTGGTCTTCGGGCTACTCGCCTACGCCGTCTTCGATTTCCTGCTGGAGGACTGAAAGAGCCATGTACGGGAAGGGGCTGCGCGCCCTCTCGGTCACGACCGCGCTCGTCATGAGCGGCGCGATCGCGCTCGTCTTCTTCTGGGCGCCCGAGGACGCCGACCAGGGCTTCGCCCAGAAGATCTTCTACGTCCACGTCCCGATGGCGATCGTCGCGCTCTGCGGGTTCGTCGCCGGCGGCCTGATGGCGATCGCGCACCTGCGCACGCGCGACTCGCGGTGGGACATGCGCTCGTACGTGGCGATCCACCTGTCGATCATCCTCGGCGTCGGCGTGCTCCTGACCGGGTCGATCTGGGCGCGGGTGTCGTGGGGGCACTGGTGGGTCTGGAACGAGCCGACGCTGGTCTCGTTCCTGATCATCTTCCTGCTCTACTGCACCTACCAGCCGCTGCGCTTCTCGATTCAGGATCCCGAGCGCCAAGCCCGCTACGCGTCGGTCTTCGCGATCATGGCCGGCGCGTTCGTCCCGTTGAACTTCATCGCCGTCCGTCTCGCCCAGCAGTACACCCACCCGCGGGTGCTCGGGAACATCAGCGGCAACCTCCCCGGCAAGATGGAATGGACGTTCTTCGCGTCGATGCTCGGGATGACCCTGCTGTTCGTCACGCTCTGGAAGTACGAGATGACCTCCAAGCACGCGTCGTCCCAGCTGCGCCGGCTCAAGCGCCTGCTGGGCGAGGAGGGTCAGTCGACCGGCCGCCGGAGCGCGGCGCCGGCGCCAAGGCAGCGCGCGACCCAGGTCTGATGCCGGCGATCCCGCTCCACACGGCGGTCAGCTACGTGGCCGGCGCGTACCTGGTCTTCTTCGCGCTGGTCCTGATCTACGTCGCGATCATGGCGAGCAAGCTCAGCCGGATCGAGACCGAGCTGTCCGAGCTGACCGAGCTCGCGATCAAGGAGCGGGAGAACCGCGACCCGGCGCCGACCGGCGGGCCGAAGACCGACCCGGCGCCGACCGGCGGGCCGAAGACCGACCCGACCGAGGCCGGCGGGCCGAAGCCCGAGGCGGTGGCGCGGTGAGTGAGCTCCTGGCACTCGGCATCTCCCACAAGACGGCGCCGGTCGCCCTGCGCGAGCGGGTGGCCTTCGACGGGCCGGAGGCCGAGCGGTTCCTGCGGGCGGCGACGGCCGATCCGGCGGTCAACGAGGCGGTGGCGATCTCGACCTGCAACCGGACGGAGTTCTACCTCGTCGTCGGGGATGCGGTCCACGCGGAGGGCACGGTCCTCGCGCTGCTGGCCCAGCGGGCGGGGATCCGGCCGACCGAGCTGGCCGAGGTGATCTACTCGCCGCGCAACTGCGACGCGGCCCGCCAGCTCTACCGGGTGACGTCGGGGCTGGAGTCGATGATCGTCGGCGAGCACGAGGTCCAGGGACAGGTCAAGCGATCCTACGAGGCCGCCCTGTCGGCCGGGACGACCGGGCCGCTGACCAACCGGCTGTTCACGGCGGCGCTGCAGACGGGCAAGCGGGTCCGCACGGAGACGCAGATCGCCGCCAACCACGTGAGCATCTCCTCAGCCGCGGTCGAGCTCGCCCACGACCTGCTCGGCGACCTCGCCGGCCGACCGGTCGTGATCATCGGAGCCGGCGAGACGAGCGAGCTGACGGCCCGGGCGCTGGCCGAACGCGGGGTGTCCACTGTCTTCGTAGCCAATCGCCACGCCGACCGAGCGCGCTCCATCGCAGAACGATTCGGCGGCCGAGTGATCTCGCTCGACCGCCTGCCAGCCCAGCTGGAGCGGGCGGACATCGTCCTCTCCTCGACGTCGTCGCCGCACCCGATCGTCGGTCAGGACGAGCTCGAGCTGGTCATGCGCGGGCGGCCGCTGCGACCGCTGCTGCTGATCGACATCGCCGTTCCACGTGACATCGACCCGGCCTGCGCGGACATCCCGGGGGTCACGCTGCGCGACATCGACGACCTCCAGGCAGTCGTCGCGCGGAACATCTCCAACCGCAAGGGCGACGTCCCGCGGGCCGAGCAGATCGTCGAGGAGGAGATCCAGCGATTCGCGCTCTGGCTGGGTCAGCTCGACGTCCGCCCGACCGTCGCCGACCTGCGCCGGCACGGCAACGCGATCGTCGACCAGGTTCTCGAGGAGAACGCCGGGCTCTGGGAGTCGGCCTCGCCGCGGGACCTGGCGCGGGTCGAGGCGGCCACCCGGGCAGTGATGAGCCGGCTCCTCCACGAACCGACGGTCCGCCTCAAGGGGCTCGACCCCGACCGCAGCCACGGCGGCGTCAAGCTGGTCCGGGAGCTGTTCGCGCTGGGTGCCGGTGACGCCGAGGAGACGCACGCCACGCAGGGCCCCGGGGAGGCCGCGTGTCCGGCGCATGCCGCGCCGACGCCCGACCCGGGTGCGCCCGAGCGCAAACAGGTCCCGGCTGCTGCTCCCCAGCGCGAGAACGTGCTGGCCCTCACGCGCCACCGCGCGTGAGCACGCGCTCCCCGCTGTGGGGGCCCGACCAGGCGGCCGGCCCGGGTGCTTCGCGGCCGCTGAGGATCGGCACCCGGGCGAGCGCGCTCGCCCTCGCCCAGGCGGGGACCGTCGCCGCGGCGATCGGTGCGACGCGGCCGGTCGAGCTCGTCACGAGCAGCGATCGGCCGACCGGCGGCGTCGAGGACAAGAGCCGGTGGGTCGCGGGGATCGAGGGGGCGCTGCTGCGCGGGGAGATCGACCTTGCCGTCCACTCGGCGAAGGATCTCCCGGTGGAGCTGCCCGACGGTCTCGCGCTGATCGGCGCCCCGGCCCGGGCCGACCCGCGCGACGTCCTCTGCGGAGCGCAGTCGCTCGCCGGCCTGGCCCCGGGCGCCCGGGTCGGGACGGGCAGCCTGCGGCGGATGGCGCAGATCCGCGCGGTGCGGCCGGACGTCGAGGTCCGCGGGTGCACCGGCAACGTCGACACCCGCCTGCGCAAGCTGGCCGACGGCGACTTCGAGGCGATCGTGCTCGCGGCGGCCGGCCTGCACCGGCTCGGCCTGACCGGCGGGACCCCGCTCGACGATGTCGTCCCCGCGGCCGGCCAGGGGACGCTGGCGCTCGAGGCGCGGGCGGGAGACACGCACGCGCTGGCGGCGATCGCCGGGATCCGCGACCCCCGGGCCGAGCTGGAGCTGTGGGCCGAGCGGGCGGTCGTCGACGCGCTCGGCGCGGGCTGTCACACGCCGCTGGGAGTCCACGCCCGGTGGGCTGAGGGCCGGCTCGTCCTGCGGGCGTTCGTCGGCCTCCCGGACGGGTCGGTCTGGATCGTGGACGAAGTCTCCGCGGCGGCGGCCGAGCCGACCGTCGAGGCCGGCGAGCCGAGCGTCGAGGCCGGCGAGGCGCTCGGCCGGGAGCTTGCCCGGCGGCTGGTCGGCGCCGGGGCCGGAGACCTGCTCGGATGAGCGACGCCGGCGCCGCGCCGCCCGGGACCAGCGACGCGGACGCGGCGTCGCCGGGGACCAGCGACGCGGACGCTCCGCCGCCCGGGAGCAGCGAGGTGGGCCAGGTCCCCCCGGCGGGAACGGTCTACTTCGTCGGCGCCGGGCCGGGGGATCCGGGGCTGCTGACGGCGCGGTCGCTCGAGCTGATCGCGACCGCCGACGTGATCCTCTACGACCGGCTGATCCCGTCGTCGGCGCTCGCGGGAGCCCGGCCCGACGCGGAGCTGCGGTACGTCGGCAAGGAGGGCGGCGGGCCGTTCGTGCCGCAGGACCAGATCGAGGCGCTGATCCTCGAGCGGGCCCGGGCCGGGAGGTCGGTCGTCCGCCTGAAGGGGGGCGACCCGTTCGTCTTCGGACGGGGCGGCGAGGAGGCCCAGGCGGTCGTGGCGGCGGGGATCGGCTTCGAGATCGTCCCGGGCGTGACATCGGGGATCGCGGCGGCCGCGTACGCGGGGATCCCGGCGACCCATCGGGGCCACGCGAGCGCGGTGGCGCTGATCACAGCGCACGAGGATCCCCGGCGTGAGGAGAGCGCGCTCGACTGGGCGGCGCTGGCCGCGTTCCCGGGGACGCTGATCTTCTACATGGGCGTCCGTCAGCTCGAGACGATCACGGCCCGCCTGATCGGGGCGGGCCGGCCTTCGGACGAGCCGGCCGCCGTCGTCGAGCGGGGGACGCTGCCCGAGCAGCGGGTCGTCCACGGGACGCTGGAGACGATCGCGATGCGTGCGGCCGAGGCAAAGATCCGGGCGCCGGCGATCACCGTGGTCGGCGATGTCGCGGCGCTCGGCCGCGAGCTCGCCTGGGTCGAGCGCACTCCCCGGCCGCTCGCCGGGCGGAGCATCGCGGTGACGCGGGCGCGGGCCCAGTCGAGCGACCTGGCCGGGCGCCTGAGAGCACTGGGTGCGGAGGTCCTCGAGACGCCGACGATCCGGATCGTCGCGCGGGACGTCGAGCTCCCGCCGCTGCGGGACTTCGATCTGATCTGCCTGACCAGCCCCAACGGCGTCGGGATCCTCTTCGACCGGCTGGCCGACCGGGGCGAGGATGCCCGGGTGATGGCCGGGGCGACGGTCGCCGCGATCGGTCCGGGGACCGCGCGGGCGCTGGCCGAGCACGGGATCCTGGCGGACGTCGTCCCGGAACGGTTCATCGCCGAGTCGCTGGCGGAGTCGCTCGAGGGCCACATGCTGCGCAGGGCGCTGATCGCCCGGGCGGCCCAGGCCCGGGACGTCCTGCCGGACGCGTTGACGGCGCGCGGCGTCGAGGTGGAGGTGGTGGCGCTGTATGACACCGTGGCCGAGCCGCTCCCGGCCGAGCACCTGGCCGCGGCCGCAGCGGCCGACTACATCACGTTCACGTCGTCCTCGACGGTTCGCTTCTATCTCGAGTCGGGGGAGATCGGCCCGCGAACGCGGATCGCGTCGATCGGCCCGGTCACGAGCCGAACGCTCCGGGAGCACGGGTTGGAGCCGGACGTCGAGGCCGAGGTCCACGACATCGCCGGGCTGGTCGATGCGGTTCGGGCCGACGTTGTAGCGTTGACCGCCTGAGCGTAATCACCTTCCTCTCGGATTACGGGTACACCGACGAGTTCGTCGGGGTCTGTCACGGCGTCCTGGCGACCTGGTGTCCGCGAGCCCGCGTGATCGACATCACGCACGGGATCCGCCGCCACGACGTGCGGGCTGGAGCGGTGGCCCTGCGCGGGGCGGTCCCGTACATGCCTCCCGGCGTTCATCTGGCGATCGTCGATCCCGACGTCGGCCGGCCAAGCCGGCGGGCGGTCGCGCTGCGGACAGCCGCCCGCAATCATCTCCTCGTCGGCCCGGACAACGGCCTGCTCGCGCTTGCCGCGGCACGTCTCGGCGGAGTGGTCGAGGCGATCGACATCGGCGACTCGGCGTATCGACTCGATCCGGTCTGCGCGACCTTCCACGGGCGGGACATCTTCTCGCCGGTCGCGGCCGCGCTCGCCGGCGGGGCCAGGCTCGAGGAGGCCGGCCAGCCGTTCGACCCGGCCAAGCTCATGACGATCGAAGTCCAGCGGCCGCGGATCGACGGGGACCGCCTGGTCGCCCAGGTCCTGACGATCGACCAGTTCGGGAACGTCGAGCTGAACGTCGACCACGAACAGATCACCGACTTCGGCCTCAGGCTCGGGATGCAGGTCGAGGTCACCGTCGATGGGGTGATCTCCACGGCGAACTACTGCGCGGCCTTCGCCGACGCCCGCAGGGATTCCCTGCTGGTCTACGAGGACGCCCAGGCGCAGTTGGCGCTCGCCGTCAACCACGGGTCGGCGGCCGACCGGCTGGGCATCGGACGCGACGCCGAGCTCCGCCTGCGGATCGCCTGACCGGCGGGCTGCGGACGGCGGGCCCGATGAGCGAGGGCACGCGACGGTGGCTGGGTCTGCCGCGCGTGCACCACCGCACGACGACGTCCACCAACGACCGGGCCCGGGAGCTGGCACAGGCCGGCGCGCCGGACGGGACGCTGGTCACGGCCGGCGGACAGACCGCCGGGCGAGGCCGTCAGGGTCGGGCGTGGATCGCTCCGGAGGGCAGGGCCCTGCTGATGAGCCTGGTGCTCCGCCGGTCGGGGCCGCTGCTGAGCCTGGCCGCAGGGGTCGCCGTGGCTGAGGTCGTCGGGCTGGACGCAGGGATCAAATGGCCGAACGACGTGTTGACGGCGGACGGACGCAAGGTCGCGGGAATCCTCGTCGAGAGCCGCCCGCAGGAGGAATGGGCGGTCCTGGGGATCGGCCTCAACGTGGCCCTGCGGGGGGACGACCTGCCACAGGAGCTGCGCGGCCGGGCGGGGTCCATGGGGCGAGCGGTCGAGGAGGTCGAGACGGTCCTCGGGCAGGTGCTCGCCGGGCTCGAACGGTGGCTGACGGCGTCCGAGGGCGAGATCGTCGCCGCATGGGACCGGAGGGACTCCCTCCGCGGTCGGGGCGTGGTCTGGGCGGGCGGGCACGGCGTCGCAGACGGGATCGACGGCGCCGGCCGGCTCGTCGTCGCGCGGGACGACGGAAGCGAGCAGCGACTCCAGGCCGGCGAGGTGCATCTCGAGCCCGGGCCGGGGCGCCGGGTGCCCGACGACGGCGGATCCGACGCTCTCGAGTCATAGGAGCGCTCCTCGCGGCCGGCACGGCTCCGCGGCCTGTGTGACCGTGCGAGAAACTCGACCGAGCCGCCGCGGTCGGGCTTGTGCCACTGCGTGATCTGTTCATCTGTCGCCGTAGGTGCGGTTCAGCGACACGAGGGGGTCACCGTCATCGGGTGACACACGTTTGTGGACGCGGAGAATCGCGCGACACGGTGAGACCTTCATCGCGAAAGTAGCTGACTGAGTCAGTCAACTACTTTCCGTGGAGAGTCCACTTCTCTCCACGACCCGGTCCCCCGCCGAGCGCCCGCCCGCCTCTGACCTCCCGAAGCCCGGCCGAACGATCCTCAACCGCACGCTCGCCAACCCCCTCGCCGCAGCAGCACAGCCGCCGCGAAACATCAACCGGAACGGGGCCTGACGACGTATTTGCCTCGCACTGGGTCACGCTGTACAGTCGTCACGACATGCCGACCGGCGCGCCCAGCCCGCGGAACCCCAGCGTTCCTCTGCGCTACCGGCCGAGCGTCACCGAACTGACCGTGGCTCAGCTCGCGGACCTGCGAGCCGCCTTCGCGGATATGCAGGCGGTGTCCGACGATCGCGGCTACCAGTACTGGGCGGGGATCCACGGCCTGCCACTGCCGGACTGGTGCGACAGGTACGGGCACGGGAAGCCGACCTTCCTGCACTGGCACCGGGCCTATCTGTACCAGTTCGAGCTCAAGCTCCGGGCGGCCGGGCACGGGCACGATGTGATGCTCCCGTGGTGGGACTGGCTGAACGTTCCCGAGCTGCCGCCCGCATACGCCGCCGCGAATGATGCCGGCGGAAAGGCCAACCCCCTTCACTCGGTGCGGATCAACGACGTCGCCCTGCAGGAGGGCCGCCGCGCTGCCATACCAGGCGATCCCGACGAGCTCCAGCTCGCCCGTCAACCGGTCACGGCCCGCAATCCCGGCCTGCCGGGCACGCAGCTGCCCACGCAGGCGGACATCGACAAGGTGCTCGGGTATTCGGACTTCCAGAGCTTCTCGACGAACCTCGAAGACTGGCATGGCCAGGTACACGTATGGGTCGGCGGCCACATGGGTGACATCCCGTTCGCGGCCTATGACCCGATCTTCTGGGCGCACCACACGATGATCGACCGCGTCTGGCGGCTCTGGCAACTGCGCTATCCCGACGCCCCGAGTCTGCCGAGCACCCTGACCAACCAGGTCATGGCTCCGTTCGGCCTCGCCGCCGGGCGAACGCTAGACGTCACCACGCTCGGGTACGACTACGCATCGGCTTCGACCGTCGTCAAGATCGGAGCTTGACGATGGACCGGTTCGTCTCGCAGTCGATCGCCCTGACGCCGGGTCAGACGCAGCGGCGGTTCAGTCGCGCCGATCTGGTCTTCTTCGACGTCGACGCCCGCGGCGCGTCGTTCGCCGGCCGGGTCTTCCTCGATCCGCCGGGCGCCGACCCCGACACGTCGCCGACCCGCGAGGACGGTTACGCCGGGTTCTTCTTCATCCTCGGCCATGGCGGCTGCTTCGGTGACGATGGCCACTGCGAAGTCCCGGTCACCCGCGACCCATTCGACATCGACCCGCCCCACGCGCTGACGCCGCAGGTGAAGCTCGTCGACGTGACGAGCCGACTGGTGGCGATGACGAGCGACGCGATCGTCGTGACCGTCCTTGCCGTCTCGCGGTCCGCAGGTGGCCCGATCCTCGTCGACGCCCTGCAGTTCAGCGGATTCCAGCTGCTCTCCTACGACTGATCCTGGCGAACGCGGTCGGCGTCGGCCGTGCGCCCGGCGGCCTCGTAGGCGTTGGCGAGGTTGTTGCGGCTGCCGACCGTGTCGGGGTTCTCGGCCCCGAGCACTCGCTCGAGGTCGTCGACCAGCGGCTCGTAGATCGCGATCGCGTCGGCGCTGCGACCGGCGTCCTGGTAGGCGCTGGCGAGGTTGTTGCGGCTGCCGAGCGTGTTCGGGTGCTCGGCCCCGAGCACTCGCTCGAGGTCGTCGACCAGCGGCTCGAAGATCGCGATCGCGTCCTGGGGGCGACCGGCGTCCTGGTAGGCGGCCGCGAGGCCGTTGCGGGTGTTGAGCGTGTTGGTGTGCTCGACCCCGAGGATTCGCTCGAGGTCGTCGACCAGCGGCTCGAGGATCGCGATCGCGTCCTGCGCGCGACCCGCGGCCTGGTAGGCGTTCGCCAGATTGCCGCGGCT